>Ga0209517_10002624_pt1 | contig 25081 bp, 24 predicted proteins | sample PeaSoiMetSII2010_FD_187695 | JGI IMG/M metagenome (GOLD analysis project Ga0209517, IMG submission 187695) | Peat soil microbial communities from Weissenstadt, Germany - SII-2010 (SPAdes) (version 2) | ecosystem: Environmental > Terrestrial > Soil > Wetlands > Peat | place: Germany... | reverse complement strand
AGGTCTCATGCGGTTGTGGGGGAAGCGCTCCCCACGCCGGCCATCATTAAAACGACGCTGGTCTTGTTGATCCTGATTTTCTCCAAATTTTTCTACCTGTCGAGCATAAATAGTTATTTTACATTTTACCTGATCAGCAAATTTCATTTACCTGTTCAATCGGCCCAAATTCACCTGTTTGTTTTTTTGTTCGCGGTGGCTCTGGGAACTGTTCTCGGTGGGCCTATCGGTGATCGGATCGGCCGTAAGGGTGTTATCTGGGTATCTATACTTGGCGTGGCGCCTTTCACTTTGATGTTGCCATATGCAAATCTTGCCTGGACAGGCGTTTTGACCTTCATAATCGGGGTTATACTAGCCTCGGCTTTCCCGGCAATTCTTGTGTTTGCGCAAGAACTCGTGCCGGGCAAAGTGGGGATGGTAGCCGGATTGTTCTTTGGGCTTGCTTTCGGCATGGCCGGCATCGGCGCCGCGGTACTCGGAAAATTAGCAGATGTGTACAGCATTGAATACGTTTATCACATTTGTTCATTCTTGCCGTTGCTCGGAATGTTCACGGCTTTCCTGCCAAATATCCGGACCAGAAGATGACGGGCCGGGGGGCGGACCTAATGCTGTTAACTTTAGATTTGAATGCTTTTTTTGGTCACGAAGAGCACAAAGGATACACGATCGACAACCCGGCCGCATTCCGCCGACCTGTTCGATAGGCCACGGTCGATCTTTAGGAAAATCATTGCCAGAGATCTTGTATGAGAAGGGTTTTCGTGTGCTTTCTCTTCTTCGTACTTTTTAGATTCGAAAGGCCACAAAGGTGCTTATCTAGATTGGTTTTCTTTGTGGACCTTCTTTTCTTCGTGGCTCCTTCGTGTTCTTCGTGACCCTGGCGGGCCTTCCTGACCGCTCCAAACATGTGAGAGAACAAAGTGCAGAAGGAGAACAAGCGAACCAAGAAAATTTCAGACATCTCTTCCACTCAACCTCGACAATCTCCAGTGGTACGCCCCCGCCGGGGCTTTCCTTGTAAGTAGAACCACCCAGATAACTGAACACCTGTATCCCGGTCAAATATAAGAATATACCAACGAGACCGGGCTTCTCACCGTGGTTCTTACTTCAGAGGTGCCATCCAACGTGCCGCTCCGATCCGGCGAAGAACCCAATTATCTGGCCGATCTCGATTTCAACAACTTTTTTTCTCATCGAGCATTGCAGCGAAGGTTCTGGCGAAAGTGAAAACGTCCCCAGGCCAGCGGGCCGATAGATAATTGCCGTCGCGAACCACGAAAGCCGGGGCAGAGTCATTGGGAGCGTCGCGACGGGTACCGCTGGTCTGAGCGCGGAAGTGCGAACTGCTCGCTGGGACATCGATGAAGTCGGATTCCTTTGCCAGGGACCGAGTCACCTCATGTTGAACGGACATGTAGCCAGTCGGTTGCCCCGGTTTTTCGAGGTAGGTGCGATAATAGCTTGGATCCCAGAACCGGCCGATGCGACCGGCCATCATTCCGGAACGCTCAAGTGCCCAGGTAAGTGCAGTAGTCCGGCGACCGTAGAGAACGGGGCGGCCAGAGGCTGGATCGATTGTGCGTGCGGCAAGCAGCACACCGTGGCAGATTGCGGCAACCGGCTTTTCCTTTAAGAAGAAATCGAGAACAATACGCTGCAGCTCAGCACTCTCCAAATACTGGCGCATGCCGCGGGCACGGTGGCCTCCCGGCAGCAGCAACGCGTCGTAATCGTCCGGCTGAATATCCTGCCAACGCTGGGGATTTTGAAACTCGTGGGACTGCTCCATGGCGTGGTAGGCATTTCGGGCCTGGCGATTGGCTCGGAGAATTTTGCCTAGGAGCGTGAAATTGCGCAGACCGGGAATAAAGCCCCAAAAATCGAGTCCGCATCCGGTGAGCATGATGTCATCGGCGGCGCCGGGCCGTCCATCGGGCGTTGCAAATTCGACGCGATGACCGGCTTCGGTTAGCATCAGCCAACTCCCGGCGCTTTCGGTGGGATCGAAGTCGAGACTGGGCAGGGGCATAAGAACTTTTGGCATTGCGGCTCCTATCTGAATCGGAATAATGCATCAACTATGCACTTCGCTAACGCCGAATCGAATTCCGAGTCGGATTCCGCCCGAAAAAACTCCCTTGACAACCCGATAGACCGCAAAATCATACGATTGTCCAAATCAACACTGCAAATGAAATGTTAGGAGAAGCTGGTTTCCGTGATTTCAAGGCATACCTCTCCCAGCATTTGGTAAACCCATGCCTCCGCGCCAAAGTCTTTCGTCATACATGGACGGACCATCGAGACTCTATCGAGGACAACTGCGTTATGTGGAGGATGAATTGTTTTTATCGGTCTGCCCAAAATCCTTATAATAAAGCTTGGATGGATTGAATATCGAAAAATCGTCAATCAAAGGTGTATTTAGTCGGGTATATATTGAGTACTCTGACTACCCATAAAAAGGGCTGAACCCTTTACGGCAGGCAATTGTTGATACTCTCCCATCATTGGAAGAACTTGAGAAGCAGATTGCCGGCCGGGACGAGACCGATGAGCCTTGAACATCCGAGGAGAGTTCCCCAATAAGCATAAAAGGTCAGTTTGAGATACACCCGGCGCATTTATCCGTGGCAATCCACCGCGCTGCGCTCCCCATCCGTGGTTCACGCTCCCCGCTTCCCGCCTCACACCTCACACCTCACACCTCACACTTCACACTTCACGCTCCCTCCTCCTCCGCTTCCTGCTCCTCAGTCCTCAGTCCTCAGTCCTGCTCTACTCGTCTCCCCGTAAAACTCTCTTTAAAATCTTGCCCGTAGCGCTTTTGGGCAACAGGTCGGTAAAGACTACCTTTCTGGGGACCTTGTAGACGGCCATATTTGACCTGCAAAACTCGATTATGCTCTCTTCGGTAGCCGTCATGCCATCCTTCAAAACAATACTGGCGTGGACCGTTTCACCTCTTACCGGATCGGCAACCCCATAGACCGCCACCTCTTGAACCGAGGGATTCTGATAGATGACCTGCTCGACCTCGTTTGGATAAACATTGAACCCCGCCGCATTGATCATGTCCTTTACCCGGTCCGTGATGAAAAAATATCCCTCGTCATCCATCACCCCGATATCGCCCGAGCGGAGCCATCCGTTGCGAACCGCCTTTTCCGTGGCCTCGGGTTTTCCCCAGTAGCCCTTCATCACATTCGGTCCCCGGATGACAATTTCTCCCTGGTCTCCAAAGGGCAATGCATTGCCTGCATCATCTGCAATCATCACATCCACATTTTCGATAGGTGTTCCTATACTGCCGTGTTTATGCCGATAGCTGTGATTGTAGGTGGCGCAAGGTGAGGACTCGGTCAGTCCGTACCCTTCATAGGTCAGCATCCCGAATTTATCTTTCCATTGAAGGGCCGTTTCCCTCGGCATGGTCGCCGCGGCCGTAAAGCAGTAGCGAAGGCTTGACAGATCATAGCGGGAGGTGTCCATATTGATAAAGTGTATATAAATGGTCGGCACGGCAAAGAGCATCGTTACGCGGTGACGGACCATTGCATCGAGCACCGGCTCGGGTTCGAAACGCCGGTGCAGGACGATGGTGGCGCACTTGTTATATGCCCCGTTCATGATGTAATTCTGGCCAAAACAGTGAAAAAGAGGCAGAAACAGCTGTAAGCGGTCCTCGGGCATTACTCCGGAACAATTGCCCGCTGTGGTCGAATTCGAAACGACGTTCATATGACTCAGCACGGCGCCTTTGGGATAACCGGTGGTGCCCGAAGTGTAAAGAATAGCCGCCGCCTCGCCCGGGTCCATGTCACGACAGCGGAAATCGGCTTCTCCCTTTGCCATCAGGCTGTTGATATCAAGATCGTTTCCAGCTTCGCCTTCGGCGATTATTATATTCTTCAGCGTGGGCAACTCGCCGGCGGGGACCTCTTCACGCAGTTCGCGAGTCGTCAGGAGTATCTTGCACCCTGAATCGCTGACTATATATTGTACTTCCCTTTTCTTTGACATGGAGTTGATCGAAACGACGATAGCCCCCAGCTTCTGGGCTGCATAGTAGCCGATCACAAAACCCGGAATGTTAGGCAAAAAAAGGCCTACCCGATCGCCCTTTTCCAATCCAAGGGCTGCAAGGGCGTTGGCAAGCCGGTTCACCTGTTGATTCAACTCCTTGTACGTGTAGGTTTTTCCCTCGAATATCAATGCAGGTTTGTCCGGAAAATAAAGACTCGCCACTTCCACACTTCTGGCAATGTTCATATTAAGCTCCATCTTAAAATTGTCGCTAAAGGACCGTGATTGCCCTGTTATTGTGTATCAGTTCACAGCACTTTGCACATGATTTTTGCACCATTAACGCTAGGCAGCAGGAAAAGTCGCCTCGTAGTATACCATGAATCATTTTATCCGTGTCATCCGTGGTTCGTAGTTCGTAGTTCGTAGCCGGGGAGAGCATCAAAGATCAAATAAAACAACTTTTTAACTGCTGTGCCTTCTTCGGAACTTACTTGTAAACATCCCCTCTATAATCGATTTCATACACCAGAAGGACATCTTCTTCTTTGTCTATGCGAAAGATGACCCTTATTTTTCCCAACCGAATCCGCAAAAAGCCTTTCCATTCACCCTCAAGCCTTTTGATATCAAGCTCTTTAAAAGGGATAATGCCTTGCGCTTCGATGGCGCCGACAAGGGACTTTAACTTGAGGCGAATTCTCTCCTTGTCTTTTTCACCGCCCGGCTATGGAATCTGACCCTCATCTCATCCCTTCACCCAATCGGTCATATCGGTGAAGTCATGCTCTCCGTAATCCGCTGGAGAACCGAATTTGCTGTGGATCTCATCCAGTTCCTTCCTAGAGACACGGGGAATCATGATTTCGCACAAGCCCAACCGCTCTTCCCTGAATACCTCTCGGATACTCTCTTTGATCAGTTTCTTTAGATCCTCTTGACTCTGCTGCATTTTCCGTCCCTGCTTTCAAATACGAGAAGCATTCCAGTCTGCGTCTTCCGCCAGTCGAGATCACCAGATCCATTCAAGATAGTATCTTACACCGATTCTGGCTCACTTCCATCTCATTTCTGGTCGATTCACGAAGCCAGAACAAATGTCACGAAATAATCTCATTCAGACCTGGTTTGAAAGTGTTCAGGACCCTCATGGCGGCCCCGATGATAGATTCGCTCAATTCCCTATGAATCATTTTATCCGTGATCATCCGTGCGATCCGTGGTTCGCGGTTCGTGGTAGGACGGAATCGATAAATTACACTTACGTTTTTCAGCTATGTCAAATCATGGATTTAAAGTCAAGAACCGTGGCGCGCCGGGGTTGGCTCACACTTTATAAAACCCGGACGGAAGTCCCACCGCCCCATCGCCTCTTGCCGCCGCCGAAGGTTTGAGTGGCGAACCCGGCCGGCGGTCCCACCGCCTAACTTTTGCCTTTTGCCTTGTATCAGTCGTGCCATAATTTGTGGGCGATTAACAGAGTCACAAGCTGCATGCACACGATAGTAGCGACGCACCCGGGCCATCCGGCCTGTTTCCAGAGAAGACCGGGTATAATCGAGCCCATGGAGCCTCCGAGGTAGTAGAGGGCCACATAAATGCCTGCGGCGCTGGACCGGCCCTCGATTGCCGCCTTGCCCACGTGGCTCGATGAAGCTGACTGGGAGGCGAATACTCCGGTGGCCTCCAGCGTCAGTCCTGCGATCACGGCCGGCACATAATGGATCGTCGTAAGAAGCATACCGGCCGCAGATATTCCAACAGCCCCGACCAGCGCCCGGCGGTGGCCGACACGGTCCAGGATACGTCCTGCCACCGGCGTAATCACGGCGCCAATGAGGTAGACGCCAAAGATCGATCCCAGAGCGGCGGAACCAAGATAAAAGGGTTTATCCGCAAGGTAGAAGTTAACGTAGGTAAATGCCGCCACCATGCAAAACAGCACGTTAAACCCAACCGCGCAAGTCGCCAGGAGCTGAGAGTTGCGCAAATGAGCTCGCATGGATTCAAATGCTGCGGCAGCATTGCGTTTTCGTACGAATTTTGTTGAACGCGGCAGCAGGCGCCACGTGATCAGGGCTGCGGCAAGCGTGATGGCGGCGAGGACAAAAAAAGCCGTTCGCCATCCCCAGTGCGTCTCGATCAAGCCGACGATAAAGCGCCCCGAAAAACCTCCGACAACAGTGCCGGTCACATAGATCGCCATCGTGGAACCGGCCAACCGGCGTGGTGATTCCTCACTTATGTAGGCCATGGCAACGGCGATAATGCCCGGAACAAAAAGCCCCTGCATAAAACGCCAGACGATAATCTGCGTAAGGCCGGCCGCTGTGCCGGCCAACGCCGTCGGGATAGTCAGGCCGAACATGGCGGCGACGATAACCCGCTTGCGTCCCACGGCGTCGGCCAGCAACCCGACCAGTGGGGCCAACAGCGCCACCGCCAGTATCGGCGCGCTAACGGTAAGGCTCACCATTACTTCCGATGCCCGGAAAACATGGCGAAACTCCGGAAGCAGCGGCTGAGTGGCATAGAGACCCAGAAAAGTGCCAAAGCCGGTGATGAACAAAGCCGTAAGCACTCCCGCCCGGCTTTGGGCAGCGAGCGGCACGGCAACTGCCTGCCCGGCCGTGGCGCACGATATCTCCTGAATAGCCAATCCTGGTCCTCCTTTTAAGACTTCCCGTTAATATTAGTGTTGCGGGATTAAGATTTCAAATATATTAAAATTAGCTTTATGATACTTAAAACATATTAAACGGGATCATCACGATGGAATTTAGACACCTGAGATATTTCGTAGCGGTTGCCAAAGAGCTGCACTTCGGGCGCGCCGCAGAGCGCTTAGGCATGGCCCAGCCGCCTCTCAGCCAGCAAATCAAGGCATTGGAACAGCAATTGGGCGTCCAGTTGCTGTCGCGGACAAAGCGGCGTGTGGAACTGACTGCTGCAGGAAGAGTTTTTTTGCAGGAAGCAATCAAAATACTCGCCCAGGCCGATCAGGCCGTACATGCTGCGCAGCGTGCGGCGCGCGGCGAAATCGGGCAACTGGAAGTGGGCTTTGTCAGCGGCGCGGTTTATGGCAAAGTCCCTGCGATTTTTCGCCTCATGAGGACCCGATATCCGGAAATGTCGTTGATTCTGAGGGAACTGACCACCGAAGAGCAGATGGAGGCAGTACGGGCGCAGCGGCTTGATGTGGGCCTGATACGCCCTCCTGTGATTTTCGAAAAATCTTTGGCCATACGGGTAATCGCGAAAGAACCCCTGGTAGTCGTATTGCCGAGGGCGCACCCGTTGGCCACGCGCAGAAAGATCGAGCTCAAGGCGCTTGCCGGGGAGCCTTTCCTTCAGGTCCCCCGCCATGACGCACCGGGATTCTACGATCAGTTCGTGAGCATTTGCGCCCAGGCCGGATTTTTTCCACGGATCGTTCAGGAGGCCCGCACCACTCAAACTATAGTTAGCCTTGTCGCGGTGGGCATGGGCGTTTCCATCGTCCCTGCATCATTGCGGAGCCTTCAGAGATCGGGCGTAGTCTACAGGCCTTTGGAGGGCCCGGCGCCCACAACAGAACTAGCCGTTATCTGGCGCCCCGATGACGATAATCCTGCGATTCACCGGTTCCTGGAAACAATCGGTGAGGTGGTGGAAAATTGAGGGTCAGGCAAACCACGCGGGTATCGTTCCCATGTCCGATGACCCGGTGAAGGCACTTTCACGATCTCTCCGTTGAGATGGTGCCGGCCTCCTGGGACCTCATTGTTTCGGCGTCGGAAATAAAGGCGCACTATGCTCTCTCTTTTGCCGATTGCTTTGTGGTGGCGAGCGCATTAAAGCACGACGCATCTGTCGTGACAGGGGACCCGGAATTCAAGAATGTCGAGCACCTGGTTACTAATACCAATTTGCGTTCAAGAGCGGGCGGGGATAAACCCCATAAGCGCTTAAATATGAAATCAGACATGCATGACTTCAGTTACCTAAAGTGTTTCAGAATTTGCGTGTAAGCCCTGAAAGGGCTGAATAAATTCAGCCCAGGGTCAGCAAAACGCCACCCTGGGTGTGGGGTTCCATATTTATTTTTTCCTATACCCCGTAGGGGTTACATAAAATTCGTGTTGCAAAACGCAGCTACTAACACAGGACGATTTCTATGTAGCCCTTTCAGGGCAATGCGTTTGGGGCGCAAAAACCCAGGGTGGCGCTTCCGCTTACCCAGGGCTAAATTATGTTGCCCCGTTGGGGCATTGACATTACAGGCAATGTTCAAGCGCTGCTTATTTAAGCGCTTATGGGGATAAACCCCGCCCCTACGGCGCCGTCACGCGGTTCTTTTGTAGGGAGGGCTTTATGCCCTCCCGAAGCAGGTTTGGACAGGCGCACAATTAGCCCGGCTCTTCAGTGGGCGATTCAAAACCATCTTGCCGGACCTTTTGTCCTTGCAGGATGTATTTTTTAACTGTCCGCCTGTCGAGTTGAGTACGCCGCGAGACTTCCTCGTAGTTGCCAAACCTCTCATAGAGGAGCAGACAGTATTTCTCCAGCAGTTCCCGGGCGCTCATGGCCCCGTTTTCAGTTTGGCAGAACAAACAGGGAACACAGTCCCTGGAAATGTTCTTTCCGGAATCCGGGCCGATTCGCTTCGTAAGAAGTATCCTTCGTACCGCCTGCTCGAGTTCTCGAACATTTCCGGGCCAGGGATAGCCGAGGCCAAGTTCGCTCCCGATCACCTCCCGGACCATTTGGATAAGTTCCTCCGAGTCTTCGCCAATGAGTCGCCCTACGACATGGGCAATCATTCTATCAAGCTCTTTGGGCTCTTCCCGCAGCCTTTGCCTTAGTGGCGGGACAACAATCACATCCGAGCAAAGACGGTAAAACAGGTCCTCCCGGAATTGGCCTTTCCGGCGATGCTCATCCAACGGACGATTGGTTGCCGCAATAACACGGCCGCTGAACCGGAGTTGCCGGTGACTTCCCACGGGCATAAACGTTCTATCCTCAAGCACCTGCAGGAGCTTGACCTGAATGGGCACGGAAATATCCCCGACCTCGTCCAGAAAGATCGAGCCGTAAGGGGTACACCTGGTGAATACGCCGTCGTGATGTTCGACTGCTCCGGTAAAGGCGCCCTTCTTGTGGCCGAAAAGCTCCGATTCGATAAGGGATTCCGCAAATTGGGAAAGATTTATCGCAATGAAGTTGCGTGTAAAACTCTCGGTAAAGCACCCTCTTTTCTCATCATAAGGGATAAAGCCCGAGCGCCCTATTGCCGCTGCTGCCGTACCCTTGCCCGTCCCCGTTTCACCGAGCAGAAGAGTAGAAAAATCCTCCATTCGGTTCCAAAGGTACTGTTCGTACCAGCAGATATCGTGCGTAAAAACATTGTTCCATAAATGAAGCCGCAGGTTGCGCATGGAAGGGCTGGAGCCGATAAGGCTCCGGTTGATGAAGTAGAAGGCACGCCGTATCTGATAGAGCATAGCAAAAAATCGAATGGATTCCGGGAAGCTGAACCCCCGTTCGGAAAACATCACAAGGGTTTCGCGAGCGAACGGCACAGGAGAAGGAACTTGCCCGAGTTGTATCTGATCTTGTATCAGGGCATCAAAGCGATCGGCAACACGGTGGAAAATGTCGAACATAAAGGCCGCCTGAAGGTTCTGGCGATCTTGTGCCGAGTAGAGGCGAAGATCAGCCTCTCCATTGCCGGCCAGCCGCAGCACCCTTTCCTGCACTCTGCGGATAGTCCAGTCAATACACTCATCATGGGGTGTATCAGCCGGACATCCTGTGATCTTTTGGTCCAACTCCGCCCGTTCTTCGCCGAACGGGTTGCAGAATGCCGCCCGCGAGACTAAATCAAAAAAGTCGCGATCCTCATCTGAGAGTTTTGCTCTTTTTACCATGCAGAAAATGTATGGCATGTGCTCATGAAATGTCAACCCACAACTTCAGCAGCATGCAAATAGGGGAAGGCTGGGACCTATCTCCTTGTAATCTCGCAAGTAATTGACTTGGTGTCGAGTGGCATATATTATGCCTGCCAGATCCTGGCAAGCCGCTTATCTTACAGGAGAAATGAAGGAGAACAATAATGGCCGTACTATTCGGTCTCATAATTCTAGGTTTAGTTTTGGCTTGCCTGATACTGCCATGGATCAACCTCAGCAAAATTGGGAAGCTGCGCCGGGAGATGGCGCAGTTGCGGCGGGATATGGCAGAACTTGGAATGAGTTTGAGAAGACCGGCCGGCGACAGTGAGGCGCAGTCTCGAAAATCCGAAGTCAGGACCGGCTTGGCGGGGGACCTGGACCATGCGGAACCCGCCTCCGCGCCCCAACCTGATGAGCCGGTTACTCCCGCGGCCGCGTCGTTGGCATCGGAGGGTGATACTATCGAATTAGATCAGGACCGGGAAGAGTCGTTGAGTTTGCATACCGGGATGCCGGCCGCAAACCATGCGGAAAAACGCTCAGAAGGCTTTGAACGCCAATTCGGCGCCACGGCCTTCGTCTGGCTTGGGGCTGTGGCCCTCGCGCTTGCAGGCTTTTTCCTGGTCAAGTATTCGATCGAAACCGGTCTGCTCAGCCCAACCGTGCGCGTTACGATGGGGATCATCTTCGGCATTGGACTACTCTATGCCGGAAACCGGGTAAGGGTGCGGCCGGGGTTCGCAAACGGCCCGCGGATCGCCCAGGCACTGTCAGGGGCGGGCATTTCCGTCTTGTATGCCAGTTTCTATGCCGCAACGAGTCTTTACGCCCTGATACCGGCCCTGGCCGGTTTTACCGGATTGGCCGTCGTAACGGCCGTCGCGGTGTCGCTATCTACGTGGCACGGCCGGCCGATAGCCTTGCTCGGCCTGATGGGAGGATTCCTCACGCCTGCCCTGGTTAGATCGCCCCATCCGCTGGCATCGATCCTTTTCATTTATCTCTTCCTGGTGCTTGCCGGACTGATGGTGGTCATCCGCTATAGAGACTGGTGGCCCATGGGGATTCCCGCGGTGCTCGGCGCTTTTTCGTGGGTTCCGATCTGGCTTTACGGCGGACACTTCAAGCCGGGTGATACACTGTGGCTGGGCCTTTTCCTCCAGGCCTCCTGCGCTACGGTCGTTTTTTCCTCGAATCAACAATATGAAAAAGAGAGCGCAGGGAAGATCAACCTGCAAACTGTTACATCCGCACTCAACTACCTGGCCCTTTGCGGTGCGATTGTCCTAATGGGCATTTCCGCGGCTCACGGCGGGTTTGGTGCTATGGAGTGGTGCCTTTTCGGCCTTCTGTCCGCCGGAAGTATCGCTCTTGCGCAATGGGACCAGAAGCTGTACGGACTGGCGCCATGGATAGGGGCAGCGGTAAATTTAGTCATGCTGGCGGCCTGGCGATATGGCGGCGCCCAGGAATTTGCTTTGGTTCTGGGGGTTTTTGCGGCTCTTTACGTGGGCGGCGCCTACTTCCTGCAATCTCGGAGCCGGGATCCGCTGATCTGGGCTGCACTGACGGGTGTCACGGGCCTGAGCTATTACCTGATCGGCTACTTCCAGATCCATCTCAATCCACTTTATGCCGATATCCCGCTTCTTTGGGGCATTCTAGCGCTGACGCTTGCCGCAATCGGAACTTATGTACTGCTGGACCTCGTAACACGTCTGCCTGGTGATTATCCCCGAAAGCAGCACATTCTGGCCATCTACGCGGGCGTGGTTGCCGCGTTCCTCTCCATCGGCCTTACCATCGAACTCAAACGCGAGTTTCTCTCGGTGGCGTTTGCAGCGGAAGTGCTCGCTGTCGCCTGGATCAACACCAAGTTGGACATAAAGGCGCTCCGCTGGATTGATGCCCTTCTGGCCTGCGTGTTCGGATTTCTGCTGATCCCGCAATTCATTCTGGTTGTGCAGCTTGCGGCATTCAGCCTGGTGGAAGCAAAGCTATATTTGCAGGAAGGTATTCCAATCGTAAATTGGCCTGCTTTTCAACTCGGACTGCCCGCCCTGTGCTTCATGACCGGAAGTTATTTGCTGGGGCGTGAAAAGGATGACAGGCTGGTATTTTCCCTGGAAGCTGCATCCATTGGACTTCTTGGACTCATGGGGTATTATCTCACGCGTCACGTCTTCCATTTAGGCGGGGATGTGCTCTTTGCCAAGCCCGGGTTTGTTGAGCGAGGCTTAATCACCAATATCTTCTTCATCTATGGTGTCGCCTGCTTATGGGCCGGCAAAAGATTTGAAAGAAGAGCCATCGTGCTCGGAGGACTGGTGCTTTCCGGACTTGCGCTCTTCCGAATCAGCTATTTCGATCTCATCGTTTACAACCCGCTCTGGTCGGCGCAAAACGTTGGTGAATTGCCAATCCTAAACGGTCTGCTCTTACCTTATGGCCTTCCCATCTTCTGGATATGGACAGCCATGAAGGAATTCCCTCTGCTCAGGAAACGCGGGTGGGACAAATATGGCTAAGGTTTCATGCTTTTGCTCACTTTTGTGCTTGTGTCCCTGGATGTGCGCCAATTCTTTCACGGGACCCGGCTGGATATGATTGCGATCGGTAGTGCCGAAATCTATACCTATTCCGCCGCCTGGCTGTTTTTTGGGATCGGACTCTTGTTTCTGGGAACCCTGCGTCATAATGATCTGATCCGAGTGGCTTCCCTGCCGGTTATTCTATTGACGGTGGCCAAGGTGTTTCTCTACGACGCATCGGCTCTCACCGGACTATGGCGGGTGCTTTCCTTCTTTTGCCTCGGCCTTTGTCTCCTATCCGTAAGCTGGTTCTATTCACGATTTGTATTTAATGTGAATCGAAAGGGATCGTGATCCGGACCACCGGGGAGGCTTCAAACAGTGTTGAACTTCTCCGAAATCAAAACACAAAAATGCCCGGCGGAATTGCACTAAAGTTCGATCTTCGATCACCCGATAGATCAATTGAGCCTTTGGGCCTTGTGAGGCAGGTGCTGCATATCGTTGACCTCGATAATGCCGCAGCCACCCTATAATCACTCGCCGTTGCCGGTAAAACAACGAGTTCCATTGGCCGTGAGGCCCACCGGCTTCGCGCTGCAATTTCTTCCGGAGAATTGTAACTATGCAAAACAAGGTTTTAACGATCATACAGGCACGCAAGGGATCAACCCGGTTGCCTTCAAAGGTGCTCCGGGACCTGGGGGGCAAGACTGCCCTCCAACATGTGATTGACAGGGTCAGCCAGAGCAGACTGACCAGTGAAATCATTGTTGCAACAACAATCAATAGGGCAGACCTGCCCATCGTGAAGTTGTGCGCGGATATGGGTGTAAGTGTCTATTGCGGGTGCGAGGAGGACCCCCTCGAAAGGTATTACCAGGCGACCAGACTTTTCGGAGGCTCACACACCGTTCGGATCAAGGCGGACTGCCCCCTGATCGATCCGGAAATCGTCGATGAAGCCATTAGCCTCCATTTGTCGTCGGACGCGGATTACACGACCAATACTCTCGATCGCACCTATCCCGTTGGCCAGGATGTTGAAATACTCTCCAAGCAGGCATTGAAAAGGCTTTGGCAGAGCGCGGTTCTTTCTTCCGAACGGGAACACATAACGATCTATATACCAAATCATCCGGATCTATTTAAGATTAGCCACCTAAAATGCATGGAAGACCTGTCCGGCAAGCGACTTACCATGGACTATCCCGAAGATTATGAATTGCTCCGCATCATCTTCGATAATCTCTACCCCCAAAATCCCGATTTCCGCATAAAGGACGTAGTCGATTTCCTGTCAAAAAACCCGGAATTGGAAAGAATTAACGCGCACATCAGCGCGGATAGCGGTGTACAAAAATCACTTCTCGAAGACCGGGTTGTAGCACTTTCGAACTAGTGTCCATCCGGGAACTCCGGATGTGACACTTACAGTTTCAGTGCTTCTCTCAACAATCCGGCCGCTCCGTGCATGGCTTATCTCCCGGTCCCGGCAACTTCGCTTTCCGGCCGCCTGCCGATTCCCCTTTAATAAGGGATTCAACGTCAGGATATGGATATATGGTAACTGCTCCGTGTTCAGGTAAACATCCTGAATCGATCGACGATCCATACACGCTGTAGACTTGCCTTCCCAACAGTCTAAGCAAGACCCCCTGCTCCGACCGATGATGCGCAGTGTGTGTTATCCTTCTCAGCATAATCCAAGCCCTTGTTCTTCTAACATCAAAAAAGGATACTTCGCTTTCCCACCAGGCTTTATCCTTTTTCTTAAGAGCGGCAAGCCGCTTTCCACTGTCTTCAGCATACCGTTTGATAAACTCAAGGCGTGTTTCCGAATCGGGCAAGGGAGGCGCTCCAACATCGATGCCGAACATATTGCAAAACCACTTGTTTTCACTCAAACACTGGTGAACCATGTGTTCGACGGCATTTCTGTCTCTTTTGTCCAACGGATGAGGGCGAATTTGAAGATCATCGTCCATGAACGTGCTCCAAACACTAAGGGTTTTTAGCCGTTCTGTCTCATAAGTATCTACGAGAAAATCATATTCCATCTTTTCCTCCCCTGTTAAATAATCAGTCTCCAAGGCGTGCTCCGAAAAAATCAGTCTCACCCGGTCAGTTCCCGTTCGGAGCCGCCACTGGATTTTGTACAACACATCAGGGTTTCAAACAAGCCCGTCAAACCGATTGGGGGCGGCGGCGGTTCAGTGAAAGTCCCGGTAGCGAAGCTTGGACTCACTCTCTCGACTGTTTATTCTTGACTCCTTCTGGAGATATATATACTGCAAAGGTTAAAGGAACGATTCCTGGCCGGCCGCATCAAATGTATTGACTGGCGCGGAAGGAACGCCGAGCATTTCGAAACCCTGCCCGCCGAAGTTTCGGAAGAGGCCGGACAAAAGCTTGGCCCACTTTGATTTTTCCATGATTGCTTGAAAACTTTATGATCAGAATTAATGAGCAAATTTCAATTCCGGAAGATGAACTGGTTTTCACCGCATCCCACAGCAGCGGGCCGGGCGGTCAGAATGTCAACAAGGTGAGCTCGCGCGTGACGCTGTGGTTCGATGTGGTGAACACGCCAAACCTATCGTTGGAGCAGAAGGAACTTATTTTGCACCGGCTTGAAAACCGCATCAGTAAGGACGGCGTCCTCCGCGTCATATCCCAGCAGACGCGCAGTCAGATGGAAAATCGTGAACTGGCTAAAGGGCGGTTCATTGAACTGCTGCGGGATGCGGTAAAGCAGGCCCCGATCAGAAAGAAGACACGAGTGAGCAAGGGGGCCAAACTCCGCCGCCTGGAGGAGAAAAAGCAGCACGGCCTCTTGAAAAGTGAGAGGTCGAAGAGAGTCCCCACCGAGGATTAGACACCAGGAGACCCCGCCGGCTTGAGCCAGGAGAGTTGGAATAAATCCAATTTTTAAGTCCAACGCATCGTTTGGCACAGCTTCAGCTTGGCAGCAGCTCGAAGATGATCTTTCCACCCCAAATATTTGTACTTGACACATAATATGTGTAGCGCTAAATTACACTCAACTGGCGTAAACCAACACGAAGGGAGTGTATAATGAAGAGGCTCAAGGAACTTCGGCTCGCGCGCAACTATAGTCAGGCTCAATTGGCAGAGATGCTTAAGACTACTCAGCAAACAATTGCCAGGTGGGAAACAGGAAAATCAGAACCGAACATTGCGGCTTTGCGGGATTTGGCGTTTATATTCGGAACCAGTGTTGATGACCTGCTCGGAAAAAACCCACTCTCCGACAAAGTGACTACGGCCGATTACTTTCTACTCTTCAAAGACAAAGGTGGACAGGACGGATACTGGGGAAACCTAGGCGCCCTTCTTCCGGGCCAGGACAAAACGAGATGGTACCCAATAACTCTCGGTTCGGCTAACGCAATTTCGCACTCTCTGGCTAATCTCGAAGTGACTCAATGGCTATGCGTGAAAACGCTGAACAACCGCATGCTCGCATTAAATCCAACCAAGCTCAGACGAATCTGGTTTCTCGACGAAGCTTGCGACCCCCCTGATGATGACTGGGAGGTGGATTGGGACAGTATCGAAGGGAACCCACTTGAACTTTACAGGGCTCTCTACGATTACTTCAACGATCCCGATTTCAAGGCAAACTCTTCAGATGCATTTGTCGCTACTGTAGAAGATGTCATCAAGGAACACGATCTTGATGAAGAGAAGGTATTTAAATTGACAAAACACACTTTCGTCTACATGGCGGATGGCAAGGTTGCATCATACTGGGCGGAAGGGAATCACCTCTGGGACTTTATTGTCAGTATCGAAAATGAGGACGTCCCCTTGATGATTAGTCTGGCCGACGCCGCTGGCGATTTTGAGAGCTATTATCCTAATAATGGCATCGCTATGATCGACATGGCACTTATGGAGGTGATGGAAGCGGCAAAGGAAGATCTCACAGACATCGAGCAGGAGGGCGGCGATGAATGATTCCCCGGGAGATCATTCCTGAAATTTCTTACGGGACATAACAGTGTTCAGAAGAACAGGGGCTGGGGTTACAAGGAGATAACGAAGGCCAATGCGGCTCTGACCGAAACGACCACTACGAGCACTTAGTTAACAGAGCCCATCGGGGCAGGAGGCTTCCTCGATTTTCTAAATAAGGTCGAAGACAAGCTTTTTTGTGAGCTGAACTTGCCCATAATCGCCATCAAGATGCCAAGGACTTAAGATCGGCTCCTATGGCCGGGTTAAATTACTTATAATGTTAACAAGGTAAGCTCGCTGATCATGAGCTTGTATTAGGCCCGAAATGGTCGCGGTAGCGGCCCGGTGTGATCCCGAGCGAGCGAAGGAAGGCTCGACGCATCGGTTCGTAGCCGGCGAATCCGCAGGTGGAAGCAATTTCGTCCAGGCTCCGGTCCGTTTGTTCGAGGTGTCTGCGGGCGGCTTCAAGGCGCAGGGCTTCGACATAGCGCGCCGGTGTGATCGCGAATTCGCGCACGAAGGCTCGTGCGAAGTTTCGGGGGCTCATTGCCGATCGAGCAGCCAAGGCTTCGACCGAAAGGTCCTGGTTCAAATTTTCAACCATCCAAACCTGGAGTTCAAAAAGCGGGTTCCTCGCGGAAGTCTGAGCGGAAAGGGATACGCTGAACTGAGCCTGACCTCCCGGTCTCCGGAGGAACAGCACAAGGTTGCGCGCTACTTCGAGGGCTGCGTCATTGCCGAGGTCCTGTTCTACAAAACCCAGGGCAAGGTCCATGCAGGCGGTCACTCCGGCCGATGTATATACATGAGCATCCTGCACCCAGATGGGGTTTGGATCGACAATCACCTCGGGGTGGCGCGAGGCAAGTTCCACGGCGTAAGCCCAGTGGGTCGTGGCTCGTCTGCCGTCTAGAAGGCCGGCCTCAGCGAGCAGGAACGCTCCCGTGCAGACCGCTCCCAACCGCCGGACCCGTGGGGCGGTGTTTCGCAGCCAGTTTAGAACCTCAGGATCATGGGTCGCCAGGGCCCCGGGCCCGCCGACAACCAGCAGCGTATCGATTCCCGCACGGATTGCCGAATAGTGCCGGTGAGCCACAAGCGAGACCCCGGTCGATCCTTCGATGATACAACCCTCCCCGGTGGTTGCGAGTTCGACCTCATATTCCGTACCGCACCGGCCCAACAGGTGATTGGCGGCGGCAAAAACGGCCATGGGGCCGGCGATATCGAGCTCCATCGCCGGCGGTGCGGCCAGCAGGACCACCCGGCGCGCGCTGTAACCGGGTTTCTCTTGTGCAGACGGAAGGGGCAATCGGTCGATCAAAGATTCTCCTCTGCTTTCGAAGGATCATGCGGGTGCGGGTTGTAAGCCTGTAAGGCAAAGAGAATAACAAGAACGTTCCAGGCTCTGCAATGCAATTGTGGCAGAAATCGTGGGTTCTTTGTCATTTCTGACAGAGCGCAAGAATGCTAGTTAGTGTCCATCCGGGAACTCCGGATGTGACACTTACAGTTTCTAATTCGGAAAGGAGGCATTTTTCGTCATGGCAAGGAAATCGAGGGCTTGCGCGGAGGCGTACATGGGTACGCCGCACAAGCAAACCCGAAGATTGACGACGCCAGGGCGGAAAAGGACCCTTTCCGGATGGAAACTAGTTATTTGCGGAACAGAGATTTCCAGGATGGGAGTGCGGTAACTGAAAGGATCGCATTTCCTCGATTAACAGGGACGACGCAGGAATGAGGACTAACGATGATAAGCTTAAGGCCGATGGAAAAAAGCGACATCGCGGCCATTACCCGTTGGCCGCCCTACAGGGCCGGCTTCGCTCAAATGGATTACGCGCTGAGGGAAAACGGTTGGCTCGAAGAATTCAGCGAAAAGCCTGGCACCTGGTGCTACATAGCGGTAGCGGAACGGGAGCCGGTAGGGTTTTCTATTCTCAGCACCACGAAAAAGGGCGAGGCGGAATTTCGTATCGCTCTGCACCCGGACTGGACGGGGCGAGGAGTCGGTACGAAGATCGCCTGGAGCACCCTGGAGCAAGGCTTTTTGCGGCTGGGTTTCGACTTGATCCGCCTCATCGTCAGGAAGAACAATCTTCCTGCCAGGGCGCTATATGAAAAACTCGGCATTGAAGTATCCGGCGAGTGCACTGGGTTAGTCCAGGGGCAATCGATCGAATTCTTCGAAATGAGTATCGACAAGCAAAGATTCCAACACCAGACAACCAGACAGGACAGGAGAACCTAGAGATGAAGACCGCATTGATTTTGATCGATATCCAGAAGGATTATTTCCCGGGCGGGCGCATGGAACTGGTGGGGCCGCTCGAAGCAAGCCGGAATGCAGGTCGTCTGCTGGCAGTCTTCAGGGCCGAAAACCTGCCCATCGTTCACATCCGGCACTTATCGGTTCGTGAAGGGGCCAGCTTCTTTTTACCGAACACCGACGGGATCGATTTCAACGAAAACGTGAAGCCGCAGCCGGATGAAACCGTCATCGAGAAGCACTACCCGAATAGCTTCAGGGAAACGGGGCTCGCTGCTTTCCTCGAACGGGAGGGGATCGACCGGGTCGTCGTAGGCGGGATGATGTCGCACATGTGCGTCGATTCCACGGTCAGGGCCGCCTTCGATATGGGGTATAAGTGCCTGCTCGCACACGACGCCTGTGCTACAAGGGATCTGAACTTCGACGGCGTCGATGTGACTGCAAAGAAAGTCCACGCAGCGTTTATGGCGGCTCTCGGTTCCGTTTGCGCACAGGTCGCGAGCACCGAGAAAATCATCGATATTTTGAAATGACAGCAAAAGGAAGGGCAATAAGGAAGAGTAAGAGGTCTAAAAAAGTCCCCGTAGAGGAATAGGCAAAAGCAGAACGCGAGTCAGCAAGGGGGCCAAACTTCGCCGCATGGAGGAGAAAAACAGCACGGCAGCTTGAAAAGGGAGAGATCGAAAAGGGTTCCCGGCGAGGATTAGGCAAAAAGTAGAGTTAAGGCGATCCGTGATTATCGAGTCCCAGCGTCTTTCTTATCTGGGCGAATGTATCCCTGATGACGATTTCTTCGCTGCTCATCGGGTTGTAACGACGTTGCCCGGCGATTAACAGTTGGTCTTGCGAGTCGAAGTCATAGATGGTAATCGCAAAATACCTGAACCGGAACCACATGTCCCAGAAACTTTGATATTGGAGCCGAACAACCAGCTTGCTACTTTCTTTCAAATCCTCTGAAATGATGCTGGAACGAACTTTGACAGTTGAATCCGCTATTTTCTCGATGGTGGAGCCCTGATTTCGTCTCAGCGAATCATAGAGACCTGGATCGGAGGTTTTTATGAACTCGAGAACAACGTCAGATCTGATTGCAAAATTCACATTCTGTGGCAGCGCACCGCCTGTTTGCTGATAAATCTTCGTGGGATTAAGTGTTTGCTGGACAACTCCGAATACCATACCCTGTCCATCGAACACTGGGCCTCCACTGTTTCCCGGCTGTATTTCGGCTGAGATCTGGATCTGATTCGGACTGTCCTTCAACCCTGCCGTCGCACTCACCAACCCTTTACTCAACCTGGCGCTGTCTCCAAGGACCTTGCTCAGGGGAAAGCCTATCGTGAATGCGTCTTCCCCCATACGGCAGGCTTTATTCTCCCTAAAGCTGACCGGTGTGGCGTGTATGCCCGACAAATTCCGCAATTTAAGTATGGCAACATCCAAGTCTTTGTTTTTGCTGATTACATCAGCTTCGAATCTGGTCTGTGAAAGCCAGACAGTCGCCTGGTTCTGTTCCCCCAGGACGTGAGCGCACGTTAAAATATGCCCCTTATCGGTAATCAGAAAACCTGTTCCCTGTGAACCCGGCATCTTTTCGGGGCTATCGACCACCGATACGACCAAGCCCATTTTCTTGAATTCATCCACCACCTGGGGAAGGATGTTCCTTGGATCTTGTTGTGGGGCCATTATATAGACTTCCCCGTACTTCTTTACTTCTGCATTCTTATTTTGCACGAGTTGCATGGAGGCTACACAAGCCTGAAGAAGCAAGGCTGAAATCAGCAATAATAAAGGGTACTTGAAAGCGCTCGCTTTTTCCAAAGAAATTCTCATAAGACGCATCTCCTTGAACCCAGAGGCCTCATAAATCATATTATTTCAGTATTTCTAAGGGAGTTTCGTTCGATCATTTCACATATTCGTTTTGAAAGCAAGGAATCGTGAAGGATTGGAAGGATAGCCCATCATAAGATCCAAAGAAGACAAGAGTCAGCAAGGGGGCCAAATAATAGGAGCATAACAGCCATAAGGGCGCAATTGAAGAAATGGGGAAACAGTCTCGCGATTCGAGTTCCAACAGGGCTTTTGGCCGAACTCAATTTGTCGGAAAACTCGACCGTGGATCTTAGGGTTGAGGATGGAAAGTTAATTATCGCTCCCCTCCAAAAAAGGAAATGGAAATACTCGCTTGAAGAACTGTTGGCGGGCGTCAGCGAAGAGAACATCCACCCCGAAACAGACTGGGGGAGCGTTGTTGGAGAAGAACTGTAGTGAGCCAAAAACTCTTTTTTCCAAGGCGTGGCGATGTTATCACGGTCGACCTTGATCCCGTGACGGGGCACGAGCAGGGTGGACGGCGACCGGCGCTTGTCTTGTCGGCAGAAGACTATAACCGGGTCGTCGGGCTGGCTGTCGTCGTCCAGATTACCCTGAAAGCGAAAGGCTACCCCTTTGAGGTGCAGATACCCCAAAGATTCAAGGTTAAAGGAACTATCCTGGCCGATCATATCGAATGTATTGACTGGCGAGGAAGGAACGCCGAACATTTCGACACCCTGCCTGAAGAAGTTCTGGAAGAGGTCGGACAAAAGCTTGGCCCACTGATTTTTCCATGATTTGCGTGAATCCGCTCTGGCTTTTCCTCTGTGCCTCCGTGGTGACCGGTTGCTCACCCGCCGGCAAGTTTGACCTTCCAACCGCGGTTGCCAAGCTCTTCGAGCAATACGTCGCGGTGGTCGCCCTGGATCTCTATCACACCGTCTTTTACTGTGCCTCCGGCCCCGCACTTTGCCTTGAGCTGTTTTCCAAGCTCTTTGAGCTCCGCCTCAGAGCCGGCAACGCCGGTAATTACCGTAACGCCTTTGCCTTTGCGCCCTTTGGTTTCTCTTCCAATCCTCACCACGGCGGCGCCCCCGGGGATCGCTTTTTGACGGCATATACATTCTTTTGCAGGTCTGCCGCACTCGGGACACATCCTCCCGTGGGCGGTCGAGTAGACAATGCCGCTATCCGGTTGTTTCATTTCTTACACCGTCTTCCCAAGGCTGTGGAAATTGCGATTGAAGTCAATCCGATTACAATAATAGCGGATCTTGTGCTAAAAATCTTGTACGCAACTTAGTATAATCCGTCAGCCTGCTTTTTGCTGATATCCGGTTATCATTAGCTCATTGACTTAGAAAATTACCAAAAAAGGAATTCAACCGCAATGGCGCTGATCGGCATGCATGACGTCTGCATTGGCTTCGGAGGGCCTTTACTGCTCGATCATGTTAATTTTCATATGGAGCGCAGGGAGCGTGTTTGTCTCCTTGGGAGGAACGGGACAGGCAAGTCCACCTTGATGCGCCTGTTGAATGGCGACCTCGCTCCGGATGACGGCGAGATTGTGTATCAGCAAGGGCTGCGGGTCTCCTTTCTGCCCCAGGAGGTGCCGCAGGAAATGACGGGAACAGTATTGGGAATTGTGGTCGCCGGATTGGGTGGGCCGCAAACCGCGCTCTCCGGCGCCAGGACCAGGCTCAACCTCGCAGAGAGAACGATCTCGCGTATGGAACTGGAGCCCGGCGAGCGGTTCGAAACCCTTTCGACTGGACTCAAGCGCAGAACGATGCTCGCACGTGGATTGGTGAGTGAGCCGGATGTGCTGCTGCTCGATGAGCCCACCAACCACCTCGACATCGACGCCATAGCATGGATGGAAGAATTCCTGCTGCGCTTTGAGGGAACTCTGCTCTTTGTCACACATGACAGGAGGTTCCTCAAAAAGCTTGCGACTCGCACCGTTGAACTTGATCGAGGGCGCCTGATAGACTGGTCATGCGATTACGAAACTTTCCTGATGCGAAGGCAGGCTGCCCTTGCAACCGAAGCCGTTCATCGTGAACGCTTCGACGATAAACTGGCTCGGGAAGAAGTATGGGTCCGGCAGGGCATCAAGGCGAGAAGAACACGAAATGAAGGCAGGGTTCGAGAACTCGAGAAACTGCGTGAAGCCAGGCGCGCGCGGCGAGAACTCATTGGCTCCGTGCGGTTGAAAACCCAGGATACGGCCAATTCCGGGAAACTGGTTATCGAGGCGGAGGGAGTCAGCTATGGCTACAGCGGGCAAAAACCTATAATCGACGACTTCTCTACGGTAATCATGCGCAGTGACAAAACCGGGATAATAGGTCCGAACGGCTCCGGCAAGACCACTTTGCTGCGCGTACTTTTGGGGGACTTATCACCGGAAAGGGGAGTTCTAAAGCACGGCGTCAATCTTGAGCCGGCCTATTTCGACCAGCTTCGAGCCCAACTTGATGAAAATAAATCGGTGGCCGAAAACGTCGGCGACGGCAATGACACAATCCTGTTTGACGGCAAACCCCGGCACATCATAGGCTACCTCAATGATTTCCTGTTTTCTCCGGAACAGGCCAGATCCCCCGTCAGCACGCTTTCCGGCGGAGAGCGCAACCGGCTTCTGCTGGCGCGTCTGTTTACGAAACCGTCTAACCTGCTCGTACTGGACGAACCGACAAACGATCTGGATATGGAAACTCTGGAACTGCTCGAAAACCTGCTTCTGGACTACCAGGGCACGCTGCTGCTGGTAAGTCACGACCGGACTTTTTTAAACAATGTGGTGACGAGCACCCTCGTGCTGGAGGGCGAAGGCAAAGTCGGCGAGTACGTGGGCGGCTATGACGATTGGGTGCGCCAAAGCGGATCGGACAAACCGGTCAAGACCGGAAAGGCCCCTGACTTAGCGGAAAAAGCAGAAAAAGCGGAAAAACAACGGCCAAAACGCGAAGGCAGGCAGACAATCAGCTTCAAAGAACTGCGCGAGCTCGAAGATATACCTGGAATTATCGAACTTCTCGAAGCAGAACGCAACGAGCTGTATCGATCCATGTCAGAGCCGGCATTTTACAGGAAAGACGGCGCTGAAATAGCCACCGCCAAAGTCAGGCTCACGACTATCGAACAGGAACTCGACCAGGCCTACCAACGCTGGGACGTCTTGGACATGAAAGCCAGGGACGTGGCGACTGTTCTCTAGTTTCCATCCGGAAAGGGTCCTTTTTCGCCATGTTTTTCGGGGTCAGATGGTTTCTGGCTTTTTTTGCTTCATGAGTCTGTTAAGCACTCTGTCCAGCGTATCGGCGAAACGCTGCCTGTCTTTCTGGCCAAATTCTCTTGGGCCTGGTGTAATGCCCCCCGCTTCGCGCAGATCCTGCATGAAGTTGCGAATTGAAAGACGCTCCCCGATATTTTCTTCCGTGAAAAGTTCCCCTCTGGTGCTGATGACGATTACTCCCCTTGTCACGAGGGCCGAAGCCAGCGGGATATCCTGTGTGGCCACCACGTCCCCCGCCCGGGCATTTTCGACTATGTAGATGTCCACGGCTTCAGGGTCCGTCCCGATCCTTCGGCTGGAGACGTAGAGGGATTCGGGAGTACTGATATATTTATTCGCGACGAAAATGGCCATAATTTTGAGCCGTATTGCCGCACGGATTATCAACTCCTTGATGCTTGAAGGACATGCATCGGCATCCACCCAGAGTGTCATTTTTCCTCTCGCGATCCATCCGAAGATTAAAGAAGGCCAGCCTGATAAGCCCCTTGACTGCTGTATATCATGGTTATAAATAATCTAACCCGTGTAATCTCTGCCCGGGATATGAATAGTGCAGAGAGAAGGATCTATGATGAAAAAGAAGATTCCGAAATTCGAAAATGAAGATCAGGAGCGGAATTTTTGGTCAAACAAAGACTCTGCTGACTATATCGAATGGGGAGAAGCAAAACGGTTGTCATTTTCCGAATTGAAGCCATCCACCAGGACAATTTCCGTCAGACTCCCTGAATCCATGCTCGACGATCTGAAAATGCCGGCAAACAAGAAAGACATCCCATATCAGTAGTTACTGAAGATCTTCCTGGCGGAACGCGTCAAAGAAGAGTTTAGATCATAAAGAAACGGTCCCCGTCGAGGACTAGCAGGGTGCTGAAGAAGAATTGAATTTCCCACTTTACAGCAAAAACCTCGTGGGACCGTCACCCCGGCGAAGGCCGGGGTCCAGTGTTTTGTTCGTAAAATCAAATACTTCAAAAAAGTCCTGGATTCCGGCCTCAAGATCGACCGTGCGTCCTCACGCGTCCTCACAGAAGATCGGACGCCAAGCTTGAAGCATTTAAACGCGCTCAGCAATGGCTAACGCGAAGTCCGAACGAAGTGAGGGCTTAAGATCGGACGCCGAACTATAAGCTTCTAACGTGGGTTCGAACGTTTAACGCGGAACCCGAACAGAGTGAGGGCTCGC
>Ga0209517_10002622_pt1 | contig 25086 bp, 20 predicted proteins | sample PeaSoiMetSII2010_FD_187695 | JGI IMG/M metagenome (GOLD analysis project Ga0209517, IMG submission 187695) | Peat soil microbial communities from Weissenstadt, Germany - SII-2010 (SPAdes) (version 2) | ecosystem: Environmental > Terrestrial > Soil > Wetlands > Peat | place: Germany... | reverse complement strand
GTGCCGCCAACCGCAATGTGTTGGCCGAGGGTGCGATCGCGAAGATGCTGAAAACCGAGCCCGCGCCGTTCATGTCGGCGCGCGCGGCCAAGCTCGTGACTCCCGGCAACATCGAAGATCATCTCGCGCAGCTCGCCGAGAGCGATTGGATCGTCGAAGCAGTGGTGGAGCGGCTGGATGTGAAACAGGCGCTGTACCGCAAAATCGACGCGGTGCGCCGGCCGGGCACCGCGGTATCCTCCAACACCTCGACCATTCCGCTGGCGTTGTTGACTCAAGGGTTGAGCGACGCGTTCACTCGCGACTTCCTGATCACGCACTTCTTCAATCCGCCGCGCTATATGCGATTGCTGGAAATCGTGACCGGCCCGAACACTGATCAGCAACTGGCGCAGACCGTCGGCCAGTTCGCGGATCGAATGCTCGGCAAGAGCGTCGTGCACTGCAAGGATAGCCCCGGATTCATCGCCAACCGCCTCGGGGTTTACTGGCTGCAGACCGGCGTGATCGAGGCCATCGATTTGGGCCTCACCGTCGAGGAAGCGGACGCGGTCATCGGTAAGCCCATGGGAATACCGAAGACCGGCGTGTTCGGCCTCATCGATTTGGTGGGACTCGATCTGATGCCGCACGTCAACGCGAGCCTGGCCAAGTCGCTGCCGCCCCATGACGCCTTTCATGCCGCCAATAGCGACCTGCCGTTGATAAGAAAGATGATTGCCGACGGCCACACCGGACGCAAGGGTAAGGGTGGGTTCTACCGCCTGAACCGTGCGGGCGGGGGGAAGCTCAAGGAGACCATCGACCTCGTTTCCGGGGACTATCGACCGGAACAGAAGCCCGATCTGCCGGAACTCGCCGCCGCGTCGAAAAATCTTCGCGCGCTCCTCGCATCGCCCAGCAAGATCGGCAGGTATGCATGGCGCGTGCTGGGCCGGACGCTGGCCTACGCGGCGAGTCTCGTACCCGAAGCCGCGGAGGATATCGGTGCCGTCGATGAGGCCATGCGCCTCGGCTACGGCTGGCAATGGGGTCCGTTCGAACTGATCGATAAGCTGGGCGCCGGATGGCTCGCCGACAAATTGGCGCAGGACGGCCTGGCCGTGCCCCCGCTGCTGCGAGCCGCACACGACAAGACGTTCTATCGGCTGCTGGATGGACGTCGCCAGTACCTGGGTACCGACGGCGAGTATCACGACCTGCGTCGGCCCGAAGGCGTGCTCATGCTGGAGGATGTCAAGCGCGCCTCGAAGCCCGTGCTCAAGAACGGCTCTGCTGCCGTGTGGGATATCGGCGACGGCGTTCTATGTTTTGAATTCACGAGCAAGAGCAACTCGCTCGACGCTGAAATCATCGCGTTGCTGGGCAAGACCATTCCCTTGGTGCAGGAGAAGTACAAGGCCTTGGTGGTCTACAACGAGGGCAGCAACTTTTCGGTGGGTGCGAATCTAGGCCTGGCGATCTTCGCCGCCAACATTGCGGCATGGAGCGAGATCGAAAAATTGATCGCTGCCGGCCAACAGACCTACAAGGCGCTGAAGTACGCACCCTTCCCCGTGGTGAGCGCGCCCGCCGGCATGGCGCTCGGCGGGGGCTGCGAGATTTTACTGCACAGCGATGCCGTACAGGCGCATGCCGAAAGCTATATCGGTCTGGTCGAGTGCGGCGTGGGCGTCGTGCCGGGCTGGGGCGGGTGCAAGGAGATGCTGTCGAGGTGGTCCACCAGCGGCTTGCTGCCGCGAGGGCCGATGCCTGCACCCAGCAAAGTATTCGAGACCGTCAGCACCGCAACCGTGTCGAAATCCGCCGCAGAAGCGAAGGAACTCCTGTTCCTGCGCGCCGACGACGGTATCACCATGAATCGTTACCGCTTGTTGGCGGACGCGAAAACGCTGGCGCTGAAACTGGCGATCGATTATGCGCCGCCCAAGCCGGTTGAGCTGAAGCTGCCCGGCGCTGCCGGTAAGTTGGCCTTTACCATGGCTGCCGAGGGCTTTCATCAGCGTGGCATGGCGACGGATCACGACATGGTGGTCGCGGAGGCGCTGGCCGAGGTGCTGTCGGGGGGCGACGCCGATCTCATCGACGTGGTCAACGAGGACCAACTACTGACATTGGAACGCACCGCCTTCATGCGGCTCATGAAGACTGCAGGAACGCTGGCGCGGATCGAACATTTGCTCGTGACCGGCAAGCCCCTGCGCAATTAGGAATTGGAGTTACCCTATGCAAACCTACACTGCACCCTTGCGCGACATGCGCTTCGTGCTCCACGAGCTGCACGACAGCGCCGCCCTGGCAACACTGCCCGGGCTGGAGGAGATGTCGCCCGATCTCCTCAACACGGTTCTCGACGAAGCGGGAAAATTCATCAGCGCGGTGCTGCTCCCCGTGAATGCCAGCGGTGATGCCGAAGGCTGTCATTATGCCGACAACGTAGTGCGCACGCCGCGGGGCTTCAAAGAAGCGTACCGCGCCTTCGTCGACGGCGGATGGGGCGCGCTCAGTTCCGACCCCGCATATGGCGGTCAGGGGCTGCCGCAGAGCGTCGCCAAGCTGGTCGAAGAGATGATCTGCGGCTGCAACCTCTCGTTCGGCCTGTACCCAGGTCTTTCGCACGGTGCCTATCTCGCATTGAAGAGCCACGGTTCGGAAGCGCTCAAGAACCTGTATCTGCCGAAGTTGGTCGATGGCAGTTGGACCGGCACCATGTGCTTGACCGAATCCCACTGCGGCACGGATCTGGGGCTTCTGCGCACGCGCGCCGTACCCCAACCCGACGGCAGCTATCGCGTGAGCGGCTCGAAAATTTTCATCTCGGCGGGCGAACACGATCTCACCGAGAACATCATCCACTTGGTCCTCGCACGCCTGCCGGACGCGCCCCCCGGCATCAGGGGCATCAGCTTGTTCGTGGTACCCAAATTTCTGCCGAAAACCGACGGCACGGTCGGAGCGCGCAACGGCGTCAAGTGCACGGGCATCGAGCACAAGATGGGAATCAAGGCCTCGGCCACTTGCCAGATGACCTTCGACGAGGCCACCGGATGGCTGGTGGGCGAGCCGCATAAAGGCATGCGGGCGATGTTCGTCATGATGAACAGCGAGCGCTTGTCGGTGGGTACTCAGGGCCTCGGCGTCGGCGAGATCGCGTACCAAAGTGCCGTCGCCTACGCCAAGGATCGACTGCAAGGCCGCTCGCTCTCGGGTCCGAAGCACCCCGAAAAAGCCGCGGATCCCATCATCGTCCATCCCGACGTGCGCCGCATGCTCATGACCATGCGTGCCTACAACGAGGGCTGCCGCGCGCTCGGAGTCTGGGTGGCCAATGCTCTCGATCGCATGGAGCGGCTGCCCGAGTCGCCTGAACGTGCGGAAGCCGAGGATTTCGTCGCGCTGATGACGCCGGTCGTCAAGGCGCTGTTCACCGATCTAGGATTCGAGGCGGCGAATCTTGGGCTGCAGACCTATGGGGGTCACGGCTTCATCGTCGATCACGGCATGGAACAGCTCGTGCGCGACGCGCGCATCGCCATGATCTACGAAGGCACGAATGGCGTGCAGGCACTGGACCTGGTCGGTCGTAAACTGCCGGCGAACATGGGCCGCTCGCTGCGACGATTCTTCCATCCGGTCGCCGATTTCATCGAGGCTCACGGCGCCGATCCGGAAATCGGCGCGCTCGTCCAGCCGTTTGCCAAGGCATTCGGCGCGCTGCAGCTCGCGACCGGCTTCATCGCGCAGAAGGGTTTCAGCGATCCGGAAGAAGCGGGGGCCGCTTCCACCGATTATTTGCGGATGCTGGGCCTGGTGGCGCTCGGCTTCATGTGGGTGCGTATGGCGAAGGTAGCGGCCGCGACACTGCCGGCGGCGAAAGGCGACGATGCGGCGTTCTACCGAGCCAAGCGCGTGACGGCGGCGTTCTACATCGACCGCATCCTCCCGCAGGTCGGCGCGTTGTTGTACGCCATCAAGGCGGGCAAGACATCGATGATGGCGCTGGAGGAAGCTGCGTTCTAGTAGCGCGTACCGCGGCGAGGAACACGCGAGCCCGGCCGCGTTCTCGTTCATCGCCGTCTGTCGCCTCATTTTGGGTCGGAGGCATCCGCCGCATCGGCCTGCGCGAGGATGCGCTGCGCCTGCTTGAGATGCGGCGCATCGAACATCCCGCCGTCGATGCTCACGACCCCTGCATCCGGATGTTTGTTGAATTCCGCCACGATGCGGCGCGAACGGTCGACGATCTGCGCCGACGGGGTAAACGCGGCGTTGATGATCGTCACTTGCGATGGATGGATCGCCATCATTCCGGTGAAGCCGTCGCGGGCGCCGCGCTCGGCATAATGCGACAAGCCAGCGTGATCGCGGAACGCGGGATACACGGTTTCGATTGCCGGCACCTGCGCGGCATGCGCGGCGAACAAGGTGAGCGCGCGCACCATCTCATACGGCGCGGTAAAAGAACCGCTCGGCTCACGCGCCGACGTCGCGCCGACCGCGGTGCTCAAATCCTCGGCGCCCCAGGTCATGCCGACCAGGCGCTCGGCCACGGCCCCGTATTCGCCCATCCGAAATATCGCGGCAGGCGTCTCGGTTGCGATCGGCAAGATGCGCGTGGCCGACATCCCTGTTGCATTCATGCGCCGCGCCAACTCGATGATGGATGCAGCGCCCTCCGCTTTGGGGAACACCACGCCGTCCGGTCGGGCCACTGCCACGGCGGCGAGATCCTGATCCGTGAAGCCGGACCGTAATGGATTGACGCGCACGAACATCGGCACGGGCCGAGCGTCGCGGTTTAGAAACGCAGCGACGTCGATGCGAGCCTGAGCCTTGCGCTGCGGTGCCACCGAGTCTTCCAGATCGAGTATCAGCGCATCCGCCCCAGCCAACAGGGCCTTGGTCATTTGATCCGGCCTATCGCCGGGGACGAACAACAAGGAGCGAAGCCTCACGAACTTCTCCGGCGGATCAATGCGCTGCGCAGGCAACGGCAAACGATTTCGTCGCGCTGGTTCAACATTCGGTGCGCAAAAATCACGATGCCGGCCTCCGGCCGCGAGCGGCTGTCTTTGAGTTCCGCTACGGTGGTCTCGCCGCGCAGCGTGTCGCCGATGAACACCGGGCGGGGCATGACCACCTGGTCATAACCCAAGTTGGCGATCAACACGCCCAGCGTCGTATCCGATACCGATACGCCGATCATCAGGCCGAACGTGAAAATGCCGTTCACCAGGATTTGCCCGAACTCGCTCTTGGCCGCAGCCTCTGCGTCGAGGTGCAGCGGCTGTGCGTTGTGCGTGAGCGTCGTGATGAGCAGATTGTCCGTCTCCGTCACCGTGCGCCGGATCTCGTGTTCGATTCGATCGCCCACTTTCCAATCTTCGTAGAACCGCCCCGCCATCAGGACTGCCTCGCCGACAGGTCGCCGATGATGCGCACGAGCGTCATGTTTTCGGCGACTTGGTCCCCGACCGACACCGACAGTTCGCCGACCGTGCCGTCGAACGGCGCGATGAGTGCGTGTTCCATCTTCATGGCCTCGAGCGAGACGAGGGTTTGACCCTTGGTGACGACCTGACCTTGATGCACCGAGACGCTGACGATGCGACCCGGCATCGGCGACTGTAAAGCGCCGTCCGATATGGCAGCCGTGCCGATGACGCAAGCGCTGTCGGGCGCCCCGAAGCTCCAGGCTTCGCCGCGCCGAAACAGAACCCGCTGGCCGTCGATGGTCGCCGTCGATGCCGGCGGCGGCGGATCAGCGGTCACCCAATAACTGTGTTCGCCCACCGCGACGTCGACCTTTGTGCATGGCGGCGCGTTCGGGCGAAAACCGACCAAACTGCTCCAGGGGTCGGATGCATGACCGGACACGAGCGCGCCGGCCGCCGCACGCACCACCCCATCGCTGGGTTCCGCCGACGGGATCAGGGTCTCGGCACGCCGCTCGATGAATCCGGTATCGATGTCACCGGCGACGAAGGCGGCATCGTCGGCAACCCGTGCCAGAAACGCCGCGTTGGTACGCACCGGCCACACTTGGACCGCCGCGCACGCAGCGGCCAGCTTGCGCGCGGCCGCGCGGCGATTGGGCGCATGCACGATCAGTTTGGCGAGCATCGGATCGTAGAAGCCCGTGACCTCACCGCCCTCCTCCACTCCGCTGTCGATGCGGACGTCGGAAGGGAAGCGCAGATGCCGAAGGGGACCGGTGGAAGGCAGAAAGCCGCTGGTAGGATTCTCTGCGTATAGCCGTGCCTCCATCGCACAACCATTGATATGAAGGGCCTCTTGCGTGCAAGGCAACGGCTCGCCGCTTGCGACCCGCACTTGCCACTCGACCAAATCTTGGCCGGTAATCGCTTCCGTGACCGGGTGTTCGACCTGCAACCTCGTGTTCATTTCCATGAACCAGATTTTATCGGCGGCCAGCCCGTGCGCCGCGTCGGCAATGAATTCGATGGTTCCCGCGCCGACGTACTGCACCGCCCGCGCCGCCTTGACAGCGGTCCTACAGACGAACTCACGCGTTGCGGCATCCATATTGGGCGCAGGCGCTTCTTCGATCACTTTCTGATGGCGGCGCTGCAGCGAACAGTCGCGTTCGAACAAATGCACGATCTGTCCATGCGTGTCGCCGAACACCTGTACTTCGATGTGGCGCGGCGCGCGGATGTATTTTTCGATCAACACCCGGTCATCACCGAAAGCCGCCGCCGCCTCGCGCCGGCATGAGGCGAGAGCCTCCTCGAAGCCGGACTCGTCCTCGACGCGCCGCATTCCCTTGCCGCCACCGCCGGCAACGGCTTTGATGAGCACCGGGTAGCCGATGGCCGACGCTTCGCGCTTCAGCCGCGGCGTCTCTTGCACCTCGCCCAAATATCCGGGAGTCACCGGTACGTGCGCCCGAATCATTAACGCCTTGGCCGCGTCCTTCAATCCCATGGCCCGAATCGCAGCCGGAGGTGCGCCGACCCAAATGAGTCCCGCGTCCTGCACGGCGGCGGCAAACGCGGCGTTCTCCGAGAGGAAGCCGTAACCGGGGTGAATGGCGGCGGCGTTGGTCGATTTGGCGGCTGCCAGGATTCTCTCGGCGGACAAATAACTTTGGGCCGCAGGGGCGGCGCCGATGGCGACGGCTGTGTCCGCCTGCTTCACGAAGGGTGCGTGTGCATCGGCAGCCGAAAACACGGCAATGGTGCGAATACCCAAGCGCCGCGCCGTACGGATGATGCGGCTGGCAATTTCACCGCGATTCGCAATGAGGAGCGATTCGATCATTAGGAGCCTAGGCTACATCCGAAACAAACCGAACTGCGCGCGCGCCGGTATGGGCTTGTTCAAGGTCGCGGCGAATGCCAGGCCGAGGATGTCGCGGGTTTGCGCGGGATCGATGATTCCGTCATCCCACAATCGAGAGGTCGCATAATACGGATTGCCTTCCGTTTCGTAGCGCGCGCGCACCGGTGCCTTGAATGCGGCCTCTTCGCCGGCCGTCCACGCTTCGTTGCGTGCTTCCATGGCATCCCGTTTGATGGTCGCCAGCACCCCCGCCGCCTGTTCGCCGCCCATGACGCTGATACGGCTATTGGGCCACGTGAACAGAAATCGCGGGGAATAGGCGCGACCCGCCATGCCGTAGTTACCCGCGCCGAAGCTGCCGCCGATGAGCACGGTGATCTTCGGCACGGAAGCGGTGGCGACGGCGGTCACCAGCTTGGCACCATCCTTGGCGATGCCGCCTGCTTCATACTTTCCGCCGACCATGAAGCCGGAAATATTCTGCAGGAACAACAACGGAATTCGCCTCTGGCACGCAAGCTCGATGAAGTGAGCGCCCTTCAGCGCACTCTCCGAAAACAGCACCCCGTTATTGGCCAGTATGGCGACCGGGATACCCCAGATGTGCGCAAAACCGCACACCAGCGTGGTGCCGTATAGCGACTTGAATTCGTGCAAGTCGGAGTCGTCCACGAGTCGCTTGATGACCTCGCGTACGTCGTAGGGCGCGCGAACGTCGCCGGGAATGATGTCGTACAGCCCCTTAGGATCCAGCTTCGGCGGCCGCGGCGGCTGCAATTCGATATGGGACTCCTTGACGCGGTTCAATCGACTGACGATGTCGCGAACGATCAACAGCGCATGCGCGTCGTTTTCCGCCACATGGTCCACCACCCCCGAGCGGCGGGCATGCGTGTCGGCGCCGCCCAACTCCTCGGCGGAGATGATTTCGCCGGTGGCGGCCTTCACGAGTGGCGGCCCAGCCAAAAAAATAGTGCCCTGATTCTTGACGATGACGGTCTCGTCCGACATGGCCGGGACGTACGCCCCGCCGGCGGTGCAGCTGCCCATGACGCAGGCGATCTGGGGAATGCCTTCGGCCGACATCTGAGCTTGGTTGAAGAAGATTCGACCGAAATGGTCTCGATCGGGGAAGACTTCCGCCTGAAAGGGAAGATTTGCACCGCCGGAATCGACCAGATAAATGCAGGGCAGCGCGTTTTCCTGAGCGATGGTTTGCGCCCGGAGATGCTTCTTGACGGTCAGCGGAAAATACGCGCCGCCTTTGACGGTCGAGTCGTTCGCGACGATCATCACCTCGCGCTCCGACACGCGGCCTATTCCGGCGATCACCCCCGCACCCGGGGCTTGATCTTCGTAGAGCCCGAACGCGGCCAGCTGACCGATTTCGAGAAATGGCGAACCGGGATCCAACAGTCTGTCCACGCGCTCGCGCGGCAACAGTTTACCGCGCGCGGTGTGGCGCGAGCGGACCGCTTCGGGACCCCCCAGCGCCGCGGCGGCCACGCGACGGCGCAGCTCCGCGGCCAACTCGGCGTTCAGCCGTGCCTGGGCGGACATCGTGGTCATTCGCCCACGAGTTCCCGGCCGATCAGAAAGCGGCGAATCTCGTTGGTGCCCGCGCCGATATCGTAAAGTTTCGCATCGCGCAGGAATCGCTCGACCGGCCAATCCTTGGTGTAGCCGGCGCCGCCCAATGCCTGGATGCCTTGGAGGCAGGTTTGCACCGCATTTTCCGACGCGAGCAAAATCGCTCCCGCTGCATCGATGCGATTGGTGTTACCGGCATCGCAGGCGCGAGCGACGGCGTAGACGTAGGCCCGGGCGGAACTCAACGCGACGTACATATCGGCTACTTTGCCCTGCATGAGCTGAAACGAACCGACCGGCCGGCCGAACTGTTTGCGATCACGCACATACGGTAATACGACGTCGAGGCAAGCTTGCATCAATCCCAATGGCCCCGCGGCGAGCACCGCGCGCTCGTAGTCTAGTCCGCTCATCAATATGCGTACACCGTCATCGAGAGGCCCCATCAGGTTTTCCGCGGGCACTTCGCAGTCTTCGAAGACGAGCTCCGCGGTATCCGAGCCGCGCATGCCCATCTTGTCGAGCTTTTTCGAGACGCTGAAGCCCTTCATGCCCTTTTCGACGATGAACGCAGATATTCGATTGGCAGCGACGCCGGTCCGCGCGTACACCACTAGGGTATCGGCCGCCGGCGCGTTGGTTATCCAAAACTTGGTGCCGTTGAGCACATAGCGGTCGCCGCGCGCCGCGGCTCGGAGCTGCATCGAAACCACGTCGGAACCCGAGCCGGCTTCGCTCATGGCGAGCGATCCGACGTGTTCGCCGCTGATCAATTTAGGCAAATATCGATTCTTTTGCGAGGGACTGGCCCACCTACGGATCTGGTTGATGCAAAGATTGGAATGCGCCCCATAAGACAGGCCGACGGAGGCCGATGCCCGCGACACCTCTTCCATGGCCACTACGTGCTCCAGATAGCCAAGCCCCAGGCCGCCCCACTCTTCTTCGACGGTAATGCCGTGCAATCCAAGCTCGCCCATCTGTGGCCAGAGGTCGCGCGGAAAAATGTTAGTCGCGTCGATTTCCGCGGCCATCGGCGCTATTTTGTCGGCCGCAAAGCGAGCCGTCGTAGCGCGGATTGCGTCCGCGGTATCGCCCAATCCGAAGTCCATCGCCAACGCTGACATGCCGGCCACCGCTTCCTTGTTGCTGGTCCGCAGTATGTTACTGCGCCCGATCCCCATAATAAAATTGAAAGATCGAGGCCATAGTCATAGTCTGTATCTATGATTGACCGCTACTTACTGCGCTACTTCCTGGCCGTCATCGATTGCGGCAGCTTCTCGAAAGCGGCGAAGCAGCTCAACGTCGCCCAGCCGTCGCTCTCGGTGGGCATCGCCAAGCTGGAGCGGCTGTTGGGGGCACCCCTGTTCCAGCGCACCAGCAAGCGCGTGCACATCACGGACGCGGGGTCGCGCCTCGCCGCCCACGCGCGACGCATCGAAAACGAATTCAATTTGGCGCAAGCCGCCGTGGCGAACCTGCGGCCGGCGCGGTCGCTGCGGCTTGGGGTGATCTCGACATTTCCGATCGCGCACGTTGCCGACGCCATAAAAGCGGCAAAACGGCCTGAAGGTACTGAACGGCTGCAGATCGTCACCGGCAATGAACGTGAATTATTGCAACGGCTCGGCCGCGGCCAGATCGACGTTGCCCTGACGATCGTGCGACCCGACTCCGATCGCTTCGCGAGTGAAGCGCTGTTTGCGGAAGCCTATGCGCTCGCCCTGCACAGTGGTCATCCGCTGGCCGATAGGACCGCGATCGCTGCCGAAGATCTTTCCGACAACACGATGATCGTGCGCCGTCACTGCGAAGTGCTGTCGGAAACGAGCCGGCATTTCACCGAACGAGGCGTGCGCCCGTTCTTTGCGTTCCGGGGAACGAACGATGAGCAGGTTCTCGCGCTGGTCCAGGCCGGATTGGGGGTTACGGTGATGCCCGCGTCCTACACCATGAAGGGCGTCGTCCGTCCGCTGTTGGCAGGGTTCAATTTGAAGCGCCACATCGGGCTGCTCTACGGCAGCCACGCCGAGCATTTGCAGCACGACGCCTCGCCCATGTTGGAGGCAATCCGAACCCGCTGCGCGAAGTGAATCAGTCATCGCCGTCCAGCGCCAGCGCGCGCAGCTCCAAGCCGTCGATCTCTTGCAGCGACTTTCCGGCTATGCCTTGCAAATCCCCGTACATTCCGATGGTGCCGGTCATCACCCGCTCGATCTGTTCTTCGCGCTTCGCCCACTGTTTCGTGATCACTTTGCGTTCTTTATCGAGGTCCTCCTGCATCGCGGAAAAAGCCTCCACGATGGCTTCGACGCGCTGGCGAAACCTCGGGCCGGTAAGGTACTGATAAACCATCTCCGTCTTCGACTGCTGCCCATCGGACACTTGCCGCGCTAAGGCGATCTGCAGCATGGTATTGCGCAGGACCGCAGCGACGGGCAGCGCGCAACGCGGGTGCGCTATCCAAACACCATCGACGATATCGAACGTTTCCACGCCCTTGGGCAGAACGTGGCTGACGAGCACGCAAATCTCAGCCTTTGCGGCCCTCTGGTCCTCCCGCAGCTTCATCAGCCACCCGTCGCTCCAATTCCTGGTGCGCTTGATCTCCCAGAGAATAGTGCCGCTGGGCTGGCCGCCTTGGCTTTTGACGACTTGCACGATGTCTGCGCCAAATTCGCCTTTCGGCACAGGCTCTATGCTGTCGAACGGGAATTTGGCCCGCAACAAGGACTCCAACTCCAGCTCATGAACTTCACCCTGAAGCTGTTGCGACCCGCGATCCGCCTTTTGCTTCAATTCCTCGATAGTGCGCTGCATCGACACGATGGTCTGATCTTTCTCGAGCACCTTCTGCTTCAAGCCGTCTTCGGCGTCCCGCATCGCTTTGCTGCGCACCTCGGCCAGGCCGTCCTGCACTCGCTTCTCGACGGTAAGCTCCAATTCGCGCTTGGCGTCATCGAGTTCGCGCTGCTTCCTGAGGAGCTCAGCCTGCGCCTGCTGCGCTTGCGCCAACTTCTCATTGCGCACCTTGAGGACTTCTTGCAACTCGACCAGTTCACGCACCTTCACTTCCATCTCGGCCGCGCTCTCGAGCTTTGCCTTCCTCGATTCCTCCGCTGCGACGCGCGCGCGCTCTGCTTTGAGCTGCACAGCAAGTTCTGCGTCCTTCTCCGACAAGCGTTGCTGGAATTGTTGGCGAGTGGCGGCGATCAAGGGCGCAGCCAGCGACTCGGTCAATCGGATTTCGGTACCGCACTTTGGGCAGACTATGGTCGGCTCTGTCATTTCGCACTCCTCGGTCAGCCCGGATTGTCCCTTGTTCGAAGCCGGCGCGTCCAGGAATCGACGAACTGTGGCGATTTGCAAGTCCTGCTCAAGTTGGCACGTGCCGTTCGTGCGCACGGCGCCAGCCGGGTAGAATGGAAAACATCGTGCCCGACAAAACGCCATTCACGCAGGTTGAGATCATCCTTCTATTGACCGCCTTTGCGGCAGGCACGGTCGATGTCATCAGCTTTGCCACCTTGGGGGGCGTGTTTGCGTCGGCAATGACGGGCAACTTCGCGCTGCTCGCTTACTACGTTGCGCAGAGCGATGCTCAGTCGGCCATGGGCTCGGTGGTCGCGCTGAGCGGGTTCGTTTTGGGGTGTGCACTCGGGGTGCTTCTGCGCCGCAGCCGCGCCCAGGGACAGGCGCTTAGCCTGCTGCTCATGACCGAAGCCGGTCTACTGCTGTTTTTCGCGTTGTATGCGATGTGGACTCCACATGCCGTACACGCACCCTCGGATCACTTGCAAATTTTGGTGCTGGCTGTGGCGATGGGCGTACAAGCCGTCATCGGTCAAACCGTCAGCCTCACGACCATTGTGTTCACCACGACTCTTACAAAGCTCGTCGGAACGATTGCCGACTCTCTGGCAAACGGCGACACAATCGGCTTGAAAGACGTGAAAATCCAGAGCGCTGTCGTCGTTTCCTACCTGTTTGGCGCGCTGCTCGCCGGCACCCTGATCGTGCACAAAGCCGATGCCGTAGTGCTTCTCCCGTTCATCGGGGTTGCGCTCGCATTCGCGACGCATCGTTGGGGCGGCCGACTACGGCTGTAGCGGTGTCGATGCGCGGCCCTCGCGCGGCACATCCCCGTAGCCTCCGTGGCCGATGTTTGCTTCTGTAATGGCGGCGCGCACGCGCGGACTGAGCAGCGCGGCAAGCTCCTCGGAATGCCGATATTCGCTCATCGACGGTGAGATCACGTGTCCCGCCATGGCCGGATGAAGATAGATTTCGGTGACGCCTTGCGGCAGTCGGCCTATCACCTGAAGTAATCTGGCTTCGTCCATGGCCCCGCTGGCGGCAATGCCGAAGATATGATCGTTGTGAATGATTCCGGCTGAGCGCAACCGCATTTTCATGAGCGCGGCCCATGGGGTGAGCAACGCGGCGCCGGCACCCGCGGTCCAGCCGCTTCGGGCGGCGAACCAGAAGGGCTCGTCCGGTACTCGGACAGCGGTCACGCCGTATTCCCGACCGATCCGCAACAGCATCTCGAGCAGGCTCGGATGCAAATGAAAGTGCTTGTGCACATTCACGTGATCCAGCGGTAAGCCGGTTCGCGCGAATGCTGAAAATTGCGCCCGAATCTCGGCGTCCAACTGCCGGCGTACCCGTGGAAGCGCAAAGAAACGCAAACCCCTGCTGAGCATCCGTCCGTCCATGCGTCCGGCCGAATCGGCCAGCGCCGGGACCAAATGCGGCGCCAGCGTGGCGCAGCCGTCCGCAAGCACGACGTGCAGCCCCACGCGAAGGTTGGGCAGCGAACGCGCCCGCCGGATCGCATCACCGGCGGCGGGGGCGCCAACCATCAAACTGGCGGCAGTCAGTATGCCCGCGCGGGCCGCCTGCTGGACGGCTTCGTTGACGGCATCGTGCAGACCGAAATCATCGGCGGTGACGATTAGAAACTTTCGCATAGGTGAACCGCTTTCACCGCGGCGCCCAATGCGACCGCAATCAGATTCTCACGACCGGCAGAACGGAACCATCGCGATTAACCAGGAAGTGGTCGTTTCGCCAGTGCACGCGCCGCGTGACGAAGCTCCAACTCCACAACGCCACGCTCAGCAAATCCCTGATCGGAAGGATGAACAGTTGACGTAGTGAAGCGTCCTGATTGCGCGTCTTGAAATGCAGCAGAATTCGCGCCGCCGCGGTGATCGCGAGCAGGGCGATGGCTGGCGCAGCGCCGCCCGCCAGCAGCGCGCCCAAAATCGCCACCGGCACGCCGAATGTAATGAAGGAGAAACAATAGCCCACCGGCCTCACCGCGCGAATGGTGCGCAACCACCGCAGTTCGTGCCGCACCAAGTCGCCGAAGCTGCCCTCCACGACGTTGGTGTCGACCACGACGTCGGAGAGCACCGTCTTCAAGCCCAGACGGCGGGTCAGCTCACCCAGCCGATAATCGTCGGCCAGTTGATTGGCGATAGCCATGAAACCGCCGATGCGAGCCAGGGCGCGGCGGCTTATGGCAATGGTGACGCCGAATGCAAAGGATCGCGATCCGCTCAACGCAGCGACGCGCACCGAGGGCATGAACCATTCATTGATGAATTGCGATCCCAACAAAGACCACAAGCCGGACCGCGGAATGCCGCGATAGGGACAGGTAACGATGCCAACCCCTGCATCGAGAAGGGGCGCGACGACTTGTCCGAGATAGTCGCGGCCCACGCGCACGTCACTGTCGGAAATTACGAAAAATTCATGATGCGCCAGCGGCATCATGTTGACGAGGTTGCTCACCTTTCGGCTGCTGCCGTGCTGTCGGCGATCGACGACGAGTTGCAGCGGGCGTTGCGGAAACTCCTGCTTCAATCGTTCAACGATGGCGACCACGGGATCGTTCAAATCCGCAACGCCGAAGATCACCTCGAATTCGGGGTAATCCTGGTCGCAAAACGAGCGCAGGCAATCGTAGGTTTCCGCCTCGGCGCCGCACAAGGGTTTCAACAGCGTCACCGAAGGAGTCTCTTGCGGCACGGGCGACCGGGGTCGTATCCGTGCCAGCACCGCCAGCCACGCTACGACGCTATACGCCATCGCGCATGCGGCTAATCCTAAGCCCGCCCAAAAAATCCATGGATCGATCATCAGCATCCCTCTAGGCAGAGGCGGCGTGGCGGAGAACCACAGTTTTAACTTCGGTGGAACGCATTAACGCCGCCCATTGGACTTTGTCTCACAAAGTCCATTGACCACTCAGTTTAACGCAAGTTCGCCGATCCCAATAAATCCTTTTTACGAATCCGCTTGCAGCGCGTCGTCCAACACCTCAACCCAGTGCCGCACCGGAATATCGGTGCCCGACTGCAGATGCTGAATGCATCCGACGTTTGCGGAAACGATGTACCGCGGATTCGACGCGGCAAGATGCAGGATTTTTCGATCGCGCAGTTGACGGGCCAGCGCAGGCTGCAACACAGAATACGTGCCCGCGGATCCACAACACAGGTGCGCTTCGCTGCTCGCCGCCCGCATCTCGAAACCCAGTGCCGCGAGCTGCGCGTCGACGCCGCCTCGCAGCCGCTGGCCGTGTTGTAAAGTGCACGGCGCATGGAAGGTAAGGCGCCCGACCGCGCCCGCGCGCAGCCTGTCCTTGAGCACCGGCACGAGTTCGGGAAGCAACTCGCTCAAATCACGGGCCACTGCGCTGATGCGAGCGGCCTTGTCGCAGTACGCGCGGTCCGCACTCAATGCGTCACCATACTGTTTGACGGCAAGACCGCAGGCGGATGCGTTCATGACGATCGCCTCGACCGTTCCCGCAGCGACCAACGGCCACCAAGCATCGATGTTCCGCCGCGCATCGGTGAGACCCCCCTCATGATCGGTCAAGTGCTCTCGAAGCGCACCACAGCAGCCGGCGCCCGCGGCGACGAGCGTCTGGATGCCGCCGGCATCGAGCACTCGCGCCGTTGCGCTGTTGATGTTCGGCAACATTGCCGGCTGCACGCACCCGGCGAGCAGCAGGACCTTGCGGTCATGGTGACTTGCCGGCCAAGCCGCAGCGCTCGGGCTCGATGATTCTGGAACATATTTGCGCAATGGGCCGGGCACCAGTTTTCTGCCGAAGCGAGCCGCCTTGAGCATGGGCGCAAACAATGCAGAGGTCAGCCCCTCTCTCAGCAGCCAGCGTTTCAGTTTCTCCGCAGCGGGCCGTTCGACCCGCTCGTCCACCAATGCGCGGCCTATGGACACGAGCTTGCCGTATTCGACGCCGCTCGGACACGTTGTCTCGCAATTGAGGCAGGTCAGACAACGATCCAAGTGTTGTTGCGTGCTGCGGCCAACCTCGCCGCCTTCCAGCATTTGCTTGATCAAATAGATGCGGCCGCGTGGCCCATCCAGTTCATCGCCGAGAACCTGATACGTCGGGCAGGTGGCATTGCAGAAACCGCAGTGCACGCAACTGCGTACGATGGCCTCTGCAGCGCAGCCTTGCGGCGTATTTTTGAATTCAGCGCTAAGCTTCGTCTGCATATAAGTTCATTACAACTCTGCGTACAAACGCCCTGGATTGAGAATGCCGGCGGGATCGAACGACTGCTTCAATCGCCGGTGGATCTGCATCAAGGGCTGCGTCAGCGCCGCAAAGGCGCCCGGCGATTTATCCGCCGCGCGAACCAGCGTCGCATGCCCGCCCACGGCTGACGCCGCGGACCGAATTTGAGCTGCCGGCGCCGTGCTTCGGTACCAACGTTGAGCACCTCCCCATTCGATGAATGGTTCCCCAAGGAAAGCTATGGGCTGCGCCGTATCGGGCACCGACAGCCTCCATAAACACTGCCCCCGTTGAAGCTCGGAGTCCGTCAATGCAAAGAATTCGTGGCGATGATCGCGAATATCCGACCACCACCCTGCGGCGTCCTGCGGTGCGATTTCTCGCCCGCCCACCTGACGCTGACAACGGCCGACGGCAGCTATCGCACCCCCCAACCGCACGTGGAGCCGACCCTGATGCCAGGAGCTTGCAGTCACGGCCAAGCCCTCGCCGGCCCAGCGGTTGAGCTGCCTCAGCGCAGCAGCCTCGTCGATGTCCAGATACCGGGTGTTGCAAGCGGGCAGTGTGGGCATCACTTTCAACGAAACTTCGCAGATCACTCCCAGTATCCCCATCGAGCCGGCGATCACGCGGGAGACGTCGTAGCCCGCCACATTCTTCATCACCTGCCCGCCGAAAGTCAGCAACTCGCCCATGCCGTTCAGCATGGTGACGCCGAGCACGTAATCCCGTAATGGGCCGACGCTGGCGCGCGCCGGGCCCGCGATCCCCGCCGCTACCATGCCGCCTAGGGTACCGGACGGCCCGAAATGCGGTGGTTCGAACGGGAGACACTGACCGCGCGCCGCCAGCACCTCCTGCACTTCCGCCAACGGCGTGCCCGCAAGCACGGTGATCACCAACTCGGTGGGCTCGTAGCTGATGATGCCCGACAGCCCGCGTACATCGAGCATCTCGCCGCGCGGCGGATTACCGTAAAAATGCTTGGTGTTTCCCCCGCGGATATTCAGGGCGGTTTTGCCGTCGCGCGCCTCCAATACACGCTGGGTCAACCGCTGCAGAGCCGAAGTCCTCGCGTCCATCAGAATCTGGGCAAATCGGGAAAAGGCAGCGCGCCGCGATGTACATGCATCTTTCCGTATTCGGCACAGCGCTGCAGCGTCGGAATCACCTTGCCGGGATTCAACAGCCCCGCCGGATCGAAAGCGCTCTTGACCGCCATCATCTGCGCACGCTCGGCAGCCGAGAACTGAACGCACATAGAGTTGAGTTTCTCGACGCCAACGCCGTGCTCGCCGGTGACGGTACCGCCCACGTCGATACTCGCTTCCAGAATCGCAGCGCCGAACAACTCGCAGCGGTGAAACTCGTCCGCATCGTTCGCGTCGAAGAGGATCAGCGGGTGCAAGTTGCCGTCACCGGCGTGAAAGACGTTGACACAACGCAGTCCGTATTTGACTTCCATGGCTTCGATGGCGCGCAACATTTCGGCCAATCGCTTGCGCGGGATGGTGGAGTCCATGCACATGTAGTCCGGACTCATTCTTCCCGAAGCAGGGAATGCGTTCTTGCGTCCGCTCCAAAACGTCAACCGCTGCTTTTCATCGCGGCTGATCTCGATCCGCGTGGCGCCGTTGGCTTTCAACACCTCGATCGCACGCTGTATTTCCTCTTCCACGTCGTCCGCCGTGCCGTCGCATTCGCACAGCAGAATCGCAGCCGCATCGAGGTCGTAGCCGGCATGCACGAAATCCTCCGCCGCCGCCGTCATGCGCTTGTCCATCAACTCGAGACCCGCAGGTATGATGCCGGCCGCGATGACCGCCGCGACCGCCCCGCCCGCGCATTCCACGGTTGCGAAGCTGGCCATGATGCAGCGGGCAAGCGCCGGCCGCGGCAGTAGTCTGACGGTGACTTCCATGATCACCGCCAGCATGCCCTCGCTGCCCACCACCAACGGCAGAAGATCGAGCCCGGCCGCATCCGGCGCCTCGGAACCGAAGTCGATCGCCTCGCCGTCCGCGGTGAACCCGCGCACGCGAAGCACGTTGTGCAATGTGAGGCCGTATTTCAAACAATGGACGCCGCCGGAATTCTCGGCCACGTTTCCGCCGATCGTACAGGCGATCTGGCTCGATGGATCGGGAGCGTAGTACAAGCCATGCGGGGCGGCTGCCTCGCTGATCGCCACATTGCGAACGCCGCATTGCACGGCGGCAGTGCGTGCGGCGGGATCGACTTTGATGATGGTGTTGAACTTCGCCAGCGATAACGATACGCCCATAGAGTGCGGCAGAGCCCCGCCCGACAGGCCGGTCCCCGCGCCTCGCGCCACGACCGGAACATTCAGTGCGTGGCACGCCCTCAAGACCGCCGCCACCTGCGCTTCGGTCTCCGGTACCGCCACGACCAGCGGTAATTGCCGGTAGGCCGTCAGCGCATCGCACTCGTATGCATGCGTATCCTCAATGCGATACAAGATGCAATCGTCCGGTAGAATCTTCGCGAGTGCCGACACGACCTGCAGTTGCCGGGCCGCCCGCTCGCGGGGGAGCGTGGGATCGTCCATAGCTTTCTATGATAATGCAAACCGAAGATGAAGCTTCGGTCATGAATGGCATGAGCGGCGGCGCGAACTTCGCGGCTGAGCGACACTCTAAGCTGACGCCGGCAGCTCCAAAGGTCACCCGTTAACGTTATGATTTCGCGCTACGCTCTTTCGTTGTTGCTGGCTCTGGTGTCCGCGGCGGCTCATGCCGTTCCGGCCCCATTCGACCTCGCCGGCCCGGTTCTCGATGTCAAGATTTCTCGCGGCCAGACGACATTGCCGGCCGGCGAAGTGCCGAATCTGGCCCCCGGCGACCGCATCTGGCTCAAGGCGGATCTGCCGGCCACTCAGTCGGTGCACTATTTGTTGGTTGCCGCCTTTCTGCGGGGCTCGACCAATCCACCGCCGGAAAACTGGTTTTTCCCGTGCAAGACCTGGACCGGCAAATGCGCTGCCGACGGTTTGACGATCACGGTGCCGCAAGACGCGCAGCAGGTGTTGGTGTTCCTCGCACCACAGACCGGCGGCGACTTCAAAACCCTGGTAGGAGCTGTGCGCGGCCGGCCGGGCGCCTTCGTTCGTACGTCGCAGGATTTGAACCAGGCTGCGTTGGATCGATCTCGACTCGAGCGCTACCTCTCGACCATTCGCCGATTGAACGATGCCGATCCCGCCAAGCTCGCGCAGGTTGCGCCGTTGCTGGCGCGCAGCCTGGCCATCAAGGTCGACGAAAAGTGCTTGGATAGGCTGCCCGAACTGCAAGCACCGTGTCTCATGCTGGGACAGGAATCGCTCATTCTCAATGACGGACACAGCACGTCCATCGTGGAGGCCCTGACTTCGGGTCCTGGGAGCGATTTGGCGATGGAGGCCAGCTATACGCCGCAATTGAGCTACGGCTATTACAGCCCATACGTTGCGTCGGTGCTCGATATCGCGCGCATCTTCGAATCGTTCGGAACAGCGCAGTATCAGTACATCCCGGCACTGGCTTCGCAACGCGGCGACAAGCTCGCGCTGACGTTGAACACTGCGCCTTCCTTCCATGATCCGAAGTCCGTGTTGGTGGCTGCTCTTCCGGCAGTGGAACAAGCCCAGCTTCCGCCGTTGCATGCCGTCGATCCCAAGGAAATTTATTGCGCGAGACGAACAGCGCTGGTGTTGCCTGTCGAAGGTGCCCCGCTGGTGTTTTCAACCAATTTCGCCCATGACCTGACGCTGAATCTTACCGGTGCGGACGGGACGTCGTTGGACCTGCCGGCCGCGGCCGATGCCACCCAGGGCGGCTACGTGGTCGATACCGCCAGGCTCGGGTCGACGACTCTTGGAGACGACGTGCAGGCATCGCTGCGCGGATATTGGGGTTTCGATGCGTACCAAGGCCCGCACTTTCGCCTGATGAATGCACGTGCTCGAAGCTGGGAATTAGCGGCGGGTGACGAAGCAGCGCTGATCGTCGGTCGCCAGGACACCGTGCACCTGCGAGCCGACAGCGTGAGCTGTGTCGACACCATCATGTTGAAGGATCCCGGCGGCAAGGAATTGAAGGTTGATTGGAAGTCCGTCAAACCCAATGAGGTCGAGGTCAAGCTGCCGCTTCAAGAAGCGCAGCCTGGTGCGCTGACGCTGTTGGTGGCGCAATACGGGCTCGCCGAACCGCAGCCGGTTCCTCTCCAGGTGTTTTCGGAGGCTGGCCGTTTCGACAGCTTCGTCATCCATGCCGGGGATATCCAGGGCACTTTGAAGGGCAGCCGTCTCGATGAGGTGGCAAGCTTGACCGTCAAGAACGTGACGTTCGTGCCGGGAGAACTCACCAGCCGCGGGGGCAGCGACGAACTTCCCATGGTAGCGCAGGACGCGCAAGCCGCGGCCGGCCTCAAGGCCGAGCATTCCGTCGCGGCGAAAGTCACGCTGCAGGACGCGCGCTCGGTTCCGGTGACTGCTTCCATCGAAGCGTCCCGTCCGCGGGTGAGTTTGATCGGAAAGAGCATGCAGCCGTCCATCTCCGACAACGAAAGCAATGTCCAACTCACCGACGCGGGCGAACTGCCTCAGGACGCATTTTTGGCGTTCTCGATTCGAGCCCAATCGCCGGCGACGTTCGCGCACGATGAGAGCATCGACGTGGCTACCGGCGACGAGTCATCTGCAACCATCTTGAGTCTCGCCAACGGCGGCCTCACGCTCGAGAATGCGCAAGTTGTAGTGGCGACGCTCAATCCCATGAAGGCATTCGGTCCCTCGACGTTCGGACCGTTGAAATTTCGCGTAAACATCAAGGGCGTTACGAGCGATTGGCAACCGCTGACCAATCTGGTGCGGCTGCCGGCCCTCAAAGAACTCAAGTGCCCCGCAACGCCGGACGTGGCGTGCAAACTCATCGGCTCAAATCTGTTTCTCATCGATTCCGTTGCCGGCGATCCCGAATTCAAGCATGCGGTATCCGTGCCCGACGGCTTTTTGGGGGACGCGCTTCCGGTTCCCCATCCGACGGCGGGGCCGCTGTACATCAAGCTTCGTGACAATCCGCAGGTCATCAATCCGACGCTGTTGACCGTTCAACAACTCCCGGCGCCGGCGGCCGACGCGGCTCCGGGACTGATGCCTTGACAATTGATGCCTCGGCAACTATTATCCGAACATGAAGGCGTTGGTGAGCAGCGACGATCGAACGGAGCTCAAGGCATCTGCGCTGGGTGCAAACCTGGCGTTCCTGGTATCGCAGGTGCGTCTCGCCGTCATCGCGGGAACCGACCGGGAATTTCTGCAGTGTGAGGAATTGGCGCCCCTCGAAGTTACCGCGGCGCAATTTGCAATTTTGAAGAATCTGCTCAAGGGCAGGGCTGAGTCAGCATGCGAGTTGTGCAAACTCATGGATTACGATCGCGGCGCGATGAGTAGGATGATCGACCGCCTCGAGACCAAGCGTTTGATTCAGCGCGTTCCGCTCGCTCACACCCGAAGGTCCGTTGCCTTGGAGGTGACCGCTGCCGGAAGGACCGCCTTTCCGGTGATGGAGGCGTGCCTCGATCGGGTCGTAGAGCGGCTATTGAAGGGCATACCTAAGGCGCAGGTACGCGAGATGGAACAGGTGCTCAAGCGAATGCTCGCGAATGTTTGAGTTCAGAATTATCGATTGCCCAGGCATCTGTTGCCGGGGCATCGGAGATGCCGATGAAAGAACAATTAGAGTCGTACGCTGCGCGGATCGCTGCTCGCATACAACATGTCAGCGCCGACATGGATCCTGAAATTCTGCAATTGCCGGGTGGCAGCATCATTGCGACCCTGTTGTGGCTGTACGCGAAAGGCGCGGTGGCATTTCGCAAGCATTGAAGACCAACCGTCACCGAGCATGAGCAGCTCCAGGAGCCGGCGCGCGCGGATCGAGCCCGTCAATAGATGCCGAGTGCCGTTCCTGCTGCGAGAGTCGCCCCCAGCTCTTCGCACTGTTTTAGATCCGCAGCCGAGATCTGCTTGGGCCGCAGGATTTGGTCAGGGGTTTGCGCATGCGTGCAAACGATGAGCGGTTGAGCGATCGCCTTGAGCCGCCAACCGGTCGCAATGCGTTCGATCTGTTGCGCAGCGTTGCGCCCGTCGCTGCCGGCACACACCATCACGGCATACGGTCTGCCGTTTAGGCGGTCGAGCGCAGCGTAATAAACCCGATCGAAGAAATCCTTCATCTGCCCCGACATCGCGGCAAGATTCTCCGGACTCGCGAAAACGTAGCCGCTGGCCTCCAGTACATCGGCGGCACTCGCTTCGGCCGCACGCAGCAGTGAAATTCGAAGCGCGGGTTCACTACGGGCTCCAAACGCGGCAGCTTCGGCCATTTGCAGAGTGCCGCCCGTCATGGAGTGGTAAACGATCAGCAGCGTTTTCATGCCGCCGGATGGTACCACCGGTGCCCGCGATGGCCGCAGCGTGGGCAATATCCTACGTCTCCCCTATCCGCACACCGACTGCTTAAACGCGGGGCATCCATGCTCTACTATGCGGTGGTATTCTTTATTGTCGTCGGGTTTAGCCGTTTTTTGAACATTCGGGAGATTTAAATGGAATCGATTTTAGATACCAACCTAGCCGGCAGCGCCAAGGACTACGCGAACGGGCAAATCAACACGTTCATCGAGAATGTCGAGGATCTGACGCACGCCTTGAAGGATGTCGATACTCCGGAAATAGCTCGGGTCAGGGCTAAGGTAAAGATCGCTCTTGCGGCTGCGAAGAGCGCGCTCTCCGATGGCGCCGCGCAGGTTCGTACCCAAGCCCGGCAGGTCTCGAAGACGACCGATACCTACGTGCGCGACAATCCCTGGCAGGTGGTGGGAATTGCGGCTCTGATCGGTCTTGCGGTGGGTATGATCGCCGCCCGGCGTTCGGATTGATGGCCGGCCGGGGCGGCCAAGGAGCCTGTCTGCGAGCCGCGCAGAATACTCAGACAGGCTCCTAGCCTACGCCCTTCGCCACCCGGTGCTTCCGCCGGGCTTGTCTTCGAGTACGATCCCGGCGGCTGTCAAAAGGTCGCGTATCCGATCGGACTCGGCGAAATTTTTCGCCGCGCGGGCCACACGGCGAGCGCCCAACAGGCTTTCTATTTCTGGGTCGGTCAATGCGGCTCTCCCGACGCCGCGCTTCAGGTAAGCAGCCGGTTGCTGTTGCAGCAGACCAAGTACCTGACCCATGCCGCGGAGCGTCGCCGCAAACACTGCGGCTTCCCCGCGCCTCCCGCCCGCCTTGGCCGAATTCAGATCCCGCGCCACGCCTTGCATCGCGGCAAGCGCGTCCGGCGTATTGAAATCATCATCCATGGCCGCGTCGAACAAGGCCCGCGCTGCAATCTCCACAGGCGGTGCGTGTTTCGGTGCGTGCGCTTCGTCGACACCCTCCAACGCTCGGTAAAGCCCCAAAAGCGTCTCATCGGCCTGCGCCAAATGCGCCTCGGAATAGTTGATGGGTCCCCGGTAATGGCTGCTGAGCAGGAAAAAACGCAGCACCTCCGGATCCCGCACCGTCTTCAGCACTTCGCGCACCGTGAAGAAATTTCCCAACGACTTCGACATTTTTTCGTCGTTGATGCGTACGAACCCGTTGTGCATCCATACGTGCACGAAAGGCGTATCGCAGGCGGCGCAGGATTGAGCGATTTCGTTCTCATGATGCGGGAACTTGAGATCCATGCCGCCGCCGTGCAGATCGAAATACGTCCCCAATAAGCTGGTCGACATCGCCGAGCATTCGATGTGCCAACCGGGGCGCCCGTCGCCCCACGGCGAAGGCCAGAACGGCTCGCCCGGCTTCGCGTGCTTCCAAAGCACGAAGTCGAGCGGATCGAGCTTGGACTCGTCGACTTGCACGCGCGACCCGGCGCGCAGATCGTCGATGCGTTTACCCGACAGGCGGCCGTAATTGGGAAACTTGCGCACCGCGTACATCACATCGCCGTTGCCGGCGACATAGGCATAGCCTTTATCGATCAAGGTTTGCGTCATCGCGATGATGGCGGGAATGAAATCGGTCGCCCGCGGCTCCCGATCCGGGGTTTGCAAACCCAGAGTGACGCAGTCTTCTTGCATGGCCACGGTAAAGCGTTGGGCAAACTCCCGCCAATCCTCGCCCATCTGCGCCGCCCGCTGAATGATCTTGTCGTCGATGTCCGTAATATTTCGGACGTACGTGACTTGGTAACCCCGCGAGCGCAGGTAGCGCTGCACCAGGTCGAACACCGTCAGCATGCGCGCATGGCCGATGTGAATGTAGTCGTACACGGTCATGCCGCACACGTACATGCGCACCTCGTTCGCGCGCAAGGGCTTGAATTCTTCTTTCTCGCCGGTGAGCGAGTTATGGATTTTTAGCATGTGATTCGAGGCGCCGCCGCGCTGTACCTGGTGTCATGATTTTCAACAGCGGAGCGAGTTCCGGCCCGTGCGCCTGACCGGTCAATGCCACCCTGAGCGGCATGAAGAGGTCGGCGCCCTTGCGGCCGGTGCGCTCCTTCAATATTTTCGTCAGCTGCTTGAGGTCGGAACCTGCTTGATCGAGGGCATCCACGGCGGCCGAAAAAAAGGCC
>Ga0209517_10002621_pt1 | contig 25094 bp, 27 predicted proteins | sample PeaSoiMetSII2010_FD_187695 | JGI IMG/M metagenome (GOLD analysis project Ga0209517, IMG submission 187695) | Peat soil microbial communities from Weissenstadt, Germany - SII-2010 (SPAdes) (version 2) | ecosystem: Environmental > Terrestrial > Soil > Wetlands > Peat | place: Germany... | reverse complement strand
ACCGCCTCGTGCAGCAGGCGGTTGTCGTCGATCCAGTGCCATACAAATCTCTGGTCAGGTGTGCCGCCGTCGGCTCAGACGCCGACCACAACCGGTAGGGGTCACCTGAGTGAAGTAAATACCCCACTTTACCTATTTCTATCAAGGTAATACCATTAGGTTTGCTGGAGTTTGGCATAAATCGTCTTACGCGAGCGGATTTCATGCTATGATGCCGTCCGGATGAAGGAATTCGGAGGAGCCGCCGGCGAGCGGCCGCTCCCGTATGGGCGTGGCCCTCACGCCGAACAGCGTTACATCGGACACCGTCACACCGAGCGCCACCCCGAGCCACGTTACGTAGAACGTCGGGGCCGACAGCGGATGGTCGCTCTCGTGCTTCTGGTAGCGGCATGTGGCGTTTTGACCGCACAAACTCCCGCTCCTACAGTTACGCTGGAGCAAGCCGCTTCTCGCAGCGGCCCGGATTTCTCGCCGGCCCATGAAGGAAGCCGGGTCCACATCCGCGCGCAGGTTGCGGAAAGCCCGGTGTGGGCCGTCGGTAGTTACATCCTTTCGGTCACCGACGGGCTGGGATACGGGCTGATCCTGCGCGGGCGCGAGCAGGATTTCTCCGGATTGACGCCGGGAGATTGGATCGAAGCCGAGGGCCCCATTCAGCGCCGCGGCGGAATGCCGGTACTGATGCCGGATAGCATTCAAAAAACTGGTGAACGAGCGGACCAAGCCGCGTTACCCCGTTTCCAAACGCATACTCTGGCCGAGCTCTCCGGATTCCGCTATCTGGGCTTGCCAGTCGACGCGACGGGCACGGTCGCCGGTATCGGCGCGAATAACGGCGGCAAGCTGCTGATGCTGCACGATGGCGGGTACGATGTCACCGCGTTCCTGCCCAATGGGCCGGGTTCCGCGGGCGCGGATTGGTCCCGCTTTCATATGGGCGACCGGGTGAGAGTTCACGGCCTGGCGGCGCAGTACGACTTTGAACCGCCTTATGACGGCAATTTTCAAATCATCGTGGGGTCGCTCGCCGGCATCGAAGTGGTAGGAGCGGGCCCCGTAGCGCCGCCCTGGATGGTGGCGGTCATCGGGCTGATGGTGGTTCTGGCGCTGTCGGCGTGGTGGCTGCGGGAACGGCGCGTAAACCGGCAACGGCAGATCGTGCGGGCGTTTCATGCATTGGTCGAAGAAATTATCGCCGCGGTATCCACGACCGGGATAGCGGAAAAACTTTCGGAGACGATTCCGCAAGTGATTCGGGCGACGGCAGTCGAACTGTATGTGTTTAACCGCCAGACCAAGAGCCTGGAGCGGGTTCCGACTCCGGCCGACCCCGAGCCCATGGCAGCGCCGGTGGATTCCCCTCCCGACGGGTTGGCCAACGCGGTGGTCGCGTGTTTCCGGAACCGCACCGTGCTGAGCGTCCCCGACGTGCGGCGGAATCCGCTGGTAAAGGCGGGCGCGCGGGACGATCTTCCGCGGTCGGCGATGTTCTTGCCTTTGCTGGCCGGTGCGGAACCGCTGGGAGTGCTGGAATTGGACAACCACCGCCGCGTGGGATACTTTTCTCTCGAGGATCAAGCCGGGGCGCAACATCTGGCCAATCAAGTGGCCGCGTCGCTCCGGCTGCAGGCCCAGCAGGCTATGCGCGAGCAGTTGTTCCGCAGCGAAAAGCTGGCCGCCACGGGGCAATTGATTTCCGGAGTGGCCGGGGAACTCAAAGCGCCCTTGGACCGCATCGTGCAATTGGCCGAGGCGCGGGCTTCCCGCGCACCGGACGACGCAGCCCTGCGGGAGCTGTGGTCGGAGAGCCGGCGCGCGGAAGGTATCGTTTCGCGGCTGGTGTCGTTTGCCGGGCCCGATGGCGCGCAGGAACATCCGGGGTCCGCTGCCGCCGACGTGAATGCGGTGCTGGGCGGCCTGGTCCAGTTCCGGGAAGCGGAATGGCGCGCCTTGGGAATTCGCGTCACCACCCGGTTATCCACCGAACCCGCGTTGGTGGCGGCATCGCGGGGACATATCGAGCAGGTCTTCCTGAATCTTCTGGTGCATGCCCAGCAGCGGACGCTGGAAGGAGCGGCGAAAAACATCACGCTGCAAAGCAGCGTCATGGCGGGCAAGTTACTCGTGGAGATCATTTACTCGGCGCCGGCCGGGGCTTCGGGAGGTCCGGACGGCCCGCTGCAACCGGCGCAGGCCAGCGCCTTGGGCCTGGGCGTGTGCCACGTGATCGCGACCAGCCTGGGAGGAGAGATTCGCTTCCGCGCGCTGGCCAGCCTGGAGCGCTTCGAGGTCGAACTGCCCTTAACCGGGTCCCGCGACGCCCACCGTGGCGCGGAGCCCACGCGAACCCGGGACAAATCCGTCCCCCTGGTGCGGCCGCTCACGCTGATGTTGGTGGACGGCGACGCCGCGGCGCAACGGCAGTTGGTGGCTTCCTTGGGAGCGCGAGGGCATCGCGTGGTTCCGGCTTTGGCGGCCGAGGCTCCCGAACTGGCCCAGCGTCTGCGCTTCGACGCCGTCTTTTGGGCCGTCCGGACGGGCGGCGGGCGGTGGAGCGAATATCACGAGCGCCTGCGCAGCACCGTCAGCGCGTTCGTGCTGTTGAGCGACGGTTACGATCACAACCTGGCGCGAAGCCTGGAAGCCAACGGAGGATTTCTGCTGGCGACGCCGATTGGGGAAGCCGAGGCGGGTCGCGTGCTGGCTGAAATTGCGATGCGGGCGCCCGCGGCGGCGGCGGGGAAGTGATCGAAAGAAGAATACAGAAGTCAGAATACAGAAGCCAGAATCGCTTCGACTAGTCCTGGTATCGTATGCGGATTTGCTTCGGCGTCGACTCTCAGGCCGTGCTCGCGCAGCGTGGCGGAGGTAACTGGTCCGATTGAGCAAACGCGGATTCCTTGGAGCGCTTCGCGGCCGGCGGCGGCTAAGAGGTTATTCACCGTGGACGAGCTGGTGAAGGCGATCCAGTTGGGCTTGTGTGACAAGACCTCGCGGACGCGCTGAGCTAGGTCCTCCGGCGGCACGGTGCGGTAGGCTTCCACCACACCTACACTCGCGTCGCGACGGGCTAGCTCCACCGGGACTACGTCGCGCGCTACGGCCGCGCGGGGGAGTAGAATCCGCTTTCCGCTAAGATCGTCTGCGGCGAAGGCCTCCACCAGACTTTCCGCTACGTATTCGGCGGGCATGCGGTCCACTTTCAGATGCAGAGCTTCCACCGCTGCGCGCGTCGCTGGGCCGATCGCGCAGATTCTTGCTCGCAGGTTGCGCAGGTCGGAACTCGAGGCGTCCAGACGCTCCATGAAGCCGCGCACGCCGTTCACGCTGGTGAAGATGAGCCAGTCGTAGGTATCGAGTTGCGCTATCGCGCGATCGAGCGGCGCGGGATCGGCGGGCGGACGAATCTCGATGGTCGGAAGCAAGATCGCTTCGGCGCCTAACTCTTCTAGCGGCGAGGCGAGTTCGGCGGCCTGTCCGCCCGCGCGCGTCACTGCGATGCGTTGGCCGAACAAAGGCAAACGCTCGAACCAGTTAAAGCGGTCGCGCAGCGCGACCACTTCCCCGATCACGATGGTGGCGGGGGGCCGCAAACCCGCCCGGGCGATGCGATCGGCCAAATCCGCCAGGGTGCCTACCACGGTTTGCTGATCGGGACGCGTGGCCCAGCGGACGGCCATGGCCGGAGTGCTGGCAGCTCGCCCGCTCGCGATCATGGCTTTGGCGATCTCGCCGAGATTCACCAGTCCCATGAACAGAACAACGGTTTCCGCCGCGCCGACTTTCGCCCAGTCGATGGACGCGACGTTGTGGCCAGTGACGAAGGTCACAGCGGAGGTATGCTCGCGATGCGTGAGCGGAACGCCGGTGTAGGCGGCCAATCCCAGAGGCGTGGTGACGCCGGGCACGATCTCGAAGGGGATGCCCGCTTCGGCCAGCGCTTCGATCTCTTCGCCGCCGCGGGCGAAGATGAACGGATCGCCGCCCTTGAGCCGGACTACGGTAGTGCCGCGACGCGCCAGATCGATCATCAACTGCGAGATCGCCTCTTGCGGCATGACGTGCTCGGCGCGCTTCTTGCCGACGTAGATGCGCTGGGCGGAGGCGGGCGCGTGGTCGAGGAGACGCTCGCTCGCCAGATTGTCGTAGAGCACGGCGCCCGCGCGTTCGAGCATCGCACGCCCTTTGACGGTGATCAGGCCAGGGTCGCCTGGGCCGGCGCCGACCAGGTACACTTTTGCCGGACCGCTCGCCTTTGAACCATTCATCGGGCTGATGCGTAGACTTCGGCCAAAATCTCGCGCGCTCCTTGCGCGAGCAATTGCTCGCCGAGCCGCGCGCCTACGTCCTCGGGAACTGAACCGGACAGTTCGCCGCGGACCAGGCGAGTTCCATCCGGGGACGCCACGACGGCTTGCAGACTAAGGCCGCCCGCCACAGGGCTATCGACGAGCACGGCGTGCGCACCCACCGGGACCTGGCAGCCTCCGCCCAGAGTGCGCAGCAACGCGCGCTCGGCGGTGACCGTTCGCCGCGTCGGCGCGTGATCGAGCCTCGCGACCAAGGCTTGAGCCGCACCGCCGTCGTCGCGCGTTTCGATGGCTAGCGCGCCTTGACCTACGGCCGGGCAGACGACCTCAGCGGGAACCAGTTCGCGGATACGGTCCTGCCAACCCAAGCGCCTGAGTCCCGCCGCGGCCAGCACAATCGCTTCGTACCGGCCTTCATCCAGTTTGCGCAGGCGCGTGTCCACGTTGCCGCGCAGCATTTGAATCGACAAACCGGGAATGTGCGCCTGCAATTGCGCCGAGCGGCGGAGCGAACTGGTGCCCACGCGCGTTCCAGCCCGGAGTTCGCTGAGCGCCAGGCCGATCAGCGCGTCGCGTGGTTCCTCCCGCTCGGGGATGGCCGTCAAAGTGAGTCCGCGGGGCAGTTCGGTGGGAACATCCTTCATGCTGTGCACCGCCAGGTCGATCTTGCCCGCCAGCAAGGCTTCTTCGATTTCCTTGGTGAACAGTCCCTTGCCGCCCACCTTTGCCAGAGGCACGTCCTGGATCTTGTCGCCGCTGGTCTGGATGATTTCGATGCGCGTTTCGGCGCCCAGGTCCGTCAAGCACTGCGCGATGTGGCGGGCCTGCCACAGCGCCAGCGCGGAAGCTCGCGAGCCGATCACGATGGGGGAACGAGTCACGCTTTCTCACCCCGTGGAGCGGGCTTTAGCCTGCAACGGGGACTTGAGTCCCCGTCTCGACGTGCCGTTTGAGCAACGCGGAGGCTGAAGCCTCCGTTGCAGGCTAAAGCCCGCTCCACAGCGCCTCTCATTCGCTTCCTAGCCGGAACAACTTGCGAATCACGCCCATCATATGCTGGCCTGTGGGGTCCGCTGCCGTGCGGCGCAATTCGGAGATCGGCCCGTGCGCGATTTTGTTCACCAGCCCGCGGGTAATGGCGTCGATAGCTTCTTCCTGCTGCGGCGTCAGTGCGCCCAGCCGCGCCCGCTGACGCTCGATCTCGCCTTTGCGCCACACCTCGAATTGATCCTGCAAGCTGACGATCGTCGGCGCGACCTCGCGCGTTTTCAACCGCTGCATCATCCGGTCGACTTCTTCCCGGATGATCTCTTCGGCTTCCTGCGCGGTCTGGACACGCCCTTGCAGATTGGTATCGACGACTTTTCCCAGGTCGTCGATATCGTAAAGAAACACGCCGTCCAGCTTGTTCACTTCGGGGTCGATGTTGCGCGGCACCGCGATATCGATCAGGAACATGGGCCGATTGCGGCGCTTGGCCATGGCCGCGCGCATGTTTTCGGGCGTCAGGATGTAGTGCGGCGCGCCGCTCGACGCCAGCACGATGTCGACGGCGGGCAACGCGCCCGGGAACCGGTCGTAGTCCAGCACCGATCCGCCGAATTCACCGGCCATGGCCGCGGCCCGCTCGCGCGTCCGGTTAGTCACCAGGATTTCGGAAACCCCGGCGCGTCGCAGGTGGCGGGCGGCGCTTTCGGCCATCTTGCCCGCGCCGATCACCAGGACGCTCTTGCCCGTGAGCGATCCGAAAATCTCGCGCGCCAGCTCCACCGCCGCGTAGCTCACCGAAACCGCGCTTTCGCCGATGTCGGTTTCCGAGCGCACGCGCTTGGCGACGTTGAAAGCGCGCGTCATCACCAGGTCGAGGAAGCCCGTGACCGTGCCGCATTCCTTGGCGACCGCGTAGGCGTTCTTCAACTGGCCCAGGATCTGCGGCTCGCCCACGACCATCGAGTCCAGGCTCGAGGCCACGCGGAACAGATGGCGGATAGCGTCGGAGCCGTCGAAGCGGTAGAGATATGGCGTCACCCAGGCGCGGTCCACCTGGCGCGACTCGGCCAAGAAGCCCTCGACGGCTTCCTCGACGTTGGTCTGTTCCTCGGCGGTCACGGCCACTTCAACGCGATTGCAGGTCGACAGAATCATGCCTTCGATCAATCCCGGCTGCCGCTTCAGATTGTCAAGCGCATCGGGCAGAGTCTTTTCTTCGAAGGCCAGCCGCTCGCGCACCTCGACCGGCGCGGTGCGGTGATTGAGGCCGGTGAGCAGCAGTTTCATGGCGACGCTTTATCGGACCAGCAGCGGGCCCAACCCCGTATGGGCCACCCACGTGAGGGCCGAGCACCCCAGCACGAAGAGCGCCATCACCGCCGTTTTTCGCCCGCGCCAGCCCACCGAGGCGCGCATGAACATCATGACCAGCACCAGCACCCAGGTGAACAGCGACAGCGTCACGCGGGCCTCGCCGATCCAGCGCGTCCCCGATTCGATGAACGCCCAGGTCACGCCGAACACCACGCCCAGCGTAATGAACGCGAACCCGAGCCCCAGGGAATTGCTGATCATTTTGTCGAGCGTGGCCAGCGGAGGCAGGCGTTCGAGCAACCGGCCCGTCTGTTTGCGCTTCAAGCGCCGTTCTTGAATCAGGTACGCCACCGCCGCCACCGCGGTCAGCAGCAGCGCCGCGTATCCGGCCAGCACCAGAAAGATGTGCACGATCAGCCAGGTGTCGCGCACGCGCGGGTCCGGCCAGGTGGCGACGGGACGTTCCATGGCGGAGACCAGGGTCATCACGAAGACCAGCGGAAACAGCACCACGGAAGTGCTGGAGAAACGGTAGCGCCATTCCACGGCGAGAAACACCAGCGCGATCAGGAACCCGCACAGGCTCAGCGCCTGATAAAAGTTCGCCACCGGAACGTGGTGGTAGGCCATGGCGAAATCCACGATCGCCACGCCGTGCAGCACCACGCCGACGCGGAACGCGCCCAGCGCCATCCGAAATACGCTCTGCTTGTGGCGCAGCACGCTCAGGATCGAGTGCAGCAATCCCAGCGCATACAAACACGCGGCGACACGCAGCCAGAAGATGCCGGAGTCGATCATTTCTGTCTCATCTTGATTTTAAGGCATGTGGGGCAGGGCCATGCCCTGCCTGAAGTGGTCGGACGCCGGATGGCAGCGCCTGGCGCCGCCCCACACGGTCTGGCCTTTAGTGATCCTGAAGTTTCAACCTGGTCACGCCGTTATCGTCCAGGTACTCGCGATTGTTCTCACACACGTACTCAAGCAGGTGGTAATTCGGCGTGCGCCGGTACGCAAACGTGAACGTCCACGGCTTTTCCAAAGTCACCGGATCTTCCACAGTGACCTGGTCGTGGAGAACGTCGGGCGCGGCCAGATGGAACCGCTCCGTGATCCGCACCTGATCGCTGTGCGGCATGCTCCGGAACCCGAGCACCTCTTCCTTGATCCCGATCGTGTCCACCATCAGCATGTCTCCGTCCCAATGCCCCACAGAGTGGCCGTAATAGCCGGGAGCCACCTCGCCCATCTTGGCTTGCGGCTCGTCCAAATAGATGCGGCGCACTTCGCTGAACGCTTCGGTAATGATGGTGATTTGTCCGGGCGTCTGTAGAATTTCCAAAGGATAAATCGCGGACATCATTTGCGGCATACCGTAAGGGATGCAGAGGGTTCCCCGGTTGCCCAGCGGTTCGCCGCGCTGATCGGCCTCGCGTTCGGCCGCCTGACGCTTCTTGTACGCGTCGGCGTAGGGCGATTTCAGGAGCATGGGTCCAGCGGCAGGCGCGGCGAGTTTCGGGTCCGCCGCGGCGCCACGGCCAGCACGGTACACCGCCCAGGCGCCGTTGAGATTCGGCGGGTTGCCTTTGGATTGCGTCTGCGCCAAGACCGGCAGAGCGGCGAGCGAAAGCATTAAGGCGATGGTTCTCATAACGGAAGCCCCTTTTATTGGTCGAAGCGCCCGCCCGGAGGATTCCCGTCCCCAAGCGTCCGTCCATCCGGCAACGTGGTCTTCTCCATCATTCCGCCCAGTTTCCCATTCTTGAGCGGATTCACCAGAATCGTGACCTTATCGCCGGTCTTAAGCTCGTTAAATTTCCACCCGAGCCTCGTCAGAACGTTAGGGCTGGCGCATTCAATCGAATAGTGCTTCGCGCCACCATTCGCGTCGGCGACGTCCAATTCGATGTAGGCGTGCGGATTGGTCCATTCAAATTTGGTGACCGTGCCGGTGAGCGTGATGCGGTGGTCGTAATCGAACATCGCGAACGAGTGATGTGCAAAAACCGGCAGGGCGAGCCCACAAAGCGCGATTGGCCCAAGCCATCTGAGTGTCGTCAAGCGAATCCTCCTCAAACGGTTTATTATAGGCGACGCTCTCTTCAGCGCATAGGGGCAGCGCTTTGCGCAGCATAATGAGAGCATGCCCCTTGAATTCACCACGTCCTGCCTCACGGATTCCACCGAGTGGTTTCGCGCCTACAAGCGGCTAGCGGAAGGCGCCCTGGCGCAACTCAGCGATGAGCAATTGCTCGCCGCCATCGATCCCGAGTCCAATTCGATTGCCATCGTCGTCAAGCACATGACGGGAAACATGCGCTCGCGCTGGACCGGGTTTCCTCACGCCGACGGCGAGAGCGTCGCCCGCGACCGCGACAGCGAATTTCTCGATCCGCCGCAATCGCGCGCCGAGCTGATGGCACTGTGGAATGACGGTTGGGCCGTCTTGTTTCAGGCCTTGGACTCGCTCACCGACGCCGACCTCATCCGGCCGGTGACGATCCGCGGCGAAAAACATTCGGTCGTGCAGGCGATTCACCGGCAGCTCGGGCACTACGCGTACCACGTGGGGCAGATTGTTTTCCTCGCCAAACATCTCGCGCATGCGAACTGGAGGCCGCTCACGATTCCACGAGGAGGATCGGCCGCGTACAACAGCCGCGTGCAGTCCGGCGAAGTGAGCCAGCGACCCTGAGAAGCGGGCCGTTGAGGACCGGTGGCTACCGTCCGCGCAGCAGCCGCATTGCCTCGGTCACGGCGGCAGCCTCGCGAGCGGCCCGGCCGTCGGACGCGGATTCCGGAATCGAGTCGCCCTCGCCCGGCGCCAGGAACAGATTCGCCTCCACGCCATGCTGCCGCGTGTACAGATCCCAATAGCGGCCCTTCAAGGCGTACAGCGAATCGTGCATGCCCCGTTCCAGGATGCGGCCGTCTTCCACCACCAGAATCTGATCCGCGCGGCGGATCGTCGAAAGCCGGTGCGCGATCACGAACGTGGTGCGGCCTTGCATCAGGTACTTGAGCCCTTCTTGAATCAAGGCCTCGGACTCCGAATCCAAGCTGGAGGTGGCCTCGTCCAGAATCAGTATGCGAGGGTTGGCCAGGATCGCGCGGGCGATGGACACGCGCTGGCGCTGGCCGCCGGAGAGTTTCACGCCGCGCTCGCCCACGATGGTGTCATATCGCTTGTCGAATCGTTCGGCGAACTCGTCCACGCGAGCGATCCGGCAAGCTTCGAGGATTTGCTCCTTAGTTGCACCCGGCCGCGCGAACGCTACGTTTTCTTCAATGGTGCCGTCGAACAGAAAGGTATCTTGCAGCACGACGCCCAACTGCGTGCGGTAGGTATCCAGCCGTACCTTCGACAAATCCACGCCGTCGACGGTGATCTCGCCTTCGATAGGCGTGTGGAAAGCGGCAATCAAGCTGATGATGGTCGATTTGCCGGAACCCGAAGGGCCCACCAGCGCCGTCACCGTTCCAGGCTCGGAGCGAAAGCTAACGCCGGTCAGAACCTGCTTGCCCTCTTCGTAGTAAAACCCGACGTCCTTAAATTCGACGCTGCCGCGAATTGCGCCCATCGCGACAGTCCGGAGCGGCTCTCGATCCTCGGGACGCTCGGCGAGCACTTCGCGTGTGCGCTCCAGTCCGGCGAAAGCCTCGGTGAGCTGCGTGCCGATGTTCACCACCTGCATTACCGGCGCGATGAGGAACGCGAGAAACGCAACGAAGGTCATCAGATCGCCCAGCGTCAAATGGCCTGCGAGAATCTGGCGCGCGCCGACGTACCACACCACTGCTCCGACGATACCCATCAGCACGGTCGCGGACAGACTCATGAGCGAAACCGCGGTCAGCGATTTGAGGACGTTATCCAGCAGCCGCTTCACGCCGCCCGCGAATACGTCCGCCTCGCGCTGCTCGGCATGGTAACCCTTGACCACGCGCACGCCGCCCAGCGACTCGGTCAAGCGCCCGGTCACTTCACCGGTGATCTTGCCGCGCTCCCGGAAAATCGGGCGAATGTTGGTGAAGGCCTGCTTCAGCACGAAGGAGAACAACAGCACGAAGAGCGCGGTGATCCCGGTCATCACCACGCTGATGCGCAACAGCACCACCAATGCGATCAAAGCCGTCAAAAGGCCTCCGGCGAAATCCACCAGCCCGGTGCCGATCAGGTTGCGCACACCCTCGACATCGTTCATGATGCGCGAGACCAGCACACCGCTCTTGTTGGCGTCGTAATACGCGACCGGCAGCAGTCCAATGTGGCGCTGGACCTTCTGCCGAAGCTCGGCAATCAGGCGTTGGGCGGCTTTGGAAAGCAGTTGCGTCAAAGTGAAAGAGGTGACGCCCTGGAGCAGCGTTGCCGCCAGCACTGCACCCACCAGGGGGCCGAGCAAATCGATTTGCCGCTTCCCGACCACGTTGTCGATCAGGTATTTTGTGGACGCCGGTAACACCAGCGCGCACAGCCGGTTGATGACCATCAGAAGGAACCCGAGCGCAAAAATGCCGCGCCGCGGCCGGATCATCTCGCGGATATCGGGCCAGAGTTCGCGGAAGCGTTCCCCGCCCTGCTTTTTCGGTTTTAGTTTCGTCACGAATGTTGGTCCACTGTCACGATTGGCGCCGGCTCGACGGCCACCTTCCCCGTGGCCGGTTGCAAATCCCATTCCCATTGCCATTGGTCTAAGTGTGGCACAGGCTCCACCCTGTGCGCGATCATGAGCAACATGGCATCCCTCTACGCCGGCACCTCGGGCTTCGCTTACCCCAGCTGGAAGCCGGACTTCTATCCTCCCAAACTGCCGGCTAAGGATTTCCTAAAGCACTACGCGGCGCGGCTGAACGCGGTCGAGATCAACTACACGTTCCGCCAATTGCCGAAAACAACGACGCTCGAGAATTGGATGCAGTCGGTGCCGGAAGGATTCCGATTTGCTCTGAAAGCGCACATGCGCATCACGCACATCCAGCGTCTGCACGAATCCGAATTTACCGAGGTCTTCTTTCGCGCCATCGACCCGGTACGCGCCACCCGCCATCTGGGACCGGTTTTGTTCCAGCTTCCGCCCAATTTCAAGGCCGAGGTCGACGTTCTGACGGCGTTTTTGGCGAAGCTGCCCGAAGACATCCCGTGCGCCTTCGAGTTCCGCAACAAGTCCTGGTTGACGGACGAGGTCTACAGGCTTCTGGAACAGCACCGCGTGGCGTTGTGCCTGGCGGAATCGGAGAAATTCGAGGTGCCGGAAGTGATCACGGCGCCGTTCGTCTATGTGCGCCTGCGCAAGGAGGATTACTCGCCCGCGGAGCGCGCCGAGATCGCGGAACGAGTCCGCGCGATGCTCTCCGCCGGACGCGACGCGTACGTCTTCTTCAAGCACGAAGAAACTCCGGCGGGCGCCCGGTACGCGGAGGAGTTGCTCGCGGCAGTGCAGCCTGCGCGATAATCCCGTCATGACTCCCAACTTTGTAACGACCGCCTTCACCCTCGACGGTTACCGCATCACCACCAACCTGGGCCTGGTCCGCGGCATCGTCGTTCGTTCGCGATCCATCTTCGGCACCATCGGCGCGGGCCTGCAGACGATCGTCGGCGGCAACATCACTCTGCTGACCGAATTGTGCGAGAAGACCCGCGAGCAGGCGTTTGAGCTGATGATCCAGCACGCCACGCAGATGGGCGCCAACGGAATCATCGCCGTCCGCTACGACGCCACCGAAGTGATGCAGGGAGTTACCGAAGTGCTGTGCTACGGCACGGCCGTGGTAGTGGAGCGTAACGCCTAAGCGCCTCCGCGATCCCGTTCCACTCATCCAGGCATCTGTCCGCACGGCTAATCGTTGGCGTCGAAGAGAAGCCACGGCCCGTCGTTCAAAAGGTGAAGATCCATCCCCTTCTGCGTAATGAGGAAGTAGGTTTCAAAAAACTCCTCGACGGCGTCGACCTGGGGCATGCCTTGAAGCTCCGTGCAGAAGGGCTCCGTTGGCGACAAGAGATACGCCTTGGCCAGTCCGTCCTCGACTAGACCCGCCAGCGCCTCCACAACCTCTGAGCGCTCAATCGTCAATCCGCACTCGGCCCCATCCTTCGCTACGTCACCCAGGATACACTGGTCGACGTTCTCGTAGCCGTCACAGATCGAGTTCAGAACCATCAGCCGGACCAATTCATGCCGGTTCATACGTTCGATCAGAGCGTCCCGTCAGTGGTGAGCCCCGAACATCAATTCGCCCGCGGTCACTTCAAGCTTTAACCGGTTTTGCGGAGGCGGCAGCGGGCAGGTGGCGAAGTCGGTGTACACGCACGGCGGGTTCTCGGCTTTGTTGAAATCCAGTTCCACCGTTTTGCGTCCATTTCCTGACGCTGCGCCGGGCCCGTCCTTCGGCAGCGGCGCGTAGAGAAAACGCGAGGCGGAATACGTCGTCTTGCCGCTGGTCAGATCCCGCATAACGAAGAACAGGTGATCGTCTTCGGTCACCGGCTCCAGACGGTACTCCTGGCCGTTACGCGTGAAGCGCGCGTAGCCGGGGGATTGATCCGTCTCCTTCACGCCCACCGCCGTATCGAAGGTCAGCGAGTGCGGCTTGTCCCACGCCACCCAATCCGCCTGGATGCGCCAGGAGGGATCGGCCGGATACCAGCGCTCCCCCGCGAAGTTCTTCCGCGTCGCGGCGTCATTGTCTTTGACGCGGACGGCCAGCTTGTCTTCGCGCTGGATCACGAAGAAGTTCACGCGGCCGACCGTCACCGTGTCGCGGGCGGCGTCGGTGTCGGGACGAAGATCCACTCCGTGTGAGAAAGACTGGGCCGGCTGGCCGTTTATGGCCGCGCCCGTGCCGGATGCGGGAGTGAAATGCGCCTTGCCCTTGGCCACCGTGATCACTCCCAGGTTCGCCGGCGTCCCTTCGGGCAAAGGCACTTCGTAAGAAGGATTCGAGCCGACCCGGTTCGCGCCTTCCTTCAACCAGTCCAGCCCGACCACCGTGAGCCAGCCGTTGTCGGCTTTGAGTTCGGTCTCGTGCTGCGCGCGCCATTGGGCGATGGTGCGCTGATAGTTCGGGTCGGCGGCGGAAGCGGCCAAGCCTGAGACGAGCAGGGTGATTGAGATCGCTCGCATGGATCTAGCGTACTCTAGGCAGCAGAACCGCGGGCGGTTTCCCATTCCGGAAACACCAGCACGGCGGGGTGACACTTTAGTGCGCGCGCAAGAGTCTTGGCCCGCTCGACGCCCAGCCGGACGCGGTCATTCTCAATAGCCGACAGAGTGGCCTGGGGGATGCCTGTGAGCTTGGCCAGCTCGTTTTGACTCAAACCTTGTAACTCCCGGACGATACGAACCGACTCGCCGACCGAAACGTCGATGTGCTTTTTGGCTGAACGAAAAGTCTTCATTTCCCTCCTCTCAATACTCGTGCGGCGTCACCCGCGCCACCTCAAAGAGCAACTCCCTGGAAACCAAGCGATAAACCACCCGATACTTCAGTCCAAGGCGAGAAGAGCGATACCCGTGCCACTCTCCCCGAAGCGCCTCGTCGTGAAATCCTTTGATGAGACGCAGCCCCGCAGGGCCTGAGATCATAGCAATGTCCTTCCACTTCTCGTACCGCTTCACAATTTCGCGCGGGGCCGACTCGATCTGCTTGCCGACCTTGAAATGCTCCTCGATGCTCCACACAAGCAGCCCATATCTAATATAGTATGCCCGGCGCGGGAGCCAACCTTACTCCCCAACGATCTTCACCAGCGCCCGCTTCCGCCGCCGCCCGTCGAATTCGCCATAGAAGATCTGCTCCCACGGACCGAAATCGAGCTTGCCCGCGCTAATCGCGACCACCACCTCGCGGCCCATGATCTGGCGCTTCATGTGCGCGTCTGCATTGTCCTCGCCGGTGCGATTGTGCAGGTACTGCGACACGGGCTCGTGCGGCGCGAGCTGCTCCAGCCACTTGTCGTAGTCCTGATGCAAGCCGCGCTCGTCGTCATTGATGAAGACCGATGCAGTGATGTGCATGGCGTTCACCAGGACTAAGCCTTCGCGCACGCCGCTCTCGCGCAGGCAGGCTTCCACCTGCGGCGTGATGTTGACGAAGGCGCGCCGCGTGGGGATGTCGAACCAAAGTTCTTTTCGATAGCTAAGCATTCTGTAGCCTTTCAGGGCCTGTAGCTTTTCCTGTGGCGAAGGTCCATTATAGATAGCTGATATGACTCGACACCATTTTAATCCCAGCTTGAATCGCCGCCATTTCCTGTCCACGTTGGGAGCCGCTGTGGGCAGCGCCGCCGTCGCCGCCGCTCAGCAACCTCGCATTTCCGACGATCCCGCGCCCCGCGACTGGTCCGGGCCCTCAGTCCGGTATCCCGACCCCGACATCATCGCGCTCGATAACCGCTTCCGCCGCTACATCGTCGGCAACACCTCCATCAAGCGCCTCTACACCGGCACGCAATGGGCCGAGGGCCCGGCGTGGAACGGCGTGGGACGTTACCTCGTCTGGAGCGACATCCCCAACAACGTGCAGATGCGCTGGACCGAGGAGGACGGGCGCGTGACGGTGTTCCGCAATCCCTCCGGCTATAGCAACGGCAACACCTTCGATTTCGAGGGGCGGCAGCTCTCCTGCGAGCATGGCGGGCGGCGTGTCGCGCGCTATGAATACGACGGCACGGTCACAACGATCGCCGACAAGTACCAGGGCAAGCGCCTCAATTCGCCCAACGATATTGCCGTGCATCCCGACGGGAGCATCTGGTTCACCGATCCGCCCTACGGCATCAACGGCAACTATGAAGGCTTCCGGGCCGACAAAGAAGTGAAGGAAGCCGTGTACCGCGTCGATCCCAAGACCAAGCAAATGGACAAGATCACGGATGAAATGAACGGTCCCAACGGCATCTGCTTCTCGCCGGACTACAAGAAGGTCTACGTCGCCGACACCGGCACGGGCCGCGAGGTTCGCGTGTGGGACGTCGACGGAAAGACCGTGCGCAACGGCAAGCGCTTCGTGCAGCTCGCTACTCCGCAGGGAAGTCCGGCAGCCGCCGACGGCATCCGTTGCGACGTGGATGGCAACGTGTGGTGCGGCGCTCGGCCGGGCGTCCAGATCGTCGCACCCAGCGGCGAGCCCATCGGCATCATTCGCCTGCCGGAGAACTGCGCCAACATCTGCTTCGGCGGGACCAAGCGCAACCGCCTGTTCATGGCCGCCAGCCAATCGCTGTACGTGGTGTACGTGCTGACCACCGGCGCGGGCGTCGCGTAGGCTGCGCGATTGGCACCGGGACGAGCGTAGCTAGTAAAGTAAAAGCAGCGAATCGTCGATTGATGCTGAGAGCGGTTGTTCTACACTCATGCCACAGCAACTGCGGATTCTGCTTCAAATCTACTACCGCCCGCATGCCGGTTTCTGCCGGGTTCTGGACGAAGGCCGGTTCGTGTTCGCTCTGCTTGCCGCGATCGTCGCTTCGGTGGTTTTCTTTGGCCTGGTTTTCAATTCTGTGGTGCCGCAGATTCTCCAGTCCGCGTACGCAACCGCCCAGCACGTGGAATCCGACACTTCTAACAATGGGGAACCTGACGCAGACCAGCCCTCGCCGCCGGTCCCGGTGCCTGGAATCCGGTCCGTTTCGCCGCTGCTGGGTCTGTTGCGTGGGGGTTTGGTTTTCGGAAGTCTGATCGTCCTGTCCGGATTGTACGTCCCGGCGGCCATCGTCATCGTCGCGCGCTGGGATTCGTTGGGCGGAACGGCGACCGTCTTGCGGCGGGAATACCTGCCGGTCCTCAGCTGCCATCTTCTGTCCTACGCGGCGATCCTGCTGCCCCTTTCCCTGCTGGGGTTCGTGGCGCCGGCATCCATCCCATTCTGGCTGGCCGCGCTGGCGGTTTGCGCGGTGTACTTCCTGTTCCTGAGCGCGACTGCCCTGCGGGCCGTCCTGGGGACCAGCGGTGTCCACGCGGCCGTCACCGTCTGCTCGGCCTCGGTTGCCGGAGCCTTGGGTGGGATGATGTACGGACTGATTGGCGCCTCGTCCTACTATCTCGCCTCGCCGTTCCTCCTCTACTATGCGTACCGGTTTTTCCAGGGCGACATTCGCATCATCGGATCGGGACTGAGCGCGCGCCAGAGCCTGCGGAGGCAGCTCGAAGCGGCCAAGCTGAATCCTCGCGATTACGACGCGCACTACCAGATCGGACTCATTCTGGCCCACCGGCACCAGCTCACCGAAGCCGAGGCGTCGTTCAAGAAGGCTATCGAAATTGCTCCGGATGAGGCCGACGCTTACTTCCAGTTCGCCAAGATCGCCCGCGAGCAGGGCCGCCTGGATGAAGCGCTGCAAGCCCTCCGGCGGGCCGCGGCTCTGGACGACAAGCTCTCGGCGAGCGAAGTCTGGCGGGACTTGGGCGCCGTGGCGCTGCTCGCCAATCATCCGGAGGAGGCCCAACCCGCGCTGGCCAAATACGTGGAACGGAGACCGTACGATCCGGAAGGGCTGTATTGGTACGGAAAAGCCCTCAAGCGGCTGGGGCAATCGGCCGCGGCCAAGGATGCGCTGGAGAGGTCGCTCGAAGCGGTTGCCACCGCCCCCTCGCATCAGCGGGGTCGGCTCCGGAAGTGGGCCTCGGAGGCCAAGTTGGAGTTGCGATCCATCTAAGTGCGGACTCCAACGCCGGTCCACAAAACCGGCAGCCGCCCGCGTATTACCCTCGTCCGTCTCCGGTTCTATTGAGCCTGTATGACAAGCCTGTTATAGTAACAATGTGAAGCGCAAACGCCCGCCCATCGAAATCCCGGCCGCGGCACAAGCCGCTGTTCCCGAGGCCATTCTGGAGCAAGCCCGCCGCGCGATCGAAACGGACCGGCTGAAGCCGCCCGCCAAGTGCACGGTGTGCGGTGAAGAATGCGCGCCCAGTTCCACCGAAGGTTTGTGCTGGGTATGCCGCCGGCTGAAGCTCAGCGCCTGGCGCGACGCCGATTCCCAAATGCCCGCCCAAGAATAATCGCGTCCCACAGAGCCGCGACTGTAGTCCCTCGAGCCGCGACTGTAAAGGAGCGGTTTCCGCTACTGCTTTTCGAGCACCTGCGTTACATCGAATTCGCCCTGCGGCACCGTGATGTGCGTAACGATCGTCAGCGTCTTACCGCCGTCGCTGAGCGTCCAAGTCTCTTTCTGTTTGGCCTGCCCGCCCTGCACCGCGCGCGCGCTTTCAATCACCAGCCGGTCGCCCTCCCAATGCGCCGAGCCTTGCGCGTCCCCCGTGGCGAGTTTGTTTACCGCAGGCTTGCCGTCGGTGGTGTACTTGAGCTCCGTGGTCACTTCCCCCTGGGCGCCCTTCTGCGTAGTGGACATGTTCAGGACCGGGTCAGCATGGTGGATCTTGCGGGTCAAGGCGGAGGGCGCGGGGAATTGCCCGTACTTGCTGCGGGCCGGATTCAGATTCCAGTCGCCGGAAAAGTTAGGCGCCGCCGCGGCAGCCCCGGCGGATAGCAGCAACACAAACGGGAGCAACGCAGACGTGCGGGTAGTCATCGGGACTTGAGTATAGCGGCGATGCCCCCCCAAAGCCCTCGGCGGAAACGCTCAAACCGGAGAATTAAACCTCTGACTTCACAGGGACAAAGATGGGGGGGCTTGACAACCTTACGGCGATACATAGAATAGGGGTAATCTGCTTCGTATGCCCGAATGCGAGCATAAGCGCACGGAATTCCTGATGCGTCGTGATGGCACCGACTACCTGCGGTGCCTCGACTGCGACCAGGTGTTCGATGCCGACGACCTGGAACAGGTTCCCGCAGACGACGAGCCCCTCGGTGAACGAGACGACGAGCCCCGCCGCAAGAAGGCTTCTTAAGACAGCCTCCGCGCGAACTATAAACTCAAAGATTCCGCCGCGGGGACGCCCTTCGCTCCCGTGTACCGGAGTCTGGGCGCATGCCGGTTTCCCCATTTGTAGGCGAACGCGGTTTCCAGCGCCATGTTCCCCAGCGTGACCAAGGGCACGGCCGCGCACAACGGAGCCAGCAGGGCGGTCCAGGGCCTTTCGCGGATCATCGAGAAGCCGATGTCTAGCACATCGCCCGTCAGCTTCCAGTAATTGCCGGATTCGCCGCACACCCGCGACCAGCCGGCGCGCAGTCCAGCCAAAAACTCCTCCGGAGTGCGCGCGCCCGGAACCTCGGTAAACGTGCGGCCCAGACCCGTCAGCGTGTGGGAATCGCTGCCGCCCAGCTTCACCAGCCCGTTGCGCCGGGCGAAACGCGCGGCAAACAGGTTGGCCCGGCGCAGTAGCATTCCGTTGCGCGTTTCCGCCGCGGGAAAACAGGCGGCAAACTCCCGAAAGTCGGCTTCCTTACGGCGGCCCGTCAGGCTAGAAAAAGCGTGGTTGACGCTGAACAGCAGACCGCGCTCCCGCAAATGGGCCAGCAGAGCGGGAAAATCCGTGCGGCGGCGCTGCAGCTCGATGTGATCGCGCTCGTTCAACCCGTAGACGCCGATATGCAGCTCCGTGTCGCTAGAAGTCCGGCAGCTCACCTCTTCGCTCAAGAAGAAATCGGCGTGGCGCCGCAGTCTCTCGGCGGCGTCGATAGAATCGTGATCCGTCACCGTAACGACGTCCATACCGCGCCGTTTCAGGGTCTCGTATACCGCGTGCGGATCGTTGTAGCTTTCCCGGCAAACCCGGTTGAGCACCGGCACGGTGCACATGCCCGAGTGGATGGTGTGAACGTGCAAGTCGCAGCGCATGACCCACTTATAGCCGGGAAGTGTTACAACACAGAGTGCGGGACAAAAAACATTTGTTACAAATCGTGTTTTTTGGTTCCCGGGCCTGCCGGAGCGCGCTTGGAACTGGCGCAGCGCCGTGAGATGCTTAGGAAAGCGATTATGAGCGACTCTGCGTCCTCGCCTCTACGGATCGTTTCGATCGGCGGAGGAAACGGGCTGTCCACCCTGCTCCGTGGCCTCAAGCGCTATACGCTGGCGTATCCCAACGCGCTCGATATCACCGCCGTGGTCACGGTCACCGACGACGGGGGCAGTTCGGGACGCCTGCGCCGCGACTTCGACGTGCTCCCGCCCGGCGACATCCGCAACTGCATGGTGGCGCTCAGCAGCGACGAGACTCTGCTGGCGCGTTTGTTCGAATACCGCTTCCCCGGCGGGCGCGGCCTGAAAGGACACAGCTTCGGAAACCTGTTCCTGACCGCTATGACCCACCTGACCGGCGATTTTTCGCAGGCCGTGAAACTATCCTCGGAAGTACTGGCGGTCCACGGACGCATTTTCCCGTCGACCGCGGCCAACGTGCGGTTGCGCGCGCATCTGGCCGACGGCCGCACCGTCGATGGCGAGACGCGCATCAGCCGCAGCACTTCGCGCATCGACCGGATTGAACTCGCGCCGCGGCGGGCGCGCCCTTTGCGCGAAACGCTGGAGGCCATCGCGCAGGCCGACCTGATCACGCTGGGCCCGGGGTCGCTGTTCACCAGCGTGATCCCCAATCTGCTGGTGGACGGAATTCCGCAAGCCATCGCAGCCTCGCCGGCGCTCAAAGCGTATTTCGTGAACCTGATGTCGCAACCCGGCGAAACCACGGGCCTGCACGCATCCGATCATCTGGCGGCTCTATTGGCCCACTGCGGACGGGGCGCACGCCAGCGTCGAACCGGCCCCCGCGCGCCGGGTCTGATCGACGTCTGCGTCATCAACACCCGGCCTATCGCGGGCAAGGCTTTAGAGTCATACCAGGCGAATGCGGCCCGCCCGGTGGAAAACGACATCCAAACTCTGGAAACGATGGGCGTCAAAATCCTGGGCGAGGATCTTCTTCGCATGGCCGCGCGCCGTCCCACCGACGGCCCCGCGCACAGGATTCGCCACGACCCGGGAGCGCTCGGAGCGGTAGTGGTGGAGCTGGCGTTGCAGGCGCGCCGGAACAAATCCGCGCTTCTTCCACGGGCGGCGAGGCGGAAATCGGCGTGATTCTGCCGATGGATTAACCTATGGACATCAGTATCGCGATTCTGGCCGCCGGTTTGGGCACCCGGATGCTCTCCAAGCGCGCCAAGGTGCTGCATCGAGCGGGTGGACGCGCTTTGGCGGAACATGTAGTGGCCGTGGCCCGCGCCCTGGCTCCAGCGGAACGGATCGTCGTCGTCACCGGCCATCAGGCCGAAGAAGTGGAAGGCCTGCTGGCCCCCACGGGCGTCGGATTCGTGCGCCAGACGGAACAAAAGGGAACCGGCCACGCGCTCGAAACCTGTCGCGAAAAACTGGCCGGACACAGCGGACTGCTCATGGTCCTGTACGGCGATACGCCGCTGCTGTCGACGGAAACCCTCGGCACTCTGCGCGACCGCCAGAAATCATCCGACGCGGCCGCAACCTTGATCACCACCACCCTCGACGATCCCACCGGCTATGGCCGCGTGATTCTGGATTCCAACCATAACGTGACCGCCATCGTCGAAGAGCGGGCGTGCACTGCCCAGCAACGGGCCATCCGGGTGATCAATTCCGGGATCTACTGCTTCCGCGCCGATCTGTTGTGGAAGCACCTGGGTGAAGTGCAGCCGAATCCGGCCTCGGGCGAATACTATTTGACGGACCTGGCGGAGATTCTGACCCGCGCGGGCCACAGCGTGGCCGCCATGCACTGCGCCGACCCGGACGAGCTGCTGGGAATCAACACCCGCATCGAACTGGCCGACGCCGACCGCGTCCTGCGTGAGCGCAAATGCCGCGAGCTGATGCTCGCCGGCGTCACGATAGAGCGTCCCGAATCCGTGACCATCGACACCGATGTGCAGATCGGCGCCGATTCCGTGATCGAGCCCTGCACGCGCTTGCTCGGCGCGACCCGCATCGGCGAAGATTGCCGGATCGGAGCAGGCGCGATTATCCAGAACTCGGTGCTGGAGTCGGGCGTGATGGTGGCGCCGTACACATTGATCAACGAATCGCGCGTCGCGTCGGGCGCGCACGTGGGCCCGTTCGCGCGCTTGCGCACGCAAGTGGACGTGGGCGAGGGCGCGCGCATCGGCAACTTCGTCGAGCTCAAGAAGGCCCGCCTGGGCGCGGGCGCCAAGAGCCAGCACCTGGCCTACCTGGGCGACACGGTGATCGGGGCCAAGGCCAACATCGGCGCCGGAACCATCACCTGCAACTACGATGGCAAGCTCAAACACGAAACCCGAATCGGCGAGCGCGCGTTTATCGGCAGCAACTCGACGTTGGTCGCGCCGCTAGAAATCGGCGACGACGCTTACATCGCCGCCGGCAGCGTCATCACCGAGCCGGTCCCGCCGGAGACGCTAGCCCTGGGCCGGGGACGCCAAGTCAACAAACTCGGCTGGGTTTCCAAACGCAAACCGCGTAAGTAGCAGATCGCTTCGTGCGATGCTGAGGCAGCCCGAAGCTCGTAAGCCATTGTCTAAAAAGCCACTTTAGTAAAACGGGGCCCTCCATCCCGGGGAGCCGCCGTTTTCATAACTTTTTTATGCTTCATGAAAAACTCGTGTAAACTGGGTGGACGTTAGGGAAGCCTGGAATGTCCGCTGCCAAACACAGCCGCATGGCAATTTGCTTCTTTTGGATCGCCATGGCCATGAGTTTGGCGTGCGTAGGCGTGGTTCTGTGCCACGGCACTTTGCCGGTCCGCTCGTTGGAGAGGCGGGATTTCCCGCTCTCGGGCGCCTTTGCGGGCGCGGCCTTCCTCGCGTTTCTGGCAAGGGAGTTGTGTGATTCTTTGTCCCGCAAACAGACGGATCGAAGTTTGCCGTCGGCGCCCCCGGTGGACGAGGGCAACTACAGCAAGGTCTCCAAGCAAGAGTTCATGAGCTTCATGGAGCAGGAATTCGACCGGCTCGACAAGGACAAACTCGGTGAGCTGGACATCGACCAAGTGCTTCCGGGCAAACTTGTACTCGGCGGCCTCACGCGAGATCGCCAACTTAGGGCGGACCACCTCAGAGAGCCGAGCGGCGCTGGAAGTTGAGACCGGTAGCTATGGCCGAAACCGCGCCACGTCACAGCACCAGCACCGGGTGATACACCAGCGGCAGGCGAGCCTCGCCGATAGCCACCAAATCCCCCTGCGCATTGACCGCCTTCACATACCGGGCGTCCTTGCGCGGCTGGAACGGCGAGACCCGGAAATCCCGCCCATTGCGGATCTGGCCCGCGGTGATGGCGTCCACGAATTCCGCCGGGAACTCCGGCAGCAGTTGCGCCGCCGGGATCAGGGCGGCTTCTAATCCGCCCGCCTCCGCCAGCGCCGCCAATTCCTCCAGCGTGCGCGCCGATTCGATTTTGAAATCTCCCGAAGCGGTGCGGCGTAGCGACTTCAAATGCGCGCCGCAGCCTAACGCCAGCCCGGCCTCGTGCGCGATGCTGCGCAGGTACGTGCCCGCCGAACAGTGCACCCGCACAGCGACGTCACACCCGTCGATGCGTACCGTATCCAGCGCGTACACCTCCACCTGCACGGGCTTCAGTTCCACCGGCTGCTGTTTGCGCGCCAATTCATAAGCCGGCCGCCCGCCGATCTTCTTGGCCGAAACGGGCGGCGGCGTTTGCAGAAAGCGCCCGCGGAACGGTTGCAGCGCGGCTTCCATTTGCTCCGGAGCCAGGGTCACCGCTAGTTCCGGCGATGCCGGCTCGCCGTCGGCATCATACGTGTCGGTCGCAAATCCGAAATGGATGACGCCTTCATACACTTTGTCGTTGCGCGTGTAGAACTGCGCCAGGCGCGTAGCCCGCCCGATCACCAGCGGCAAAACACCGGTCGCGCCCGGATCGAGCGTCCCCAAGTGCCCGACCTTTTTGGTCCCGGCGAACCGGCGCATTTTGTTGACCACATCATGCGAGGTCCAACCCGCCGGCTTGTCTACTACGATCACCCCGTCCATCTAAGCCAGAGTAACAGGCCCATAGTAAACAGGCCCAGAGTAACGGGCCCAGAGTAAAGGGATGGAGTAGCAGGCACACCCTAGCCGACGGCGCGTCTGATTCCCTCCTGTTATGTGGCGGAAAACATATAAGATACGGAATGTTTCTAAGGTAGGTACCTTAGAGTGTTTAGGGGCGCGTTCTGATATTGTGTAGCTGTGGAGAACTCCAGCGCCCCGACCATGCATCAACCCGTGACCTCCGGCACCATCCAGGCTTTCCGGATCTGGGGAGTACCGGTACGCCTGCACTTCACATTCGTCCTGTTGCTGGTCTTCCTCCTGGTCACCGACCTGGGACGCGTGTCCAGCGGCGCGTATGCGTTGTTTCTATTGGGGTTGTTCGCCAGCGTGCTGTTGCATGAGATGGCGCATGCCGCGGTAGGCCTGCGCTTCGGAGTGCGCACCGTGGAGATCGTCATGTTCCCCATCGGGGGTATCTCCCGCCTGGAGCGGAGCCTAAAGCCCAAAGAGGAACTGTGGATCTCCCTGGCCGGCCCGTTCATGAACCTGGTCCTGGCTGGCGGCCTGTTCGGGCTGGCCGTGGCGACCCACCAGGTGTTCCCCACCAAGTTCTCGGATCTGATCAACGACCTGGCGCAGCCATCGGAAGCGGTGGTCGCCCGATTGGGATTCGCCAACCTGCTGCTGGCGCTCTTCAACCTTCTTCCGGCCTTTCCCATGGACGGCGGCCGCGCCTTACGCGCGTTGCTCACCTACATCCGTCCCGAAGCCGAGGCCACCCGCATCGCTGCGTGGATGGGCCGCGTGCTGGCCATCAGCATGGGTCTGTACGGCCTGCTCGCGCCGCAGTTCATGCTGGTGTTTGTGGCTTTCTTCGTGTGGCTGGGAGCGGCCCAGGAATCCACCGCAGCTCTGGGACGCACGCTCACGCAAGGCATCCCCGTCCGCGCCGCGATGATCACCGAGTTCCACACGCTGGAGCACGGCGACACCGTCCGCGACGCGGCCAACCTGCTGCTCTCGACATCCCAGCAGGATTTCCCGATCATGCACGCCGGTCAACTGGTGGGCCTGCTCGACCGCAACGTGCTGCTCAAATCACTGGCCCAAGAAGGGCCGGACGCCTACGTCGCGGGAGTGATGGATCGCGACTACCTGGTTCTGAAGCCGACCCAGGACCTGTCCGAAATTCTGCCCCTGATGGCGCAAGCCGGCCGCTGCGCGATGGTGATGGAGGGCGAGCGCCTGCTAGGACTGCTCACAACGGATAACCTGGCAGAATTCCTCTTGTTACGCCGCTTCGGCATGGAGCCCGTCGTCTGATCCCGTCGTCTGATGTGGAGCACGCATTATGTGGAGCACGCACTCGTGCGTGCCATGTCGGCACTCGTGCCGACACACGTGCGGTTCCCTACCGCTCGTTCCGATCGCTAGACCATTTTCTGAGATAATATAGACCAGCTCTGGCGATCCGGCTGCAAGCAAGAGATGGCGAAGGCCTATTCTGACGATCTACGACGGAAGTTGTTGGAGGCGCATCAGCAGGGGGAAGAGAGC
>Ga0209517_10002618_pt1 | contig 25106 bp, 22 predicted proteins | sample PeaSoiMetSII2010_FD_187695 | JGI IMG/M metagenome (GOLD analysis project Ga0209517, IMG submission 187695) | Peat soil microbial communities from Weissenstadt, Germany - SII-2010 (SPAdes) (version 2) | ecosystem: Environmental > Terrestrial > Soil > Wetlands > Peat | place: Germany... | reverse complement strand
CTGCCGAATCGCTCTACCCGACTCGCTTCGTGAAGGAAGGCAAGCTCGACAGCGATTATGCCATTATCGTCGGCGGAAAGAATTTCGGTTGCGGCAGTTCGCGCGAACACGCGCCCATCGCCATTGGCTCGGCCGGGTGCAAAATTGTCCTAGCGGAAAGTTTTGCGCGCATTTTCTTCCGCAACAGCGTGGCCACCGGCGAGCTTTATCCTTGCGAACTGACCGAACGCCTTTGCGATACCTTGAAAACGGGTGACGTGGTGACGGTTGACCTGGATGCACAAACGGTTACCGTGAAAAGCACCGGCAAGGTTTTCAAATTTAAATCGCTGGGTGACGTGCGCCCGGTGGTGGACGCCGGCGGCCTGTTCAATTACGCGCGGAAGAGCGGTATGATTCCGGCGCAAAAATAAGTAAATGAAAGCCGCTCCACAAAACCCGAAAACCATTCTATATTATCTCAAGCTTATTGGTTGTGTCGTCGGCGGTGCTGTCTCTGCTTCTTTGGCGCTAATCATTTTCGGATTTTGTATTTTTAGTTTTCACGGTGCAGATAAAATTGGACACCTGCTTGATGTTGCCAATCCATATGTTGGTTTAGCAGGCGCGGTGATTGGTTATTGGATTTTCTTCCGCTCAACGTGCAAGACAAGCAAGTGAAGAATTTCCCAAAGCCTTTCTGCTTACTCCCCTGCCCTCGCTCGCTGAAAATCCTTCGCGGTACGTTTACACTGCCGGAAAAGGTAGGGACGCCGCGCCACGGCGTCCGGTCGGCGCAGCGCGCCGACCCTACCATAAAATTTGCCTGCAGCCATTCCGCTCCCGGCCATCCCGAAGGCTACGCGCTGACGATTTCCCCAAAAGGAATCGAAATTTCCTTCCGCGAAACCGGCGGTTTGCGCGCGGCGGCGGCGACCTTGCGGCAGTTGCTGCGACAATATGGTCGCCACCTGCCTTGCCTGAAAATTCGAGACTGGCCGGATTTTCCGCGTCGTGGTGTGATGCTCGATATCTCCCGCGGCCGCGTGCCCAGGCTCGAAACCCTGCTCGAACTTGCCGAACGCCTCGCCGATTTCAAAATCAACGAACTGCAACTTTACACTGAACACACGTTCGCCTATCGCAAATTCAAGTCCGTCTGGCAAAGCTGGGGCGCATTGACCGACAAGGAAATCCGCAAGCTCGACTCGCGTTGCCGACAACTCGGCATTGACCTCGTGCCGAATCAGAACTCCTTCGGACACCTGCGCTATTTCCTCGAACATTCGCGCCTTAAAAAGCTCGCCGAGGTTCTAGAACCTTACGAAGACCCGAGCGGCGAATTCGTCCGCCGGCCTTCTACGCTCGCGCCAGACCACCCGGGCACCCTGCCCTTCCTGCGCGGGTTGTATGATGAATTGCTGCCGAATTTTTCCAGCCAGTTCTTCAATGTTGGTTGCGATGAGACCTGGGATTTGGGACGCGGCCAGAGCAAAAGACTTTGCGCTGCCCAAGGCCAGGGCCATGTTTATCTCGATTTCTTGAAGAAAATCCATCACGAGGTCTCCCGGCGCGGCAAGACGATGATGTTCTGGGGCGATATCATTCTAAAATATCCGAAACTCATCCCGGAACTCGCACATTTTTCTTGTAGCAGCCGACGTGAGTCGGCTCAGTTTAATCAGAGCAGACTTACGTCCGCTGCTACAAACCTGATCGCCATGAACTGGGGTTACGAGGCAAATCATCCATTTGAAAAGGAAGCCAGACGGTTTGCCAAATCAAAAATTCGATTTTATGTCTGCCCCGGAACCTCAACCTGGCAGACGCTCATTGGCCGGCACGACAATGCACTGGCGAATCTACGCGCTGCCGCCAAAGCGGGAAAAAAACACGGCGCCATCGGTTATCTCATCACCGATTGGGGCGACGGCGGTCATCCGCAGCCTTTGCCCGTGAGCTGGCCCATGTTTCTTGCCGGCGCGGCGCTGGCCTGGAACGCAAAGAATTTTGACGAGCGAAAACTGGTCCCGGTTTTGAGCCGCGATGTGTTTGCCGATTCAACCGGCAAAATTGCCAAAGTCGCGTTCCAACTTGGCTTTGTTCATCGCCAACTAAAGGTAAAAGCACCAAACGAAACGCCGCTCGGCACGGTTATTACCGCGCCACCAGCGAAGGAGCGTGAATTGTTTTGTCAGAACGGGCTGAAATGGTTCGAAAGGATTCCGGAAAAGAACGTTCACGCGGCGCTGAAGGAAATTGAGAGGCAACGTGCAATCCTGTGTGCAGCCGGCAGGGCGCGCCACTCCGTGCGTGCCTTCGTTCACGTTCGCGGCGGGCAGAGGACTGCCCGCCCTACCCTGTTAGCGGAATTGGATTTGGCCGCGCGCATGGCTACGCAATCTTGCAAATTCATACTTTGGCAGCAGGCAATGGCGGTCGGGAAACTGGCGGAGGCAAAACGATTGGCGCAGGCCGGCATCCGCGAATTGCAGAAACTGGAGAATGACTTCAACGCGCTCTGGCCTTTGCGTAACAAGGCCACGCCCAAGCATTGCTCGGCTTTTCTCCGCTGGCGCATAAGCGATTATCAGCGGGGTGCTTGAATCGGAGGGACTCGCAGAGTTCGTCCCTCCAGGAATGGATTAGCGCCGTTTGACCGGCCGGATGGGCGGCGGGATGGGAATTTTTGGCGGCTTCGGCCAGTGCTTTTCGGCATATTGAGTGACCTGTTGGGCGGCTCTCTCCACCGATTCGGCAACCGGCGCAACTTCACGAACAGCTTCCCGCGCTGGCGTTCCGATTTTGGCGGCTTGCTTCGATAACCAATCTTCCGCCTTGGTTGCCAGCTCACCGATTTTGCCTTCGGGAAATTTCATTTCGCCCAGGTGGAAAGGTGAAAGCGATTTCATCAGATCCGGCGTCGCGCCGGCCGGGCTGATAGGCTCATGCAAGCGGCTGGCCAACGTGTCCAAGGCCTGGTAGCCGTTGACCACCCAATCCAATTCTCCCGTTTCGATGTTGAGCAACAGACCGTGCACGGGAATTCTTGGGCCGATGAGCGGGCTGTGCCGGACAATGTCGCAGGACTTGATGACATTTTGCCGTTCGCTGCTGAACAAGCCAAAAAACTCGATGAGATTCTCCGGCAACAAATGTCTTTCGACCCCCAGCTCTTTGAAGCGTTCGAGCAGGCGCATGGTCGTCGTCTTGGCAACCTGGCAATCCGTGTGGCCGATGATGGCGATTTCCTTGCCGCCTTTCACGGCGCACGCCAGCGCCAGGGTGCGCATCATCGAGCTCATGGGATCAAAGATGATGTTGCCTGCGTTGCGCAGCCAGATGAACTGGTCCGCCGGCAACGCCAGCGCATTCGGGAAAAACGCATTCAGCCGCGGGTCTATGCACGTCAGCGCAATGACCGGCAGTTCGTTCTCGAAATCCGCCGGATGCAGGCCGGCTTCTTTGTCCCCGGCCACCGCCCGGTGATTCGCGTCAATAATGGCTTCGAAAAGGCGCATGAGCTTTGGCAAATCAGAACAATTGGTGAACGTCTTTCGCCCAACGCACAGTGACTTTATATGTACCGTAATCGGAGTCGGGCCGGGCAGCTCTGCCTTCAATCTTAAAGGCTGCCTCGCCGTAAGGGAGTACGGTTACACCACGATATTCATCTGCGTTCACAGTTATTGCATCAAACTGTCTGCCGGTTTTGTCCAAAAACTGCGCCTCTACACCAACATCTTTCCAAGCAATTTTACTTCGATTGGTAAGTATGCCGACAACGGTAACATAAACACTGACATTAGTGTCACAATCAGAACTGGAAACCCGCTGGCTGAATTGAGAGCTAACGACGCTAATTTGATTACGGTAAGCCGCGAATTGTTGTTTAGGAGCAAACATGTTATCAACAAGCACTCCAAGGCAGCACCACGCCGCGATGAGTAATAATACCCAGAGTGTGATCCCAACTTGCGGATTTTGCAGTGACCATCGTTTCTGCGAACAACGACAATGCGGACAAACTTTTGCCGCCACTTTGATCGTTTCGGCGCAATGTGGACAAACTTTGGTTTGTTCGGTTTCGGACATGGCTATTTGCCTTTATCGTCATCCTTGCTCATCGCTTTTTTCAGCGCCGGTACCTGTTCCAGCAATTTTTCGAATTTCACGCCGGTCAGGCTTTCCAGCACGGGCGGCAACTGGCTGATAATGGTGGTTACGTCGCCGGTCAACTTGCTCGCGCCGCCACCGGGACCATTGCCGCTGTTGATGATGACCATCTTCTCGGTCTTGCTGAGCGGCTCGCTGATCTTGCCCGCTACTTCCGGCAGCACGCGCACAATCATTTCAATGACCGCCGCCTCGTTGTATTGCTTGAAGCTCTCGGCCTTGGCCTGCATAGCGGAAGCCGTCGCCTTGCCCTGCGCCTCGATGACGGTGGCTTCGGCCAGACCGCGCGCTTTGTTCGCATCCGCTTCCGCCAGACCGGTAGCTTTCACGACGTCGGCGCCGGCAAAACCGGTCGCCTTGGTCGCGGAAGCGGCGCCGGCGGCTTCGGTCTCCAATTGGAATTTCTTGGCATTGGCCAGCGTCTCAACCTTGTAACGTTCGGCGTCGGCAGGTTTCTGGACGGTGGCTTCGAGTTCGCGTTGCTTGCGCATGATTTCCTGCTGTTGCAGTTCAATTTGTTTCTGTTTCTCGACGATGCTGACTTGCACTTCCTCGGCCTTGACGAGCTGGCCGGTCTTGAACTTCTGTAAATCATAGGCGAGGTCGGCCTGCGCCTTCTGCTGGTTCACCGTCGCCTGGTATTGTGCCACGTTGGATTGATAATCGCGTTGTGCCTCGGCAATTTTGGTATCGGCGGCGAATTGCGCCTCCTGCCCGGCCTGCTTCGCCTGCGCGGAACGGATTTGCGAATCACGATCGGCTTCGGCCTGGGCGATGATGGCGTCGCGTTTGACCTGGGCGATGCGCGGTTTGCCAAGGGCGTCGAGATAACCCTGGCCATCGCGGATGTCGCGGATGGTGAAGCTGATGATGCTGAGGCCCATGTTCGCCAGGTCACCCGCCGCCACTTCCTGCACCCGCTGGGCGAAGGCATCGCGGTTCTGGTAAATTTCCTCCACGGTCATCGTGCCGAGAATGGCGCGCAAATGACCTTCCAAAGTCTGCGTGGCGATGTTACGGATTTCATCGGTGGATTTGCCCAGAAATTGTTCCGCCGCCGTCCGGATGGAAATATCATCTCCCTTGACCTTGGTTTGCGCCACGCCGTCCACCTTCACCGGCACGCCTTTGCTGGTGTAAACCTCGGGCGTCTGCACATCAATGGTCAGCAGTTCCAGCGACAGAATGTCCACCTTCTCAAAAATCGGCCAGACAAAGGTGCCGCCGCCCTTGACGATGCGAAAACCGACCTTGGTGCCATCCTCCGCGCGATGCTTAATGCCGGAGACGACCAACACCTGGTTCGGCCCCACCTTGGTGTAACGGCTGAACACCATGTACAGCAACAGGAACACGACGATGACGATGACGACCGAGGCAATGATGACGATGCCGCCCTGTGCAAAGTTCAGTTCAGCCAACAAGGGAGTAAGGTTCATTTTTAAGCTAAGTGTTGAGAGTTGAATGTTGAATGTTAAATCAGTTGGTGGTTTGGACGTAAAACTGGCTTCCGACGATACGGGTGATTTTGACTGTCCGGCCATTGGCCACCGCCGTGCCGCTTTCCGAGCGTGCCGGTGCGGTGTAACGCGTTTCGCCCACCACATAAGCGATTTCCCCCATGCCATTCTCCGGGATGGGGGTAATGACGTTGGCCTCCGCGCCAACAAGCCGGGCCACGTGGGATTCGCTGGAGCTTTGCGTGTGGCGAAATACCGTGCTCAGAAACAGATACATTACGCCCGCCACGACCAGGCCGCCGAGCAGCGAAAGCGGTGCACTGATGGCTGCGTTGCTCGTCTTTGGAAATTGCGTGAAGATTAGGCCGAAGCCGCCGAAGGCCGTTATAAAAGAAGCCATGATGGTGGGGCTGAAGATGGAGATGCCCGGGGCATCGCTGCTGTCCGCTCCCGCTTCCACGTGTCCGCCGCTGCCCGCCACGTGCCCGCTATGCCCGAAGAAATGCCCGGCAATCACGCTGACGAAGGTGAAGACCAACCCGGTTACCAGACAGATTCCGTAGATAATCATAAATCCTCGCTGAGTTTTGGTTGGAACGAGTTAAATCTCAACCGTCTTCCAACGCAAGCAGGAAAGGCAGGTTTATAGTTGCCGGATCGCTTCATACATTGGATTTATCAAACACCAACCCCGCCAGGCCCGCATCTACAATTTGCCGTCAGATTTGTAAACAAGGCAATTAAACCACGGATGAACACAGATGGACACGGATGGAGAAAGGTTTTGAGCGAGGTATACCGGATTACCAACCAGTTGGGGCGTCCCGGTTTGTTGCAGAGACATTTTATTTTGTCTTAATCCGTGTTTATCCGTGTCCATCTGTGGTAAAGGATTCTTTCCTGCCGGATCCGGTTGAAAGCGGAACTCCAAACGCGCTTCCCGCTTGCCAAGCAGCCCCGGCTTTTTCATCGTCTGGGCATGCAATCCTACGAACTCCTGCGTGAGGTTTTTGAAAAAAAGACGCCCAAACAGGTCGCCGCCGACCTTGGCCTGTCGCTCTCCATGGTCTATAAGTGGGCTGAACCGCCGAATCACGCTTCCGGCAGCGGCACCGGCAACCCGCTCGACCGCATCGAAGCCCTGCTTGCCAGCACCGGCGACCATCGGCTCGTCCAATGGATTTGCCAGCGCGCGGGCGGTTTTTTCATCATCAACCCGAAGAATGCGCCGCATCCGCATTATTTGATTCCCGCCACCAACCAGATCGTTCAGGAATTCGCCGACCTGCTGCATGTCATCGCCACCGCCACCGCCGATGACCAGATCTCAGCGCCGGAATCCAAACAAATCCGCGCCCGTTGGGAGGAGCTGAAAACGGTGACGGAAGGTTTTGTTGCCTGCTGCGAGAATGGAAACTTCGACCACATCCGCAATCATGCGGCCAGACACGCAGCAACCAACCGGGCCCAAGTCTGACTGGAAAAGGGCGTGGCTTCCCGACCGCGCCTATCGTTTGCCCGTTTCGCTTCATAACCCGGACAAAAAGGTTCAACGTATGGCGGGGAGACAATCCCGCATTGCCATTGCCAAAACAACAGCAGACGCGACATCGACGCATGGCGACACGGGAATGTCACATTATTGTGCTTGACCTTCCCCATCAGGGGATTAAGGTTAACTGAACGAAAGTCCCGGGACGGCAGCGTCATGAAACCCTTGGAAAGGAACGTGGAACGTTTTCCGCATTTCGTTAGCGCAATGGCTGCAGCGGCGGTTTTGCCAGGCCCAGCTACCGAAAGTGTAACCTTCCAGCGATTCTCCGCCGTTTCTCCCGACAGCCTTTTATTGCCTGGTCTTCATCTAATCCGGCGCCAGTTTGATTTGTAGTGGTGATCGATGAATGGAGAGAACGATGAAACTGAAAACGTTTGCCTTGCTCGCGCTCCTGACCCTCAGTGTTCCATATTCCATCGCCTTTGGCCAGGACATGGCCACATCGTACGGGCTGAAAGCTCGGGACATGCGCGCAGGGATCGCCCAGGAATCGGCGGCGTATCAGGCAGCGCACTTCCCGAACGGCGAGTTGCCGCCCAAGCACGGTTGGCGGGGAGAAAATCCTTTGCGGCATGGCTTGGAAACTGAGCCGGTTCCCGGCGGGGTCGGCTACGGCTTTTATTTTCGCAACTATAGCCTCCTCTGGACCAAATCCACGGTGGCGGATTATTACGTGATCGCTCCGACTTACCTCGGCCAGCCAGTTTCCTATTTTTACCTCACCTCCTCGTGCCGGGCGCAACTGGGCACGGAATCGCTGATTGCTTACGAAGGCAGCGGCGAGGCCCAGTTCTGGATTTATGACTGGTCGCTGACGAATGCGAATCCGTGGCAAGTGATGATTGACCTGCCCACGGCCAATCGCCAGTACCTCACGATGAGGCCCGATGAATTTGGTGTGACGAGGCAGATGGTCCATATCCGCAATGGAACTTATTACGAGGGTTTTTCCAGCGGCCTCTATCACTGGGCAAACGAGGTGATGCTATTCGATTTCAGGCAGGGCGCCTGGGATTTGGTATATGCGCGCGTCTACACCACCACCAACTTTACGGACAATACCTACGCCAGTGGCGATGGAACCGGTTTCTGGGGCCCGATTATTGAGACATTCGACACCTACACCAGCGTCAACACGGTGGGATTTGACCTTATTCGCCTTTTCCAGGACGAGAGCCCCAGTCCGCAATGGCTCACCTTCGCAAACTCCTATCCCCAGCAATCGCCGCCCTGGCAACTGCTTTCTATTGCTCTTGATACCAGTTTCACGGCCGCTGTCAGCCCGACCACCCTGCCGGCCAATACGAATCAGCTCGGGACGTTGTGCGTGAGCGCCGATACGGCTGCCGCTGGGTTCTCTTTGAATCCGCCCGCGAATGCCGGGATGATCTCACCATATTGGATCATCACCCCCGACGGAGGGCGCTGGGAGAACACGGTTGCGGCTCTCCCGCCGGGCACGTACACAATAACCATTGCGCCACTGTCGGGTTTGTTCGCGCCTGTGCCGCAGAACGTTTCAATTCTCAATGGCACGGTTACGATGGCGCAAGCCAACTATGCCCCACTACTGAACATGTTTTCCTCCGGAGGCAATGTGGTTTTGACGTGGCCGACCAACATCGCCGGTTTCAGTTTGGAATCTGCACCCAATTTGACTAGCGGAGCTTGGAACCTGGTTGCACCGATACCGGTCGTCATCAATGGGCTGAATACCGTTACCAACCCGGTCTCGGGCGGGCAAATGTTTTTCCGCCTCTCAGAATAAGTCTTACAACGCTGGCCAGAAATTTTGTAATAAGATGGGTGGAAAGAACGGCCAATTTACAGGCTGCCTGCAACTCCGCTTTGCGGTGGTTGGGCGATCTGGCGGCTTTGGCGCGTAAATTGGATTCCAAATACTGGTGATGGCCGGGTTAAGACGTCCAAGTCTTTCTTTGGAAACTTCGCCGGGGAATTCACCGTCGGGGCGGCAAATTGGATCAAGCCGGTCACCGACTTTTCACATCCCAGGCATCGCGCAGGCCGTCGCCGAGGAAATTCAACGCCAGCAAGGTGGCCACCAGGACCCCGCCGGGAAAGGCAATCAGCCACCAGTAGATGCGGATGGAATTGATTTGTGAAACGCCATCGGCGATGAGCGTGCCCCAACTGGCCATCGGCGGTTGCACGCCCATCCCGAGATAGCTCAAAAAAGATTCATAAAGAATGATGGCCGGCATCGTCAACGCGAGGTAAGTGATGACGACGCCAAAAATATTCGGAATGATGTGCCGTGCCAGAATCCGTACCGGCCCGCCGCCGAGCGCGCGGCTGGCTTCGACGAAGGCGCGCGTTCGCAGCGAAAGTACCTGCCCCCGCACGATGCGCGCCATGGTCAGCCATGACACCGCGCCCAGGCCGACGAACAGCAGGGTCACGCGCAGTCCGCCTTGCAACGCCGGAGAATTTTGGATGAACTCCGATCGCTTGAGTACTTCGCCCAACGTGGTTATCAACACCATCACAAAAATGATGGAGGGCAATGAGTAAAGGACATCCACGATGCGCATCAAAACCGAGTCCACCCGTCCGCCGAGGTAACCAGCCACCGCGCCCCAGAGCACGCCGATGACGAGGCTCACCAGCGCGCCGACGACGCCGACGAGCAGCGAGATTTGCGCGCCGAACAGGACACGGGAAAAAAGGTCACGGCCGTGAAGGTCCGTGCCGAACCAATGAAGCAGGGATGGGGCGGAAAATTGTGCATCGGAGAGTTGGTCGGGGTTATGGAGTTGGGCGAAGTGCGCGCCGGAGATTTTCAGGATGACCGGCCAGGCGATGAGGGCCAGCAGCAGAAAGGCCAGGAACCAGGCGCTGATAACGGCAGCACGATTGCTTTTGAAACGCTGCCACGCCATTCGTCGAGGGTCGGAGCTGGTCGAGAGTCGAGAGTCGAGAGTCGAGGGTAAAACAGGTCCCTGCGAGCCGGTTCGCGGCTCTCGACCCTCGACCTTCGTCACTCGACTGTTTGCATCATTCATATTTCACACGCGGGTCGAGCAAGGTGTAGGAAAAGTCCACGACTAAATTCAGACCAATGAGCAGGACGGCGTACAGCAACGCCAGGTCCACGGCCACGGTGTAATCGGAATTCAAGGCGCTGTTGATGAAGAACACACCAATACCGGGAATCTGAAAAATGTTTTCAATGACAAACGAGCCGGTCAGCAAATCGGCGAGCATCGGACCCGAAAACGAAACCACCGGCAGGATGGCGATGCGCACGGCATGCTTGAGTAGCAGAATATTTTCCCCCAGGCCTTTGGCGCGGGCGGCGGCGACGAACTCAGATTGCATCGCATTCAACATGCCTTCACGGAACAGCCGGGCGATTTTGCCGGAGAAAAACAAGCCAAGAGCAATGGTGGGCAGGACCATATGCGCCGGCGATTCCCATAACGCGACCGGCAACCACTGCAATTTGATGGAAAAAATCAGGATCAGCAGCGGCGCCACGACGAAGCCAGGCACACAAACGGCCAGCATGGCCAGGAAACTGCCGGCATAATCCGGCCAGCGGCCGCGCCGGGCCGCCGTTAAGAATCCCAGCGGCAGGCCAACCGCCATGGCGAAGCCGAAGGCAAGCGTACCGAGCGTCATGGAGACCGGCAGGCTTTGCCCGATGATGTCGCTGACGCGATGGCTGCGGTATTTGTAAGAAATGTTAAAACTGGCGGGTGCGTGATGCCAACGGCCATTCATGTCCTTTTCCCAGACCAGACCGAAGAAACGCAGATATTGTTTCCAGACCGGTTCGTCGAGATGGTAGGTGGCGCGGAGGTTGCGTTCGATTTCCGGAGACGCGGGTGCGCGCTCGCGGTCGAACGGACCGCCGGGCACGAGATGAACCAGCGTGAATGCGATGACGCTGATGATCAGCAGCAGCGGCACAGCGAAAAGCAGGCGGCGGATGAAATACATGGTCAGTTTGGACTTTGGACTTTGGACCTTGAACTTACCTTGCCAATGTACTCCAACGGATGGTCATCCAGGATGTTCTGGTAGAAACCCTGGATTTTGTTCGTGTCAAAATAATCCAGGCCGACGTAATAGTAAATCGGGATGATGGGCAGTTCATCGTGCACGAGCAGCGACTCGGCCTGCTCCAGGAGTTCTGCACGCTTTTTTAAATCAGTTTGTTCGTTGGCTTCATGGATCAGAGCGTCGTAACGCGCGTTTTTCCAGCCGGTCCGGTTGTTGCCGTTGTCGCTGAGAAAGCAGTCGAGAAACGTGTTGGCGTCGTCGTAGTCGCCAACCCAACTGGAGCGAGCGGTTTCAAAGTCGAGATGCGAGTAGGAACTCAAGAGAACCTTCCATTCGACCTGCCGCAAATCCATTTGAACTCCCAGATTGTCGTGCCACATCTGCTGCAACTCGATGGCGATGTCCTGATGAATCTTATCGCCGCCGCCCGCCGCTCCGTTGAACATGTATTCAAATCTCGGAAAGCCCTTACCGCCGGGATAACCCGCCTCCGCCAGCAGTTTGCGGGCAAGCGCGGGATCGTAGCCGAGCCCCGGAGGTGAAGTGTAATTTGCAATCCAAGGCGGAACCAGCGTCGCCGCCGCCTTTTCGCCGGCCCGTGTGATTTTGGTGACGATGCGTTCCTTGTCAATCGCCAGTGCGAGCGCCCGGCGGACACGCGGGTCGTCAAACGGCTTTTTCGTCACGTTGATGCGGATAAAATAGTTGCCGAGATAATCAAACGGATGAAAATCGGGGCGTTTTAACAACACATCCAGCAGTTCACCGGGCACGAGCGTGCGGTCGAGCACAATGTCCGCCTGGCCGTTTTCATAAAGATTAAGCGCCGTGTCCGGCGAACCGACCGGCAGGATGTCAATGATTTGCGATCGGGTGTTCGTGGCGTCCCAATAGCGCGAATTTTTTACGAGGCGCACCTTGTCATTAGGCCGCCAATAGGCCAATTCAAACGGCCCGCAGCTGGGCAAAGGTCTGGCCATAAGCCAGCGGGCGCCATATTTCTCGATGGTCTGGCGCGGTACCACGCTCATCACGGGCATTGTACACAATTTAAGAAAAAAGGTCGTTGGATGGTTCAACTCCACGCTGACCGTGTATTCGTCCGGCGCGTGAACGCCCACGAGCGATGGGTCCTTGATTTTACCGGTGACAAAATCCTCGCCGTTTTTCAAATAAAAAAATTCCCCGGCGTAATCCGATGCTGTCGCCGGGCTCGCCGCGCGCAGCCAGGAGTAAACCACGTCGTTTGCTGTAACCGGCCCGCCGGTGGACCAGACCAGATTGGTCCGCAGATGAAAGGTGTAGGTGCAGCCGTCCGGTGAAATATCGCAGCTTTGGGCCAAACCGGGAATCGGTTGTGCCGTCTTCGGGTCGAGTCGCATCAAGCCTTCAAACAAACCGAGCATAATACGAAATTCCGGCAGGCCGGTAATGATGGCGGGATCAAGCGATTCCGGCTCGGCGTTGTTGATGATGGTGACATCGGCCGGCGGCTCACGGTGAATGCAGCCGGAACACAGAAGGCACATAATCGAAATCAGGACGCAGAAAATTGTATTCCCCTGCCCGACGCGCGCCCTCTGATTTCTGACTCCCAACCCCCGGGCTCTGGCAGAAGCACTTTTCAAATTAGCGACGCGTTATTTTGATTGCGGCGGCGCGGCGGTCGGATTGGAAGGTGTGGTGGCGGGCGCAGTGCCCGGCGTCGTCAGCGGCACGGACAGCAAATTGTTCGTTCCCGCCGCCGATGGCGTGGTCGGGGTTGAGGCAGCCGGCAGCGAAGGCGGCAGAGCGACGGGCGTTTCCGTTTGTTTCTGCTGCACCTGCTTTTCAAATTCCGAAGAACTGTTTTTTTTATGCAGTTGGTCTTGGAAATAACCGAGAAACAGGGCCAGCACGAAGAAAATCACCGTGGCATATTTTGTAATCTTGGTCAGCACGTTGCCCGAACCCGCGCCGAACAGCGCGTCCGCCGCGCCGCCGCCGAAGGCCATGCCGGCCCCGGCGTCCTTCTTTGGCAATTGGATCAACACCAGCAATATCAACACCAGGCAGTTGAGCACCAATAACGCCGTCAAAATTCCAGCAATGAAAGCCATAACCAATTCTATATCGAGTTTTTGACGATGTCAGCAAAACTTCGCGTTTCCAGCGACGCGCCGCCCACGAGGGCGCCGTCCACGTCCGGCTGGCTCATCAACTCGCGCGCGTTCGCCGGCTTCACGCTGCCGCCGTATTGAATGCGGACCTTTTTGGCCACCGCTTCACCAAACAATTTTACCAGCAGCCCGCGAATGAACGCGTGCGCGTCCTGGGCCTGCTGGGTGGTCGCCGTTTTACCCGTGCCGATGGCCCAGACCGGTTCGTAGGCAACGATGGTTTCAACCATTTGTTCCCTGGTCAGACTGGCCAGGCTGCCGCGCACCTGCGTTTCCAGGACCTTTTCCATCTGTCCCGCTTCGCGCTCGGCCAGGGTTTCGCCGACACAGACCATCGGCTTAAGACTCGCCGCGTGCGCCGCCGCCGCTTTTTTGGCAATGAGCGCGTCAGATTCCTTTTGATACTGCCTCCGCTCGGAATGTCCAAGAATGACGTAGCGCACGGAAAATTCCTTCAACATGCCGGCACAAATTTCGCCGGTGAACGCGCCGAAATTATTCTCGCTCATGTTCTGCGCGCCCAGCCGGATGTTGGAATCGTCAATGATAGCTTTGGACACCGATTCGAGCGCCGTGAACGGTGGACACACCACGATGTCCACCTCGCGGATATTGGCCAGCTCCAGTTTCAGGTCTTTCACCAAGGCCAGCGCCTCGGCCACCGTTTTGTTCATCTTCCAGTTGCCCGCAATGATCAATTTTCGTTCTTTATTCATATTCTAATCGTAATCGTCCTCGTTCTCGTCCCTCCTCCTCGACGGTTCGATTACGAGGACGAGAACGACGACGAGGAGGAAAATTATTTGTCCGACAGCGCTGCCACGCCCGGCAGAACCGCGCCTTCCAGGAATTCCAGGCTCGCGCCGCCGCCAGTGCTCATAAACGTCACTTTGTCGCCCAACCTGGCTTTTTTCAGCGCCTTCACACTATCGCCGCCGCCGATAATACTCTTGGCGCCCTTCTGCGTGGCATCGGCCACCGCCTGCGCCACGATATTGGTGCTCGCGGCAAAGCGCGGGTCTTCAAACATGCCCAGCGGCCCGTTCCACAAGATGGTTTTTGCGCCCTTGATTATTTCGGCGTAATGCGCGGCGGTTTTCTCACCGACACCAAATCCTTCCGCGTCGTCGGGAATATTGCCGCTGACCGTGCGGACATTGGTGAAATCAAAGACCGGCTTGCCCTTCTTGTTGAGCTTGCCCGTGTTCACCGGCGTTGCGACCACCACATCCACCGGCAGTTCAAAATCGACTTTGAGTTTTCTGGCCTTGGCTTCGGCGTCGAGCGCGGTTCGTTTGTGGTCCGGTTCGACCAGTGATTTACCGACTCCTTCCCCGTGCGCCAGTTTGAAGGTGTAAGCCATGGCGCCGCCAATCAAAATTGTGTTCGCTTTTTCCAGCAAACGGTCGATGACCTTGATTTTGTCCGAAACTTTCGCGCCGCCGAGAATGACGACGAAAGGACGCGCTGGATTCTCGAGTTCATCACCGAGGAACTTCAATTCACGCTCCATCAACAAGCCCGCCGCGCATTTGCCGCCCCGTTTGGCGACGACGCGGGCGACGCCTTCCGTGGAAGCATGAGCGCGATGGGCCGCGCCAAAAGCGTCATTCACATAGACATCGGCGACTTTGGCCAGTTTTTCGGCAAACGCCGGGTCGTTCTTTTCCTCTTCGTTGTAATAGCGGACGTTTTCCAGCAGTACCACGTCGCCGCTTTTCATTGCTGCCACGGCTTTTTCGACTTTTTCGCCGATGCAATCGTCCACAAAAGTCACGGGTTTGCCCAGCAGTTCAGATAATTTTACCGCGACGGGCTGGAGCGACATGGTGGCGTCGCGCTTGCCTTTGGGGCGGCCGAGATGCGCAGTCAGAATTAATTTGCCGCCTTTTTCAATCAGAAGTTTGAGGGTCGGCAGCGTCTCGACAATGCGGGTGGCGTCGGTAATGACCATCTTGCCGTCTTTTTCTTCCAAAGGCACGTTATAATCCACGCGCAGAAAGACCCGTTTGTCGCGGACATCCAGATCTCGAACCGTCAATTTTGCCATAAATTTATCCTGATTTCTAAAAATTCAGAAATGCGAGGATAACCGAGAGAGGCTTGAAGTAAAGTGAATTCAGCGCGGCACAAGGTTCTCTAACCGTCCGAATCAGGCGGCTGTGCCGGACTTTCTATACGTAAAGAGCGGTCTGCAAGTCGCGCACGAGGACGCTCATGAAGGGGTAACGTTTTTCCGGCTCGCGCTCGATACACCGGAGAATGACTTTTTCCAGCGCGGGAGGAATGTCGGCATTGTGCTCGTGCGGCGGCAGCGGGCCGGAGAGGTCCAATTGCCGGGCCAGAATTTCACTGGGGTTCTCGCCGGGGAATGGCTTTTGGTTTGTCAACAGTTCGTACGCGGCGACGCCGTAGGCAAAAATATCCGCGCGCGGATCAATCGGGTGGCGTTGCAATTGTTCGGGCGCCATGTAGGCGGGTGTGCCCGGATTTTTCGACATTTTTTTCGGCTTTTCCGGGATCGGCTGGGCGAGGTCAAAGTCAATAATTTGCACGTTGCCGTTGCGGGTCACGAGGACATTTTCCGGTTTGAAATCGAGGTGCATGAATCCGCTTTCGTGCACGTGACTCAAACCCAAGGCCATATCAATGAGTATCTGCGCCACATTCTCGGCCAGGACCGGGTCCTGCCGCCCGTATAATTCCTTCAAATTCGCCGCTTCCACGTAATCCATGACGAGATAAGGAACGCCTTCGGCCTTGCCGTGCTCGACATAGCCGACAATAAAATCGCTTTGATTAAGCTGTGACAGCACCCGACAGCCATGCAAAAAACGCCGCCGGGCCAGAAAATTAAATCGCAGCTCTTTGCGCAACTTTCTGAGTGCAAAGGGACGGCTGCGGCCATCCGTCACCAGCCAAATCTCGGCCATGCCGCCATTATTCAGCAGTTCCTGAAGATAGTACCGCCCGAACTGCTTTTGCGCCGGTTCGAGACCATCTACCGTTTCCAGTTTACTCGCCATGCCGCTCACTTAATAGCATGGCGCATTCCTGTGCGCGAATTAAATATGTTCCTCACACCTTGCTTAGACACTGTTCAGTGAAAAAAGTTAGCCAGAAAATGGACAGCGGGAGGGGTTGCGCCGCGCGGCGGTCTGCACCCGGCGCAATCTTCTTTAGAGCGTATCTAAAAATTCAATTCCTCCAGCAGGAGCGGAGCTGACGAGGCTCAAATCTCACAGAAATCGGACGCGGTTGAGGAGAGAATTAGCCTGGTCACTTCGGCTCCCGCATTTTTTCGACATGTTCGTAAAAAAAAGGAAATGCGACGCTCGCAGAGCACCGCTACAATACATTTGCGATTTAGCGCTTGGCTTGAATTGCCAGGAGATTTATCGTCAGGGCATGCGGCCTCTCCGGGCGCTGGTCATCTACATGGCGGTGGTATTTATCGGCGGCGCGTTGTTGGCGCCGTGGCTTTACTGGCTCGCGCAGGAATTTGCCCATTTGTCCCCCAAAATTGCCGCCGAGCCCTTTAACCGCTTCGTGGACCGTTCCCTGCTCATTCTCGCGCTGGCGGGATTGTGGCCGTTACTGCGCGCACTGGGCATCACTTCGTGGCGGGAAGCTGGTCTGGTAGAACCTCACGGCCAGTGGAAAAAACTGCTCGGCGGCCTGTTGGTCGGTTTCCTTTCGCTGGCCATTGTCGCGGGGATGGCGATTTCCGGCGGGGGCCGGGGTTTTGTCCAAACTGTTACCGCGCATGAAGCGGTGGCACTTATTTTTAAAGCCATCGGCACTGCAGTGGTCGTCGCCGTCATGGAAGAGATTTTGTTTCGCGGCGGTATCTTTGGCGGATTGCGGAAATTCTTTTACTGGCCGCTGGCCCTCTTCGTCAGCAGCATGGCGTATGCGCTCGTTCATTTCCTGCGGCGGGCGGATTTTAGCGGCCCCGTCAACTGGCATTCCGGTCTGGTTTTGCTCCCGCGGATGATGGGCGGATTTGTTGATTTTCAAGCGCTCATGCCCGATTTTTTCAACCTCACCCTGGTTGGTATTTTGCTCGGCCTGGCCTATCAGCGCACGGGCAATCTCTATTTTTCCATCGGCCTTCACGCCGGCTGGGTTTTCTGGCTCAAGACTTACGGCGCATTCACCGCCACGCCGCCGCACGCCTCAACGTGGTTCTGGGGAACCAGCAAGATGATTGACGGCTGGCTGACATTGATTGTCCTCGTCGCTGTGCTGGTCCTGTTCAAATTTCTGCCACTCGGACGCAAGCGTGAACCGTTTGCCATTTCCCAATGACCGCGCTGGCTGAATCATTGCAACACCGCCTCGATGTCAGTCTCGCATTTTTCTATCCCGACACCTGCCAGGTCTGTCGCGCGGAACACGCCACGGTCAAGAACGGCTATGTCGGTGCGCGCTGTCGCTCGCAGGTTCGTTTCATTGAACCGCCGTATTGTGAACGTTGCGGTCTGCCCTATGCCGGCGACTTCACCGCGCCGTTTGAATGCGCGAACTGTTGTGAAATGGAACTGTATTTCAGTTCCGCGCGCTCGGCTGTGGCAGCCCACAATGTCGTGCGCGAAGTGGTCCATCGTTACAAATATCAACGCGCGCTTTGGTTCGAACCGTTCCTGACCAATCTGTTCCTGCACAAAGCCCTGCCTGTTTTGCGCCGACAGGATTGGGATTTCATCGTGCCGGTTCCACTGCACGCGGTGAAACACCGCGAGCGCGAATTCAACCAGGCGGAACGACTGGCCGCACACCTGAGTGCCGCCAGCGGGATCCCGTTGACCTCAAAATGGCTCCGGCGGATCAAGCCCACGGCGACCCAGACGTTGCTCACGCGGCAACAGCGCGCGGCGAACATGCGCGGAGCTTTCGCGGTTCGCCCGGGGGTCCGGCTGGACGGCGAACGGGTGATTCTGGTGGACGATGTTTTCACCACCGGCGCGACAACCAGCGCGTGTGCCGAGGTTTTACAGGCCGCCGGGTCGGGTGACGTTTGCGTCTGGACAGTGGCCCGCGGACTTTAGTAATATAGGCATGTTAATGGCCACAACCACTTTCACCAAAAAATCGCTTGGTTTGGAAACCAGCGAGCCGGCCTTGACCCCGCCGCCAGCCAAAGGCGCGCAGACCAACTTTGCCAAAAAGCCCAAGCTCGGGTCGGGCAAATCCAAAAAACGGGACATCCCGGAAGGACTTTGGACCAAATGCCCGAAGTGTGAAACAATGGTTTTCGACAAGGAATTGGACGAAAATCTAAAGGTCTGTCCGAAGTGCGAATATCATTTTCCGATTGGCGCCCGCGAGCGCATTCACTCTTTGGTCGAGACCTGCACGTTTGAGGAGATGGACGCCGAAATGACGAGCGTGGATCCGCTCAAATTTATTGACAAGACTCCCTACCCCAAGCGCGTTCAGGAACATCAAACGGCGACCAACCTGAAAGACGCCGTCCTGACCGGAATCTGCAAGATTGGCGAACACCGCGTGGCTCTCGGCGTGATGGATTTCAGTTTCATTGCCGCGTCCCTGGGCTCTGTCGTCGGTGAAAAACTCACGCGCCTGATTGAACGCGCGACGGAAAAAGAACTCCCGGTCATCATCATTTCCACCAGTGGCGGCGCGCGCATGCAGGAAGGCATGCTCAGCCTCATGCAGATGGCCAAAACTTCCGCCGCGCTCGCCTATCTCGCGCAACGCCGTCTGCCCTATATCAGCATGTTGACCCATCCGACCACAGCCGGGGTCATGGCCAGTTACGCCAGTTTGGGCGATCTGATTCTGGCCGAGCCAGGAGCCATGATTGGGTTCGCCGGACCGCGCGTCATCAAGGACACGACCCAAGCTGAACTGCCGCCGGGTTTTCAAACCGCGGAATTTTTACTCGATCACGGTTTGATTGACGCCATTGTCCCGCGCAAGGAGATGAAGCAACGCTTTATTGAATATCTGGATTTTCTGAACGGCCGCCAAAAAGTCGCTACGGCAGCATCGGCGTAAGTTCGTTCATCTTCGGCCGTCGTACCACAAGGCGCAGGAATCACGCCGGGTCAGCGCGCGGCGGTTGAGCAATACGTGCGTCAACAGTTTCAGATGATCCCACAGGGTATAGAGCCGCAGCTTGCGCGCGGAGGTCATCAGCGGGTGGCGATGCAGGATCACAATTCCCCTGCCCGTTTTCCGCGACCGCTGTTTCAGCCGCCGGCTCAAATCCAGTTCCTCCGCCGCGAACAGTTCATTGTTGAACCCGCCGAGCTCCCGAAATGTCGCCGCCTCGACGAAAATGAATGAACCGGCGAGCCAGCGGCCCATCCGGCTGGAACAGTTCCAGAGCCGGGTAAAGAATTCGGCCACCCAATATTTCTCATCCATCCGGACCGTAGTGCCGCCGGCCAGACACCGGCCGGATTGAATTTGTTCCGCCACTTCCTCGAACAATCCGGCGCTGGGCTGCGAATCGGCATCCACAAAAATCAGCCAGTCGCCGGTCGCCGCCGCCGCGCCGCGGTTGCGGGCGCGGGCGATTTGATTGACTGGCTCAAACACGACCAGAACGCCGGCATTTCGTGCAATTTCGGCAGTGCGATCGGTGGAATTGTTATCGCACACGATGAACTCAACCCCCCACCCTTGCCGGACAAACACGCCCGCCGATGATATCATCCGCGCGAGCGATTGGCCCAGCAGGCGCTCCTCGTTAAAAGCCGGAACCACAATGGAAATCTTCACCGCCTCCAGCTTGGGGCATTCATTACCGGCTTTCAACAGGAGAATCCGGTCGGCAGGGGCTTTATTTTCCGCGTGCTTTTTTTGTGGCAATCTCTGTATTTTATGGCATGACCATTTGGATTCTTGCTCTGGTATTGCTGGCGGCGGGGGCCGGCCTGGGTCTCCGTCAAGGAGCCATTCGTACGGCAATTTCGTTCGTCGGGATTGTGAGCGCTGTGTTATTCGCTGGAATTTTGGGGAATCTGATTAAACCGCTCTGGCCACACGTGGGAATTCAAAATCCCACCTTGATCTGGGCGCTGGCGCCACTCGTGGCCTTCATCATCGTTCTGATCCTGTTCAAAGTGGCCGCCTTTTTTGTTCATCGGAAGGTTTATCTCTTTTACAAGTACAAGGCGGGTGATTTGCGGATGGCGCTGTGGGAACGATTGAATTCACGGCTCGGCCTGTGCCTGGGCTTGCTGAACGGCACGGCCTACCTGCTGCTGGTTTCCTTTGTCATTTTTAACCTCGCCTATTGGACGATTCAAGTCGCCCCCTCCAGCAATGAATCGGTGGCCATCCGGGTGATCAATCGGATGGGCGCCGATCTCGGCACCAGCGGTCTGGCCGGGGCCGCGCGTTCTCTCGTTCCCCTGCCGGACCTGTATTACCAACTGGCCGATTTGGCTGGATTGTTGCGTCAAAACCCCGGGTTGAAAGACCGGCTGGAAAAATATCCAGCATTCCTTTCCCTGGGTGAACGCGATGATTTCAAACAACTGGGCCAGGACAGTGGTTTTCAAAGCGCGTGGGAAAGTTCAGCGCCTATCGCCCAATTCCTGAGCGATACTCAAGTCAAGGCCATGCTCCAGAACAATGACCTGACCACGATGGTCCTGGGACTCTTGCAGGCGAATTGGACCGACTTGAACGGGTACCTCAAGACCGGTAAATCGCAAAACTATGATTCCGAAAAAATTCTCGGCCGGTGGAGTTTCAACGTCAATGTGAGTGTGGGCACGCTGCTGATTGCCCGGCCCAACCTCCCCGCCGCAGAAATAAAGGCGCTGCGGAATTTGTGGTCCAGGGCTTATGCCCGGACGATTCTTGTTGCGGCAGCGGACCATCAGGCGTTTTTGAAAAACTGGCCGCGTTTCACGGTGGAGAATGGCATGCCGACCGTGGCGGAAACGACGACCTGGCAGGGGCAATGGAATAATGCCGGCACCAACTACGATTTGTCGCTCAACGGCAAATCCATGACCGCCCGCACCGACGGGCTGCGGTTGACGATTAAATCCGCCAGTGATGTCTGGGTGTTTGACCGCGAGCAATAACAGGATGCAGCATCCCTGCAAACAGCCTTCTTCCACGGGGTTTTAGGCCGCAAAACGGCCCGATACTTGCTTTCCAACAAGGGTATGCGTATGCGCATCGTTGTCATTATAATGCTGATTATCTCAATCGGCGTGTTTTTGGTCGCTTGTCAAAAGAAGCCGATGGAGAAGGCATTTAGCAACGCATTCCAACAAACCCTAAAAAAGGTGTTCGGTGAAAAGCTCCATGCAGCGGAATCCAATCATATACAGCATATACAGATTTCCTCGATTTCCACGAATAAAGCCGCCACCAGCCCATTGAACCGGAAGAATCTCGGCGTGTTGCCGCTTTCGAATCACGTTTCGACCACTGTCCCGCTTGACCGAAACACGCACTGTACTCTGACCCCAACTTTGCTTCAAAGCGGAAATGTTCAAATCATCCTCACCATGGAAACCACCGGAGCTGACGGCAAACCGGCGGGCATGAATGTGGCACGTGTTCTCGCTCATCCCGGGGAGCCTTTTGATGTTTCCATCGACAACATGGATTTGGCTTTTACGCCTCAAATTGCCGATCCGTAGGACCTATGGAAATGGTCGGGGCGGTGAGATTTGAACTCACGACCTCTTGCACCCCAAGCAAGCGCGCATACCAAGCTACGCTACGCCCCGTACCAGGAACCTGATTCTACACTTCTCGCCTTTGCGTTCAACCGCGAAATCACTCCCGTTTCTTCGACACCGTATGGGTCGCATGGCCGTAAAAGGCTTCGGCGCATTCCATCAGCGTCTCCGACAAGGTCGGATGCGGATGTACGCTCCAGGCAATATCCTCCGCCGTCGCACCCATTTCAATCGCGACCACCGCTTCGGAAATCAGTTCGCCGGCGCCGGCGCCGCAGATGCCCACGCCCAACACGCGCTCTGTTTCCGGATCAATGATCATCTTGGTCACACCATCCGTGCGATCAAAGGATAGCGCCCGCCCCGAGGCCGCCCACGGAAATTTCGAGACCTCATATCGGATTCCGCGCTCTTTGGCTTCGGCTTCGGTCAGGCCGCACCAGGCCAGTTCCGGGTCGGTGAATACCACCGCCGGGATCACAATTTCGTTCAAGGGCACGCTGTTTCCGCCGTTGATGCTCTCGACAGCGATGTGCGCCTCCTTGTTTGCCTTATGCGCCAATAATATGCCGCCCGCGATATCCCCGATGGCGTAGATGCCGGGGTCGTCGGTTTGCTGGCGTTCGTTGACTTTGACAAAACCTTTTTCATCCAGCTCGACCCGGGTGTTCTCCAAACCCAAGTCAGCACTGTTCGGCACGCGCCCGACCGCTACCAGCACGCGGTCATAGAGTTCGGAAAGTTTCTGGCCGTTGTGTTCCATCTCAACTTTGATCTGTTTTCCGGCGGTGGCCATTTTTGTGACCTTCGCCTTAAGCCGGATTTCCTTGAACGCCCGTTTGGCATTGGCGACCACAGGCCGCGCCAGATCGGGGTCGGCGCCAATGAGGATGCTGTCGAGCGCCTCCACCAGGACGATTTTGCTGCCGAGCCCGGCATACACCGTGCCCATCTCCATGCCAATGTAGCCGCCGCCAACCACGAGCAGGCTCTCCGGAATGTCCTCGACTTCCAGCGCCTCGGTGGAGGTCATGACGCGCGGATTGCCAAGGTCAAAGGCCTTGGGCATCGCGGCCAGGGAACCGACCGCCAGGATCGCCTGCTCAAATTCAATGAATTGCTGGCCTTTGTCGGTCTCCACGCGCAGTTTGTTTGAGTCTTCAAAATAACCGCGGCCCTGGATGACCCGGACGCCTCGCATCTTGGCCAGCGTGGCCACGCCGCCGCCGAGTTTCTCCAAAATCGATTCCTTCCAGGCCCGGAGTTTTCCCAAGTCCACCTTGGGCTCCGCAAAGGTGATGCCGCGATGGGCTGATTCGCGCGCGTTAACAATCTGGTGTGTCGCGTACAGCAACGCCTTTGACGGAATGCAGCCGCGATTCAAACAAACGCCGCCCAGACGTTTTTCGCGTTCAACCAGAATGACCTTTTTGCCCAGGTCCGCCGCGTAAAACGCCGCCGCGTAACCGCCTGGTCCCGCGCCGACAACGACAATCTCAGTTTTGATGGGATCCATATTAAATCCTGCTCGTCCTCGTTCTCGCCCTCGTCCTCGAAACTTTGGAGCAATAATTCACCTTCTTTTCCGCTCCCGGCCTCCTGAATTCATTTTCTTCGGACCCTTCGTGAAAAGCGGTTGAACCGTCGAAGCGGTCAATCAATCCGCAAAGCATTGATACAATCCGCAGCAGTAGTTTCTTTCCTTCCGCCACGCGTTCTTTGGTGGCCGCCCGTTCGGCTACCAGCGCATCGAGGCAAGCGGCGCACTCTGTCGCGGAACCATGCGCATCGTCGAAAGACTTTGCACGTACCTGACGCTGGCGTTTACCGTTGCCTTCCGCTGTGTTTAACAGAGTGGAGAGACTGGCGCGATCCAATTGGTCGCGCAGCTCGGCGGTTTTGCCGAGTGCATTCTGAGAAACCTCTTCCAGCAACGGTGTCACCCACCCGATAAACTTTAACTCGAGAAGGTACACGTCGAGTTTTTCATGGTCGAACAACGCCGCTTGGGATTTTCTTTCGGCTTCAGGATTTACCGGATTTTGTTTCATTCGATTACGAGGAGGAGCACGAGGACGAGGAGGATTACAGTTTCACCGCGTCTTCCTTGAAGTCCTGCAACGCCGCCACCAGGTCCACGATAAACCTCGCCGCCTCGCCGCCATCAATGATGCGATGGTCATACGACAGCGCCAGTGGCGTCATCATGCGAATTTCCACCTTGCCGTCCCGGGCGACCGGCTTCATCGCCCCGCGGCCAAGACCGAGAATTGCGACTTCGGGCCGGTTCACAATCGGCGTGAAATGTGCGCCGCCAATGGCGCCCTGGTTCGAAATGGTGAACGTGCCGCCTTTCAGCTCGTCACCGGACACTTTCCGGTCGCGCGCCTTTTGCGCGAGCTGTTCCAGTTCTCTGGACAAATCCAGAACGGACTTTTTGTCCACGTCGCGAATCACCGGCACCATCAAACCCTGCTCCGTGTCCACCGCGATTCCGAGGTGGTAATACTCCTTGATGACGATCTCATTGGCTAGCTCATCCAGGCTGGAATTGAAAATCGGGTGTTTTTTCAATGTCCCCACCAGCGCCTTGAGCACCAGTGGGGTAAGCGTCAATCGTACGCCCTTTTTCTCGTATTTGGGGGCGAACGTTTTGCGCAGCACATTCAACTGCGTAAAATCCGCCTCATCAAATTGCGTGACGCGCGCGACAGCGTTCCAACTTTCCGACATCCGCCGCGCAATCACCTGGCGTAACGGCGTCAGCGGCTTTTTGCTCACCGGCCCCCACTGGGAAAAATCAATTTGTTCCGTGATGGCAGGGCGCGTTACTCCGGGCGCGCCGCCCGCAGGTTTGCCTTTTGCTGCCGCCGCGATGAGCCTTTGAATATAGGCACGCACGTCACCGAGGACGATTCGTCCACCCGACTCGCTGCCGCGCACTTTGGACAAATCAATGCCTAATTCACGGGCCACTCGTCGAACCGACGGCGCCGCCACCGGCGCCGCGGCCGGAGCTGACTGTTCCTCCTCGTGCTCGTCCTCGTCCTCGATAACCGGTTCGGCGACC
>Ga0209517_10002617_pt1 | contig 25107 bp, 22 predicted proteins | sample PeaSoiMetSII2010_FD_187695 | JGI IMG/M metagenome (GOLD analysis project Ga0209517, IMG submission 187695) | Peat soil microbial communities from Weissenstadt, Germany - SII-2010 (SPAdes) (version 2) | ecosystem: Environmental > Terrestrial > Soil > Wetlands > Peat | place: Germany... | reverse complement strand
TCGGCCGGCTTGAGCTTGACGTTGCCCTTGGACATCGACTCCACCTCGTAGTCGGAGCCGCATTCCTTGCACTTCACTATCTCCCCGACTATCGCGTCGTCAGGGACGTTGATGTCTGCGTCGCACTCCTCGCACTTTGTCTTCAGCTAGCTTCTCACCTCTGGTTTCAGATACGAGCGCATCGCGTGCCGAAGACTGTTCGTGGATTCATTGAGTTTGTTCTCTTTCGCTTCGAGCCAATTGCTAAGTATTTCTATCTGTTTCTTGTTCTGCACAATCTGCCGCTTGGCGAACTTCGGGTTCGCTCCGCCGGCACTTCCGATAAGTCTCAGGGTTTTGAGTGCATCAAGCACCGCCTGAAGACGCGCTTTATCAATCTTTATCGCGCGGCCCGTGACTTTCTTCGCGACCTCGCCGAGCGACTCCTCCGTCGCCGCCTCGAGGTCGATGTCTTTTTCTATTGCGACCCGGACTAGCTCTCCCACCACCTGGTGAGCCTGGCGGAACGGGACCCCGTGGGCGCGGACCAGTTCGTTGGCCAGCTCGGTCGCGGTCGACATGTCTTCCTTCACGGCCTCCCTCACCCTGCCCGCGTCGAATCTCAGAGAGGCCAGCATACCGGCCATGAGGGAGACCGAAGACGTCGCGTCGTCGAGCGCCCGCCAGAGGTGGGGCGTGATCTCCTGGAGGTCTAGGTTGTAGGCGTTCGGCAGGGCTTTCGCTATCGTGAACGCCGCGGTCGCCTCGCCGATCACCGACCCGCACTTGGCCCGGATGGTCTCGGCGACGACCGGGTTCTTCTTCTGGGGCATTATGCTGCTGGTCGCCGAGTACTCGTCGCCCAGCTCGACGAACCCGAACTCGGTGGAGCTCCAGAGGATGAGCTCCTCGGCGATCCTGCTCAGGTCGACCATGAGGATCTCCAGGACGGAGAGCGTCTCCAGCACGAAGCTCCGCGAGGAGACCGCGAACATCGAGTTGTTGACAAGTCCGTCGAACCCGAGCCAGGACGCAACGGAGGCCCTGTCTATCTTCACGGAGGTCCCGGCGAAGGCGGCTGAGCCCATGGGGGAGAGGTTCACGCGGCCGTAGAGCTGCGTGAGGCGATCGATGTCCTCGCCCAAGGCCTCGAAGTGCGACTGCATGTGATGGAAGACAGTGGTGGGCTGGGCGCGCTGGAGGTGAGTGTATCCTGGGAGGGGAAGGTCTCCGTAGCGGGCCATGACCCGCAGTAGGGAAGTCTGCAGGCCCTTCGCCTCTCTCAGGATCTCCAGCACGCGCTCTCTGTCCTCCATGCGCAGGGCGGTCGCGACCTGGTCGTTCCGGCTCTTTCCAAGGTTTAGGTAGCCCGCGGCGTCCATACCTATGGAGGCCACGGCGTTCTGCTCCAGCCAGTGGTGGACGTCCTCGGTCGAGGGGTCTACCTTCATGTGGCCCGGGAGCCGGTCGAGGAACGTGAGGCAAGCCGCCCCCTGGTCATTTCCCACCTCTCCAGAGGCGATGAGAGAGAGCATGTGGGCCATGTTGATCTTCACCACGTGCCGGCTCAGCGGGCCATCGAAGCTGACCGAGGAGGTGAAGTCGTTGGCCTTCTTACTCGAGCGCTTGATTCGGCTTCCTCTCAGTATGTTGTTCACGTTGCGTCCTCCCCTTGCCGCCCCTCGCAGACGGCGCTATGGCGTTGGCGGCTGTGCGAGATTGAAGGCCCCAGAGCTCGATGAAGCCCACGGCCGAGTTCTGGTCGAAAGTCGACTCTTTGGAGTATGTCGAGAGCTTCAGCCGGTAGAGCGAGTTCGGCGAGGATCTTCCTACGACCCTCATCCCTCCTTTGTGGAACTTCAGCTTGACCTTCCCCGTGGCCCTCCGCTGCGTGGTCTCGATGAAGCTGTCGAGGGCGAAGCGCAGGGGCTCCATCCAGAGCCCCGAGTAGACGAGCCACGACCACTCCCGCTCGACCGCCGCCTTGAAGGCGAGCTCGTTCCGCGTGAGGACGAGCTGCTCCAGGTCCCTGTGCGCCTCGATGATCGCGAGGGCTCCCGGGCACTCGTAGACCTCCCGTGACTTTATCCCGACGAGCCGGTCCTCGATGAGGTCCACTATGCCGTAGGCGTGCTTCCCCGCGAACTCGTTGACCCGCCTGATGAGCTCGACCTTGTCCAGCCGGCGCCCGTCGAGGGAGACGGGCAGCCCTCCATCGAATCCAATCTCCAGGTACCCCGGGGCGTCGGGCGCCGAGTCGACGGGGGAGACCCACTCGAAGGCGTCGGCCGGGGGCTCGGTCTCTGGGTCCTCGAGCGGCCCGCTCTCGATCGACCTCCCCCAGAGGTTCTGGTCGGTGCTGAAGACCGACTTCTTCGGTTTGATCTTGATCCCGTGCTGCTTCGCGTACTCGATCTCCACGTCCCGGGTCATGTTCCACTCCCTGACCGGGGCGATGACCTTGATGCTGGGGTTGAGGGAGCGCACGGTGACGTCCATCCTCACCTGGTCGTTGCCCTTCCCGGTGCACCCGTGGGCGACGGCGTATGCGCCCTCGCGCTCTGCCACCTCGACCAGCTTGGTCGCTATGAGCGGCCGGCCTAGCGCCGTGGCGAGGGGATATCTTCCCTGGTACATCCCGTTGGCCTTTATGGAGGGATGGACGTACCCGGTGACGAACTCTTCTCTTGCGTCCATCTGGACGTGCTTGACGGCCCCGGTCGAATAGGCCCTCTCCTCGATCTCGCGGAAGTCCTCCAGCTGCCCGAGGTTGAGGGTGAGGGTGACGACGTCCGCGTGGAACTTCTCCTGGAGCCACTTTATCGAGACGGAAGTGTCTAGCCCCCCGGAATAGGCCAACACTATCTTCTGCTTCAATTACGATTTTTCGGACCGCCGTGAAATCCTTTTATAGATTTTGGCCAGCAGCGTCCCAAAACAGGTGGCTCTTGACACGAAATCGGTCACTCCGGGCGCCATAATCGCGGCGGTCAGGGACGAGATCAGCTACGACCTCTCCATCCAGGACGCGCTGGCTAGGGACTACGCTAACGTCAGCGCCATCTCGAGGATGCTGCAGCCCAGGATCAAGGACAGGCTGGGGAAGGACGTGAACATCGAGAGCATCATCACGTCCCTCAAGCGCCTGAAGGGGACGTACTCGCCCGCCTCGGCGGAGATCAGGGCGATAATAGCGGACAGCGTGGTCAACGTGAGGACCAACGTCTCGAAGATCTCCGTGGAGAAGACCCGGAAGACCCTCGAGGTGGTCAGCTCCCTCATAGCGAGCCACCAGCAGGACTTCCTGCACGTCTCCGAGAGCATATCCAACATCACTCTGATCTTCGACCAGAAGCTGCACAAGAAGGTCAAGAGCAAGCTCGCGGACGCGGCCATACTCGAGGAGGGCGACGACTACGCGGCGATAATCGTCCAGAGCCCTCAAGAGATCACCAACACCCCGGGGTGCCTCATCAACTTCTACAACCAGATAGCGAGAAGGCACGTCAACATCGAGGACACAGTGAGCTGCCACACCGACACGATAATCGTAGTGAAGATGAAGGAGGTCGGGAAGGCCTTCACCTCCCTCACCGACCTCATATCAGAGGAGAGGAAGAGGATCGAGACGAACGGGCGAGCGTGAATCTGGTAATCGGCCATGAATTCGCGATGATGCCCTGAATTTGGTCAAAGAGTTTAAAAAAGGAACGGGCGGAATTTTTTTCTCTAAGAGACGTGATGGAAAAGCCTGAAGGGGGCAGCCCCGCGGTCCTGCTTCTCGAGGACGGGACGCTCTTCCTCGGGAGGGGTTTCGGCGCCGAGGCGACAGTCGTCGGCGAGCTGGTCTTCAACACGGGGATGGTCGGCTACCCGGAGTCGATGACCGACCCGTCCTACGCTGGCCAGGTCCTCTGCTTCACGTACCCGCTCATCGGCAACTACGGGGTGCCGAGCGCGGAGGAGAAGGACGTCTTCGGCCTTCCCAGGTACTTCGAGTCGGGCGGGATCAAGGTCACGGGGCTCGTGGTTCAGGAGCAGTGCCAGAAGCCAAGCCACTGGGCGTCCGTGCGGACGATTTCAAGGTGGATGGCGGACCACGGCATACCCGGGATAGAGGGTGTCGACACTCGCGCTCTGGTCACCACGATCAGGGAGCGGGGCGTGATGATGTGTGCGCTCTCGAACGGGCCCGACGTGGCCAACAGGAGGGAGCTCAAGAGGCTCCTGGAGAAGGCTGCGAGGTACGACTCTGTTGACTTTGTGAAACGGGTCTCCGTAAAGAAGGCAGAAACCTACGGCGTCTCGGAGGACAGGGTTGTGGTCATCGATTGCGGCGCGAAGGAGAGCATAATCAGGAACATGCTGGGGAGAGGCTACTCGGTCGTGAGAATGCCGTTCGACTCGTCGTACGCGGAGGTCATGAAGCATGACCCGGCGGGAGTGATAGTCAGCAACGGACCGGGGGATCCACGGCTTTGCGTCGAGACAGTCAAGACTACGGCGAGGCTCGTAGACTCGGAAGTCCCGGTCCTCGGGATTTGTCTCGGCGAGCAGGTCCTCGGGATGTCCCAGGGCGGAGAGACCTACAAGCTCAAGTACGGTCACCGGGGGCAGAACAAGCCTGTCGTAGACCTCGTCTCTGGGAGGGGCTACGTCACCAGCCAGAACCACGGCTACGCGGTCGACCCGAAGAGTCTCTCCAAGACAGACCTGAAGCCTTGGTTCATCAACGGCGACGACAAGAGCGTGGAGGGCCTTGTCCACGGCAGCAAGCCGGCCATCGCCGTCCAGTTCCACCCCGAGGCGGCGCCGGGGCCGTATGACACTGAGTTCGTCTTCGACAGGTTCACCCAGATGATCCTGGCTCAGAAGAAGAGCGTGGTAGGTGAGAGAGTTCGAAACATGAAAGCGTGAAGAGTGCGCTGGTCCTCGGGAGCGGGGCAATAAAGATCGGAGAAGCAGGCGAAAGCCGCTGAATAGGCGGCCGCTAATTCGACTACTCCGGTAGCCAATGCCTCAAGGCCCTGAGAGAGGAGGGGATACGCACAATCCTCGTCAACCCGAACATCGCCACGATCCAGACCGACGAGAGGATGGCTGACAAGATCCACTTCCTCCCAGTCAACCCGGAGTTCGTCACGGACGTGATAGAGAAGGAGAGGCCGGACGCCATCATGCTTGGGTTCGGAGGGCAGACCGCCCTCAACTGCGGGGTGGGGCTCTCGAGGATGGACGTCCTCTCGAAGTACGGCGTGAAGGTGCTGGGCACCCAGATCAGGGGGATCGAGATCACCGAGGACCGCGAGCTCTTCAAGGAGACGATGCTGGAGATAGGCGTCGCCTGCCCGAAGAGCAGGCCGGCTTACTCCGTCGAGGAGGCGCACGAGGTGGTCAAGGAGATAGGCTACCCCGTGATAATGAGGGTCGCCTACACGCTCGGCGGGCGGGGCGGGGGGGTCGCCAGGAACGAGAGGGAGCTCGACGAGATTGTCCAGAGAGGGCTCAACCTCAGCATGGCCCACCAGGTCCTCATCGAGGAGTACATCGGCCACTGGAAGCAAATCGAGTACGAGGTGATGCGGGACGCGGACGACAACGGGCAGATCGTCTGCAACATGGAGAACGTGCTGAGCATGAGGGTGCACACCGGGGACAACATCGTCGTGGCTCCCTCGCAGACGATAACCAACCGCGAGTACCACATGCTCCGGTCCCTCTCTCTCAAGGCCGCGAGGAGGTGCGGGATAGTCGGCGAGTGCAACATGCAGTTCGCCCTCGAGCCCAGCTCCGAGACCTACCGTGCAATCGAGATCAACGCCAGGCTCTCCAGGTCGTCGGCGCTCGCCTCCAAGGCGACCGGATACCCCATCGCGTACATCGCAGCCAAGATCTGCCTCGGCTACTCGCTGACGGAGCTGAAGAACAAGGTGACCGGGGTGACCACCGCGATGTTCGAGCCCTCGCTCGACTACGTCGTCCTGAAGATGCCAAGGTGGGACACGAAGAAGTTCGAGGGGGCCTCGAGGGGGATAGGCACCGCGATGAAGTCGATAGGGGAGGTGATGGCGATCGGCCGGGGCTTCGAGGAGGCGATCCAGAAGGCTGCGCGGATGCTCAACATCAGGTATGACGGCGTGATAAGGCGCCTCCTCGAGGAGGACGACGTCGAGGTCCTGAAGGCCCGGCTGAGGAACCCCACCGACCAGATAATCTTCGACGTGGTCGAGGCCCTGATGGTCGGAATCCCGGAGGACGAGGTCGCGAGGCTAAGCGTCATCGACCCGTGGTTCGTCAGCAAGCTCAAGAACATCGTGGACGCCTATCGCAGGGTCGAGCTCAGCGGTAGGGAGGGGGTCGACCGCAATCCCGAGGTACTTCTTGAGGCGAAGCGCCTCGGGTTCTCTGACAAGCAGGTCGCGAACGCGGTGGAGGTCGACGAGGACGACGTCCGCGCGATGAGGGAGCGGATGGGGATCACGCCCAAGGTGAAGGCGATCGACACCCTGGCCGCAGAGTGGCCAGCGCGCACCAACTACCTCTACTTGACCTACAACGCCTCGACCGACGACGCCAAGCCGAGCGACAAGAGGAAGGTTATCGTCTTGGGGGCAGGACCATACAGGATAGGGAGCTCCGTCGAGTTCGACTGGGGGACGATGAACATGGCCTGGGCGCTCAAGGAGAGCGGGAAGGTCGACGAGATAATCGTCGTGAACTGCAACCCCGAGACCGTCTCCACCGACTTCGACATGAGCGACAGGCTCTACTTCGAGGAGCTGACCGCCGAGCGGGTCCTCTCCATCTACGAGAGGGAGAAGCCGATGGGTGCCGTCCTCTGCGTCGGAGGCCAGACCCCGAACGACCTAGCCGTCGAGCTCGACAAGAAGGGCGTGAAAGTCATGGGGACGAGCGCCGACTCGATAGAGAGGGCGGAGGACCGGGAGAGATTCGCCTTCCTCCTCGACAAGATCGGGATCCCCCAGCCCGAGTGGGGGAGCTTCAGGTCGATGAAGCAGGCGCGGGAGTTCTGCGACAAGGTGGGGTACCCGGTCATCGTCAGACCGTCGCACGTCCTGAGCGGGTCGGCGATGAGGGTCATCTGGGGCAGCAGGGAGCTGGAGAGCTTCCTCGTCAAGGCCGCCGAGGTCAACCCCAACTACCCCGTCACGATAAGCAAGTTCTTCGAGGACGCGAAGGAGATAGAGGTCGACGGCGTCTCCGACGGGGAGACGACCGTGATCGGCGCGATAATGGAGCACGTCCAAAAGGCGGGAGTCCACTCGGGGGACGCGATAATGACCATCCCCACGGTCTCCATCAGCGAGGTCGCGAAGTCGAAGATACGCGACTACACGCGGGCAATCGCGAAGGAGCTGGAGGTGAGGGGCCCTTTCAACATCCAGTACCTCTGCGTCAAGGACGACGTCGAGGTGATAGAGTGCAACCTCCGCGCCTCGAGGTCGCTCCCGTTCGTCTCCAAGGCCACGGGCGCGAACCTGATCAAGCTCGCCGCCTCCGTGATCCTTGGGGGGAAGCTGGAGGGGATGGGCGACGTCCCAGAGCCAAAGCAGTTTGCAGTCAAGGCGCCGCAGTTCTCCTTCATGCAGATGGAGGGCGCGGAGCCCACGGTCGGGGTGGAGATGCGCTCGACGGGAGAGGTGGCGTGCTTCGGCGACACCCTCGCCGAGGCGATGAGCAGGGCCCTGATAGCCGCCGGCCTCAAGATTCCCTCCAAGGGGGAGACCGGGATAATCCTGGCGGACGAGAAGTCGGAGTTGGGCGAGGCGAAGGCCCTGATCGAGGGGTTCAAGAAGGCGGGCATAGACTTCGTGACGACCGAGTCCCTCGCCCCCTTCCTGGGCGACGGGGCGAAGGTCGCGTCACTCGACGAGATGCTCGACATGACGACCAAGGGCAAGGTGGCGATGGTCCTCTCGCTGAACACGAACCTCAACAAGATGAGGAAGGACCTCTACAAGGTCCGGCGCAAGGCGGTCGAGCTCCAGGTGCCGTTCCTGACCACGGTCGAGGAGGGGAGGGCGGTGCTCCTCTGCGTCCGGTCGCCGCTCAAGAACCTGAGCTGAGGTCAGGCCGGACTCATTCTTGCGAGAAGGCCGTCAAGGGGCACCTTCTCCTCGGCGCGCGTGCTCATGTTCCTCAGCGTGAGCTGCCCTGACTCTAGCTCCCTCTTCCCGATTATTACAACCCAGGCGAACCCCCTTCCGCTAGCGTCCTCGAGCTGCTTCCCGAGGCTCTTGCCCCGGGTGCCGAGCTCGCTCCTTATCCCTCGTCCCCTCAGGGACGAGACAGTGGCCAAAGCCTTCTCGGCCAATGCGGGTTCCGTGTAGGCGACGTAGACCGAGTTCTCGACGTCCTCGGCCTTGGAAGAGTGACCCATCGAGAGGGCTATGCGCTCGACCCCGCCAGCTGCTCCGGTCGCGGGGAGGTCAGGCCTGCCGAAGAGCTTCGGGAGCACGTCGTACCGCCCTCCTCCGCAGAGCGAGCCAAGGTCTGGTTGCTGCCTGTCGACGACCTCGAAGACTATCCCGGTGTAGTAGTCGAGCCCCCTCACGATGCTGAGGTTGTATTCCACGTCCTGGACGCCCCTCGACCTCAGGGAGTCGCGAAGAGTCGCCAAGCCGCCGCCGCCTACCGAAGCGAGCCCCAGCTCATCGAGCCGCGTGCAGACCTTGTCCGGAGGCCCCCTAGTCCTCCCGAACTTCAGGAGCTCGGAGAGGGTCTCACCGCTGACCCCCTTGCGCGAGTATTCCTCGACCAGCTCCTCGTCCGTCTTCTTCTGGACCTTGTCAAGAGCCCTCATCATCTCCATGAGTCCCTCCTCGGTGGCGACCCCCATCGACTCCCTGATGTACTCCTCCACCACGCGGCGGTCGCCCACCTCGAGAGAGAAGTCCTGAAGGCCGACCTTCTTGAAGAGGTTGTAGCAGAGGTCCATCACCTCCGCGTCGGCTTCGACGCTCTGGTCTCCGAATATCTCGACGTCCCACTGGTAGAACCACCTGTACCTCGCGTGCTGTGGTTCGTCGTAGCGCCAGACCCCTCCGTAGGACGCGAGCTTGATCGGCGGCTTAAGGCCCTTCTTCGAGGAGACGTTGCGCGTCATCCCCACGGTGAGGTCGAAGCGGAGGCCGATGTCGCGGTCGGCCTTGTCCTTGAAAGCGTAGATCTGGTCGTCGACCTGGGTCCCGCTCTTCGCCCTGAGTATCGAGAGGCTCTCGAGGGGCCCCGGCTCCATCAGCTTGAAGTTGTATGCGCGGGCGACCTCCTCGAAGGCCCTGCGGATCTTGAGGTGCAGGTCGAACTCGTCCGGCTCGATGTCGCGGATTCCGCGCGGCTGGGAGAGGTCCATGCTAGGAGTCCCACCAGATCACTGGCGCCTGCCGCCGGCGCCGGACCGAAGCGCTGCGAGCTCCGCGAGGAGAGCGGTCAGCTGTACTTCGGGGTTCGCCCCCATTGCGAGCCGGTAGTCGTACTCGGCCAGGATCCTGATTGCGTCGGCGGTCTTCTCGCCCTCCCCCTTCACTATCTCTTCGTTGGCGAAGCGCAGGAAGTCCGACTCTGGTATCCCGTAGACCCTCGTGAGCTCTACCAGCTTCAACCGCGCGGCGGGAAAGTCCCCTCCCAGCGCGAGGCGGACGATCTCGGCTGCCTTCTCCTTCACGCTGGTCCCTGTGGCGGCGTTGACCCTGTCCAGGGTCACCTCGGAGCCCCCCGCCGAGGCGGTCTGGAGGAGGTTGATCCCCTGCCTGAGGTCGCCGTCGACCGCGGCGCTGATGGCCTCGAGGACCTTCTCGGTCACCTTGACTTCCTCGGCCTTTGCGATCTTCTTCAGGCGCGCGGTCACCTCCTCATCCCCGATCCTCTTGAAGCGGAAGATCGCGCAGCGGCTCTGGATCGGCTCTATGAGGTTCGAGGAGTAGTTGCAGATGAGTACGAAGCGCGTGTACCTGGACGTCTCCTCCATTATCCGGCGGAGGGCGGTCTGGGCGTCGTGGGTCATCTCGTCGGCCTCGTCAAGGATGACGAGCCTGAACGGGACCCCCTCCCGCCTGTCAGAGTAGCTGGCGAAGGTCTTGACCCGCTCCCGGACGGCGTCTATCCCCCTCTCGTCGCTGGCGTTGAGGGAGAGCACGTAGTCGCTCGCCAGCTCGCCCAGGAGCTCCTTCGCGAGCACCAGGGCCGTCGTGGTCTTTCCGGAGCCCGGCGGGCCTGCGAAGAGAAGGTGCGGGAGCTCGTCCTTCTTCTCGAGCAGCGGCTTCAGGCGCTCCTTCACCTCCTCTTGGTTCACGAGTTCGTCGATCTTGTGGGGCCTGTACTTCTCCACCCACATCAGAGCCTCTAGCGACATGAGCAGGGCACCGCTCCGGAAGTCGCGACGGCGGAAGTCATGACGAATAATCGGGCGACGCCTTTTGAGTATATATCTGTCTTGGGAATGGGATGGCGAGAGGAAGACCCAGACCCGTGAAAATCCTCGTGTTGAACTCAGACGAAGTGGCGACCGCGTGCCCGATGTCCGACTGCATCGACGAGATGGCTGACGTCTTCGCCCTGCAAGGCCAAGGCAAAGTGGACTCTCCTCTGAGGTCCAGGCTCGCCGCCCCCGCTGGAGACGTCCTCGTCATGCCGTCGATGGCCAACCGGGCTGCCGCCGAGGCGAGCGTCAAGGTCGTGAGCGTCTTCCCGAACAACAAGGGAGGAGTCCCTTCGATCAACGCTGTGACCATCCTGGTCGACGGAGAGACGGGCGAGCCGAAGGCGATGCTCTCGGGCGGCGTCCTGACCGCGATAAGGACTGGCGCGGTGTCCGGGCTCTCCTGCAGGTACCTCGCGAGGAAGGACTCCGAGACGCTCGGGATAATCGGCGCCGGGGGAATGGCCTATCAGCAGGTCAACGGCGTCGCGTCCGAGCTCCGCTCGATAAGGAGGGTCAGGATATTCTCCATGGACCCTGCCGGCAGCAAGGCTCTGGCCAAGCGGTGCTCCGATTCGCTAGGAGTTGAGGCCCAGGTCGTGGAGAAGGTGGAGGCGTGCGTCCGCGGGAGCGACGTGCTGGTAACCGCGACGACCTCGAAGACCCCCGTCTTCAAAGCCTCGGCCGTCGAGGAGGGGACGCACGTCATCTCGATGGGCTCCTACAGGCCAGAGGCCCGCGAAGTCGATTCCGACTTTGTGACGAAGGCTTCGATCTTCGTCGACTCGAAGGAGGCGGTCCTCGAGGAGGCTGGCGACCTGCTGATTCCGATCAGGGAGGGAAGGCTGTCCAAGAGGGCGATAAAGGCCGAGCTTTCCGAGCTCGTGAGCGGGAAGAAGCGCGGGCGGGCGTCAAGGTCGGAGGTCACGTTCTTCAAGTGCGTGGGCTTGGCTTTCGAGGACAACGCGGCGGGCTGGCTGGCCTATCGCGGAGCGCTGAAGCGGGGCATCGGCAAGTGGATGGACCTCTAGCGGACGCGCATGGACTTGACTAGGAACTCAGCGCCGCGTAGATGACTAAACCCATCGCTCGTGCGCTTTATCTTCATGTGCACTGACCTGACAGCACATGCGGAATAGCATTATAGTCTTCATCATTCTCGGATTCCTCGTGGTATCGTCCCTCGCGGCCCACGTTCCAGGGCCGACCCCCACTCCGCAGGCCATTTCCAACGCCCAAAAGGACCCCGAATTCCTTCAATACTTCGCGAACTTATCGTCCTCCTATCCAGACCTCTACGTGAACTACACTTACACTGGTTACAACGATGTCGGGAGCTATCCTTGTGGGCCGAATTCCCCATTTCGGTCTTTGGCCGGCTCTCTATTCCCATTTCACTCGCTCACAAGTAGCTGGCTGTACTTTGTGCCATACTCCACCCCAAGGTGCTCGCCTAATTGCCCGAAGAACGCTCAGCTCATCGGGCCGTTCGGGTCGATTGCAGTCGAAATCAACCCTTCGACAGGAAAGGTCCACAGCATCAAGTTCGAGGAGGTCTGCACATGAGCGACCATGTCCAGCAAACCTACCAGAACAAGTTGCTATGCGCGCTGTGCCGAACAAGCAGACTTAATTATACGGGGCTAATTGTTCGGCAGTCCCCATAACACAGGAAAGGAGTTGTTGAGTTTATCTTGGAGGACCCCGGCACCGACGTAGCGAAGATATTCGAGCAGAGGGAGAGGGAATTCCTCCTCGCGCCGGTGAGGGTGACGATGAAGACCTCGACGGACGAGATTGAGGTCGGTGACCTGCTCCTCAAAAAGTCAAACGAAGGAGAGAGGCTCGAGCTGCCCCGCTGGGTCGCGGAGGAGCTGATGGAGCTGGGGCTCGGCGAGCTGCAGGAGGAGGCGTTCGAGGTCGAGATTTTCAAGGCGCTCACGCGCGAGAAGATCCTCGCCTCTCCCCAGCTCTCGCCGCTGGAGCCGAATTTCTACATCCGGATGCGCAGGCGGCTCGCTGCCGTCAGGGCGGGGGTCGAGAGGGGGAAATATAGGCGCGAGGACTATGAGAAGCTGAAGTTGACCAGCTACGACCTCATCGGAAGGCGGCTGAGCAAGCTGCTCTCGATGAGCTCGTCAGCGAACGTCAAGACCATTGCGGACAGGATCACTCCCGAGGAGAAGGCCTTCTTCTCGATGAGCAGCTCCATCTCCGCGGCGTGGAAGAAGGCTCTGCTGGGAGAGCAGTAGCCAAGAGGGAGTGGTCGAAGATGGCCGTGTTGACCAGGGGTCTGTCTGAGCTCTTCGAGGAGTTCCTCAGGGGGTTCGAGGACAAGGACGGAGAGCGAAAGTACCAGGTGATACTTGCGCAGATGGCTGCCTCGGGGCGGAAGTCGGTCATAGTCGACTACGAGGACATTATCCACTTCAACACGGACCTGGCGGAGAGCCTGCTGAAGGACCCGGACAAGGCGCTCAAGGAGTGCAAGGCGGCGGCCTTCGAGGTGCTGAGCACCGAGAATCCTGGGTACGCGGGCGAGATAAGGAAAAGCCTCACCGTTAGGCTCCGAGGTGTCACCGACAGGGTGAACCTCCGCAAGGTCGACACTTCCCACCTTGACAAGATGATCGCCTTCGCAGGGATGCTGGTGAGGACGTCGGAGCTGCGGCCCCTCCTCGTCGACGCGGCGTTCGTCTGTCCCGACGGGCACACTACGAGGGTCGTCCAGGAGGGCCCTAGCATCAAGAAGCCGGCGAAGTGCGAAGGTTGCAACGAGACGAGAAACTTCGAGCTCGACCAGAAGGACAGCGCCTTCATCGACAGCCAGATTCTCAGGGTCCAGGAGCTGCCGGAGGAGCTCCCCCCGGGTCAGCTCCCCCGGTTCTTCGACATCGACGTGGAGGGGGACATCGTGAACACGGCGAGGCCCGGCGACAGGGCCATAATGACGGGGATAGTCAGGGCCGAGCCTGACTTTTCGTTCGGGATCCCCCGAAGCAGGTCTTTCCGTTCGAAGATCGACGCCAACTACATCGAGGTGGTGGGAAAGGAACCCAGCCAGATCCACATCACGAAAGAGGACGAGGCGATAATCAAGAGCATCGCCTCGGGGCCGGACGCCTACCAGAAGCTCATAAAGTCCATGGCGCCTGGGATACTCGGGCACGAGGCCGTGAAGGAGGCCATTCTCCTCCTGCTCGTGGGAGGGCCTCAGACCGTCCTCCCAGACGGGACGAAGCTGAGGGGGGACATCAACGTCTTCCTCGTCGGCGACCCCGGAGTCGCAAAGTCCGAGATGCTGAAGTTCGCCGCCCAGGTGGCGCCCAGAGGCATGTTCGCGTCGGGGAGGGGCTCGACGGCGGCCGGGCTCTCGGCGGCGGTGATACGCGAGAAGAACACGCTCATGCTCGAGGCGGGGGTCGTGGTCCTCGCCGACCAGGGGATCGCCTGCATCGACGAGTTCGACAAGATGAAGCCGGAGGACAGGAGCGCCCTCCACGAACAGATGGAGCAGCAGACCGTCACGATCGCAAAGGGCGGGATCTACGCGACCCTCAACGCGAGGACCGCCATCCTCGCCGCCACCAACCCGATACTGGGCAAGTACAACCCGTACCAGAACCTCATAGACAACATCACGCTGCCCATCCCCCTCCTGACGAGGTTCGACCTCATCTTCGTCCTCAGGGACACGCCGATCCCGGGGCAGGACGAGAAGCTCGCCACGCACATCCTCGACGTCCACAGGAAGAGGGCGTACGTCGAGTCGCCCCCCATCCAGTTCGAGCTCCTGAAGAAGTACATCGCTTTCGCCAAGAACTACTCGCCGGTGCTCACCATGGAGGCTGAGAACAGGATCAAGGAGTACTACCTCCAGCTCAGGAGGAGCGCAACCGAGGGGCAGATAGGCGCGACCCCAAGGACGCTAGAGTCCCTGATACGCCTCGCGAGCGCGAAGGCCAGGCTCATGCTCAGGGACCAGGTCACTGAGGACGACGCGCTCACCGCGATTGCCCTGATGAACAAGATGGTGGAGGACGTCCTGACCGACACGGAGACCAAGACCAAGGGAGACTTTGGGATCCTGCTAGGCCAACCGGCCGGCGAGAGGGGCAAGCTGGCGACGGTCATGGACACGCTCAGGGCGCTCGAAGGGCCGGACAGGAAGCCCATCGAGGCGAAGGTCTTCAGGCAGGAACTGATGAGGACGAACAAGTTCGCGAACGAGGACGAGGTCGACAACCTCATCAAGAAGATAACCAAGGAAGGCATAATCTTCGAGTCGAAGCCCGGGTTCTTCAGAAGAGTCCAGGGCTAGAGAGCATGGGGCTGAGAATATGGCGCCCCGCGATGCTGGGGCAGAGGAGGAGGCGCGTTAGCTACGAAGGTGACTGAGCTTCCGCTGCCGGGAGAGTTCACCTCGTTCCTGAACTCGCAGGGGTTCGTCAACCTCTATCCTCCTCAGGCGGCTGCGGTCGAGGCTGGGCTGCTAGAGGGAAGGAACCTGTTGGTCGCGAGCCCGACTGCCAGCGGCAAGACGCTCATCGCAGCCCTCGCCGCCTACAAGAGGATAGTCGAGGAGAAGCGCAAAGTCGTCTACCTCAGCCCGCTGCGGGCGCTCGCCTCCGAGAAGTACGCCGAGTTCCGTAACCTGCTGGAGCGGTTCGGGGTGAGGTGCGTCATCTCTACCGGCGACTTCGACTCCGCCGGGGAGGCGCTGAAGAACTACGACTTGCTAATCCTCACCAACGAGAAGTTCGACTCCCTCCTGAGGCACGGGATCCCGTGGCTCCACGACGTGGGGCTCTTCGTCTCGGACGAGGTCCACCTTGCAGGGAGCGGAGACAGAGGGCCGACCCTGGAGATGATACTTACGAAGGTGATCCACAGCGGCGTGAAGGCGCAGCTCCTCTCGCTCTCGGCGACGGTAAGCAACGCCGAGGAGATAGCGAGGTGGCTGCGGTCGGACCTCGTCGAGCTCACGTGGAGGCCGGTCCCCCTGCGTCAGGGGGTTTACGACCACGGCCGCGTCTGGTTCGCCGACCTGGGGGGAGAGATAGAGACGGTGAGGTCGGCCTACGGCGCCGCGATAGACGTCGCCGTCGAGTCGATATCGACGGGCGGGCAGTCCCTCATCTTCGCATCCACGAGGAGGAGAGCCGTGAGCCTCGCGACGAAGGCCTCGGAGCTCACCTCAAGGTACCTGGGTGAGGCGGAGAGGATGGCCTGCAGCGATGCGGCGAGGAGAATCAGGGAATCGGGAGAGGAGACAGGCCTCAGCAGGCTCCTGGCCGACCTTGTGAGCAAGGGAGCCGCCTTCCACCACGCGGGGTTGCCGCACGAGCACAGGAAGATAGTGGAAGACACCTACCGGGAGCGGGCCGTCAAGCTCCTCGCCAGCACGCCCACCCTCGCAGCCGGGGTGAACCTCCCCGCGAGGCGTGTGGTGATAGCAGACCTCTCCAGGTATGACGGCGAGCTCGGCATGAGCGCCGCGATCTCTGTCCTAGACTACAGGCAGATGGCGGGCAGGGCGGGGAGGCCCCAGTACGACGAGTACGGCGAGACCGTGATGATCCCTCCCCCGAGCTACAGCCCGGAGGACCTTATGCGCCACTACGTCGAGTCGAGCCCGGAACCGATAGAGTCGAGGCTCGGCGGAGCGAGGGGGATGCGGGTCCACCTGCTAGCGGTGATCGCCAGCCGCTTGGGGATCTCGCGGGACGAGATCGACTCGATCTTCTCTAAGACGCTGCTCGCCGCCCAGACGGGGAAGGAGAGCGTCGCCAGGCATGTCGACGACGCGCTGGGGTACCTCTTCGCGGAGCAGCTCATAGTGGAGAAGAGCGGTGCGTTCCAGGCCACGGGATTCGGGAAGAGGATCTCGACGCTCTACATCGACCCCTTGACGGGGGTCCTCTTCAGGAAGAACCTCGGCGGGTTCGAGGCAGGCCCCGACCACACTGTGAGGCTCCTGCACCTCGTCGCGAAGAGCCCCGACTTCGAGCCGAAGTTCCCGATGCGGGAGAAGCACTACCAGCAGGCGTTCGAGTTCCTCGAGTCTCACAGGTCCTCGTTCTCCCTCGCGGACGAGCGGAGGAGCTCTTCCTTCATGGAATACGAGGACCTCCTGCAAGAGATGAGGACGGTGATGGTGCTGGACTCGTGGATCGACGAGCAGAAAGAGGACACGATCCTCGAAAGGCTCGGTGCGGAGCCGGGCGACCTCCACAGGGCCGTGGACAGCGCGGACTGGCTCCTCTACTGCCTGTGCGAGCTCGCGAGGCTCTACGGCAAGTACGAAGTGATCAAGGAGGCGGGGTTCCTCAGGAAGAGGGTCGAGGTGGGCGTCAAAGGCGAGCTCGTCGAGCTGACGAAGCTCCGGGGCGTGGGGAGGGTGAGGGCGCGCTCTCTCTACAACTTCGGGTTCAGGACGATCAAGGCGATAAGGGATGCGCCTGCCGAGAAGCTCGGCCTCGTGGACAAGATAGGCCCTGTCCTCGCGCAGAGGATCAAGGAAGAGGCATCCTGATGCGGACCAACGGGTTCGCCTACTTCAAGGGCGAGGGCGCCCCTTCGCTCGCATCGGACGTAGCCGAGAGGGTGCGGAGGTACGCGCGGAAGGTCCTCGTCGGCACGGAGGACGAGTTCACGGAGATCGAGGGCGCCCGCATCTCAGGGAAGAGGGAGGTCACCCTGGCGTACTCGCTGGAGAAGGGTGGGTTTCCCCTAGTCCATGGCTACGTGGTCGGCCCCTCCACCTTGGACGGGGAGTTCTCCCTGCTGGGGAAGGAGGATGACGGGGTCTATGGCGCGCGAGACTCCCTCGGGACGAGGGGACTCTGGGCGGTGAAGAGCGGCAAGGGGGCCGGCTCCATCGCGAGTGACTACAGGATGCTCCGAGGAGCGGAGCTGGTGCCTCCCGGCACGACCTATGCGAAAGGCAGGACAGGGAGGACTGCGGGGGCGCTGCATGAAAGCACGGGCACTCCCTCCTTCGAGGAGGCGGCGAAGGCGCTTGCCTCTCTCATCGATGGGTCGGTGAGGCGGCGCGTCCACGGCCAGGGGCGGGTCGCCATTTCCTTCTCGGGTGGGCTCGACAGCTCGCTTCTTGCTCTGCTGGCGTCGAGGCACGCGGACGTCGTGCTGTGCTCGGCCTATGCGCTCGGGTCGAGGGACGAGAAGCAATCGGAGAGCGCGGCCGCGCTCCTGGGGCTGAAGCTCGAGGCAGGAGTGCTCGACGAAGAGGCCCTCGCGAAGGCGTCGCGAGGCGCCGAGCTTCCGCCAGGAGATGCCACGGTGATGGACAAGGCGCTCTGGTGCATCTACACGACAACGAGTGAGCTAGCAAGGAGAAGGAACGCCAGGATGATTCTTCTTGGCCAGCTGGCGGACGAGCTCTTCGGGGGATACATGAAATACGCGGTCAAGGCCCGAGAGGAAGGCGCTGGGGCGGCGGAAGCGATGATGAGGCAGGACGTGATGGCGTGCGCTGACAGGGGGTTCCTCAGGGACGAGGCGGCCTGCTCGGCGTCGTGCGAAGTGAGGTTCCCCTACGCCGACGAGAGGATAGCCGCGTTCGCGTCTCGACTGCCGCTGGACTACAAGATAAGGGAGGGAGAGCGCAAGGCGGTCCTACGCGCCGCCGCCCTGGAGCTCGGCCTCCCCGAGGAACTGGCCGCTGCCCCGAAGAAGGCGGCGCAGTTCAGTTCCGGGGTCGCGAAGCTCCTAAAGCGACAGTGAGAGGCGCCCATTCCTTTTATCGCGGCCAATCCTCCCCTGGGCCCATGACACCAGAAGGACAACCTAAGGGGAAGCTCGTAGGATTCAAGCCATTACAAGAGAGATACTGCTACTACTCGCTGGACGACGGCACGGTCCTGGGGGTAAAGCCGGTCATGGTCAAGGTGTTCAGGATGCTCGGTCCTGACGGACGGCCCGGGAACGGCCCGGACGGCGCGCCCGCCTACTTCTACCAGACGCAGAACGTCACGCAGGTGCTGACCCCCGACGAATACAAGGTAATGTCAAACCGCGAGCTCCAGGAGTAGCGCGGAAGGGACACACGCCTCGGAGCCCGCCCCCCTTGGCAGCCCGAGCTGGACGATCCAGGTACCTCCCGGCCGAGGACACCTACCTACTGCGAGACGCCCTTGCGCCCTTTACAGGGAAGTCGTGCCTTGAGATCGGCTTCGGCAGCGGGGCCGTGCTCGCCGGAGTCTCTGGAAGGTTCCAGCTCCCCGTCGGGACTGACGTCCTCGGCCTCGAAGAGGCGAGGCTGGCGGCCGGCCCAGGGGTCGAGCTGGTACTCGCAGACAGGGCGACGTGCTTCCGCGACGGCGTCTTCGACCTCGTGTTCTTCAATCCCCCGTATCTCCCTTCAGGGACAATCAAGGACGAGGCGGTCGACGGAGGGCCCACCGGCGTGGAGGTCCCAGTCTCGTTCCTCGAAGAGGGCTTGAGGGTCTTGGGGGAAGGCGGGACGATTGTCGCGCTTCTCTCGACTGAAGGAGACCTTGAATCCTTCCTCTCGCACTGCAGCAATCTTGGCCTGGCCGTCGAATCGGTGGCAGAGAAGAGGGTATTCTACGAGACCCTTTGCGTCCTAACCATGTGTAGGGTCGGAGAGGGCAGAGAGCGCCGTCAAAGCTAATACCACTCCCTGCGCAAGACTGCCCGGCTTGACTTTTTCCGACAAGCTCTACCCCTACGTCGTTGCGACGGCCGTGTTGCTTCTCGTTGCTCCGCTGAACCCGGCGAACGCAGAGTCGCTTGGCTCTTGGACGTCGACGACGGGCTACGCCTCGCTCTCGGGGGTGTCTTGCGTCACGCTGTCGGCAAACGTCTACTGCGTGGGAGGGTTCGGTGGCGGAGGAAACAGCCACAACCAGGTCGACTACGCGGCGCTTGGCGCCTCGGGAATCGGCAGCTGGTCCTCGACTACTGCGTACCCCACGGCCATCGATAGCGCATCCTGCGTCAACGCCACCTCGGGCATTTACTGCGTCGGCGGAGAGGACGGTACCACCGTCCTGGACGACGTCTACTTCGCGTCGGCGTCCTCGTCGGGGCTCGGTCCCTGGTCTAGCGAGGCGGCCTATCCCAACTCACTTGCCGCGATCTCCTGCGTGGCGTATTCCGGATACGTCTATTGCGTGGGAGGGTTCGACAGCAACGGGGACGAGACCAGCTCGACCTACTACGCGTCAATCTCCTCCGGGCTGACTTCGTGGACGGGCACGACCCAGTATCCCCTGGCCGTCGACAGCACCTCGTGCAACGTCTACGGTGGAGACATCTACTGCGTAGCTGGCGAGACCGCGAACGGCTCGAACCAGAACAGCCCGATATCCGACGTCTACTATGCCCCGCTTGGCTCTTCTGGGATAGGGCAGTGGACGGCGGCGCTCTCGTACCCCACCGCTCTGGCCGCGCCAGCGTGCGCCTCTTATTCCGGCTACGTCTACTGCGTAGGGGGATTTGACAGCAACCAGTACAGCAGCACCGACACCTACTACGGGGCGTTGACTTCCGCCGGGGTCACTTCGTGGAACAACGCGACGCCGTACCCCCTTGCCATCGACACGAGCGCTTGCGTCGCCTACCAGGGGTACGTCTACTGCGTCTCGGGGACGTCGGACACGAAGAGCAGCCAGGGGATAGTGGGTTCCTCCTACTACGCCCCAGTCTCGGCCGTGACGACGACCTCAACCACGCCCGAGTTCCCAGTCACCTTGGCAATCCCGATCACCCTGGCTTTTGGTCTCCTAGTGGTCGCGGGCATCCTCCGCGTGAACGCGAAGAAGAGCGGGTAGCGGACCTAGACCCCGATGCTGTTGATCGCGGCCCCTGAGTTCCCGTCCATGACGAAAATTATCTTCGTCCCCTTGTGGTCGTATCGTGTGAACCACACCGGGACGTGAAGCAGCTCCCCGTCGGAGACGTCCATCTCCGTGTTGATCTGCTGGATCATGTGGTGCTGGTCGTGAGCCTTCTTCGACTGGAGCTGGTCGACAAGGGTCTTGGCCTGGGCCTTTGCGACGTCCTCGCCGATGTCCCCGTTCAGGACCTTGATGCTCTTGTCTATCTTGGAGACGTCGAAGAGCACCCTCTGGCTTAGCGCGAACGCGTAATCGCGCGGCTGGTACTCGGTGAGGTCGTTCATGGCCACCACCGGGAAGTTGTAGTTCTCGTCGAGCTGGTAGGTCTTCCTCGCTCCCCCGCCCATTCCCATTCCCATGCCGTACATCATCGTCCCGGGCAGGGTGCCCGGTAGGACCCCCAGTCTCCTGCCTCCCACGGAGCCGAGAAGGCTCGTCATGTCGAACGACCTTCTCCTTCCGCCCCCGCCTCCGCCGAACCCCCCTCCTCGGCCGCCTCCCAAGCCTCCCAGCACGATTCCCATGAGGGCGGCCTGGGTCGCCGTCTGGCCGAGCTGCTGCATCTCGTCGACCGCCACTATCGTGGTGCGCGCGGAGACCGGGATTATCCAGTAGGGGATGTAGGAAGCGGTCATCTCCTCGAGAGTCGACTCCTCCTGGACGTGGTGCTTGAAGATGCCCTTGTCCATCATGCCGTGGATGGCGGAGGCGACCTTGTCCCTGGTGAAAGTCAGCGGGAGCATGGTGTGCTTCTGGATGTCCTTCCACCCCTGGTTGCCCAGGGTAATCCCCGTCCCGCAGTACTCACAGGTGATGACCATCTCGCCGAACTTGGGCGATATCGGCGCGCCGCAGCTCGGGCACTTTAGTGCGGTCGCGCCCGCTGGGGCGATGACCTGCGCGCTGCTCTGTTGCGCCGGCGGCGTCTGAGAAGCCTGCGGTCCAGCCCGGGCTCCACCGCCCGAGGCGACGCTGGCACCGCACTTGTAGCAAAAGGCGGCCCCATCGGGGAGTTGGGTGCCGCAGCTCGGGCAGAACATCATTGCTTACACCTTGGTACCGCAGTTGGGGCAGAACTTCGGCGACCCCGTGATTGCGGTCCCGCAGTTGGGGCAGAACTTCGGCGTCGCCCCCGAAGCCTGCTGGGTTTGCTGCTGTTGAGCCTGTTGCTGCTGCGGGGCGGCTTGCGCGGCTCCGCAGTTAGGGCAGAACGCCGTGTTGAGCGGGATTATCGAGCCGCAGTTGGAGCACGACCTCGTAGGTCCCTGCCCCACGCCTCCCATCCCACCCATCATGGCAGAGCCGAAGGCGCTTCCGACGCCGACGCCAGCCCCAAGGCCCACGCCGAGCCCGGCCCCGACCCCCGCCACGCCAGACGGGTTCGAGGCCGCTTCAGTCATGGCCTGCCCGGCTTGGTACTGGAGGTAGTTGACGCCGAGGACCTGCATCTGCGACCTGGTGTCGATCGCCTTCTGGACCTCGTCCGGGAGGCTGATGGTCAGCCCGGAGATCTTGTTTATCTCGATGCCATACTGCCCGACGTTGTCCGGCGCGGTCGCGAGTACCATCTGCTCGATGTTCGTCAGGTTTCCTGCGAGGTCTGTGACCTTGAGCCCCTGGGCCTTCATCTTCCCGAGGGCGTTGTAGAGGATTATCACGATCTGCTCCTTCAACCTCTCCTCGACGTCGGCCGACGTCTCTGCGCTGAAGGTTCCCACGAACTGGTTGATGAAATTCTCCGGTGAGGAGACGCGCCACCTGTACTCGCCGAAGACCCTCAGGTTCACGATCCCGAATGTCGGGTCGGTGAACTGATAGGGTTGCGTGCTCCCGAACTTGCCGTCCATGTACCTCTTCTGCAGGTAATAGACCTCCGCCCATTGCACGACCCCCGTGAAGAACTTCAGAAGGTTCCCTACTATCGGGGCGTTGAAGTCGGTCAGCGCGTACCTGTTGGGCTGGTCGAAGTAGGTCAGGACCTTTCCGTCCCTGTAGAAGACCGCAATCTCGTCCTCTCGGACGACGATGTTGTCGTTGAGCCTGATGTTCCGAGGGACCTTCCACATCACGTTGTCCTGCTTGTTCGCGTCGTCCCAGGCAATCGTGGTCGAACCGAGGACGCTGCCTCCGGTCGCGGGTACGGAGCCGTCGCCGCCAGCAGGCTTCTTTCCGAACAAACTAACCATTGTCCAATCTCTCCTTGAGGCTCACTGCTTCACCAGTACGCCCTTTACCGCTTCCATCCTGACTCCCCACTTCTGCTTGAAGTCGGACATCGCGGCGCCCACTCGCGCGAGGGGTGCCATGACCGACGCGGGGCTCGCGGGGTCGTAGGTCATGTTGGGGGAGGAGGTCGCGGTAACGAGCGCGAACGCCGACGCGACGAAGTCGTAGTCGTAGTTGTAGAGCTGGTTGAGCCTGTTCTGGTCGATGGTCACGCTCGCGACCCAGCCCGAGTATCCCTGCTCGGCGTGCCTGACCTCGCCAGCCATCTGCTGCAGCTGGGAAATCAGGGACCCGACGTTCGTCAGGTTGGAGAAGTCTCCCGCCGTCGCCATCTGCTTCCGTATCCCCTCAAGGTTGGCCTTGGCCGAGTTCAGCTTGTCGGCGACCTGGTTCCGCAGCATGTCGTCGGCGACGCGGATGTCGTCGAGCTTCCGGTAGTTCCTGAGACCCGGGATGAGCAGCTCGAGGTTCTTCTGCGGACCCCGGCTCGCGTCCACTTGGCTCCTGATGTCTGGACTATCTTGTGACAAAAACGCTCAATCCTTGGCCTTGCGGCGTGCGGCTCAGTTATAAAGCCTGTTAGGATTCTCAGTTAGCGGTCGCGTACTTCGCTGCTTCCCTCGCGTGCTCCCTGATGAACTTGTCAGCGTCGAGCACCGCCCGGCACCCGTCGGCCGCGGCGGTGACGGCCTGCCGATACTTGTAGTCCCTGACGTCCCCCGCTGCAAAGACCCCGGGGACACTGGTCTCAGTCTCGTTCCTCACCTTGACGTAGCCGTTGGGCTCTAGGTCCAGCTGCCCCTCGAAGACCTTGGTGTTGGGCTCGTATCCGATGGCGACGAACACCCCGTCTACCTGCAGCTTGCTCTCCTTCCCGTTCTTGACGTCCTTGATTGCCAAGCCCTCGACCTTCCCGTTCCCCAAGACGTCGGTGACGACGGAGTCCCATGTGAATTTTATCTTCGGGTCTCCGAAGGCCTCTTCCTTCAGGGCCGCGCACGCCCTCAGCTCGCTCCCCCTGTGGATGACCTGCACCGAGGATGCGATGTTGCTGAGGTAGGTGGCCTCCTCCATCGCGGTATCGCCCCCGCCCACCACGGCGACTTTCTTCCCCTTGAAGAAGAACCCGTCGCAGACGGCGCAGTTGGAGACCCCCTTCCCCATCAGCCGCATCTCAGAGTCCAGGTTGAGGCGCCTGGGCGTAGCGCCGGTAGCCACTATGACCGAGAGAGCGCGGATGGTGGCCCCTCCTGAGGTCTGAAGCTCGAATGGATGCTCGTTGAAGTTCACCTTGACTATGTCCTCTTGGACCATCCTCGCCCCTAGCCGCTCCGCCTGACCCTTCATCCTGTCCATGAGCTCGGGACCCATCACGGGGTCGGGGAAGCCCGGGTAGTTCTCGACGTCGCTTGTGAGCATCAGCTGTCCGAGGGGGACGCTCCCCATGTACAGGACTGGGCTCAGGTTGGCCCTCGAACCGTATATCGCTGCGGTCAACCCTGCTGGCCCGGAACCCACGATGACGAGCTTCTCCAGCGATTCCATGTCACGAAATCCGCGAAAGGGGCTGATAAACGTATGCGAATGCGAGCGTGACTAGGTAACGGAAAGGCTACTTCATCGCTGCCTTGATCCGCGCAAGGCTCAGCTTCGAAGGGTCGTACCTCACCTTCGCCGTGTCGAGGAGGTAGTTGATCTCGATGCCGCGGACGCCTGGCAGCCCTTTCAGGGCCTTCCGCAGCCGCTCCATCTCGCCCGGCCGGTCTGCGCCTTCGATTGCGAAGATGCTGGTCGCGAGCACGTCGGACTGGTCTATCATGGAGACACAGGCGGTCGAGCCCCGCATTTAAGGGGTCGAGTTTCTATTGCAATGGAATGCAATCGCGGCGTTTGTCGTTTGACAACTTCCGTATTTAAAGGCCTAGAGCTCGAAGATCACGGAGTGGTCGTCCACCATGAACTTGGGGGTCTTGTGGATCATCGCGAACTGGCAGGCCACCCACTCCTTCAGGAATAGGCTCCCCTTCCTGCCCAGGCTGTGGGTGAAGGTTATCGTGATCTTGCCCGGTGCGAGGAACTCGCTGTATTCGAACGCGTTGATGTAGCTCGCCGAGGTCCTGAAGCCGTCAAGGATGTTCTCGAGCGTGAACGCGCCCGTCTTGGCTATCACGAAGGTCTTCGCGATGCTCTCCCCCGCGGTCTTGGCTGCGGCGATGACCGCTTCGTCGCTCGACCCGTCGAGGATAGTCGCGAAGGTCGCTGCAGGGACCTTCATGACGTGGAACCTCTTCATGAGCCTGTCGTAGTGAGAGTAGCTGAGGAAGAGCTGGTTGACCAGGGTGTTGACGCTGATGTTCTGCCTCTTCGCGTCCTCCTGGAGGTCTTTGAAGGCACCCTCCTCGATCCTGAAGGTCGCCGTCACGGTCTTCGTCGTCATGTCTGCTCAACAGAGCGGCGCGTTCTCTGTTAAACCTTCTGACTTTTTAGTGAAAACGGCCTCGGCATATCCTTGATACTGAGGAAAGTGGCGAGCGCAAAACATTCGGTTGCATTGCTGAAAATAAGTCCGCATCATATACC
>Ga0209517_10002616_pt1 | contig 25116 bp, 27 predicted proteins | sample PeaSoiMetSII2010_FD_187695 | JGI IMG/M metagenome (GOLD analysis project Ga0209517, IMG submission 187695) | Peat soil microbial communities from Weissenstadt, Germany - SII-2010 (SPAdes) (version 2) | ecosystem: Environmental > Terrestrial > Soil > Wetlands > Peat | place: Germany... | reverse complement strand
ATTCCGCACGGGTCGCCTGAACGTGTACCAGACACTCCTCGTGAAACCGCGGCAAGGCGGCAGTGGTTTGCCGCTGACGCGGGAAGATTGGTATCGCATCTAAGAACAGTCGACTGCGGCACGTTACAGGGCTCGCGAAGTCTCCACGGCAGCCAGCTCTTGGACTTGGCCTGTTGCTGCGGTTCAGCGCCGTGGGTCTCACACGATGGGCAGAGGTCCTCCCCGCTTCAGCTCCTCGGGCGGCTCTCCCCGTATCAGGCCTTCCAGCATGTGCATGAGGTCGAGACTTCTCTGGTAGTAATGCTCAGCCAGGTACTTCTCAATGATCAATCCCATTTGCGGATTGGCTTCCATGATCCGCTCCAAGGCCGTTTTGCCGAGGGTCATGATCTTGCAGTCGGTGACACACTGGGCCGTCACCATATATGTCTCCCCCAGCAGCACACTGGCCCCAATCATCGTACCGGGACCCGCTTGTTCGATCACAATGCCGTGACCCGCTGGAGTGGGAGCGCGGAGTATGACGTCCCCTTCGAGTAAGACGTACGCATGGGCGGCGGGCTGTCCTTTGCGGTAGACGATTGCGCCGGCTTTGTATTGCTCGGTGCTTGCGTAGTTACTGAGGATATCGATCTCCTCCGGTCTGAGATAGCTGAAGACCTTGGCTGCTTTCAGAGTTGCGGTTGTCATAAGTTCTCCTTAAGTTCATGAAACTGTCAAGCACGAAGCTCGTGACTGTGCTGCCGCAAGCGGTTCAACATTGACTCGAGCCGCTTCTTATTCTTGGCGCAGGCGGAAGAAGCGTGACATTGTCGTTCGCCCTCGGTTGCTTTCTCTTGGGAGGACTCGGTGTTTCGATTCGGAAAACCACCTTCAGTCCGAAATAGGTCGCACGTGCAGCCGGCGATCCAGTCTACATATCGTATATGTTGACAAGTTGGAAGCGGGCTGCCTGGAGGCGTTCCACCATGAGCTGTGAGAACCTCTTCAGGAGTTCATAGCCGAGGCAGCAGTCGTTCTCCGACTTCTGACGCAAGCATTCTCCATCCAGCGCTATGGCGCGTGTCACCTCCACGGCCCGTGCGTCGAAATGCCAGTGGTATGGCCGAACCAGCCAGGACCACCCCAGAACCTCGCCTTCGCTCAAGGTCTGAATAGTGATGGGACCCCGCTTCGGCGCGTGAACCTCGAGCGCTACCTTACCATGCCGGATCAAGTAGCAAGCGTTAGCCACCTTGCCCTCACGGAGGATAACCTCGCCGGCGTCAAAACGCACGTTGGATGCACATCCCGCCAGCAGTTCCAGATGTTCCTTTTTCATCCCTTTGAAGAAGACGCTCTCAACCAGAAAACGTTCCAGATCCTCCATAACAGTCCCCTTTCCACGCAGTCACGCAGCGTGCGATTCACAGGCGAGTCGCAGTTGCCCGGTTAGGTCCGGCTAATTGCCAAGCACCGTTCGCAAGTAGCCGCACCAGAGGCGCAACGTTCAAAGCGCCGTCCCAGTGCGTTTCCCCGCGACGATGGACTTACCATGCGCCAGTTCCTCGAGCGTTTCTTGACTCAGCCTTTCCTCACCCACCTTCTTCGGGACCAGGCCCAATGCAAGAGCCACTCCGTAAAGAATGGCTTCAGGTCGAGGCGGACAACCCGGGACATAGAAATCGACTGGAATCACATTGTCAGCGCCTCCTAACACGTTGTAAGTATCAAACCAACAACCCCCTCCCGTTGCGCAGGAACCGATAGCGAACGTGAGCTTGGGATTGGGAACAGCCTCCACCAATCTCCTTAGTGCCGGCGCAACTTGTCGGGTGACAGGACCGCATATCAGGAGCACATCGGCGTGCCGGGGAGACCCTACGAGCTTAATTCCGAAGCGCTCGGCATCATAATACGGAGTGAGAACGTTGATGACTTCGATATCGCATCCATTGCATGCGCCAGTATTCGCGTGGTATACCCAAAGCGCTTTGCCAAAGGCCTTTCTGCAAAGACTTCGTAACATGGTGCCACCTCACCTTTCATTTACCTTCCCAGGGTTGCCAAAACTCCCGCCGCGCGGTCCAGGAGAGGGTATGGCGCCTGGGGGTAAATCCCGAGTAAGACACATATGGCCGCCAATATCATCATAGGGACGAACATCCGCGCTGGTACTTCCTTCAGGTTGGGCGGAGGGGCGCTGCCTGTGGGTAGATTGCCCCAAAACACTCTATACCCCGCGCGAACCATTACAACCATAGTCAGAATACTCGCCAGAATGGCAATGCCGGCCGCCCACCACATTCCAGCCCTGGCAAGGGCCAGATATATCGTCAGCTTACTCCAGAAGCCATTGAGCGGAGGGAAACCCGCTAGAGCTAACGCCCCCACGAAGTAACACGCGCTCGTGATAGGCATCTGATTTCTCAGCCCCCCGAGCTCGGATATTCGCCGGGCACCAGTGGCATACATCACCGCGCCTACGCACATGAACAGCAGGGATTTGCAGAGCGCGTGGTTGAGCAGATGATAAAGGCCGCCATAACATCCCAGGTAAGTTCCAAGTCCGATTCCAACCAGTACATAACCCATCTGGCTTACGGAGGAATAGGCGAGCAGCCGCTTGAGGTCGTTTTGGGTTAACGCCAAGATGATGCCGAGCAGCATCGAAAAAGTGCCCAGGGCTACAATGAAAATCGTGACCTGAGGCCATGCCGGATAGAATATGCTCACCGTGCGGGCGAGGGCATAGAGTGACATTTTTATCATGACGCCCGATAGCAGCACGCTAATCGGTGTTGGCGCTTCTGCGTGCGCGTCAGGGAGCCAGGGATGAAACGGCGCAATCCCGGCCTTGGTCCCAAATCCGATTAAGAGAAACGCGATCGTAATGGCCGCGGTGGCCCCTGGTATGAATTGAACCACGTGCCGGATGTCGCTGATCAGCAGGGCGCTCCCTCCATCGAGTTTGTTTGTGGCCGCCGCGCTGGCGTAAAGCAAAACGCATCCGAACAAGGCGAAGGTAATCCCAATGGTCAGCAGCATCAGGTACTTGTAGCCAGCCTCCAGCGCGCGCCGATCCCAATAGAAAGCCACCAGCAGGCCCGAGGTGAGCGTGGTGGCTTCTATCGCCACGTACAGCATGATCACGTTGTTGGTCACGCATCCCCACAGCATGGTTCCCAGAAACCACATCAGAAGGCCATAGAATGTACTGGTGCGGCGGGCGGCGGGACCGTTCACCATCCGCTCCTCGATGTATCGTGCGGAATAGACCGCTGCCAGCAGTCCGATAGCTCCGATGATGACGACCATCAGAGCACTCAGGGCATCGACACGGAGCTCACGGTGCCAGGTTGTGAGCACCACATTCCCCAGGATCCGGTACGCCATCCAAGTACCCAACCCGGTGACAAGTGCCATTGTCAAAACGGATATCCATTGCTGAAGAGCTCGCTTCGCGCGCGTCGCCGAGATCACAATAACGCCCGCCAACACCGGCAAGAGAAATACAGCCGCAGGCAGGGCTGAGGTCTCTGTCAAAACTTCTCCGGGCATATCAACATCCTCCGGGCGAACCGTTAGGTCCCGCTCACCACCTTAATTCCCGCAGCAGGAACGTATCCGTCGAGCCGAACACCTGCCGGACTCCACCAATGACGTACAGGAGGAGAAAAACCGTCACAACCACTTCCGTCGCAACCCCAAAAAGAGCAGTCTCCGGCAAGCTGGGAGCCAAGCTCACCAAACTCAGGTGTACCCCGTTCTCAAGCAGGCAAAGCCCGATCACCGCTTTGATCGCATCCCGACGCGTCAGGACAGCGTACAAGCCCAATGCGAAAACCGTGGACGCTACCGCCAAGTTCGTTCTAAACACCTCGAGTTGCGCCATCCCGGTAGGCGCTAGAAGTGCGACTTTGCCGTGTGTGAGACGGAAGAAGCTCATCATCAGCAGGGCGACAATCACGGCCGAGGGGCCAAACCCAATCACCGGCTTCAATTCGCGGTCGTCCACACCGCGGATCGCCCGGAAAAGGAACCAAGGCGTTAAGACCGCCTTCGTGAGCAGGGCGGTGGCAGCCCACCAGTACAGGGCCTTGTTGACAGAAGCAAAACTCAGAAGCAGCCCCACAATCAGGAGTGCCTGACAGAGGTAGGCGACAATCGAAAACTTGAGCCTTCGCATCTCAACCGCAGCCACCGAGGTGATCACCAAGGTTAAACTCAGGGTCTCGATCAAACCGGTGTGTAGGGCTTCCGGGTTCATGCTCTCCCTCCTCGCAGGCCCTCCCTGAAACCGCTCGTCATCATCCGGTCAAGGACCGTTGGAGGTGGGAAGCACCTGCCGCACCTCTGGCAGGGCCCCATGAAAACCTCCAGCCGCATGTACATGTCCTGGGGAGCGTTCGTGGCAGTTTCGAATTGCTGGCTGAGGCGGATGGCTTTTTCGGGACAAACTTCTTCGCACTTGCCACAATACGTACACCTGCGCCAGTAGAACTCGACCGTCCGCATGTGCTGTTCCGCATCCGACACCACAATCACGTTGGCCGGGCAGACGTTGGCGCATCCACCGCATCCGAAGCACAGATCGGCGTCGATCGCGATCTTGCCGCGGAACCCGGGTTTCGGATCGTGGGATGCAAAGGGGTATCCGAGGGTGACACGCCCCGCTTTCAAGCAAATCAGCGCTTCTCGCAGCTTGCTCAGAAACACCTCAACCTCCCGCTACTTTCCAATCATTGCAAAGGCCAGGGCAGCTAGAGACGAAACCCCGACCCGCATGTAATAACCCATCGCTTGATCGATGCGGAGCCTTGGATTTACGACATCAATAACCGACACCAGTACCAGAACGACGAGCACTTTCACGGTCGTCGCGACCAAGTCAACCAGGTAAGTTCCAAAGTGCGGCCAAGGAAAGAACACCTCCACCAGCAAAAAAGCGAACACAAGCTGCTTGGCCCACATCGCCCATCGGAGGAGCGCCAAGCGCGGGCCGCTCTGCTCCACCAGAGAACCTCCCATGATTTCCTGGTCGGCCTCCGCAATGTCGAATGGCAATTTACCTGCCACGGCCTGGAGAGCAAGGAAGAATGCCACGCCCCCGATCGCCATGCTGATGCTCGGTCCATTCTGCACCTGCCAGTTGACAATGCCACCCAGCGCCAGGGTCTTGGCCTTGAACGCACCCGCGGAGAGAGCAATGGCCAGGATGGGCTCGACAGATAAAAGCATCATCATTTCGCGCGAGCTCCCAATGGAAGCATACGGGCTGGCGCTGGCGAAACCCACCAGCATGATCAGCACACTGCTCATCGTCGCGACATAGAGCACCACGATCAAATCACCCGCGAAGGCAAGCGGTGCGGCGGCTCCCATGGGGACCAGCGCAGCTAGAAGCAGCACCGAGCCAAGCGTGATTGCCGGCATGCCCGCATAGACGACTCCGCCCGTGCTTCCGAGATCCTCCTTGCCTAGGAGCTTGAGGAGATCCCAATAGGGTTGCGTGATCGGGGGCCCAATTCGAGAGTGGAGCGCGGCACGCAGCTTGCGCATGATGCCTTCGAAAAGGGGAGACAGAAACAAAGCGGCCGCCGCGTTCAGCAAGCAGAGCAGGAATATCTTGATGAGCCAGGCTGTCATCGTATCCCTCCGTTGCGAGCCCTGCTTCTGGACATCTCCAGAAGCTCTGCGTGGGAATAAACCCTGACCTCGCTTGTCCTTCGATCAATGGTCTCGAGGCGCTCCGTGCACGAGAAGCAAGGGTCGAGACTCCCCAGCGTAATCGGCACGTCCGCGATGTTGGCACCCGCAACCATCGCCGGCATAGCCTGGAGGTTCGGATAGGTGGGGGCGCGCACTCTCCACCGATAGGGCCGGTTATCACCGCCTGTCAGCACAAAGTGGACTGCCTCGCCCCTCGGCGCCTCCACCACCGACACCCCGACTCGACCCGGCGGTATCTCCTCCTTGATCTCCGCGCAAATGGGACCCGGAGGCATGGCGGAGAGAGCCTCGCGCACTAGCCGAATTGATTCCAGCAACTCGGCGACGCGCACGAGCACACGCGCCCATGTATCACCCGCCTCTTGCGTGGCGATCCGAGGGGGCACCTCGTCATACGCCGCATAGGGGTGATCGATCCGCGCATCGATGGCCACCCCGGAAGCTCGGGCAGGCGGGCCGACAACACAGATCTTCTTCGCCCATTCCTTCGTCAACACCCCGACTCCCTTGGTCCTGGCTTGCAACGTGGTATCGCCAACGATCGCATTGCGAACCGCTATGGTTTCTTTTTCTACCTCGGCAAGCGTCTCGAAAAGCTTGGGCTTTATCTGATTGGGGAGATCGCGGCGCAGCCCGCCGACCGTATTCATTCCGTACGTCTTGCGGTTTCCGGAGATCTCTTCACAAAGCCACATCACTGGCTCACGAATCCGCCAAGTCTGCATGAGCACCGTTTCGAAGCCGATAATGTGCCCCGCAATGCCCAGCCAGAGCAGGTGCGAGTGGATACGTTCCAGCTCGAGCATGATGGTTCGGATATATCTGGCCCGGCGCGGCACCTCGATGCCTGCAGCCTTCTCGACAGCCTGGCAATAGCAGGTGGAATGAATGAAGCCGCAAATCCCGCATATTCTCTCCGCCAGATACGGGATCTCGTTGTACGTCAAAACGCTATCGCCGAGCTTTTCAATTCCTCGATGGTTGTAAAAGATGCGGGTATCGCATCCCACAACCGTCTCCCCTTCGACGAACATGCGCCAGTAGGCAGGTTCCTCCAGAACCGGAAAGAAAGGCCCGATCGGCATCACGCTTGCCCCTGCAGGGGGTTTGAGCATCTGTGGGCGCACATTTTCAGCGCGTGGAGGCTGATAGTTGTAAGGAAAATCCTTTCGCAGGGGAAACACGCCTTCCGGCCAGTCGTCTGCCAAAAGCAGGCGGCGTGGATCCGGATGCCCATCGGGATGGACGCCAATGGCGTCCCGGAATTCCCGCTCTGCCCAATTGGCTCCCGGGATGACCTCGGTGATCGACTCAATCCTCGGGTCTTTTTCCGACACGGGAGATTCGAGCAGAACGTAGAGATGCTCACGGTCGAGCGAAAACAGATGCAGAATCGCGAAATCTCCGGTTACGGGTCTCTTATCAGTCCCCACCGAAATCAGGAAGCGCGCTTGGAAGTTGTTGACGAGCTCCACGACGACGGACCGCATCGCCGTTTTCTCGATCGCAAACCGGAGGGTATCGGCGTGAGGTTGAGTCGTTGACAGGAGAGCACGGTCGCCGTGAGCGGCGACTGCTTCTTTCAGTCGCGTAACGGTCGCCTGATCTATGGTACTCATACCCGCCTCCTCAGCTCCTCACCCACAGCAAGATTCCAGTCACTACGATGGCCCCGATGACGATCCATAAAAGATAGACTTGCGGGGTGCCGACGTGCGTTCTGCTTACGCGGTCCGCGGTTCGGTCAATCGCTTTGACTGTCGGCGTATACAGCCATTGGTCAAAATCGAGCGCGCGGCGAAGAAAAGCGGGGAATCTCGGCACGGGAACTTTTCCGCTTGGATAGATCCCCTGGAATGCGTGTTTGAAGGGCAGATAGAGGCTGCTGGCGGGATAGCGGACCATGTCCGGAGCGTGCTCTTCTCCGCAGTACCAGACCGGCACGGACCTGGACTGTGCCCCGCCCGCGCGCTGAATCCCATAGCAGAGCAACGCCAGGACGGCCAACGCCGCCAGAATGGCGAGGGGCGACCAGAACCCGACTGGTGATCCGTCGATCAGCCGGAGGCCACCCCATATTCGGGTTGCATCCACGCCCGAGACCGGCATGGCAGTAGCTCCCTCGATTGCATGCCCGATGATACGCAACACGGGTTGTGGAAAGATTCCCAACAGGACGCAGAGGACGGCAAGCGTGACCTGGGGCACGATCATGGAGATCGGCACTTCCTCTACACCGCGGCTCTCGTCCCCCTTGCCGAGGAAGACTGATGCGAGGACCTTCAGGAAGGAGGCGAGCGTGGCGAGCGAAATGAATAGTGCTATGAGGCCCAACACCAGGAATAAGGGGAAGCGCATTCCTGCCAACAGGCACCCGGCGACGATTAGCCACTTGCTGGCAAACCCGTTGAGGGGGGGTACCCCCGCGATACTCAATGAGGCTATAGTCGTAGCGCCGGTGGTGAAGGGCATGAAACGCGCCAGGCCGCCCAGTTGGTCCATGTCGCGCTTGCCGGTCCGGTAGAGCACCGAGCCGGCGCCAAGAAACAAGCAAGACTTGAAGCAGGCGTGGTTCACAGCATGCAGAATCGTGCCCGCGAGGGCAATGGTGGCGAGGCTCGGGTACATGTCGAGACAGTAAATCCCCACTCCGAGGCCAAGGCAGATGTAACCGATTTGCCCGATGGTGTGGAAGGCCATCAGCCGCTTGGTGTCGGTCTGCCGCAGTGCGGTCAAGGTCCCGACAAAAAGCGATCCTGTGCCTGCGAGTCCCAGAATAATTCCCCATACTTTGAGCGATGAGGAGACAACCAGAAAAAAGCAGAAAAGACGGATCAGCCCATAGATTCCAAGTTTGACGAGCGCCCCCGAAAGGATCGCACTCATACCTGAAGGCGCAACCGGATGTGCATCGGGAAGCCAATCACCCATGGGCAAGATGCCTGCCTTGGTGGCAAACCCCAGGAAGAAGAGAAAGATGATGGTGTGAGCCAGGAGCGGTCGAGTGACTAACAGCGCAGACAGGGTCTGTCGGATCGCATCAAAAGCAAACGAGCCAGACGTCCTCCAGAGAAACAGTACCGCGGCCACCATACAAAGCGTGGCGCCGTGCGTGATGATGAAGTATTTCAGGCCTGCCCGCTGGCTCGCCGCGTTCTCACTCTCGAACGTCACCAGGAAGTATGAAGTCAGTGTCATCGACTCCCAGAAGATGAGGAAAAACAGGAAATCCGTGCACGCTAGAACTCCCGTCATACTGGCGACGCAGAGGAGAAGAACCGGGAAGAACTTCGCGACGTTGTCGTGCGCGTAGTGTTCCATGTACCGGATCGAGTACAGCGTACTCAGGAGAGCAATCACGGCAACGATGGCCAGGAAGATGGCACTGAGTGGATCAATCCGCAGGGAGAGACGAGAGCCCAGTTGGGGCAACGACAGGATCGTATGCTCGCCGGAAGCCACCGTGCATGCTCCCACGACCGCGAGCCCGGTATACACGGAGGAGGCACAAACGAAAGCGAAACTGACCCAGCCGCACAGTTTCCGCCTGCGCGCAAAGAGCAGGCTCACCAGTGACCCCACGATCAGGATCACGATGCTGGCTTCGACGTTGTGCACTGCGTTAGCCATTCTATCTCCCTATCAACTGCACTAAGGGCATGCCCACGAATGGGGCTACCACACAACCGATCATCAGGATGATCAAAGTGACGTTCATGGCCAAAGGCGGATCGGCTGGGACTTGAGCCACCGTTAAGGGCGCACCCAGGAAGATTTTCTGTGCGATGTAAAGCATCCAGCCGAAGGAGATCAAAGTTTCGCTAAGGATGAAAATGACGATGAACGGTCCAATGGGTCCGGAAAGACGCATGGCGCCGGAAAGAATCATGAACTTGCTCCAGAAACAGGCCAGCGGCGGGACTCCAGTGACGCTCAGAACGCCAATGAAAAATGCCATAGCCGTGAGGGGCATAATTCTGCCCAAACCCCGCAGCGACGATATGCTGCGAGTCCCTGTGACGTAAGAGATGACACCCGCGCAAAAGAAGAGAGTCGCCTTACTGTAACCGTGGCAAATGATGTGTAAGACACCGCCGCGAAAACCTAGAGTCGATCCCAGCCCCCCGATCGCGATGCCAAGCAGCACGTAGCCGAGATGCGCGATGGTCGAATAGGCCAGCAAACGCTTCAGGTCATCCTGAACGAAATAGAAGGAGAGAGCGACCAAAATCGTAAGCAGCGCCATGCCGGCCATGAGCAATGAAATCTTCGGGGGAATTCCCCAGCCGCCGCTCACCGTCCTGGCTATCAGATACACGCCGGCCTTGACCATGGCTGCCGCGTGCAGGTAAGCGCTAATCGGAGTGGGAGCCTCCATGGCGTCCGGCAGCCATGTTTGCAGGGGAACCTGCGCCGCCTTTGCCCAGGCCGCGATCAGGAGTAAGACCAAAACCCCCGATTTCAAACCATCGGGCAACATGCCGAGGGCTGAGAAATCAAACGAGCTCGTGCGAGCAAACAGAATCAGAATGGCCAGCAGAAAAAAGCCACTGCCGACGTGGGTCATCAACAGAGCTTTGAATCCCGCCCGCAAGCTGCGCTCGCTCTGGTAAAAAGAGATAAGAGCCCACGAACACAAAGTGGTAAGTTCCCAGAAGACGAAAAACTGAAGGAAATTCGGCGCAACTGCCAACCCCACCATACTGGTGATGAAGAGCAGGAGCCAAAAATAGTATCGTCCGTACTGCTCACTGTTTACCGGGTGCTCCCGGTTCTTATCCGTAAGGTATGCGGTCGAAAAGAGGACGGTAAGCAATCCGATAGGCACTGCGACCAGCAACATCACAGAAGCCAAGGGATCAATAAGAATCCCCAGGACGGGCGCATCAACGATGCCGCGCAGCCAGGGGATGTACCACAACATTCTGGTGTAAGAAGCACCGTAGGTGGAGAGCGTGAGCCATACAGCCAGGCCGGTTGCAATCGCCGCAGTCACTAGCGCAGCGGGGCGGGCGCGTCTTTTCAGAACCACGGACAGGAGAGCCCCCGCGGCAGGGAGGATCAGCATCAGGACGGCGACTGAACCGATCATGCCGGCACCCTCCCTTTCAGTGGGCTCGCGCATTCAGCTCCGGCGGACATCCTCCGTATCTCGATGACCTCGTTCAATACGTCGGTGATGACCTCAACACTGGAAAGCACTTCGGCGCTCATTGGTTGGAGGAAACCCGTTTGTTGCGGTTGAATCGCGATCAGAAACACGCGTCCAGCGGTCGTCCGTTTAAGGTAGTCCACAAGCAGGCTCACGGGCACACGGTGTGTGCTCGGCCAGTAAGCAGCCGTTTGATCCTCATCGAAGAGCGCTACGGAGCCGGGCGCAGATTTCATCTCGACGCAGTCAATCAACACGATGGTGTCGGGCCGCTGATCCGCCGCCTGGCACAAATAGTTCTCTGGAACGTCCTGGGCGTCGATCACACCCACACCGGGCGCACTGCAGATCTGTTGGGCCACGCAACTCCCGGCTGCGTCGTCCCCACGACAGGGATTGCCAATGCCTATGACGACCACGTTGCCTTGCATCGCGTTGGAAAGCTGTTCTCGTAGATTCATATTGCCAACTCGCGCGGACATGTCGCGCTCCGCAATGTGTGGTTCAGAATCTCTCTACTCGACCAACTCCCTGATCTGACCATAGTTAAAGACTGGGCCGTCGCGGCATACGTAGCGATGGCCGATGGCACAGTGATTGCATTTTCCAATGCCACACTGCATCATGCGTTCCAAGGTTGAAATGATCGCTTCTTCTTTGAACCCGAGCGCAAGCAAATCCTGGATAGCGATCCTGATCATGATGGGCGGCCCACAAACGTAGGCGAGAGTGGACTCCGGGTGAAAGCTGATCTTTTTGAACAGCGATGGGACCACACCCACCTTTCCAGTCCAGCCAGCCTGGGCCGCGTCCACAGTTACGTGAGTTTCCACATCCGAACGCTTTCCCCACTCGCTGAGTTCCTGTTTGTAGACCAAGTCCGTCGGCGTCCGAGCACCGTAAAGGATAGTCACATTGCCAAACCGGGCGCGCTCATCCAGGACGTTCCAAATCAAGCTGCGGAGCGGCGGCAATCCGATACCTCCTGCTACAAATAGCAAGTCCTTCCCGTAGGCCGCTTCCACGTTGAACCCGTTTCCGAATGGACCACGAACGCCCACCTCATCGCCCTCTCCAAGTTTGTGCAATGCATTGGTCAATTGCCCGGTGCGTCGGACCGTCGTTTCTAATGCCTCGGGTCTCGTCGGACTGGACGCGATGCAGAACGGAGCCTCTCCGTAGCCAAACACCGACAGTTCCAGGAACTGTCCGGGGTGAAAATGGAAATCCTCCCCCTTCTTCGAATCCCGGAAGCGCAATCGGAACGTCCTGGTATCGGGAGTCTCATCGCAGACATCCGCTAGCCACGCGATATCGGGAAGGAATACATCATTCATGCCATTTCCCCTTCCGGATGGCAGCAACCACCGCCGGCATGTGCGTGGTGCCCAAGCACACCTTGATGCACCGCCCGCAGCCAACGCACCCAACCGTGCCATCGCGCGTGTAGTACTGCGCGCTTACTTTATGGAAGAAGCGGCGCTTCATCCGGTCCTTCCGTAGCGCGCGCGGATTATGTCCCGAAGCTTCCAGCGTGAAGGCCGCGTACTGGCAGGAATCCCGCAGGCGGCAGCGAATCCACGTGCCATCACGACCGAGATCCTTCACGCCGAAACAGTAACAAGTGGGGCAAACCAGGTTGCATCCGCCGCATTCCAGGCACCAGTCGCCCATCTTTTCCCACAAAGCGTCTGGCACGCGCCCCGTCGAGATGCGCCTCATGGCCGACGCAAAATGGCAGGTCTCTTCCCCAAAATGGTTTCTTGCCGCTACCTCAAGGTTCTTTCGCCGCGATACTTCGTCTTCGGTAGCTTTTCGGAAGAGGCTTTGCGCTTCCGCTACCGCCGCCTCACCCTTTGCACTACCAACCTCGACGAGATAGCTCTCGCCCAGATCGGTCAGCTGAGCGTCACAACTGTCGCTCAAAAAAGGGCCTGAGTCCGTGCAGACACAGAAACCCAGCGGGCATGGAGTTGCGCATGCCAGGCTGATGACGGTGAGATTGCCGGAGCGCCGAAGGTACGAGGCGTCCGCTGGCTCCATTTCGTGCATTCGAGTCAGGAATGCGATTCCTTTAGCATCGCAGCTGCGTGCGTTGAAAAGAAAGCGACGGGTACCGTCGTGAATCGCCTCAACCTCGTGGTGTTGGCCGTTACGCCTGATCTTAACGATGGGATCAGTTTGAGGTAGGACAAATTCTTTCGGTGGATGAAGAGGATTCGGGAAATCCCACACCACCTCCTCGGCGGAACGAATGGTTGAGAAAAGGACGTCTCCGCACGGGGTACGAACGGGAGCGACTACTTCCCCGGCTTCCAGCAACTTCTCAAGCCATTTCGTTACAGCTTTTTTTTCTATTGAGAAGGCCATGGACGGCCTCTTATGCGCGTTCTACTTTTACTGCCGTTACACCCTCAGTGCCCAGTACGTTGGAGACACGATCACGAAACGTGTAAGGTACAACCAACAACCCGGGCTTGAGATCCGTTCTCACCAAAACTGGAACCATTGCCTCACCGTGCACCGAAGTCAACCTGGCCTGCCGTCCCCCACTCAGTTTGAGTGCATCCGCATCGCCTTTGCCTATTTCAACGAAGCCATTGGGAAAGAGCTTCCGCTCTGATTGATAGTCACGCCTTAAAGTCGGCGAGAAAGAAACGAGTGGGTCGTGTCCCCAGTCAAACGCAACATCCCGCGCCAGCAGGTATGGACGCTCAACGGATGTCAACGCGGCCAACCCGGTAGTCCGGGTGGGCTGAACTACGAGCTTCGCCCGGTCAAAATCCTTAAGCAATGCTCCGCCCCATCCGTCCTCGGACAGCCGTTGCTCCACCCCGGCGTATCCCGGTGCCGCCTGTCCGATCTCGCGGAGCACGTCGGAAGCTGAACTGTATGAGGAGGTGAACCTCCCACAAAGCTCAGCCAGCACCTGCCATCCGGTCCTTGCTTCCCCGGGCGGATTAGTCGCCGCGCGAAGTCTTTGTACCCTGCCTTCCATGTTGGTGACTGTTCCTTCGGTTTCAGCAAGGCTGGCAATCGGCAGTAGTGCGTGGGCGATGCGCGCGGTGGGTGTGAGAAAGGCATCCAAGACCACAAGGAACTCAATCCGCTCCATCGCAGCCATGGCGCGCTGTCCGATCGGGACGACGGATGGAGGGTCATCCGCCACGACAATTAATCCGCTCACAGACTGCAATAGGCTTTCTGCCCTCAATCCGGGGGCCGAGGGCAGTTTCTTGCCCCAGATATCCTGCACACGTTGCCGAGATCGTGCGTCGTCCAACGGATCATAGCCGGGTAGGCGATCCGGTACGACTCCCATATCACACGCCCCTCGGACGTTGCTCCGCGCCAGAAGCGGCAAGAGTCCGGAAGCGGGCTTGTCCAGATGTCCGGTGATAGCGGCCAGCTTGGCAAAGGCGGCAGCATCTTTTCGCGACTGATCCCCCGGTCCGCAGCTGGGCGCGATCAGGAATGCCGCCCGCTCGGCACGCGCGATCCACTCCGCTGCTTGGCGAACTTCTTCGGTCCCCTTGACAGTCTCCAGATCTCGGCGAAGTGCGTCATATCCGATTGGTACTGACGTCCGATCTTGCAGCCTCAAGTCAAGGATGGCGGCCAGAAGGCCATTGATCACTTCACCTTCATTTCCAGGTGTCGCCTGCAGGTGGAGAGAGGCTAGACGTGCCATCTGCGTTTTTCTGTAGCCTACGGTTATAAGGTGGGCACCCTTTTCCACCGCCCTCAGGATCGAAGAAGCCGCCCGTGGGTGTGTCTCGGCTAAGTTACCCTCAGTCAACAAGATGACTTGACTGGATGCAATGTCATTGAGGCGGATTGAAGGGGCGTGTTTGCCGCATACCTCCTCAAGACCTGCCAATAGCGGGCGACAGATGGGGTGGTAGGAAAAGTCGACGTTGTTGGTTTGGAGGCCGGCCCTCGCAAGCCTGCCCGCCAGGTAGTTTTCCTCATTGGTTGCTCTGGAAGAACCTAGAACTCCGACCGGCTTGCCCGCATTCATCAACTCCTTGAGGCGGCCGGCAACATGATCAAGAGCCTCATCCCACGAAACAGACTCCTGCTTTCCGTTGCGCCGAAGCAGCGGTTGCCGCAATCGGTCGCCCCACAGGGCAGCCTCATGCGCGCTCCAGCCCCTGGCGCAAAGCCTTCCCTCGGACACTGGATGAGTTTCGCTCGGTGCCACGCCAACTAGTTGTCCCTCCCTCGCCAACAAGTAAAATCCACAGCCACAGGAGCAGAAGGGACACGCAGTTGGGACGGTCACCATAACGGGTCCTGTCCTCTTTCTAGGCTCTATACACCTCACTGCTGCCTGTGTCCATGACGAGGATCACATGTGGTAGTGCCGATTCGCAGTCGAGCATGGTCTGTATCGCATCCACGCGAAACACGCTTATTCCGGCCGAAGCGGTCGGCTGCTGACAAACGGGGCGCTGTCATGGTTTTCAACGGTGCCTACTCGCATCCCAAGTATCAAGACGGCGATAGCTCGCCGCTGGGTATTTCCCCGCGTAGGCGGGCGTTGTCATGCTGTTCTGTGTGCCCGATAGACATCCAGCAACTGGAATCGCGTGGCCTCCAGTCGCCGCTCAATGATAGGTGCAAGGCGTTTCAATACTTCGTAACCAAGATCGTGGTTCTCCTCACACTTGGCTCGCAGGCACTTTCCGTCCAACGCGATGGCGCGCACGCCGGTCCTCGCATGCGCGTTGAATTTCCAATGAAATGGAGGCAGCAGCCACGACCACCCCAGCACGTCTCCTACCTCCAGCGTGTCTACGATGATCGGTTTGCGTTCCGGTGCGAATATCTCTAGCGCCACCCTGCCTTCGCGAATCAAATAAAATACATTGGCTTCGTCGCCTTTCTTAAAGATGTAGCTGCCGGCATCGAATCGCACGTTGGAAGCACAGCCAACCACCAGGTTCAGAAAGGCCTCGTCCAGACCCGCAAAGAAAGAATGTTCCGCAATAATGCGCTCAATGGTCTCCACAACCACCTCCTTCCTTCTGGCTTTTGCCCGTCATGTCGGTTCCGGCCGGGCAATGGAGTACAAACCTGGGCAGCTCCGAATGGCTTGATTGACATTTCTTGCTGCACTCGGTCTTGTCTCCTTGCTTTGGTTCTGACTTCGCTCGCCGCCTCACGGAGTCTCAATACGCTCTGGCCGATTTTCTCCAGTCCTGCTTGAGTTGTTTCATGATGTCATCTGCCAACATGCTTCTATCAAAGCCCGCGGATTTTCTGGTCCTCCAGATGGGTTTCTGAGAGCGACGGTCCACAAGGGTAACTTCTGCAATCGTCCGCCGTACAACCATCTTGGCGGGCACGATTGTGCTCTCAGTTTGACAAGTGAGAATCGCATCAGCCTCTTCCGGCTTTGAAGTGATCCCGACTGCCGCCCATTTTTCGAGACGCGCTTTGACCAGGAGCACAAAATCATCTGAGGACGGAGCCACATAGATCATCCTCACTTGGTGCAGCAGAAGGGGGCCGGCTGAAAAACTGGCCTGTGCGGCCAGGAATCCTGCGGAGGTTAATAGGGCCAGAATTGGCAGGATCGCCCAGTTCACTGGCAGCGGTCGCTGATGCAAAAGTCGAGAGTTCATAAGGCTCGTCCTTCCTTTCTTGCTGTTTCTAGGTCCCACGAGGGTCCGTAAGTGGCTCCTCATCCTGATGTGTTCATCGGTAGGATTCGCAACTCCTCTACCACCATTGCCACGGCGTAGCTTTGTTCACGTCGGAGCATCCCGTCCGCGCTACGAGTGCGGATCGGGAACGCCCGGAGGCAGCCGCACGAGCCGCCGGAATCGGCCGATGAAGGCTTCCAGCGCGGGTCTGACGCGCACCCGATGAAGGTGTGGGCAATCACGCCGCAGTGACGGCCGTTTCCAATAGCCAGCTGCACTTCTTGCATCTTCCGCTGAAGATGTGCAGGATCTGACGGGCTCAAGAGTACAGCGGGTGGATCAGACTTGGGCTTTGATGCTTTTCGAGACTTCATAGCACCCTCCTTCGGATGTCGCAGCGAAGGAGTATCACTCGGCCTCTTATCTCGACCGGCGGAGGCTAGGGAGAGCCATTAAGAACGGCAACGAACTGTCTCCAGCGCAGCTGCACAGAGAATCCAGACACACCACACTCTGCTCGAAGGTTCTCTCTATATTGTCCTTCGAACCAGTACCGTGTGAACGATCCGTCCCTATTTCGCCGGCACGGTAAGAATCAACACCGCCAAGACTGCCAAGACGAAGCCTGCGACGAGCGCAAACAGGGTGTGGAACGGATGGGCATGAAAATGGCGATCGCCCGATCTCCTAAAGTGTTCCAGGGTCCTCATGACCAACCTCCTGCGACGATCGGGCAGCAGACAATTTGCTGATCTCTCGCCTATATTCCCCTACTTTAATTAGACACCTTTTCGATGCGATATTGCAGTGATATCGGCTCCTTGGTTCCTGGCGCCTCTCTTCAGGCGGTGTGCCGCACCATCTTGCAACGAACACGCCCAATGTCTACCCGCTCGCGACTACTTTGCCCGCTAGCTGACATCATCGTTATTGCCCGGTTCCCTTAAGAGCGTGGAATACTGATTCCCGAGACGGGAAACGGCGTGGTACTTATGTTGTCTTCAAATTCCCGATTGCCGTGAAAACCACATAACCGTGGAGGCAACTTGCTCAGGAATGCCGACCCGCGATAGAGGACTCGTCGCTCGCATGAGGCTCTATTCCTCGAAGCAGGGGCCACCATCGTGACCATGTTTCTGGTGATCCTTGATGGTGCAACTCAGCCGGGAATACGCGAGCTGCAGGGAGCGTCTTTCCTGCTCGGTGAGGTACGGATTCTCAAGCGCGGTAAGAATGTCATCGAATTCCGCTTCCAGTTCTTCAAGCTCGGCACAGAGCATGCGACCCCCGTTTCCTCCTGAAATCGTCACGGAGCTGACTGCCAAATAGACTCGGCAAGGGCGCTCGGCTGCTCTCATCAAGAGATGATCCGCCGATTACGCAACGGCTCTCGCCATGAGTTCCTTTCTTCCCAAACCTAAAATGCCGTGTTTTTTCCCTACTCTCTTGAACCCCTCGATGGCGGCGTCCAGATGGTGTTTATCGTGAGCCGCGGACAGTTGCGTCCGAATGCGGGCCTGCCCTTTAGGCACGACCGGAAAGAAGAACCCAATGGCATACACGCCCTCGTCAAAGAGATCGCGAGCAAAGTCTTGTGCCAGTTTGGCGTCGTAGAGCATGACCGGCACAATCGGGGTATCCCCTGCCTTCAGATCGAAACCAGCCTCTTTGAGCAAGCCGCGCCAGTACCTGGCGTTCCACTCCAACTTGTCGCGACGATCAGTCGAGGCGCTGATCAGATCCAGTACCTTGATCGCACCCGCCACGATCACCGGCGCCACGGCATTGGAAAACAGGTAAGGACGTGCGCGCTGGCGGCACATCTCCACCAGTTCGCGGCGCCCGCTGACGCAGCCTCCGGAAGCGCCACCCAGCGCCTTTCCCATCGTCGTAGTAATCACATCGATCTTGCCGAACACGCCGCAGTGCTCGTGCGTTCCACGGCCGGTCTTGCCCATAAAGCCGGTGGCGTGCGAGTCATCCACGAACACCATAGCGGTGTACTTCTCGGCCAGCGCGACGATGTCGGCCAGCTTGACGGTGTCGCCGTCCATCGAAAAAACGCCGTCCGTGATCACTATGCGGGAACGCTTGTCCTGGTGTTCTTGCAGCTTCTCCTCCAGATGGCCCATGTCGGAATGCTTGTAGGTGTCCTGCATCGCCTTGCACAGGCGCATTCCGTCTACGATCGACGCGTGGACGAGCCGGTCGGCGATCATCACGTCCTGCTCATTCAGGCAGGCCTCGAAGAAGCCGGCATTCGCGTCCATGCAGGAGGGGGACAGCAAGGTATCTTCGGTGCCAAGGAACTTGGTCAGGCGATTCTCCAACTCGCGGTGGATGTCCTGCGTACCACAGATGAAACGCACCGAGGACATGCCGTAGCCGCGTGCGTCTAATCCTGCGTGCGCCGCGGCGATGACCTCGGGATGGCTGGAGAGTCCGAGGTAGTTATTGGCGCAAATGTTGATGCACTTCCTGATTACCGAGCCAACCGGAAACTCCACCTCAATTTCCGACGACTGCGGCGAGTGGATATACCGCTCCTCTTTGAACAAGCCCGCGGCTTTGATTCCCTCAAGATCAGTCTGATAGCGGTGGCGAACTGTATCGGCAAAAGCCATGACGCGCCTCGCATAATAAGATTTTCTTCAGTGCGGTACCCAAGCCGGACTTGGTCCCGAACTAGGTCCGGTGGCGGGCACGCTCTAGCCCTTGACGACTTCAGCCTTCTGGAAACGCCGCACCAGTCCCGCGATGCGCTCGACGGTGTCGAAGGCTTCGGGGGTGGCGCATTCGTCGGGAATGTCAATCGAGTACTTTTTCTCCAGAAACCGAAGCAGCGACACCATGGAAAACGAATCCACAATGCCACCGGAAATCAGTGGCGTTGTCTCGGTGATCGTTCGCTCGTCTCCCTCTTCCAGGTATTCCCGCATAATGTAATCGCGAACTGCTTGCGTGATTTCGTCCATAGTCGGCCTCTGTTTAGTCGTCCATGATGGTGGAAAGATCGCCCACGGGCTCATGGAATTCCTTGCAGCGCAGGATGCGGCGCACGATCTTGCCGCTGCGCGTCTTGGGCAATGAGTCGACGAACTCGATTTCCTGGGGCATGGCCAGCGGCGACAACCGCTTGCGAATATGGTTCATGATCTCCAGTTCAAGGTCGTCGGACGGTTGAAAACCTCGCTTTACGGTCACGTACGCTTTCACAACTTCCATGTTGACGGGGTCGGGTTTCGCGACGGCGGCGGACTCGGCGACGGCCGGGCATCCCAGCAGCGCCGATTCCACTTCGAAGGGGCCGACCAAGTGCCCGCCGGTGTTGATGACGTCGTCATCGCGCCCCATGAACCAGAAATACCCATCCGCGTCGATGGAGGCGCGGTCGCCACACAGGTACCATCCATTCCTGAATTTGGCCTGGTATCCGGCGGCGTTGTTCCAATAACCGCGAATCTGCGACGGCCAGCCTGGGCGCAGCGCAATTAGACCTGCCGCAGCGGCCCGATTCACCGGTTCGTAAGTCTTCGGATCCAGCACCGTTGCGGTGATTCCCGGAAACGGTTTGCCCATCGACCCAGGCTTGATTTCCATCCCGGGAAAGTTCGTGATCACGATGCAGCCAGTTTCGGTCTGCCAGAACGTGTCGTGGAACGGTTTCCCGAAGACTTCTCTCGACCAAATCACGGCCTCGGGGTTCAGCGGTTCGCCCACGCTCGCCAGATGGCGCAGGCTGGAGAGATCATGCTTGCGGATGATTTCCGCTCCCTCTTTCATGAGCAGGCGGATGGCAGTCGGCGCCGAATACCAGACGGTAACGCGGTACTTCTCGATGAACTCGTACCACTTGTCGGCATTGAAACCGGAGTCCAGAACAGCTTGTGTAATCCCGTTCGCCCAAGGTCCGATGATGCCGTAGGACGTGCCGGTCACCCAACCCGGATCGGCATTACACCAATAGATGTCGTCAGGCCGAAGATCGAGCACCCATTTCGCGGTGAGATACTGCGAAATAATCGAGTAGTGCACGTGCTGCGCACCCTTGGGCTGACCCGTGGTGCCAGAGGTGTAGTGCAGAACCGACGGAGATTCGGCTTTCGTCGGGTAGATTGGGAAGTGCTCGACGGGCGGCGCATGTTCCATCGCGAAGGCAGTCTCGCATTCCTGGAGAGACGCCTGGGGTGCATCTACCACGATGAAGTGCCGCAAGTTCGGGAGCTGCTCCCGGATCTTGCGGATCTTAAGGAGGTGTTTCTTCTGCGTGATGATCGCCGACGTCCCGGCGTCTTTGAGCCGTACGCAAAGAGATTCGTCGCCAAAAGCCGAAAACAGTGGCTGGGCCACCGCGCCCATCTTCAGAATACCCAGAAATCCGATGTACAGTTCGGGTACGCGGTCCAGAAACAGGCATACTCGCTCACCGGGGAGGATTCCGAGGCTGGCAAGGAAATGGGCGATGGTGTTGGAGTGGACACGAAGATCGTTATACGTGAAGCGCTTCTGGTTGCCCTGATAGTCTTCCCAAAGCAACGCCAGCTTCTCGGCCAGACCCAGTTGGCACAGGCGGTCGCTGCACATCCAACCGATGTTGATCGCATCGCCCGACCGATAGCCTAGCTCGCGCTCAGCGATCACCCAGTTGAAATTCGTGTTGAGTTGCTTGTATGAGGGCCGATCACTCATGGGCTTGTCCCCTCCTGGTGTCCGTCCGCCAACTTTCAGACTCACCACTAAGCCAGCCGCGCACTTGGAAAACGGCAGCAACAGAGCACAGAAATCCATTCTGACCGTACTCCTGTTTTTGCCGGCACGCAGTGACCCCCGTCAATCACTGCTGTGACGCAGCGAACCTAGTAGCGTGATAGGCCGGCAGGAGGGTTTGAAGCAGGCAGCGTAGGCGCGTCATCTCAGAACAGGTGGACAAAGCCTGGCTCGTGGTCGAGCCGAGAGAGCCCAGCCGAGCGAAATGCATCAACCGCATGCTCGAGTTCGCTTGGGCTAATACAGCGGTTGATCTCGGGATATTGCTTTTCGGTGACGCGGCAGGCGGGATGGTATTGCGCCATCAGATTGACATAGGTTTCGGGACCGAGTTCGCGGCTGATCCAGTTCATGATTTCCCGTGTTCCGGCCACACCGCCGGGCATGATCAGGTGGCGCAGAAGAACGCCGCGCAACGCTACCCCTTGCTCATCGATAACGAGCGTACCGACCTGGCGGTGCATCTCCTTGATGGCACGGCGTGCCGCTTCGGGGTAATCCGGAGCTTTCGCATAGCGGCGGCCACTCTCGGGATCCCAGAACTTGAAATCAGGCATGTAGATGTCCACTATGCCGTCCATCAGAGCAAGCGAATCCAGCGAGTCGTAGGCGCTGGTGTTGTAGACCAGCGGCAGACGTAGGCCGCGCTCCACTGCCAGCAGGAGCCCTTCCAGAATCTGCGGTACCACGTGTTCCGGAGTCACCAGGTTGATGTTGTGGCAGCCCTGTTCCTGCAAGCGCAACATCATCCCGGCCAATTCTTCCGGTTCGGCGGGGCGGCCTCCTCCCTGCCAGCTAATTTCGTAATTCTGGCAGAAGACGCAGCGCAGGTTGCACCAGCTGAAGAAGATCGTCCCCGAACCACGGTTGCCGCGCAGGCATTGCTCCTCGCCAAAGTGGGCAAAATGGCTGCTGACGATCGCGTAACGTCCGGTCCTGCAGACTTTCGTCTTGTTCTCGATGCGGTTCACGTGGCAGTTGCGTGGGCAAAGGACGCAGTCGGCCAGCTTCTCCAAGCCAAGCTTGACGCGACGCGCCAATTCCCCGGATTGCCACAGCTCGAGATATACGGGCTGGAAGTTCCTTCGATTGACGGCAGTGGGACGCTCCAGCATTTGTCTTCCCGTGGCGCTGGTTTCCGAATCTTGGAGCAGCTCTTCGACCGAGCGCTTTCTCGCGTGGCAGTCGTGTCCCCCGGAAAGAATCCCGGACGCCGCTATTTGGCTGACTTCAGGCAGGCGTGGCGCTGGTAGGCTGCTACGCAGTCCGTTTGTGCTCGACCCGAGCGCGTTCTACGTAGCGACCGTCCCTGACATCCACACGCACGATTTCCCCCGGAGCGATAAACAAAGGCACCCGAATACGAAGGCCATTGTCAAGGGTTGCATCTTTCCAAGCGCTATCCCGTTGTGAGTGCGTCGGTGGCGCTGTGCTGGCCACTCGGGCCTCGACTATGTCCGGGGATACGACACTGAGGGCCCGGCCTTCAAAAAACTCCACCGGCAGTTCCATCCCAGACTGGAGGAATGCGAATGCCGGTCCCAAGATTGCGCGTGGAACTGCAATCTGCTCAAAGGTGCGGGGATCCATGAAAGTACAGGTTTCGCCGTCGTCAAACAGAAACTCCATTATGTGCCGCTCAATTTCCAGGTCTTCCAGCCGCTCCTGTAGCCGAAAGTGCGGTTCCCACATCCGGCCACTGGTGACATTGCACAACTTGGTCTTCACCACTCCGCCCAACTTGGCAGACCCAGCTTTCGATTCGGCCTCGAGAACTTTGTAGATTTCCCCCTCGATGCGCAGGAACATTCCCGGTTTCAACTCAGATGCAATCACCATGGGGCTCCCCCCGGTTCGGCCATCGTTCACCCACATTGATAGACCCTGGCACCTTCCCTCCGCAGTGACGGAGGTCACGACGAGCGGCCACGGCGATCGGGCCCGCCTTTCCGCAATTGGTGCTGAGGACCCAGTCACATCTGGGTCCGTCGAAACGAGCTAGAATTTGTCAGGGAACTGGGAGGGTTACTCATGCTTGAGATGGAAGCGGTCCGCATGGAAGTTCCAGTCGACACCAACGTTATTGTAGGTCAAGCACATTTCATCAAGACGGTCGAAGATCTCTACGAAGCCGTCGCGACGACAGTGCCGCAAGCCAATTTTGGTTTAGCGTTCAACGAGAGCTCTGGAGCGTGCTTGACGCGGTCAGAAGGGAACGATCAAACCCTTCGTGATACCGCCATACGTAACGCCCAGGCCTTGGGCTCCGGCCACACCTTTGTGCTGGTCATCGGGAATGCCTATCCCATCAATATCTTGAACGCCATCCGCAACGTGCCCGAAGTGTGTTCGATCTTCTGCGCGACGGCTAATCCAGTGGAGATCGTTGTGGCTCGGACGGAACAGGGTCAAGGTGTGCTCGGTGTCATCGATGGCAGCTCCCCGAAAGGTGTAGAGGGCGAGGCAGATGTAGTCTGGCGCCACGATCTGCTGCGCAAGATCGGCTACAAGCGATAGGAGATCGACAAGCGGGCGGCTGGGCCAACCGGGGCGATGCGGCCCTCGGCACACGCGTTTGGCTTGCCGACGCCCGACGAGTTCCTGACCTGCATGACGAGTGCACAGCTCTAGCCCCCGGCCGCTAGTGGCATCAAAGCCGAATAGTAGTCGCGCGATGTTGCCGGAATGGGTGTAGAATGACCGCACACGTTCAGAAAATGCGTTTCGAAGTCACCTCTCGCCAGTGACTCTCCGGGATACGACTACCAGATGCTGGACGCCCGTGTTACTCCACGGGCGCACTCCACCTCTTCAACCGAAAATCTGCGGAGGTTTCCATGCTGGCCAAGTGCAGTAATCCAGCCTGTTCCGCCACGTTCCACTATCTTCATGAAGGAAAGCTATTTCCGATTGAATTGAGGAGCGACTCAGCGATCGTCGCATCAGGTACTGAGTTCAGGGGCACACCGCTTCATTCCCAATGTTTTTGGCTATGCTCCTCGTGTTCTCGTGTCATGACAATTGAGCCCGACGGAAAGGGAGGAGTCGGTATCGTGCGGGGTCAAGCTACACTATTGCGTGCAGATGGCTCCATGCACGACTCCGTTCTCGACAGGGCGTCTGAAGATTATCGGAGGTGTGCATGAACAGCGCGAAGAATACGCTCCAGGTCTTGAAACAAGAACTGGAGTTTTTGGAGAAGGGCGGCTACCGCTCGCCGATTGCGTGGCGGTGGCCTCTGGCCTTTGAAGACTCGCCAACATGCTCTAGTCATCGACGGTCTGCCTGTCCAGAGGCCGACTGTGTTTTGATGGATTTTGTGCCGAAAGAATGCCATTACGAAGCCGTTCCGTGCCGACACATTCCCCTGAATGAAGCGTGTGAGACGGTGGACAGTCTGTACAGGACCGGTACCAACGAGGAGATCGAGGGCGCATTGCGACAGTGGTTGCTGAAGACCATGAAGCGAGTCGAACAACCAACTCAATCTGAAATGCCTCGGCGGCACGAAAAAGCCGCGTAAGGAGAAGTACAGCATGGCTCAATGAATGACGAAGGAAACAGAGAAGACCCATCGACCACCCGGTTCGCGGACTGAGATGACGACCAGGTATTCAAAGGAGGAGGAGTGTTAAGGGTTTTTGCCAGAGACACATCGACCTCAAAGGAGATGGTCCTTCCTCCTCCTCAACGTCAGGGCGGGGGTGTCTCATGCCGTGCCTGGAGCAGCAAACTCCTGCGCGTCTCCGTCGACTGACGACGGGCGAAGGCACACGGACTGAGGAGACTACTGGAGGTTTCTGGTTCCACGTGTATCGGCTTGCGGACGAGGCA
>Ga0209517_10002613_pt1 | contig 25137 bp, 20 predicted proteins | sample PeaSoiMetSII2010_FD_187695 | JGI IMG/M metagenome (GOLD analysis project Ga0209517, IMG submission 187695) | Peat soil microbial communities from Weissenstadt, Germany - SII-2010 (SPAdes) (version 2) | ecosystem: Environmental > Terrestrial > Soil > Wetlands > Peat | place: Germany... | reverse complement strand
TGAGTGGGCCGATAGACGGTGCTCAAGATCAGCCTGTCTTTGTCAAACACTCCAGAATAATCGCTTTCTCCGAGGCTGAATGTGATCGTCCCGTTTACAAACGTGTAATTTCCATATTCACGGTTCTTCTCGCGTGCATCGCATGACTTGCTGTATCGTGACAGGGCTTCATCATCCAGTTCAGTGGAAACATTCACGCTGCAGACCTGCCCATCCTTTCCAAAACGCAAGATCGAATAGAACTCGACGTCGTGGCCGCCGGAAGTTGCTATGTCCTTGTGCACGAACACGCCGGAGGGTGCCGGAGAAGGTGCTGCGGCGGGTGCTGCGGGCGGCGCCGCCGGAGACGCTCCAGACTCAGCAGGCTTTTCTTTGCGGCAGCCCGCGATCGCCACGGCAATAGCAAGCAAGGCGACGGACACCGTCAAGTGGGGCCGATGTGCCCTAAACGCCTTGCTCCAGATCATTCACGTTCACCTCTCAGATGGTTTCCAAGTATAGCTATGGCTACAATCCTATGGCGAGGCGGAACTCATGGCAATCCTAAAAGGTCTGAAGGTCCCCGGCCTGAACACGGAGCGCTTGCCTTTGTGGTGTTAGGTCTCGTCTATCTGCCCGTCGCAAAGTGGCTCCTCTCAGAACTTTCAAGAGCAGTAGGGCGCGCCGAACCAACGCCTGAAGTTCTGAAGTGAATTGGCCATTAGCGCTCAGAACCCCGTCAATGAGCGAAATTGGGGTCTTTCAACAAGTTGCGCTTTGACGAAACCCTATCTCCACAATGCCTCGCCGTCAATACACTACTAGAATGGTGCCATGGCAAAAGTTCCTGTCGCTGGAGAAATTGCGAGGGGGTTCGAGTTGCTGGACTCGACACGCGCGCCAAGGCGGTTGTCCGAGTTGGTCTCCAAGGAGGGGCTCCTGGTTCTGCTCTTCTATCGCGGGAATTGGTGACCGTTTTGCCTCCGCCAGTTGGCGGACTATCGCGAACACTATCCGGAAATCAGGTCGGCGGCCGCGAGCCTGGTGGCTGTTTCCGTGGATTCGTGCGAATCATCGGAGGCCTTGCGGACTCAGCTCTCGTTGCCGTTTCCGATTTTGTGCGATACGGAACGACGCGTGGTCAAGGACTGGGACATCTACAACTCGCGAGAAAGAGGCGGCATCGCCAAACCGGCCGTCTTCGTGATTGATCCTAACCAGGTGGTCCGTTACGCTTCGGTGGACTCGGTCGCGGCGCGCGTTCCAGCCGTCGAGATTGTCCACTTGCTACAAAGTGCTGCCAATCCGCAGCCGATTCGACGCAGAGTTCACATCCCCATGTTGTCGGAGTGGATCAGGGCGATTCGGAATCACTTTCAAAGTTAGGCGGATGAATTCATCAATGAGCGAAATCGAGAGGCCTTTACACTCATTGAGGTGTGGCAGGCTGGCTGACCGGGGGCGCTATCGGAGAAGGAAGTCTGACATCTCGTGCTTCGGCGCAGTGAAGGCTCCGAAGAGCAATCCTGCAGCCAACCAGCTAAGCAGTCTCAGGGCAAGGTTTGGTCCGCTCAGATGCGGAAATCGATCAACGATCAGTTTGCAATAGAGGCATTGCCTGATCGTAGCGAACAGGAACAATCCAGATCCCACCGAGAACACCCCATAGCCCCACACATAATGCAGTTTGCTCAGATGCTGATTGCGCCGACCCAACCGCCAACCCGAGGCCATCGGCACTCCGAAACCGCGAATGATCGCTGGAGCCACAAAACTGCTCCATGGCCACGCAACTGAGATTGCGACCAGAAAACTCGCCAGCGCGATCACTCTTTGCCACTCCTATCAGACGACCATTTAACCTCAAATCGGGTGAGTTGGATGGTGTGCTGTCTGTAGTTGGCGAAACCGGGCCTCTACACTCAACCCCCCCGGTCGCACGGCACGCCTACGTGAAGCGCGACGCCAAGTCGCTCTGGGACCGGAGTCTTTTCACTGCACCTTCGTCGCCCTCTTCGCGGAGTTATTGGCGGTGTTGGGATCGAAGGCGGCGGAACTCACCGTGGCCGTGTCATTGATGGTGCTTCCAGACAAGGCCGTGACTTTCACCACCAGGGTGACGGTCACCTTGGCGGCCTTGGCCAACGAGGTCACCTTGCACGATACCGTCCCCGTTCCTCCCACGGCGGGCGCGGTGCATGATCCCAGCGTTGTGCTCACACTCACGAAGGTCGTGCCCGTCGGAGTCTTATCGGTCACGTTGACAGAACTGGCCGTGTCGGGACCGTTGTTGGTCGCCACAATGGTGTAGGTCAGATTGCTGCCGCTGGTCACGGTGGCGGGCGCCGAGTTGGTCACCGCCATGTCGGCTCCGATCAGGGCAATCCGAGCCACGAAAGCATCGGTACCGGTGCCGCCCTCGGGACCGTTGAAGTGAGTCTGGAATGCGCCCGTCGTGGTCGGAAAATTATCGGACGACGTTTGGCCGGCCACATAAATGGTGCCCGCAGGACCTACAGAAATACCTTGTCCGTAGTCGTTGCTAGTGCCGCCCAAGTAAGTAGAAAACAGCAACGCCGTTCCCGTTGGGTTGAACTCCGTCACGAAGGCATCGTTCCCGTTTACATAGGTTTTCACCGGGTTCTTCACGGGAAAGCTCAAGTGACCGGGGGTATCCACCACCGAGCCCGTCACGTATGCATCTTTGGCCGAGTCCAGGTGGATCGCGAATCCTTGCGTCACATTCGTCGCGACGTTCTTGATTGGCTGGTTCCCCAAGAAGGTTGAGTAGACCAGACCCGTGCCGGTGGCGTTGAGTTTGGTCACAAAGCTTGTCTGGCACGTTCCTCCAACCTGATTGCAGGTAGTCTGGAAAGCGCCTTTGGTAATAGGAAAGTCCGGCGAATTGCAGGAGCCCGCGACATAAGCACTCTTCGCGCTGTCCACTGCAATCCCAAACGGTTTGTCCTGGGTACCGCCGGTCGTAACCCCCCCGAGGTAGGTGGAGTAGATCAGGGACGCAGCGGCGTCCTTGGTTGGATCAAACTTGGCAACGATCCCACGATAGGTGTTACACACAATGCCCGCCGGCTTGCACGTCGTTTGGAATGCTCCCGGTGTGGTCGGGAAGTCCTTGTCCCCGGTGTACGCGCTCATGTAGGCATCGCCCGCGCTGTCAATCGCGACTCCGGTTGCAAACGATTGGGCCTGAGCGGTCGGACTTCCCAGCAGCGTTCCGTAGAGTTCGCCCGACCCGGCGGCGTTCAGCTTCACAAAAAAGGTGGTGTAGGGGCCTCCACCCACATAAGAGCCCTGAAACGCCGTCGTGCTCAGGGGGAAACCCGGGTCGTTGACATTGCCGGTCGGGAGCACTCCATTGGTCTGGCCCACGACGTAAGCTTCTCCGGCCGCATCCACCGCGATCGCCGAGGCGTAGTCAAAGCCGGTGCCCCCGATGAAGGTCGAGTAGTCGATGGCCGAACCGGTTGCGTTCAGCTTGGTGACAAAGGCGTCCGGAATGTGCTGATTGTTGCAGGTTGCCGTGGGCTTGCCGTTCACCATGAGTTCCCCGCAGAATGAGCGCAATGCGCCCGCGGTAGTCGGATAGTCGTCAGAGTTGGTCCACCCTGTCACGTATGCGTTCCCTTTGGAATCGACCGCGATGCCGTACCCGATATCGTCGTTGATCCCGCCCAGGTAGGTGGAGTAAACCAGTGCTTTGCCCGTGGAGTTCAGCTTGCTGACGAATACGTCGAAGCATTGGCCCGTGGCGCTGCAATTTCCGCCGGTGTGATAAGTCTCAATCGGATTCTTGACGGGGAAGTCGACCGAATAAGTCTGGCCGGTAACGTAGGCGTTGCCGCCGGAGTCGACCGCGATGGCCCAGGCCACATCGTTCTGCGTGCCGCCCAGGTAAGTGGAGTAGGCCAGGATGGGGTCGATCACCAGCGAGCGGTTGTGATCGTAGTTCCCGACTTTGAAGCGGACCGAGTCCCCCGCGACGAGCGCGTAGTGACCATCCACCAGATGCTTGCGTCCCGCCACGTTCTGGTACATCACGGGCTTGCGGAAGCGCACATCGCCGCCGCTCATGCTCAGGAGCAGGTCGCCATTGGCGTCGAGTTTTGGCTCCACGCCGGCAAAGCTCAGCGCGATCCGCGACGCATCGCCTCCCGGCGCCACTACGAAATCGTATTCGAGTTGACCCTGGGAGCCGTAGTACACCAGATCCACACCAGGGTAAACACTCTGGTATCGGACCTTGCGGTAGGTGGGGACGTTGGTCCTCCACTCCTTCGGGTCGTTGCCTAGGAAGTAGTTGCTTCTGCCGGGAAGCTCTTCCGCGCCGCTCAACGTGGGCATGAGATTCGCGCCAGCAAGCTTCATGCGCAGCACCGATGTTGCCCGGCTTCCGGGGCCCTCATCGGTGGCAGCCTGTCGGAGGTCCGGCGCGCTTCCCGCTCGCAGTTCGAGCACAGCTTCATCCGGCGTAAGGAAAAGCTCGTACCCGCTGCCACGCGCAAGGAATCTTACTCGTGGATCGGATTGTCCCTGGTTGGCTTCAAAGGCCATCGGCAGCTTTCCATACTGGCCCACCAGCCGTGTGCGTGCGGCAGTTGGCTCGGAATGGTTGAGTGGCGACTGGGCGAGGCAAGGCGACAGCAGAAAGAGAATCAGCAGCAGACGTAGGCGCGCAGCTCCCATGGCAACCTCCTCGTACGTTACGTTTTCTCGAACAGGAACGTCCCAGGGCCCGAGCAGGGGAGGGGTGAAGCCGAAGAGCGACAGGATTGTCCTTCCAGACACACCGCATGTCAAGAGGCAAGATTTTGCGGTAGTGGCGCAGTTTGACCGTGGAAGAAGAAACAACGTGAACCACGAAGGACACGAAGGTTCACGAAGGACTTCATTTGCAGGGGTTTCCTTCGTGAACCTTCGTGTCCTTCGTGGTGAAGCCTTTAAATTGAGCCACTACGATTTTGCAGTGTCAACGGAATTGTTCCACCGCAGCGATCAGCCCACAAAAGCCGGACCCTCACAACGCTGCGTTGCGAGGGTTTACAAATCTCTATGTAACTTCCGCCAGGTCAAAGGGTTAAATTGATTCAGATAGTTTACTTCTTTGCCGGCAAAATTCGTGGTTTTGGAGTTTGCAATGTGTCGAGGCCGTTGAACCGAGCGACAGTTCTACGAAGGAGTTATCGAATGAAAGCAAAGCTCGTTCTCTCTCTGTTCGCGCTGTACGTTTGCATCATCACGGCGAATGACTATGCGTTCGGCCAAAAGCTCTACCCTGTGCAGGGTCCGCTGGCAACACAGACGCCGCAGCCCGTACTTACCGGCCAAATCAGGCGCCCCATGTTTTCAGCGGGACCTGTGTTTCTGCTGCTTAAATCCTGGACCGTTGCAGATGGAGAGGTACTTCAGGGCAAGCCAAAGACGGTTAAGGCGACTTCGGTGAACATGCCACCGGCGGAGGCCTGCGATCCTCCGCAACCCAACCTCGCCTTTGCCTGGGATGCCGTCTACGGGCAGGGATTTTTCGTCGCCCGTATTCTGGGCAAAAACATCGGGCAGGCTGTGTTTACTGGAAGTCAAGGAACAGTTCTGCAAGTAGAGTCGCTGGATGGGCGAAACGGCGTGGCGGTAGACAACAAGGGGAACATGTATAAGTTGGTCTGGTAGGGGCCGCGCGGTGCGGAGCGGGCCTACGCCGAAGCCGCCGCTGCCTTGGGCTCCGAGAATACCAGCCATTCCAGGCTGGAGAACGGAAGATACACGTTGGGCGCATCCATGCTGGCCATTGCCTTGCCAGTAATCTCGCGCAACGCCGTCATCATTTCGTCGCTTTGAAAACAGAATCCAGTTTCATCGGTCGCCGCCACCGTGCCCGGGAAGGCCCGGCTGAAAAGAGAAACTTTCACCATCACGCGCTTGCCCACAAGCTTGACTTTGAACGAAGGTGAGTCTGGCAGCGACATAGTCTCCTCCCGGAAATGCTTCTTGCCATAAGGTTGCGGCCCGCACTTCGATTCAACAAGCCCCGTTCGGTATCTGCCGTTACGACGGTAATCAACCTTCTGGCCTGGTCGGGAGGAAAACTATGTCGCACGTCTGCCGCTGGTGGGCGCTGGAGTCCGTTCTGGAATTTGCCAATTCGATCAGTAATCTTTGGTTGAGGGGGCAACCATTCCTTCAACCCGCTGGCGATCCGAATGAAAACTCTTTCCCATTGACGCAGACGGGGATTGGGGAGACAATGACAGCCGTTTTGTGTTAAGCAGGAAATTCCGGCTGAAGACTGAGTCTTCACCACAGCCGCCCCCCACTGTAGGACGACTCCCTGGAGAATTAGCAAACCCAATCTCCCTTATAAACGTCCCCAACCACATGAGGAGGAACTACGAATGAGACGTGCATCTGCATTCACCGCTGTCGCTCTATTGTTCCTGGGCAATGCCATTTCCGCGTCCGCGCAGGAACCGTCATTAGCCCACAAGGGCAGAGTGATCATCCCTGAGTCCGCGATTGAACTCCCTGAGGATGTCGGGATTCATGCGCACACGCCGTATCGAATTTTTGTGCCCGCAGATCGGGATAAGTTTGGAGCTCAACCCAACGGCTATGCCTTGCCCGAAGCCGTTTTAGCTCCCAATTCGCCGCCGTTCCCCGGCTATGGCTTCGAGACACCGGCTTCGATTGCGTGTCTTTATCACTTGGTGACCCCGGTGACGGGCTGCAATCCGAACACCTTCAAAACCAATCCCAGCGGCGGCAGCAAGGCCATCGGGATTGTGGACGCGTATGACTACCCAACCGCCATGGCTGATCTGAATGCATTCTCTGCACAGTTCGGTCTTCCCGCAGTAACCGCAACTACCTTCCAGGTAGTTTTTGCCGGCGGCACTGGCGGTTGTGCAGGCACCGATCCCGGAAATGATGCAGGCTGGGAGGGAGAGCAGGCGCTGGATATTGAATGGGCCCACTCGATGGCGCCCAAGGCCAAAATCATCCTGGTTGAGGCGGCTTCGAATTCGTTTACCGATCTGCTAGCCGCCGAGGATTGCGCCAGCAAACTTGTGGCGGCGGCCGGCGGCGGAGAAATTTCCAACAGTTGGGGTGGATCCGAGTTCTCCGGCGAGACGACATACGACTCGCACTTTAAAAAGTCAAAGATCGTCTACTTTGCTTCGACCGGTGATTCGCCGGGGACCGAGTACCCCAGCGTTTCTACCAGCGTTGTCGCCGTCGGCGGCACCACCACGGCCAGAGTGAATAGCGGTAGCACTCTCGGCAACTTCATCGGCGAAGCTTCATGGGATGATGGTGGTGGGGGCGTGAGCATATACGAACCCCGCCCCAGCTATCAGAGTTCCTTGCCGAAAGCGACCCATCGCCTGGTGCCCGATGTCTCCTCCGATGCCAACCCCAATACAGGAGTCTGGGTCTATGACAATAATCCCACCTATGGCTGCTGCTGGTTGGTGGTCGGAGGAACCAGTGTTGCATCGCCTAGCTGGGCTGGCATCGTGAACGCCGCCGGTCACTTCGCCGCCTCCAGCAGTGCCGAACTCACCACCATCTATGGCGCCTACGCCTCGTCGACGAACTATCCCGCAGACTACAATGACATCTCCTATGGCCTCTGCGGCTTCTATGATGGAAACATTGCCGTAGCCAAGTGGGACCCCTGCACCGGCATCGGCAGTCCCAAGGGGTATGTTGGGAAGTGAGCCTTGTCGCACCATGTGACACGGCCACCCTGTGCTTGGCCTTGCCGAAATGGCAAGGCCTTTTTTTCACCTATGGGACGACTAGCAGATCGAGGACTAGCAGATCAGTGACTGAGCTGAACCTGAGACCGGCCGTTGTTTCCAGTTTCCGCGTGCGTTACACTAACCTCGCTCTCGCGGTGCTCCCACCTCCTTTCCGTCTCCACCCGTAAACTACCCATTTGCTGCAATGTGTGTGCAACCCAACGCGGTCATTCCTAAGGCCATACTATATATGGTGTTATATTGCTTGACCCCGCCCCAATTTCACCGTTACAGTAGCTTAACTTTGTGCCCGCCCTGTCCAGCCTGGGGTGAAGAATGGTCGCGCGTCGGCCGCAGCACGCATCGAATCGACGAGAGGAATCTTGTTGGTAAACACGTGCGCCAGCTCAGCCAACGCGCCCCTGCGAGGCGAACGATTGGCAACTGGCCACTGACAACTGGCCACTGGTTTTCAAGGAGTTTACGTTGCTCAAACTGAAGAGGCTTCAGATTCTCGGGTTCAAGTCGTTCTGTGACCGCACCGAACTCAAGTTCCACGGGGACGGTGTCGCGGCCATCATCGGCCCGAACGGCTGCGGCAAGTCGAATATTTCCGACGCCATCTCCTGGGTGCTGGGCGAGCAGTCGGCCAAGACCTTGCGCGGCGCGCGCATGGAAGACGTCATCTTTGCCGGCACTCGCGACCGCAAGCCCACCGGCATGGCCGAAGTGTCGCTCACGCTGATCGATCCCGAAGCCTACAGCGGCCTCGACGCCAACGCTCCCACCGAAATCGACATCCAGGACGAACTTCCTCAGGACGCTCGGGCCGAATCCCACGTCACCGACGACTGGGACGAAGCCTCCATCCGCGCCCGCGCCGCCGAAGCCACCGAACAAGCCGTCGAAGACGCGCAGCCCGGCAAAACGGAAGAAGTGGAAATCCCGCGCTCGAAGATCAATACGCTAGCCGTCGCCTTCCCCGACGACGAACCGATTTTCGCACTACCTGTTCATAATGTTTCCGCACCTGCGACCGCCGCGTCTGTCGGCACCGCGGCCCCGCACGTTGTTCTCAAGATTCGCCGCCGCAAGTTCAACCAGCAGCAATTCCACCGCGGAGAAATCGTGGTCACGCGCCGCTTATTCCGCTCCGGCGACAGCGAATATCTGCTGAACGGCAAACTCTGCCGCCTGCGCGACATTCAAGAATTGTTCATGGGCACCGGCCTGGGCCCCGAGTCCTACGCCCTCATCGAGCAGGGACGCATCGGCCAGATCCTCAGCAGCCGCCCCACCGACCGCCGTGCGATTCTTGAAGAAGCCGCGGGAATCACGAAATTCAAAACCAAGAAGCGCTTGGCCGAAGCCCGTCTCGAGGACGCCCAGCTGAACCTCGCCCGCATCAACGACATCTTCGACGAAGTCACGCGCCAGATGAATTCGCTGAAGCGCCAGGCCTCCAAAGCCGAGCGCTACGCGCGCCTGCGCGAAGAAATGCGCGCCCAGCTGCGTCTCGTTCTCGCCAGTAAGTTCGCCGCCATCGAACACGAAAGCGCCGAACTCGATTCTCAACTCAACGCCCTCGCCGAGGAAATGCAGCATCGTACCGAGGCCGTGCAGCAACTCGAAGCCGAGCATGCCGATCGCACTCAGCGGGGCTATGACATCGACACCGAACTGCGCGAGAACCGGGAACGCATCAGCCAGATCACGCTCGAAATCGATCGCGCCCACGCCCGCCGCCGCCACAACGAAGAACGCTGCGCCGAACTCCTGGTGCGCACCGCATCGTCCGAAGCCGAATTGGCGCAGGCCCGTCACCGCCTGACCTCACTGGAGTCGGAACGAGAATCCAATCGTCAGATTCTCGAATCCGCAGCCGCCGACTTGGCCGCCGCCCAAAGTGATCTCGTGCTCTGCCAGCAGGACGCCAGTGCCGCCGCCGCGAGTCTCTCCGAAATCGAGCGCCAGCAGGAAGAATCCCGCGTCACCATTTTCGACACCGTCTCCTCGGCATCGCGCCTGCGCAACCAGCTCGCACAAGCCGAAGAACGGCTGGCGGGAGCCGACCGCGAAGCCCGCCGCCTCGAAGCCGAGATCACCAACGCGAACTACCAGGTCGAAGCTTTCGGTGGACAGCGTGGTCAACTCGCCCTTGAATTCGAAACCGTCACGCAGCGCGTCAGCGGCATCGCCGAAGAAATCAGCCAGCTCCGCCGCCTGATCGAATCGAAGAAGCTCGAAGAAACCCGGGCCAAGACCAACCTCGACGTCTTGCGCGCCGAATACGCGACTGCGCTCGGCAAGAAAGGCTCGCTCGAAGCGGTCATCGCTGAGCACGGATATTCCACCGAATCGGTCCGGCGGCTGTTTCAGTCCGGCGTCATGCACGGAGGCCTCGCACCGGTAGGCGTGCTCGCCGATTTCCTCGAAGTGGAACCGCGCTACGAGCGCGTCGTCGAAGACTTCCTGCGCGATGAACTGAACTACGTTGTTGTCAAGTCCTGGGACGCCGCCGACGAAGGCCTGCGCATGCTGCGCACTGGCGTCGACGGCCGCGCCACCTTCCTCGTCCATCCCGAAGACTCGCAAGCCAAGTTCTCATTCGTCCTCGACGAAGCCGCGCACTGCGCGCCCCCCGCGGCTCAGATCGTTCCGCTGAAGAGCACGATTCGCGTTTTGGATGGCTTCGGCAAGTCGCTGGAAGTCATCCTGCCCAAGCTGCGCGACGGCTACATCGTTCCTGAAGCCAACGTGGCTCGCGGCTTGGCACTAGAAAATCCCGACGCCTTCTTCCTCTCGCAAGCCGGCGAGTGCTTCCACAACGTGACCGTTACCGGAGGCAAACAGCGCGCCGAAGGCCCGCTGTCGATGAAGCGTGAGCTGCGTGAAGTCCTCCGCCAGCTCGAGGATCTCGAACGCGCCCTGCGCGATGAAGAAATGCGCGTGCTTACCCTGGGCCGCGAAATCAAAGATCTCAGTTCCCTGCTCGATCGCCTGGACGGCGAGAAGCGCGAAGCCGAGCATCAGGCCATGACCTCCGGCCACATGCTGCAGCAACTCGATTCGGAGATGACCCGCGTCAGCGAGCGCCTCAGCGTCTCGCAACTCGAACTGCAGCGCCTCGCCTCCGAGCGCGCCGAGCAGGAAAGCATAGTCTGCGCCAGGCAGTCCGAAATCGAAACTCTCGAACTGCAGCGCATCCAGCTCGAACAGCAAATCGCGGCCGCGCAGGGATCGCTGACCGCACTGCGCCAGCGCCGCGAAGAATCCGCCCACACGACGTCTCAACACGCCGCTCGCGTGGCCACGCTCGCAGAACGCCACCGCTCGGCCGCCGCCGTACTCCAGCGCATCGAATCTCTATTCTCCGAAATGGGCGAACGCGTCCACGCGCTGGCCTCGCAAATCGAAGCTGCCGCCGCCGAAAAGCTGCAGCGTGAATCGGAAAACGAGCAACTCCTGCAGCACGCCGCCGATCTCGAAGCCGAGCGCAATGCCGCGCAGGCCCGCGAAGGCCTGCTGCAGTTTGAAACCGAACAACTCCGCGCCCGCCTGACCGAGATCGACGAACTTCTGCGCCACGGCCGCCTGCTGCTCGATCAGGCTCGCGACCGCCGCGGCGAATTGTCGGCCGCCGCCGCCAAACTCCAATCCGACGCGCAGTATATGTCGGAAACCTGCATTAACGAACTCGGAGTCGAACGTTCTGCACTCATGGCTGACACAACCCTGGCCGCCGTCACCGGCGAACAACTCGCCGCCGAAGATCAGCTCTACCGCGACATGCGCGCCAAACTCGAAGCCATGGGCCCGGTCAACATGATGGCGCTCGAGGAGTACAAGGAAACGGCGGAGCGCCACTCGTTCCTCGATACTCAGCGCAAAGACTTGATCTCGTCCATCGAGAACACGGTTGCGACGATCAAAGAGATCGATCAAATCTCGCGCCAGAAGTTTGAAGAGGCTTTCAGCAAGATCAACGAGAACTTCCAGGCCACTTTCAAAAAGCTCTTCGGCGGCGGCCACGCCTTCATGAAACTGACCGACGAAGAAAACAGCGCCGAGAGCGGCATCGACGTCGTGGCCTCGCCTCCCGGCAAACGCCTGCAGAGCGTGCTGCTGCTCTCCGGCGGCGAAAAGGCGCTGACCGCGCTCGCCCTGCTGGTCGGCATCTTCCAGTACGCGCCCAGCCCGTTCTGCATCCTCGACGAAGTCGACGCCCCACTGGACGAAGCCAACATCGGCCGCTTCACCGACTTGGTCAAGGAAATGAGCGTGCAGACTCAGTTCGTGCTCATCACCCACAGCAAGAAAACCATGAGCATCGCCCCGGTCCTTTACGGCGTAACCATGCAGGAACCGGGCGTCTCCAAACTGGTCTCAGTGCGCTTCGGAGCGCCAGCATGAGAACTGGTCAGACGTCCATGACGTTGAACGAGTGGCAAATCCGGGAAATCAAGCAGGCCCTGGCTGAGGCCGACCGCGGAGAGTTTGCCAGCGACGAGGAAGTGAATCGCGTGTTGACAAAGTGGCAAAGACCGCACCAGCTTCAGATGAAAAAGACTGAGGGCTAGACGCTATCTCGCCCACGTTATCCACTCCCGTCCTCAGCTTTTCCACAACGTCCCAGCGCTGGACCCCTCGTCCCGCAAGCCTTCTCGCTATCCCCTTACCTGTCAATATTTTTCATTTCAACGAATTCCTCGAACTACTCCCCGGCGTGATCACAATCGTTGACAATTTTTTCTGACCAGTTAGAATACGCCTCGCTCCTTCCCTGTAAAATTTCATCATGAGCCCCGAACTTCTCGATTCCGTCCTCTTACAAACTGACTTCCCCGATCTCCAGCTTCACGCCAGCGGCAAGGTACGTGACGTCTATACCGTTGGCGATCAGCAGCTGCTTTTCGTCGCCACCGACCGCATCTCGGCCTTCGACTACATTCTGGCCACCGGCATCCCTCACAAGGGACGCGTGCTTAGCCAGATTTCCCTGTTCTGGTTCGATTACCTTGCCGACATCGTCCCCAACCACCTGATCACCGCCGATGTCGACCAGTACCCGCCGGCGATTCGCAAGTATGCCGATCAGCTCCGCGGCCGCTCCATGCTGGTGCAGCGCGCCGAAATGTTCCCTGTGGAGTGCGTGGTGCGCGGATACATCTCCGGCTCCGCCTGGAAGGAATACAAGGCCACGGGCAAGGTCTCCGGCATCCGGCTTCCCGCGGGCCTGAAGGAATCCGACGCCTTTCCCGAGCCCACCTTTACGCCGTCCACCAAAGCCACATCCGGACACGACGAGAACATTTCCTTCGACCAGATGTGCGCGATCGTGGGCGTCGAGACCGCCAGCCACCTTCGGGATCTGACGCTCCGCGTATACAAAAAGGCCGCCGCCTACGCCCGCCAGCGCGGCATCATCATTGCCGACACCAAGTTTGAGTTTGGACGCACCGCCAAGGGCATTACCCTTGCCGACGAGGTCCTCACTCCCGATTCTTCCCGCTTCTGGCCTGCCGACAAGTACGCTCCTGGCCGGCCGCAGGATTCGTATGACAAGCAGTACGTTCGCGATTACCTCGAGCAAATTCACTGGACGAAGCAACCGCCCGCTCCGGCTCTGCCGCCAGACGTGGCTCGCCGCACCAGCGAGAAATATCTTGAGGCATACTTCCAGCTTACGGGACACAAGCTGGATGTGTAACCGGATTTCTGGTACGATCTCCACCCGCGGGAGCAGGGTATGACCCTCGCGGACTGGCTTATTTGTGCGTTGGTGCTGGTCAACGTCGTAACAGCCGCCATGCAGGGCTTCTTTTCTGAGGCGCTCACCTTGGCTGGGCTGGTCGTGGGCTACATCGCGGCTGCGTGGAAGTACCGCAGTCTCGCGGAGTGGTTCGAATCGTTTTTGAAGAACCCGTGGTTGGCTGAGGTTCTCGGTTTCCTCATCATCTTTTTTGCCATCCTGCTCCTGTTCGGCCTCGCCGCCAGGATCGCCCGCTGGCTGATGAAAGAATCCGGACTCAGTGGTCTTGACCGTTTCCTCGGCGCAGTCCTGGGGTTGCTGAAGGGCGGGTTGATGGTAGCGGTGATCCTGATGGGTATGACGGCATTCGAGCCAACTTCGACTCTGCTGCGGAATTCGCAACTGGCGCCCTATTTTCTGGTCGTCGGCAGAGCTGCAATGTGGCTCGCTCCCGTCGAGTTGCGTACTCGTTTCGACCAGGGTCTGGATCTGCTCCATCGGGCTCCGCAGAAGTTAACCGGCCCTCATGCATCCCAGCCGAAATAGGCCGCGGTGCAGTGAAAAATTCATAGCAAAGAGAGAGATGCATCGTGAAAGATCAACTGGAAGCTCTGATTCTGCAAATGTATCGCAGCAATATTCTTTATTCCGAAGGCGTGCGTGAGTTCAAGAAACGCTTCATCCTGACCGTGCTTCAGGAGAACAAGGGCAACCAGTGCCGCGCCGCCCGTGAACTGGGGATGCACCGCAACACCCTCAGCCGCACCATCAGCGAACTCAAGATCGACGTCCGCCAGCTCCGGGATGGCGTCAAGCGCCCGCCCCGCAGCGCCCGCCCCGTCACCCTGGAAAAGAAAATCGTCCGCTAGAGGAGATTCTGTCATCCTGAGCGTAGAGGACGCTTCCGCGAGGCGGAAGCGTTCTCGGAGTCGAAGGATCCCTACTAGCCAGCGGTGCTTGAGACCTCGATAGGTGTTTCCACCAAAACCGGCGTCAACGCACAAAAGTCAACGCGCACAAAAAACGAAAGGCAGCCCTCGCGGGCTGCCTTTTTCCTGCCGATGAAATTTCCGTTACTGTGCGGCGGCGGGCTTATGGTGCACTGGCGGCTTCTTTGCTGGTGGCGCGGTCTTCGCCCTGAGCAACTGCCCTTTCTCCATCACCATCATGAACGGACTTGGCGTGTACGACGCCGGCTCGCCCTGGAAGTCGAAGCTGGCTCCATCCTTCGGAATCAGCCGCACCGGAACCTTGTCTTCGAACTTCAGTGTAACGTCCGCTTTCTTCGCTGTGATGTCGTCTTCACTGCCGGCGATCATGAACTCAGTCGAAGTCGTGCTGATGATCGTGCCGTTCATCTGCACCGCCTTGCCCTTGATGGCGTTCCATACCAAGGCTTGATCTTCCGACGAGCAGTTGGTGAACGTGAACTGCCATTCCGCGAAGTTCATCTCTTCCGGTTTCTTCGAGCCCACCATGGTGTGGCATTGCTCGGCAGGTGTCGGCGCTGGCTTCACGGCCATCTGCGGACCGTTGGCTTTAGCCGCCGCCAGGAATTCAGCCCACCCATCATCTCCAGCGTGAAATTTCACGTACTTCGAGCGCGCGTACTTCTCGATCTGTACCTGGTAAGCAGGTGGCGCGGCTAGCGCCGCGGCCCGCGCCGCGAACCAGATGCCATTCTGGTCGTCAGGAGTTGGCTGGTCCAGATATGCCCGGGCCAACGGGTACACCACGCTGAAATCCGCCGGATTGAGGTCCACCGCTGCTCGTAGATTCGTAGTCGCGGTCGGGTAATCTTTGTCGGTCAGCGCCTTAATGCCGATGACCGCTTTGAAGATCCCGGTCATCTGGGTCTCCAACTTTTTAATTTCCGGGTCCGTTGCCTTGGCCAGACAATCCACTCCCTGCTCAGCATACTTCTTTCCATCCGTTAGAAGCTGCGCCGCATTGGGATCCTGGCCCTGCGCCAGGATGCGGTCAAAGTAAGACAGCAACGCCAATCCCCGCACGTTGCACGGATCCGCCGTCACCAGCTTGGTGGCCGTTTCCATGGTCTTCTTCATGTTGTTGGCCTGCTGGTAGGTTCCCATCAAAATTTCGAGCGCCTGGTTCTTCATCACGCTATTGGGATACTGCGCAAGAAACGCCTCCAGGCCGCTGATCTTCGCGTTGGCATCTTTCGCGGGATCGACCGCGCTTACATAAGCGTTGTACTCGGCGGGATCCTTAATCACCGGCGCCTGTGACGCGGGCGCGGGCGCCGCAGCCGCCTGTCCCTGCGCGGGAGGCGTGGCGGGCGGCGTGGCCGATTGTCCCTGAGCTGGCTGCGCAGTGCTCTGTCCCACCGCGCTTACCGCAACCCCAAGCACAACCGTAAGCAGAATCTTTTTCATCAGTATGGCTCCTTGGATCTTTGGGAAATAGCTTTTCCGGGAATCGTATTCTTCAAAACCTAGCAGCAACCGCATTCAGTTCGGGACCGCTTTTGCTTTCGGATCCTGCTTTGGAATGCCGGTCTTCCTGACAGGGCCCCGGGCATAAGAGGGGGGACCTGCGAAACACAAAGGCGCTTGACCCTTTTTCCCGGTTGGCCGGATTATAAGTACCTCTTCTGCCGAAGGCAAGCGACTTCACAATCATCCTCCACTTTATTGTTTAGATGCGCTTTCCGCCCTTGTTAACATGCGATTGTTTATGATGCCACTGTTAAAATGCGCACTAGCGGATACGGCGGATATTCCTCACCCTTCGCCCGACGCTAACCGACGGGAGAACCTCTAATATGGACACCGGGCAGCCCCTGGCCGGGCAAGTCGCAGTCGTCACCGGAGCTGGCCGCGGCATCGGCGCGGCCATTGCGCGCACCCTCGCCCATCTCGGCGCCACCGCAGTTCTCTGCGGACGCACTCAATCCACCCTCGACTCCACCGCACAGGCCATTCTCGACGCCGGAGGCAAAACCGAAGTCATCCCCTGCGACGTCACCATCCTGCATCAGATGGAATACGCTTCCGCCCGCGTCGACAGCACTTTCGGCCGCCTCGACATCCTCGTCAACAACGCCGGCGTCGCCAGCCTGAACGAACCCTTGCACAACCTCGCCCCCGATGACTGGGACCGCATTCTCAACACCAACCTGCGCGGCGTTTACTTCGCCATCCGCGCCTTCGCACCCCTGATGATTCGCGCCTACTCCGGACACATCATCAACATCTCGTCCCTCGCCGGAAAAAATGCTCTGCCCAATGGCGCCGCCTACGCTGCCTCCAAGTGGGGACTCAATGGCCTGACCTACTCCGTCGCCGAAGAACTGCGCCCGCACCATATCCGCGTGTCCGTCGTCTGCCCTGGTTCCACCGAAACCGAGCTCACCCCGCACGCCGGCAAGGATCCCGCGAAGATGCTGCAGCCAGCCGACATCGCCCATGCGGTCGCCATGCTGGTGATGCAAGGCCCGCAATCTTTTATGAGTGAGATCCTGATCAGACCAACGCAGAAACCGTAAATCGAAGGGAATGTTGGATTGGAAATGTGGGGTTGGGTATGTGGAGACAGCCGCCCCGGCTGTCCGCGGAGCGGAGCTCCGCAAGCTTGTTATTGGATGGAGGGCGTCATCCTGAGCGCAGCCGTTCTTCAGGCGGAGCGAAGGATCTCGCGAGGACTAAAACGGCAACGGTACCTGCACTTCCTATTTCTTAAACAAATTGTCAAACGCCGCGCGCGCATCCTTCGGCCGCAAACTCGCCGGTGTCGAAGTCTCCTTCTCCCGGGTCACGCGAATCTCATACAACTCACACTCATTCCGCGCATCCTTCTTCGCGATCCGCTCCTTCACCGGCTGCATGCACTCGAACCGGCTCCCGGGATCGAAATACGTGCACTGCTTGCACGAATGCAGCTCAAACCCGCACTTCGGGCACTGCCCGCTCGTCGGCATTCCCTGCAACACGGTGCCGCACTGCGTGCATCGCGAAACCGCATGCGTGCCCGGGAGATTGACCGGCTTCGGCCCAAAAGTATTGTCGTGCTTCGGTGGCGGCGGCGCGCCCCCAGACTTCTCTCCCGTTCCCTTCCGCGACTCGTAGTCGCGATCCTGATAACCATGCTGCCGGTATTTTGCTGCCACACACCCTCCCAAGCCCGCGCGTATTGTCTCCCCAACGTAGCCCCCGCGGCAAGTGCCCGGTGCCCGACACACGCACGACCGTGGAAGCGCGGCCACGACCGTGGAAGAGAGGGCACGACCGTGGAAGAGCGGCCACGACCGTGGAAGAGCGGCCCTTCTAGGGCCGCGTAAGCGGCGCAGGACTACGCCGGGCTTTAGCCCCTGTGGTCGTTTTTCTTCGCCCGGCCGGGTGCCACATCTCTCGCGTCCTTTGCGAGACGTGGGGATTTTGTTCTCGTCGATTCAACCGTGTGCGATCACTCGCTACAATACTCCCATGATTCACGAAATCCTTCCCGTCGGCCCGCTGCAATGCAACTGCTCCATCATCGGCGACGAGACCACGCGCGAAGCCATGATCATCGATCCGGGCGACGACATCGACGACATTCTTGCTCTAATTCGCAAGCACAATCTGCAGGTCAAACAGATCGTCATCACCCACGCCCACATCGACCACGTTGGCGGAGCCATGAAACTCCGCGCCGTAACCGGCGCCCCCATCCTGCTCAACCAGAATGATTATGCCCTTCTGAAAATGCTCGACATGCAAGCCATCTGGGTTGGCATGCGTTCACCCGGCAAAGTCGAAATCGACCGCAGCGTCTCGACCGGAGAAACCGTCACCGCTGGATCACTCACCGCCCAGATCCTGCACACCCCCGGCCACACCGAAGGCAGCATCTGCCTCTACTTTCCCGCCGAGCAGAAACTCATCGCCGGCGACACCCTCTTCGCCGGATCGATAGGCCGCACCGATCTCCCCGGCGGATCGATGCCAAAGATCCTGCGCTCCCTGCACAACACAGTCCTGTCCTTGCCAGATGAAACTGTAGTATTCCCCGGCCACGGCCCACTAACAACAATCGGTGAAGAACGCGAAAGCAATCCGTTCCTGGTAAAGGGCTGAGTAGCGCCGGCGTCTCGCCGGCTGTCGCGAGGGCGTCACGCCCTCGCACCCGCGAACACCCCCGACCGCGGCCGCTACACTGTCTCCAACGTTCGCCTGAGTCCCTCCCCAAACTCTCCCTCCGCCGTAATCAAACTCAACACCAAATACCCATCGCTCGGAAAATCATAAAAATGTCCCGGATGCACCAGCACCGACTTCTCCCGCACCAACTCAATCGCTAACTCCTCATCCGACCGCGTCACCGGAACCCGCAGCACCGCGTACCATCCGCCTTCCACACTCAGCCGCTGGCAGGATTTCTGCCCCGCCAGCTGTCGGTCAAGCTCCGCAAGATTCACATGAACCCGCTCCAGCAACTGCCGCTGAATACTCTTACGCTGCTCCAGCAGCGCCGACACGGCCCACTGTACCGGCGCGTTCATCGAAAGATACGTATCGGCAATCACTTCCAGCCGCCCCATAGCGTTAGCCGCCAACTCCCGCGGCCCGCTCGTCACTACCCACGCCACCTTCATCTGCGGCAACGCCGCAATCTTCGACAGCCCGCTTAGCGTAAACGTCAGCACGTCTCCGTTCCCGGCAAAACTCATGTGGGGACGGCCGCCCTCGGCCGTCCGGTCGAGCGAAGCTCGACGGTGATTGTCATCCAACCCATAATCCAGAAACACTTCGTCCGCCATCACCGCCAGCCCGTGCTCGCGGCAAAACGAATTCAGCATCCCTACTTCCGCCGTCTTCACATACGATCCCGTTGGATTATTGGGATGCACCACCACCACACCCCGCGTCCTCGCCGTCACCGCTTTCTCCAGCGAGGGAAAATCCATCTGCCACCCGTGGTCATAAATCAGCGGATACGGCACCAGCCGCACATCCTGCAAGTCCGCCAGAAACTCAAACAGCGGATAACTCGGCTTCGGCACCAGCAACTCATCCCCGGCATTGCACAGCAACCGAAACACGAACGAATATCCCTCACTCGTACTCGTAGTCAGAACAATCTGCTCCGGATCGACATCGATCCCCGCCGTAGAGACGTTGCTGGCAACGTCTCTCTGGCCACGACCGCTCCGGTCTCGGTAGTAACCGGCCACGGCCTCCCGCGCCAGCAGCAGCCCCTTCGACTGCGGATCGTAATCCAGTGCCCGCGGCGACGCCAACGCACTCAGAATCGCCGGCTCGTCGTAATGCAACCCCGCCCGCGTAGGATTCGAAACGGTCAAATCGAGAACTCGTGCCCCGCCCGCACGCACCTCTTCCAAAGCCTGCGTAAACCGGTTCTGCGCCAGCTTCCAGTTCGTCCGTTCAGAAAACATGATCACCAAAGCACGGATGCATTCTAAGGGATCGATGACAAGGAGATACCACGGAATGACGGAGTACGACAGAATGACGCTAGCGCCGGAGGCGCGCCCGAAAATAGCCCGGCGTTTCAACGCCGGGTAAACTTGGAACGAATGGAACCGCGTCCCGGGAGAGCCTGCCCTGAGCGCAGTCGAACGGGACGCCTGAACTCACAACGCGACCTCAATATCGCTTCTACTCGCCGGGCGCCTGGAACGCAGTCTTTGCCAACTCCGGACGTTGCAGTCCGGGCCAGTCGCGAATCCCCACCGCCGGGCAAATCAGCCCCTTGCCCGCCGGACGCAGCAACTGCCGCAGCGTCTGCACCCCATAAAACAATCCCTGCCCGGTTTTGGCCGCCACAATCAGATGCGACTTGTCGGAGAACAGCAGGTAGCCATCCTCGCCCACCATTTCGTCGGCTTTCAACCCGTTCCGCGCCAGAAACCGCCGCACCCGCGAATCCTGCAACCGGGCCAGCACGATCGCGCCGCCCTCCGCCTTGCCCGCCGCCTTCATGCCCAGGATGTCGAGCTTCAACCCCGACTGGTCCGCCACCGTTTCCGCCAGGGTTTCGGCGGCAATGCGATCCTCGGACTGGTGCCCGAGCAGTACGAAAATCTTGGTCCGCGGCCCCACCTTAAACCCGCCATCGCGCAGTTGCACTTCCTTCGGCGCAGGCTCCAGCTTCAACGGTGGGCGGCCTTCGGAATCCATCGCCCAGGCCGACGCACATAACAGCACGCACGGAACGATCCACAACAGTCGCTTATTCATTCAAATCCTTACTATCTACAATCCAGGTCAGTAATTGTACCCGCAATTGTACCTGTAATCGCGCACCCTATCGTCATGAAACGTTCAGAGGCCTCTAAGTTTAAACCCCATACCGGCAGATGTTCTTCTCGAAAATGTAAATTATTTGACAAATCCCTCTTTATTAACGACATAGGGCATCTTGGTGATATCTCCGCCGTAGTTTCCCTCCAGCACGTCGATCAGACCTTGTGCACACCGGCCCGCCATCCCTTTATTGGGATCGGGGGAGAGCCGCGTGATCCGCGCCGCGCTGGCAAAGTGCGGCATCAGCCGGCATCGGTCCGCAATCGCCGGATCGCGCAGCGGAGAATCCATCGGCAGTGGCTCCGTCTCATAAACGTCCAGCGCAGCCCCCGCAATCCAGTTTTTCCGCAGCGCCCGCGCCAGTGCCGTCTCGTCCACCACCGGCCCCCGCGAAGTGTTCACCAGAAACGCCGTCGCCTTCATCATCCGCAGTGTCTTCTCATTGAACAGATGATAGGTCGGCGTGGCGCTCTCCTCCGCCCGCAGCAGCGGCACATGCACACTGACAAAGTCCGCTCCGCGCAGCGCCTCCTCAAACGGCACATACTTGATCCACGCCTCATCCTTCACCAGGCCATGGGCGTACCGCAGGTCGTGAATCTCCTGAATCGCCTTCACAAACGCGTGGTTCTCGTAGGCCGGGTCATAGCACAGGACATTCATATCGAACCCCACGCATTTCTTGATGAACGCCAGCCCAATGCGCCCGGTCCCAATCACGGCCACAGTCTTGCCGGTGACTTCATCCCCCAAGAACGGCAAGTAGGGATGCCAGTATCCCCACTTGTTCTCGCGCGTCAGGTGCTCCGCGGTCCACATTTTCCGAGCTAGGGCTCCCAGCATGAAAAACGCAAACTCCGCCGTCGCCTCCGTCAACACGTCGGCAGTATGCGTGAACGGAATTTTGTAGAGGTTCGCATCCCCGCGATTGATGTTGTCAAACCCCACCGCAATCTGCGCCACCACTTTCAACCTGCCCTTGCCCGCCTCGAACACCTCCGCATCAATCGGATCGCGTAAGGTAGTAATCAGCCCGTCCACGCCCGACCGCACCTTCTCGACAATCAAGCTCTTCGGCGGCGCTTCCGGATTGGGATACACCTCGACTTCATATCCCCGCTTGCGCAACAGCTCAATGGCTTCTCCAATGTCGCAGGTGGCAAACACGCGAAGTTTCTTATCCATAGGTCCGGAAAAACTTTCTTGAGGTCTGGGAAAACTTTCTTGCGATGATGGCAATGTGAGCGTCAAGTCCGAGGCCCACATTGCAGACCATCGAAAAATATCATAACGCGAGCCGCGGCCGCGCTCCTTTCGTGGCGTCATCCTGAGCGCAGCCGTTCTTCAGGCGGAGCGAAGGATCTCGCGCGGACCCACAACTCAAACTAGTCAACTCCGATCCGCATCCAAGCCCATGGAACTCTGGAACTCTTCCCACACCTGCTTGGCTGGCAGGTGCGGTTTTCATCTAATCTTCAGATTCCGCGCATGTAATCCGGCTTGGTAAGTGAACGGGGGCGGTCGGGTCCTTCCCCCTAGTAGTGACCCATCGCTCCCTTTTTTTCGAGGTCGCAGAGACGTAGCTGGCTACGTCTCTGCCTGCGCGATTCCAACTGATGGTGAGAGAGGCGGCCAGCCACGTTTCTACAACTAGTGATCTCCATCACAGATGCCCGGCCCCACGGTGCTACAATCTTTTTGTAGACCACTCTTAAGTCATAAGAGGAGGTTCCTGTGTACAGATTCACACTGGTTCTTCCCGCTCTTTTCCTTTTTGCATCCGCGCAATCCGCGCAGCAGCCCTCAACCCCAGCACCGCAGAAGACGCCCACGTACTCCGCCATCCCGGTCGAAGCAGCCAGACAGGCGAATCCGGTGAAGTCCTCGCCCGAGTCCCTGACCCGGGCCCGGAAGTGGTGGCCCCTCGATTGCGCCATGTGCCATGGCAAAGACGGCGACGGCAAAGGCGAGACCGCCGCGGACATGAAACTCAAGATCGTGGATTTCACCGATCCCGCCACCCTCAAAGACCGCACCGACGGCGAGATCTTCTACATCATCAAGAACGGCCATAACGACATGCCGCCCGAAGGTCCGCGGATCAAAACGGAAGAGAATTGGGATCTGGTCAACTACGTCCGCTCCCTCGCCAAGACGAAGCCTGACGCCGAGCAGAAACCGCAATAACCCTGAAGGCTTTTGTCATCCTGAGCGAAGTGGCGAGTTCGCGAAAGCGAAGCCGCCGCGCAGTCGAAGGATCCCTATTGGCCTGTCTCTCCAGCCCAGGGTCAGGGCGTCCTCGCGGTGCCTCGACTAAGAATCTGGATCCAAGCTTGCTCACCCCGGCTCCTGGTATATCCCAATCACGTTTCCCGCCGGATCGCGAAATCTCGCGGTAATCTCCGGAGCATCCGCGCCGATGGGTTGCACGACTTCGCCCCCAAGCGCGATGATCGAGTCCAGCGTCGCGGCCACGCTGTCGACCATGATGTACACCAGCAGGCCGGGCTGGGCCGCCGGCGGCCGATCCAGAACCCATTCTCCGCTCACTTCGTTGACGCCATCGTCAAAAGCAATATGTCCATCGCTGCGTACTCGGATGTTCCAGCCGAAGACGGATTTGTAGAAATCCGCCGAGCCTGCAACATCCGTCGCAGGAATCTGGATGTAACAGATCTTGCCGTTCCCGAGTGTCGGAGACATGGGTCCACCTGTTATGGGTCCACCTGTTAGAGATTGACTATTCTAATGCTCCAGCCCCCATTGCGACAAAACTGAAGCGTTCCTCCGTGACCTCTGTGTCCTCTGTGGTTGAGTGCCCTTACCCTGCCCTGCGAAACCGACCTCTCGCATCCGAGGTGGAATCCTCGCCCGATCCCAGCAGTGCCACGCCGCGCAAGCTCTCCCATGCCGCCTGATTCAGCGCAGGCTCCGCGCTCACCAGGTCCCGGATCATGTCCCAGGCTGCCAGGTTGAGGGCGCCCTCGGGCGGCATCCCCATCGCCAGCGACACCGCACACTGCGGACAAAAACAGATCCTCTGCGCCCCCGACTTCTGCCGCGGCTTCACGCCCACCGTCTGCGCGAACATGTACACCGCTACCGACTTGTGTCCTGCCTCGATCTCACGCCTGCAGCGTAGACAAGAAATGGGTTGCACGGCTTCACTCCTGCGACTCAGAGTCTGCGACCTGGTCGTCGGTTAACTCTCAGCCACCGGCTTGTGGAGCCGCAAGTGTGAAGAAAGATTCCCACTCCGCACGAGCCCCTGCGCGGCCCTGCCGCCGGGTCCGCTTATTACCCTCTTACGATCCCGTCATCTTTCCAGTGGTAACCGCATGAATCGCACGTCCATTCAAATCGCTGAGATGAGTTCTCCTCCGAGGTTGGAGGCTCGCCGATCAGATCGTCAAAGATGACCTCTGTCGAATGACATTTGGGGCAGCGCACAGGAATCTCATCAGGTTCCGCCGGCTGCTTTGGCCCCGGTTCGTTCGCTGGCTCGTAATTTTGTAGCGCCTGACGTGCCCATGGCAAACCAACGTTCATGATTCCCACACTGACGCCATCGGCGAAATTCGAGATCACAGCGTCGACTCCCTTAGCTTTCTCCGGTCCCATGACAAACGGAATCCCCGCTCCATCCAGCAAGTGTTGCAACTGAAGCGCATCCGCTAAACTCCACACCGTGGCGATCACCACCAGTTTCCGGTCATCGTAGTAAGGAGAGTCGGGCTGCGCCTCTGGAATCGGAGGCCGGGTCGGAGGCGGCTCGGGCTGCACTTTCAGTCTCCGTTGCCTGATTTCAGTCGCCAGAGCCTCCTGGGCCACATCCGTCAGTTCGGACTTTTGTCGGGCGAGGGCCAGGAGCTCGCCCTCATCCATCTGGCCATAGAGTTCCGAAAGGCGCCGCCATTCCGTTGCTGGATCGAGAGTGGCCATGGCCGAAAATCATACTCCCGGAACCCTTCGTGATACTTAGTGTCCTTCGTGGTTTATGGTTTTCTTTTCGAGGCCAACGTAATCCACCTCCGCCGGGGCTTGACAACTCCCTGTCCCCCCTCTACAATTAGCACTCGATAGGCTTAACTGCTAACAGCATAGCCTAACCCAACCAAATCATAGGTTTACGCAGATCAACTTGGCAACCCAACCTTCTAAATCCTTGAAAGGAGCAACACACCATGGCGAAATTTTCACCACTCCATGACCGCCTTCTGGTCCGTCGTGTGGAGGAAGCTTCCACCACTCGTGGCGGCATCATCATCCCCGACTCGGCCAAAGACAAGCCCCAGGAGGGCGAAGTCATCTCCACCGGCAAAGGCCGCACCAACGACGAAGGCAAGACCTTCCCTCTGGCTGTCAAAGAGGGCGACCGCGT
>Ga0209517_10002611_pt1 | contig 25161 bp, 29 predicted proteins | sample PeaSoiMetSII2010_FD_187695 | JGI IMG/M metagenome (GOLD analysis project Ga0209517, IMG submission 187695) | Peat soil microbial communities from Weissenstadt, Germany - SII-2010 (SPAdes) (version 2) | ecosystem: Environmental > Terrestrial > Soil > Wetlands > Peat | place: Germany... | reverse complement strand
GCGGGTCGATGGCGATGGCCGCGGCGGCGCCGCGCTGTCGATGCGCGCGGTCACCGGAAAACCGATCAAGCTGATCGGCACCGGCGAAAAGACCGACGCGCTGGAGGATTTTCATCCGAGCCGCATTGCGGGGCGCATTCTCGGCATGGGCGACGTGTTGTCGCTGGTGGAGAAAGCCGCCGCCAACATCGACGCCGAAAAGGCCGCGCGTACCGCCGAGCGGATGCGCAAGGGCCAGTTCGATCTCACCGATATGCGCGAGCAATTGCTGCAGATGGCGAATATGGGCGGCATCTCGGGTCTGATGGGCATGATGCCCGGCATTGCGAAAATGAAAAACCAGATCGCAAATGCCGGGATCGACGACAAAATCATCAAGCGTCAGGTCGCGCTGATCGATTCGATGACGAGGGCCGAGCGGAAAAATCCCGACATCCTGAAAGCGAGCCGCAAGAAGCGGATTGCGGCGGGCGCCGGCGGCAAGGTCGAGGACCTCAACAAGCTCTTGAAGATGCACCGGAACATGGCCGACATGATGAAGGCCATGGGCTCGGGCAAGCGCGGCCCGCTGGCCGGCATCGCCCAGGCGATGGGCTTTGGCGGCGGCATGCCCTCGCCGGAACAGATGAAGGCGCTGGCGGAAAAAATGCCGCAAGGCTCAGGTCCGGGCGGCATGCCCGCGCTGCCAAAGGATCTTCCCGCAGGCCTGCGCTCGGGCTTGCCGAATCTGCCGGGGCTTACGGGCCTGGGCAACAAGCCGACCTTGCCCGGGCTCGGCGGCTTTCCCGGACTGGGGAAGAAGAAATGATCTTTCTTTCGTCATTGCGAGGAGCGAAGCGACGAAGCAATCCATGTCGCCATATGCGGCGCGATGGATTGCTTCGCGGAGTTTATCATCGGGCGCGCATTTCGCGCGACCCGTTGGCTCGCAATGACGGAACTTATTCCGTTCAACCAGCAAGCTTCGTATTTCAAAGGAGAACCAAATGCCCGTCGTTATCCGCCTCGCGCGCGCAGGCACCAAGAAACGCCCGGTCTATCACGTCGTCGTCGCCGACTCGCGCTTTCCGCGCGATGGCCGCTTCATCGAGCGTCTTGGCCATTTCAATCCGCTTCTGCCCAAGGACAACGCCGAGCGGCTGAAGCTCGACATGGACAAGGTCAAGGCCTGGCTCGCCAAGGGCGCGCAGCCGTCGGACCGCGTCACGCGTTTCCTCGATGCCGCCGGCGTCATGAAGCGCACCGCGCGCAACAATCCGGTAAAGGCCGTGCCGCGCAAGGAGCGCAAGGCGCAGGCCGAAGCCGCCGCCAAGTCGGCGTAACGCGTAACGGCGCGCGACGGTGGCAGCACCGATTTGCGTCGCCCGGATCGGTGCCGCGCATGGCGTGCGCGGCGCGGTGAAGCTGTGGACGTTTACCGAAGACCCGCTTGCCGTGAAGCGCTATGGGCCGCTTGAAACCAGGGACGGCGCGCGTCAGTTTGAAGTGACGAGCGCCCGCGAGGCCAAGGGCCATCTGGTCGCAACGCTCAAGGGCGTCACGACGCGCGCGGAGGCCGAACGTCTCAACGGCGTCGAGCTTTTTGTCGCGCGCGAAAAATTGCCGGTGACCAGCGAGAATGAATATTACCACGCCGACCTGATCGGGCTCGCCGCGGTGACGGCGACGGACGAGCCGCTCGGCCGCGTGGTCGCGATCCACAATTTCGGCGCGGGCGACGTCATCGAGATCGCGCCGCCGCAAGGCGCCACCATGCTGCTGCCGTTCTCCAATGCCGTGGTGCCGACGGTCGATCTTGCGGGCGGGCGCGTCGTGATCGAACTGCCCGGCGAGATCGAGGGCGAGGAGCCTAACTCAGATAGTCATCGCCGGACTTGATCCGGCGATCCATCCCTTCGCAAAGATGATGGATACGCGGGTCAAGCCCGCGTATGACGCTCCGAACAATATGGTGGCTTTGCGATGATCTGGCGCGCGACCGTGCTGACTTTATTCCCGGAGATGTTCCCGGGCCCGCTCGGCGTCAGCCTGGCCGGAAAGGCGTTGACATCAGGCATTTGGGCGCTTGAGGCGCGCGATATCCGGGATTCGGCAACCGACCGCCACCGCAGCGTCGACGATACGCCGGCCGGCGGCGGCCCCGGCATGGTGCTGCGGGCGGATGTGCTGGCGGCCGCAATCGATGCGGCCGATAGCGCCCCGGATTCTCGAAAAAGCCGGCCGCGCCTGCTGATGAGCCCGCGGGGTCGGCCATTGACCCAGTCCCAGGTGGTGGAACTTGCCGCCGGCCCCGGCCCGCTGATCGTCTGCGGACGGTTCGAGGGTGTCGACCAGCGGGTCATTCGGACGCGCCACCTGGAGGAAGTTTCGATCGGCGATTACGTGCTTTCAGGGGGCGAACTCGCCGCCATGGCCCTGATTGACGCCTGTGTCCGGCTGCTGCCGGGGGTGATGGGGAAACCGGGCTCCGGCACCGAGGAAAGCTTCTCCGACGGCCTATTGGAGTACCCGCAATATACCCGCCCGCAGGAATTCGAGGGGCTATCGATCCCGGAAATCCTGACTTCGGGCGACCACGCCAGGGTCGCGGCCTGGCGGCTCGCCGAGGCGGAGGCCCTGACCAAACAGAGGCGGCCCGATCTCTGGGAGGCCAAAAACAGGGGCCAAAAACCGCCAAAAAACACGACGAAAGGGTGACAACGTCCCGCCTTTGCCGTATACGAGCGCCAAATCCGCGCAGGATAAACCAACATTCGCGCAGCCCGCGCATTCGCGGCTGGGGCGCGCCGCCGATGGAGATTTTGCCATGAACCTCATTCAACAGCTCGAAAAAGAGCAATTGGAAAAAATGTCCGCCGGCAAGGAAATTCCGGAATTCGGACCCGGCGACACCGTGATCGTCAACGTCAAGGTGGTCGAAGGCGACCGCTCGCGCGTGCAGGCCTATGAAGGCGTCTGCATCGGCCGCTCCGGCGGCGGGCTCAACGAGAGCTTCACGGTGCGCAAGATCTCCTACGGCGAGGGCGTGGAACGCGTCTTCCCGGTGATGTCGCCGATGATCGACTCGATCAAGGTGGTGCGCCGCGGCAAGGTGCGCCGCGCCAAGCTCTATTACCTGCGCAATCTGCGCGGCAAGTCGGCCCGCATCGTCGAGAAGAGCGAGCGCGCCACCGCCGTCGGCGAGTAAGCATGCGCGCCACGCGACTACGTGGCATAGCACTGGCGAGCGCTGTAGCGCTCGCCTTTTTATTTCCCTACGGGGCAATAGCCGAGCCGCTGCAGGTTGTCGTAGCTTCGGCGGCTGCTGCCATCGACGCCCATACCGGCAAGCCAATTCTGACGGTCCGGCTCACGGATGAAGGCCGGAAGTCCTTTGCAGCTTTCAGCCAAGCCCATCTGGGCCAGGCGATCGACACGCGAATTGAGGGCAAGAGCCTGATGAAACCGGTGATCCGTGAGCCGATTACCGGCGGCGTCTTTCAAATCACAATGGATAGTATCGAGGAGACTCGTCGGCTAGCCGACAGGCTCTCGAACGGGACGACGACACTGGAGATCGAGGCCGTCTCGAACTGACGCGGTGGCTTTTAGCGCGCCAATTCCTATCTAAACGATGGCGATCATTGTCGCCATGGCCCGCCCCGTGTTAGAAATTTGTAATGGTTTTGGATCAGGCCAGCACTGCCAGCCGCCGCATCGTCATCGACGACCGCTCGCGGCTGCCCGGTCGCTTCTTCGGGCGCTTTGCGACCTCGGCAACGTCAGAGCTTACGCGCGCAGCCTGATGCTGCGGCCACCGCTGCTTTTTTGCTCGCGCGTCGCAGCGCCCAACCGCTCAACCAGAATCCTTTGGAGCTCACGCTCATGTCCAAACCGACCACTCTGTACGACAAGATCTGGCACGATCATCTGGTTCACGAAGCCGATGACGGCACCTGTTTGATCTATATCGACCGCCATCTGGTCCATGAAGTGACCTCGCCGCAGGCCTTTGAGGGCCTGCGGGCGACGGGACGAAAAGTCCGCGCCCCGCAAAAGACGCTGGCGGTGGTCGATCACAACATTCCGACCACCGACCGCTCCAAGCCCAATCCCGATCCGGAAAGCGCCGAGCAGATGCGGGTGATGGCCGAGAACGCCAAGGAATTCGGCATCGAATATTACAACGAGTTCGACCGCCGTCAGGGCATCGTGCATGTCATCGGCCCCGAGCAGGGCTTTACGCTGCCCGGCACCACCATCGTCTGCGGCGACAGCCATACCTCGACCCATGGCGCGTTCGGCGCGCTGGCGCACGGCATCGGCACCTCCGAGGTCGAGCACGTGCTGGCGACGCAAACCCTGATCCAGAAAAAGGCCAAGAACATGCGCGCCGTGGTCGACGGCAAATTGCCCGACGGCGTCAGCGGCAAGGACATCATTCTTTCGATCATCGGCGAGATCGGCACCGCCGGCGGCACCGGCTACGTGCTGGAATATGCCGGCGAGGCGATCCGCGCGCTCTCCATGGAGGGCCGCATGACCGTCTGCAACATGTCGGTCGAAGGCGGCGCCCGCGCCGGCCTGATCGCACCGGACGAGAAGGCATTTGAATTCCTCAAAGGCCGCCCGAAATCGCCGAAGGGCGCGGACTGGGACGCCGCGATGCGTTACTGGGAGACCTTGCGAAGCGACGGGGACGCGCATTTCGACCACGAGATCAGGCTGGATGCGGCCAAGCTGCCGCCGATCGTGACCTGGGGCACGTCACCGGAGGACGTGGTCTCGATCACGGGCTTCGTGCCGGATCCCGATGAGATCGCGGATGAGGCCAAGCGCCTCTCCAAGCATCGCGCGCTGAACTATATGGGGCTGAAGGCGGGTACCAGGATCACCGACATCAAGCTCGACCGCGTCTTCATCGGCTCCTGCACCAACGGCCGGATCGAGGATTTGCGCGCGGCCGCCAAGATCGCCGAGGGCAAGACGGTCAACGCCAACGTCAATGCGATGATCGTGCCGGGCTCGGGGATCGTGAAGGAGCAGGCGGAAGCCGAAGGCCTCGACAAGATTTTCATCAAGGCCGGCTTCGACTGGCGCGAGCCGGGCTGCTCGATGTGCCTGGCGATGAATCCCGACAAGCTGAAGCCCGAAGAGCGCTGCGCCTCGACCTCGAACCGCAATTTCGAGGGCCGCCAAGGCTTTAAGGGCCGCACTCACCTGGTCTCGCCCGCCATGGCGGCGGCCGCGGCCATTGCCGGGCACTTTGTCGACATCAGGCAGTGGCGGTAAGCGCGTCTTCCCTCAACATCGAGCCTTCGCGGAAGGAAGTCGTTAAGCACTTCCGGGCAGACTTGCGGGGTCAACAGGTCGCGAAGTTTCGCGAGGGAAGCCCGCCATGGCCGACAAACCTGAATTCGTCGATTTGATCAGCGAGGCGACGCAGCAGAGGCGACGCCGGGTCATGCCGCGCGTGGTCAAGAAGGTGGTCGAGGAGACCTCGCGTCTCAGCCACTGGCCTCCGGAGCGCTGGGAGCAGTGGCGGCTGGAGACGCTCACGCCGTGGAAAATCAAGCCCTGGAAACTCAAGGACTGGATTTAGGGCGTTTCGAGCAAGCACGCCCTCGGATCAAAAGCCTCGTCATGGAGAAACAATCAGGCGCCCTTGCGGGCGCCTGACTCATCTCACCAACCGCTCGAACCTCAACGATGGGCGCGATGATGCCTGCGCTGATGGTGGCGCCGATGGTAATAATGGTGGCGCCACGGGCGATAATTGCAGACCTGCCGCGGACCATAATCGGTCACGACGATGCGGCAGCCGGGGGCTGCGGAATAGGCCGGATATTCTTCGTAGTACGGGTAATCGTCATCATACGGGTAATCGTAATAGACGCCTCCGATGAAGACGCGTCTGAAATGCCGTCCGTGGGCGAAATGACGGCCGCCGAAACGGGTACCGCTGCCAACGACCGCCGGACCGGTGCGGAACGCGCCGCTCTGAAACGACGGGGCACTGTGGAAGCTGCCACCGTATCCGGCGTGTCCACCGTATCCGCCAGATCCGCCGTGGCCACCCCGAACTTCGATCGCAAGCCCGTCGGCAGCGACTTTGCCTGCAGCCGCGGCAGCGGGATTGACGAGCGACAAGGCTTCGGCGCGCTCGCTCGCGAAGGCCGACAGCGTGAGGAGCGCTGCCGCCGCGAAGCCGAGCAATCGCATTGAAGTTCGGAGTGAGGTTCGGAGTGAATAACGCGAGAAATCGGGAATTTTCGTCATGCGTGTAGTCCCCCTTGTTGAAGGAAACGGCAAGCGAAGACCGCGCAGCGGCCCGCTTTCGTCGCGCTCAATGTGTTGATCGCGGTGTTGATCGCACCAAGTATCAGATTAGAGAAGACAACCTGAACGTGCCATGAATGAACGCGTCGCAATTTTGGCAATGTGGCTCATGCATCGTAAGCTCGCGACATTGTGAGAGAAGGCATGAGAGGGCACCACATGACGGTCTACGCAATTGCACAGCTCAAAATGACGGATCGCGCCGCCTATGATCGCTATCAGGCGCGATTCTTCGACGTGTTCAAGAAATTCAGCGGGCGGCTGTTATCGGCCGACGAAAGCCCTGTCGTTCTGGAAGGGGCGTGGGATCGCGACAAGCTGGTGCTGATGTCGTTTCCAGATGAAGCCGGCTTTCGCGCATGGGCAGATTCACCGGAATATCTGGAAATCCTCAAGGACCGCAAGGCCGGCGCGCAAGCCCTCGTGCTGTTGGCCAAGGGATTTGCCTGACGCATTTTCAGGCAAGTGACTGACGTGATCGAAACCGGCGTCGGCTACCAAGCGTATCTTCTGCAAATTTCTCGTCAAAGGAGATGGTCATGGCCTCATCTCGAAAATGGCGCTGGATATCGCCCCTCGCAGTTGCGGTGACCGCCGCGGTATTGATCTCGGCCGCAGCGGCACTTGCGTCCCAAGGTCCGGGCGGAGGCCCCGGCACAGCTAGTCCTTTCACGCAACTCGTCATGGCGATCATCGTTTACGGCGGCTCGGCCTTGATCGTGGGCGCCGGTTTGATCGGCGCCTTGCGAAAGCGTTGAGGACGTGGGAGCCGAGAGCCTTTTCCGTTTCGATTGAATCGAAACGGAGCTCTAGATTCTTAGTTTGACGCGTTTTCTTGACGCGAACCGGTCTCCACTTCGCTTGACAACGCTTCAGCTTCGATTGAATCGAAACGGAGCTCTTGATTCTTGATTTGACGCGTTTTCTTGACGCGAACCGGTCTCCACCCCCGGATCACGTCCGGGGCAGGCTTCGCGTGAAAACGCTTCAGCCGCGGCGCCAGACGCAGCTCATGTGGGGCACGATCACTGTGCCGCTCGGCCGGTATTCCTGCACGAGGGTCGCGTTGCAAACCCGCACGGCGCTCGGCCCAGGGTAATAGCGCGGATAAACGCCGTCCGGCTCGGCCCGGTACCGGGGATAGATCGGAAGCCGCTTCAGCGGCCGTCGAACGGGCTGCGCGGACGGCTCATCGCTAGGCGCCGGCGATGCCTGCGCGTTCCGCGTCCCCTGTGGCGCGGTCTGCGCCTCGGCTCCGGCCGCGATCAGCGAAAAGGCCGCCGCAAAAGCCCCCAATATCGCCACCGTCCTGATACGCATCTTTACGCCCGCCCAAACCTGTTTTTCCGCGCCTACGGTCTCCGATTGCCGTGGCAACGTCAACTGCGGGCCGAGCCATTTTTGCCGGCACTGGCGCGCGAGGCGGCGGTTTGCCCCTTTTGGAAGGATTTTTTTGCGAAAACCGGTTCCCTCTTTCGGATCATGCTCTAAACAAGGCGCCATGTGGACATCAGCAAAAGCGCCGTCGCTCGCCGAAATGGAAGCCATGGCGCACGAAATCTTCGCGCGGCTGCCGAAGACCTTTCGCAACCTCTGCGAGGGCGTGATCATCCGCGTCGACGATTTCCCGACCGAGGAAGTGCTCGACGAGATGGGCGCGGAAAGCGAATTCGACCTGCTCGGCCTGTTCCAGGGCATCGGCCTGCCGCATCAAAGCCATGGCGATGTTGCGCGCCTGCCCAACATGATCTGGCTGTACCGGCGGCCGATCCTGGATTACTGGGCCGAACATGACGAGACGCTGGGCCGGATCGTCCGTCACGTGCTGATTCACGAGATCGGCCACCATTTCGGCCTCTCCGACGACGACATGACGGCGATCGAGGCGACGACCGATTAAGGGGATTTTGCCCTTTTATGCCGGCGGCATTCGCGATAAACTCATTTTCGCAAAACGCTTTTCCCAATCCCAACCAAGAAGTGCTTTTCGATGGACAAGTTCACAACGCTCGAAGGCGTCGCGGCACCGCTGAAGATCATCAATGTCGATACCGACATGATCATCCCCAAGCAGTATCTGAAGACCATCAAGCGCACCGGTCTCGGCAAGGGCCTGTTCTCGGAGCAGCGCTACAAGGACGACGGCAGCGAGAACCCGGATTTCATCCTCAACAAGCCGGCCTATCGCAACGCCAAGGTCCTGGTCGCCGGCGGCAATTTCGGCTGCGGCTCCAGCCGCGAGCATGCGCCTTGGGCGCTGTTGGATTTCGGCATCCGCTGCGTGATCTCGACCTCGTTCGGCGACATCTTCTACAATAACTGCTTCAAGAACGGCATTCTGCCGATCCGCGTCACCCAGGACGATCTCGACAAATTGTTCGACGACGCCGAGCGCGGCGCCAACGCGACGCTGACCATCGATCTTGCCAATCAGGAAATCCGCGGACCCGACGGCGGCACCGTGAAGTTCGAGATCGATGCGTTCCGCAAGCACTGCCTGATGAACGGGCTCGACGATATCGGCCTCACCATGGAGAAGAAGGCGTCGATCGATGCCTACGAGGCCAAGGCGAAGACCGCGCGCGCCTGGGCTTGATCGGAGCACTTTGCGACCCGACATCGTCACCTTCTGGCACGGCCCGCTCGACGCGCTGCGAAGGCTGTGCCTGCGATCGCAGGTAGCGGCCGGCCACAAGGTCACCGTCTATAGTTTCGAGCCGCTCGCGCAATTGCCCGATGGCGTCGGCAATGCCGAGGCCGAAGCGATCCTGCCGCAAAGTTTCGCCGAGCGATTGCGCCCGACAGGGCCCGATGGCGTCTGGCGGGACTGGACCACGCTGCAGTTCTCGGATTTTTTCCGGATGCGGCTGATGGCCGATGGCGCCGGGCTTTGGCTCGACGCCGATGTGCTGCTGAAGAAGCCGGTCGAGATCGATCCGGCAAAACCCTATTTCGCCTGGGAGCGGCCACGCCAGCTCGGCAACTCCGTGCTCTATCTGCCGCCGAACGATCCGATCGTCGCGGCATTCGCTGCCCTGATGCAGCAGGACGAATTGACGCCGGATTGGCTGGCGCTGCGGCACCGCCTGATTCTGATGTTGCGCAAATGGCGCGGAAGAAGCCGGGTCTCGGATCTGCGCGTGGCGATCTTTGGTCCCGCGGCGCTGACCGCGCTCGCCCTCCGCGCCGGCGAATTGGGCTATGCCCTGCCGAAGAAATCCTTCTACGCCGTACATGCCGAGCCAAATCTGTTCTTCGAGCCGCGGGATTTTTCGGCGCTGATCAGCGATCCCGAGATTATTGGGTTTCATATTTCGCCAAAGGACCGCGGCAACAAGCCGCCCATTCCCGGAAGCCTGCATGCCTGGGCGGCGGAGCGGTTTGGGGCGTCTTAAAGACCCTCCTCTCCACCATAGGGAGCGATAGTCGATCGTACCGAAACTCGCCTTTAGATTGAAGCTTGCCGGCAACAATGTCACAGTAGCGAGAATTTAGGCACTGGCCCATTTGCTGATAAATAGGCAAGGTCCGCTGGACGATTACTGCCTTGGCCTGTCCTGAGGGTTGGGGAATGGCAAGCGAAGGAATTGGTAGCGCGATCAAAGAAGGGGCCCTAAAGGCGGTAGGAGACTCTATCTCTGATTGGATTGAAAAACGCTTTGGCGTGAGGTCAGAACATTTTATCGAGCACGTAGCCATTGACGTAATCGCCGCGCTTATAGTAGCGGCAATTGCTGCGCTCGTGGGATTTCTTATTAGTCGCAGCTTGTGGCGCGCAGTTCAACGCAGATGGCGCGCCGCGACCATCCGCAAAGCGAGCGGCAGCGCGTTTGTTATTGTCCGTTGTCCAATAGCGAATGATCCGACAGAAGCAATTGGAAACGAGATCGATGCCCGTCTTGAAACTGCGTTTCGAGTCTTTGCAGGCTGGCCGGCATCGAACGGAAGGCCATTTCATGTGATGAAATTTCCGCTGGCCCTGCCGACGGGTAACCGAACGGACAGAACCAAAGCCTATGATCTGGCGGTCACCACCGCTAAGAGTTGGCTCGAAAGGACCGGTGGCGACATCTTGATTTGGGGGCAACGCCTTAAGGGCGAGTCGGTTGGAATGATTCGGCTAGTCGGTAGGGACCTCAAGACGGGAGTCATTGAGGTCCGGAGGATCGATTTCGATCAGCGAGCGCAAGATTTCGATGCCGCGCTCGCGAACGCGATCGGCTTCGAAGCCGCACGGCTAACGCAGGTGACCCTTTCGGAACCTGAATTGGTCAGCCTCGACGAGTTGCGGCTGCTCACAGGAAAGCTAAGGAAGCTTGCGAGCGCCGATGCGCCAGCCATTTCTGAAGAGTGGCGTAAGCGCATGGCGACTGAATACTCGCGGCTGTCCGGAGAAATAGTCCGTCAGTCACCCTCTTCAGAAGAGCGTGGCCGATTTGAAGCCGAGGCGCGCGCAAACCTTTCTGCGGCTGACCTAGAAAACCCGATGCAATTTGCGGATGCCGCTCTCAATGTCGCAATATTGCTTCGAAAGAAGAATTGGGAGAATCCAGACTTAACCCAACTAGTCGAAGCTCGCGCGTTGCTTGATCAGGCAGTCACCGCTTTTGAGAGTGCCGGAGTAGCGACTAAGGCAGCAGAGGGTGCAGTGGAGCGTGTTCAAGTTAGACGGCAGGAGCTGGCGTTTGTGGACTTCAAGGCGGCCGAGCATGACGTCGACTATAATGCATTGATCGCTGAAGCATTACGGTTAGTTGAAGTGGGTAGCGACGAAACGCAGTATCAACGGCTCGCTGCGGCTGCCTTTAGCTATCCGCCGTACAACGACTCGCTGAGCACTACAGTTTTGATACAAGCGACCCTTCAGGAGCGTTCGAGTTCGTCGAGCGTGTTGCCAAGTACCTGGACAACGGCGAACTCTTAGATATGACCGCTCGTCTTATAGGCAATATGACCATTCGTGGAGACGAGCTGCAGGATCATAATTTCTCCAGTGCCAAGCTGACAGTGTTGAATGCAATATTAGAGTCACGTGCGTCATGGACCAAGAATGAAGAGCGTTACTTAAGAGCACTGATTTCCAATAGCGCCGCGGTCGGATTTCAGCGTGTGGGCGGATCTTCCAATAGAAATGCTGCGAAACCATTTGCAGACGTGTTCAAACGGGTCACTGCGGAAATTGATGAGTCGCTTCAATGGAACAACGGAGAACCGCGAGATAATTCGGCGCTGATCAGCGATCCCGAGATTGTCGGCTTTCACATTTCGCCAAAGGACCGCGGCAACAAGCCCATTCCCGGAAGCCTGCATGCCTGGGCGGCGGAGCGGTTTGGGACTTAGACCATCCACGCATTGTCATTCCGGGATGGTGCCTCAGATGCGCAATTGCGCATCGGGGAATCTCGAGATTCCGGATCGTCGCTTCGCGCCGTCCGGAATGACGATTTGGAGCAAGTCTGGCTACCCGCCGCTCCGTTTTGTTTGATCTATCGCAACGACCTCCGATCTCGGCAGTGCCCATAATGCTCCAGACTGGAGGTATTCCCATGACCGCCCAAACCTTTTCCGTCGTCGAACGATTGACGCACACCTTTCGCGATTGGCTGAAGCACCGGCAGGAGCTCAGCGAAATCCGCCAGCTCAACACGGCGGAGTTCGACCGCATCGCAAGCGATTTGCGGGTCTCGCCCGCCGATCTCGATGAATTGGTCCGCCACGGGCCGCATGCGGCGGATGAGCTGCCCAAATTGCTGAGGGCGCTCGGCATCAACGAAGACGATCTGGCGCGTGTCGAGCCGATGGTGCTGCACGACATGGAGCGCGTTTGCGCGCTATGCGCGAACAAGCGCGAATGCGACCGCGATCTTGCCGCCGGCACCTCTGCCGAGCACTATAAGGGATATTGCCTCAACGCGCCCACGATCGAGGAATTTGGCAAAGCGGTAAGCAAGTGAAGATCTCGCGCTCCGCCTGGATTCATTTCTCCCTGGCGATTCTCATTGCCCTTGCTGCGCTTTTCTTGATCCACGTGCACAATGCCGGCGGACTGGCGCCGCTCGCCATCGTCACGATGAGATAACGCGGAATCGCGTCCCGCAGCGGGACGTCCCACCTATTGCCGCGCGAGCGCTGCGATCGAATCGGCGATTGCGATGGTGCGCCTTGCCATGTCGGCATGCAGCCGCTCCACCATCTGACCGTCGAGCGAGATCGCGCCGCGCGAGGCATTCTCCGGGAGTTCGAATGCGGCGATGATCTTGCGGGCCTGGGCGACCTCGGCCGCGGGCGGGGTGAAGATGGCGTTGCAGGCCTCGATCTGGCCCGGATGGATCAGCGTCTTGCCGTCGAAGCCGAGATCGCGCGCCTGCGTACACTCCTGCCCAAAGCCGTTGATATTGCTGAAATCGCTGTAGGGACCGTCGAGAATCTCTAGGCCGTAGGCGCGGGTGGCGAGAATGCAATGCGTGATCAGCGGCAGCATCGTCGCACGGCCGGGCTGCATTTTGATCCGCGTCTCGCGCGAAATATCGTTCGGCCCGAACACGAAGCCGGCGAGCCGCGGCTCGACACCGCGTGACGCGGCGGCAAGTCCTTCCGCGTGCAGAACCGCACGCGCGGTTTCGATCATCGTCCAGACCCGCATCGAGGGGTCGGCATCCGCATCGCGCAGACAACGCGCGATGGTGGCAATATCCTCCACGCTGGACACTTTTGGAACCAGGATGCCGTCGGGCCGGGTCTTGGCGGCCATCTTCACATCATCCATCCACCACGGCGAATCCAGCGCATTGGTGCGAATCAAAACCTCGCGCTTGCCGAAGCCGCCTGCCGCGACCGCCTGCGCGATCTGGTCGCGCGCGAGCGCCTTGGCCTCCGGCGCCACCGAATCTTCGATGTCGAGAATGATGCCGTCCGCGGGAAGGACGCGCGCCTTTTCCAGCGCCCGCGCGTTCGATCCGGGCATGAACAGAAGGCTGCGGCGCGGACGGATCATTGGCTGCTTCCCTTCGAATCTTGAGCCTGCGCGGAGAGCCGTATCGACGAGGCCGAAACGGGTTACGGCGACAGCTTATTGTTTGGGCGGGAAATTCCCGGAAAAATCGGTGCCCGCTTTTCCGCTTCATGCTTTAACATTTCAGGCTTTCGTCCGGAAGCCTTGTTCCCGCCTGCAGCCTGTGGTTAGCCATTCGCATGTCACCTTTCCCGCAACAGCTGATTGACGGCTACCGAACCTTTACGTCGCAGCGGCTGCCGACCGAACAATCGCGCTACCGCGAATTGTCCGAACGCGGCCAGTCCCCCGAAGTGATGGTGATCGGCTGCTGCGATTCCCGGGTTTCGCCGGAGGTGATCTTCGACGCCGGTCCGGGCGAATTGTTCGTGGTGCGCAACGTCGCCAATCTGGTGCCGGTCTATGCGCCCGACGGCGGCGCGCACGGCGTCTCGGCGGCGCTCGAATACGCGGTCAACGCGCTGCGCGTCAAACACGTCGTGGTGCTCGGCCATGCGCAATGCGGCGGCATTCGCGCCTTCATCGACAATATCGAACCGCTGTCGCCGGGAGATTTCATCGGCCGCTGGATGTCGATGTTCATCAAGCCGGGCGAGACGGTCTCCCAGCGCGACCGCGAGTCGATGGCGGACTTCACCGTCCGGATCGAGAAGGCGGCCGTATTCCGGAGCCTGGAAAACCTGATGACGTTTTCCTTCGTGCAGACGCTGGTCGCGCGCGGCGAGCTAAGCCTGCACGGCGCCTATTTCGGCGTCGCCGAAGGCTCGCTGTTCGTGCTCGACCAGGAAGCGAAAGAGTTTCGCAGCGCCAGGGAAATGTTAAGGGCGAATAGCGAGTAGCGAAGTGGGAATAGCGAAAGCAAACGCTTTGGCGGCGATCCGCCTGCGTAGGGTGGGCAAAGCGTAAGCGTGCCCACCAATATCTCGTATCCTTGGAGAGAAGAAGGTGGGCACGGCGCGAGGGCGCCTTTGCCCACCCTACACTTCAGGCCGCCTTTTTCTTGGCGCGGATCAGCTTGCGGTTGATCAGGCATTCGGCGATCTGGATCGCGTTCAGCGCGGCGCCCTTGCGCAAATTGTCCGAAACGCACCACAGCACGAGGCCGTTTTCCACGGTGGGATCGGTGCGGATACGGCTGACATAAGTCGCATCCTCGCCCGCCGCCTCATATGGCGTGACGTAGCCGCCCGGTTCGTGCTTGTCGATCACGAGAACTCCCGGCGCCTTGCGTAAGACATCGCGCGCCTCGTCGGCCGAAATCGGATTTTCGAATTCGATGGTCACGGCCTCGGAATGGCCGACGAACACCGGCACCCGCACGCACGTGGCGGTCAGCTTGATTTTGGGATCAAGAATCTTCTTGGTCTCCATCATCATCTTCCACTCTTCCTTGGTGTAGCCGTCTTCCATGAAGACGTCGATCTCGGGAATGACGTTGAAGGCGATGCGCTTGGGGAATTTCTTGTTGACCAGTTCGCTGTTGGTGTAGACCGCCTTGGTCTGCGAAAACAGCTCGTCCATGGCGTCCTTGCCGGCGCCCGAGACCGATTGATAGGTCGACACCACGACGCGCTTGATCACCGCCTTGTCATGCAGCGGCTTCAACGCGACCACGAGCTGCGCGGTCGAGCAGTTCGGGTTGGCGATGATGTTCTTGTTGGCGAAGCCCTTGATCGCGTCCGCATTGACTTCGGGCACGATCAGCGGCACGTCCGGATCCATCCGCCACGCCGACGAATTGTCAATCACGACCGCGCCGGCGGCGCCGATCTTCGGCGACCACTCCTTCGACACCGCGCCGCCCGCCGACATCAGGCAGATATCGACATCGCTGAAATCGTAGTGTTCCAGCGCTTTCACTTTCAGGGTGCGGTCGCCATACGAGACTTCGACGCCCATGCTGCGGCGTGACGCGAGCGCCACCACCTCGTCAGCCGGGAATTTACGTTCGTCGAGAATGTTGAGCATTTCCCGCCCGACATTGCCGGTCGCTCCGACCAGCGCGACTTTGTAACCCATCGTTCACTCTCCGAAGAAAAATCCCTCACCCCCCACCCGCGGCGGAAAGGGAAGAGGCAGCGCTTCTATGCGAGAAACGCCGTTAAGACAACGTTAGACCCGGGCACTTGCCCGGCGCTCAGCGGCGGCTTGGGCAGACGATGCAATCGAACCCAGAATACCACGCCAGAATCCATCCGGCGCTCACAAGCTTTGCCGACGAATGCATTGCCACGCTGGCGCGCCTGATTGCCTATGTGGGGGCTCTTGCCCTGCTTGGCATTGTCGGCCTGCATTTTTGGGAGCAATTGTCGGCCACCGCGGATGTTGAACCGGTCGGCAAGGCAGGCTTTAGCGCGGCGTCGCGCTCGCGTCCGCAATTCGCCGTCAGTTCGCTTGATCCTCCAGAAAAATCAGAGACTTACGAGATTTTTAGGCATCCGCAAGGCGGCCGCAAAGACATCTTCCATTGGGGTCCTCCGGACGAAAAGCCCGTGGCGGAGCTTGAAATCTACCGTCCCGGCGGCGAATTCAACGCGGCCGCGCCGTTGGGCGCCGAAATTGCGATCCGGATGGACCCCGATGGCAGGCGAGAGCTCGAATCGGCCGGCGTCATCGACAGCAAGTTTGGCGCGGTGACGCTGCTTCGATTCACCGGGACCCCGGACGGCGCGAAGTCGTGCCTCGGCTTTTTCAAGCGTATCGACGATCCAGCGCTACAAATCTCAGGCTGGTTGTGTCAGAGCAGCGGGTTACCGGCGCGGCGGGTCGCCATCGGCTGCATGCTGAACCGGCTGACCCTGCTGGCATCCGGAAACGAACCCAGACTTGCCGAACTATTCGCCCGCGCTGAACTCAAGCGCGGCAACTGCGCCGGCGCGGCGGGAGGTTCGACGGATTGGGTCATGGGGACCGAAAACCCCCGATTGCGCGGTCCCCTCTGACCGGCGCGCCAGCCAAGGTGCTGGTTTTCATGCGACTTTTTCGCCGCCTCGGGCATTATTCTGACGCAGTGTGGCGCGATTGACCTTGTGACGGCATGCCCGGCCGCTAGAATGACCGCCGAAACGCTTATGGCGACCTGCCTGCGCCCGAAAGAGGACCTGATGACCCCGAAAATCCCTGCTGCGAACCAAGTTGCGGTGCTGCTTGCCGCTGTCGCCATTGTCGCGATCGGCTTCGGCACCCAGGCCGGCGCGCAGTCGCAGACGCCGACCACCGCGCCGAAGCAGCAGGCCAAGCCGGCCAAACCCCAATATGACGATCGCGGCCGTCCGTATTACGGCTCGAACGGCCCCAACGTGTCCTATCAGCAGGGGCCGCACACCCGCATTTTCGTCACCAAGCGGTCCTGGCTCGACGCCGGCGTCGAGGTTTTGCCGGGCGACCGCAAGTTCACCGATTACGCATTTCCGCCGGAGATGGGCTACCCCTCGTTCGCGCGCGAGAACAACAATCGCCCGATCGACCGCCAGCCGCTCAACCCGCCGTCGGATATGGGCGGATATCCGCAGCGCTTCCCGATCCCGCAGTAGTGAGCGCGCGACAATCGCTGCACTAACTCCGAGTCGTCCCTGCGAACGCAGGGACCCATAACCGCAGGCGTCGGTTATGGCAAAAGGCCTCGACCACCGCACCTAAACGAGATTTCCCGGGGTATGGGTCCCCGCGTTCCGCGGGGACGACTACTGTTTTTTGTTGTTCGCTCAGCCTTGCAGCTTCTGCAACTCCTTCAGTATCGCTTCCCCCATCTGCGCGGTCGACACCGCAATAGTGCCTTCCGACTTGATGTCGGCGGTGCGCAGGCCGCTTGCCAGCACGGCTGCGATCGCGGCATCGACCTTGTCGGCGAGCGCGCCCATGTCGAAGGAATAGCGCAGCGCCATTCCGAACGAGGCGATCATCGCGATCGGATTGGCGAGGCCCTTGCCGGCAATATCGGGCGCCGAGCCGTGCACCGGCTCAAACAGCGCCTTTCGCTTTTTGGTCTTGGCATCGACCTCGCCGAGCGAGGCCGACGGCAGCATGCCGAGCGAGCCGGTCAGCATCGCCGCGATATCCGAGAGCATGTCGCCGAACAGATTGTCGGTGACGATGACGTCGAACTGCTTTGGCGACTTCACCAGGTTCATGCCGCCGGAATCGGCGAGCTGGTGCTCGAGCTGCACATCCTTGTATTCGCGCGCATGCACCTGCGTGACCACCTCGTTCCAGAGCACGCCGGATTTCATCACGTTGCGCTTTTCCATCGAGGTCACTTTATTGCGGCGCTTGCGCGCCAGGTCGAAGGCAACGCGCGCGATGCGCTCGATCTCGTAGGTGTCATAGACTTGGGTATCGATGGCGCGCTTCTGGCCGTTGCCGAGATCGGTGATGGTCTTGGGTTCGCCGAAATACACCCCGCCGGTCAGTTCGCGCACGATCATGATGTCGAGCCCCTCGACCACCTCGCGCTTCAGGCTCGAAGCCTCCGCCAGCGCCGGGTAGCAGACCGCGGGCCGCAGATTTGCAAACAGGCCGAGATCCTTGCGCAGACGTAACAGCCCGGCCTCGGGCCGCGCCTCATAGGGGACGCTGTCCCATTTCGGGCCGCCGACCGCGCCGAAGATCACGGCGTCGGCGGCGGCAGCCTTCGCCATGGTCGCATCGGTGATGCTCTGCTGGCTCGCATCATAGGCCGCGCCGCCGACTAGACCCTGCTCGGTCGCAAAATGCGCGATCCCTTGCGCGTTGATCCAGTCGATCAGGCGCTTCACCTCCGCCATCACTTCGGGGCCGATGCCGTCGCCGGGGAGAAGCAGCAATTTGTGGGTCGCCATGGCCGTCACCTCATTCAAATTCGTCATTGCCGGGCTTCCGCCTTCGCCAGGGCTTCGGCGGACTAGCACCGAAGACCCGGCGAAGCTTTAGCGTAGACGGGTGACCCGGCAATCCAGCTTTCTTGAACAAGATGGATGCCCGGGTCGAGCCCCGGCTTTGACCGACGCCGACAATCGGGATGAGGCGGTGTCAGGCGTGGGTTTGTAGCCTGGTTTTCCGGTGCGGTCGATCCAGTCGAGAATGGCGCCAAGCTCGCCTTGCAGGGTGACGGAGAGGTCACGGCGCGTCGGGCCGGGCGTGATGACGATGCGGTCAATGATTTCACGGACGGCCTCGGCCGCCTCCGCCGCGTCGTCGGGATGGCCGAGCGCGGCGGTCAGGCGCTCCATCCTGCGGCGGTAGGTCCCGGCAATGCCGGGGTGAATGTCAGGAGTGTCCTGCGCGGCGTCCGACATGCGGGCGGTGAGGCTGTCCTGTCTGGCCTCAAGCTCGGTGAGCCGCTCGGACAAGGCGCGGTGCCAGCCGCCTTGCTCGATGACGCGCACGATCTCGGCGATCGCCTTCGCGGTTTCGGCAAGCTCGCGGCGGGTGGCGTCGGCTGTATTGCGGCGCACACGGTTGAGCCGATTGGTTTCTTGCGTATAGGCGCGCATGGCTTCCGCCGCCATTTCCGGCGTCATCATGCGCTCGCGCAACCCGGTCAGCACGCGGGCTTCCAGCACCTCGCGGGCGATGGTTCGGGCATTGTCGCAGCCGCTGCCCAACACATGGTTGGTGCAAGCGTAGCGGTCTTGCCCGCGACGGGCATAGGAGCCTCCGCAACAGCCGCAGAACAACAGGCCGGAAAGCAGGGTGCGTGGGCGATGGGTGGCGTTCAGTGCGCCATTCTTGGCGAGGCTGCGCTTCGTGCCCTCGCGCGACGCCTCGATCTGGTTCTTGTAGAGCGCCGTCAATTCGTCCTGCCGCGCTTTGGCGGCGTCCCATAGCTCCTGCGGCACGATGCGAAGCTCGGGAGCCTCGGAGCGTATCCATTCGCTTTCAGGATTGAGCCGATACGCAAAATGGCCGGTGTCGGGGTTCTTAAGCTTTCGCTGTCGGTTCCAGCGGATGACGCCGACATAGAGTTCGCAATTCAGGATGCCAGAACTGATGATCCGGTTGCCCCGGATGGTGGTGTCGTTCCAGCGCTTGCCGGTCGGACTCGGGATGCCGTCACGGTTCAAGTCGGCGGCGATGCGCTGTGGCCCCTTGCCGGCGACATATTCGCGGAAGATTCGGCGCACAATCTCGGCCTGCTCATCGATAATCTGGCGTTCGCCCCGGATCGGCTCGCCGCGCGCGTCGAGCTGGTGGACGACGCGGTAGCCATAGGCATTGCCGCCGCCAATCTTGCCCGCCTCGATGCGCCCCCTGATGCCGCGATGGGTCTTGATGGCGAGGTCTTTGAGAAACAGGGCGTTCATGGTGCCCTTGAGGCCGACATGAAGCTCGTTGATCTCGCCTTCGGACAGGGTGAAGATCGTCACGCCCGCGAAGCGCAGGCGCTTGAAGACGCCCGCCACGTCCTCCTGATCGCGGCTGATACGGTCTAGCGCCTCGGACAGCACCATATCGAAGCGTCCGGCCTGCGCGTCGGCAAGCAGCGACTGGATGCCCGAACGGATGAGGGAAGCGCCGGATATGGCGCGGTCGGAATACGTATCCACAATAGTCCAGCCCTCGCGGACGGCGCGCTCCCGGCACTGGCGCAACTGATCCTCGATGGAAGCATCGCGCTGGTTGTCGGAGGAGTAGCGGGCATAGAGCGCAACGCGGGGCGTCGGGGGGATGGTCATCGGGGCGATCCTTTCACTCCTTGTCGGCCCCGTCCCCCGTTTCCTCGGACACGATGGGCCTGTTGTCGTTGGCGGCGACACGCGCCGCGTAATCCTCACGCGCCATGCGGCGACCGATGATGCGGGCCAGCGTCAGCGCTACCTGGTCGATCTTGCGCCAGGTCTCCGCGCTCGGCTCCTCGGCGTCCGGCTCGCCGTGCGGGCCGATATTGTCATTCGCCGGTTTAAACCGTTCCGGCTCAGTGTCGTCTCCCATGCCGTTTCCCACACTGTTTTTCGAGACAAACAGGCATGAAGCGGTGGCGAAACCAGAATGAGAAGACCTGATTTCCCTTCGTCGCACGATCGGCGGCAAATACTTGCGAACGGCGGCATTTGCGTTGGTCGCTCCATACGCATCACGTCACTCATGCCGCGCGCTTCAACGGACGTGCGCGCTCGACCCGCTTGCGTTCCTTCGGCGTGTTCATCACCTCCCAAAGATCACTGCGCCGCTGAACGTTGAGCCAGAAGTCGGGGCTGTTGCCGAAGACGCGGGCCAGGATCAAGGCCGTCGCGGCGGTCACGTTCCTGCGGTTGCCGCACAACTCGTTGACGTGCTTGCGCTGGACGCCCATCGCCTCGGCGAGCGCACCCTGGGTCAACACCATCGGCTCCATGAACTCCTCGGTCAGGATTTCACCGACAGTTGCCGGCTTGCGCTTAGTGATCAGCATGTTCGCCTCGCTCTCATCGATAGCTGTGATCGTCCAGATAAATCCCGCCTGCCTCGCCGCGCTCGCCATCCCAGCGGAAGATAAGCCGCCATTGCTGGTTCACGCGGATCGAATGGAACCCCGCGAGATTGCCACGCAGCTTCTCGAAGTGATTGCTTGGCGGCACGCGCAAGTCCTGATCGGTCACGGCGTCGTCAATCATCTGGAGTTTTCTGAACAACCGGGCTTCAAGATCGGGCGGGATGTTACGGGAATGGGCATCGTCCACGAAGAAAGCCCTCAGCCAGCCATCCCGAAAGCCAACGATCATTCCGTCACTCCAACTCAGAGTAATTGTACCACCCTATAACCCATCTTTCAAGAATGATTTCCACCCCGCCGCTACTTCTTCGTTCCGGAATGGGAGCGCGACCGCGCTCACAATCCGCCCTGGTCTGCTTGACAGCCATCACCGGGGCGGCGGCATCCGGTCAATGCTGGCGCGGAGCGCCACCGCGAAGCGGCTCGGCATTGACGGGATAGCGGCGCTCCGGTTGAATATCCGCAAGCAGACGAGGCCCTGCCGTTTCTGCCGCAGCAAGAAGATGAACTGCGCCGGCCTCAACAGAACTCATCGACCTCGCTTTTCGGACGCCATGATACCGGATCGGCGATCCAGCGATTGATGTCGGATTCGCGCCAGCCTGCGCCGTTGACGCTGATCCTGATCTGGGCCGGGAATGTCCCCTCAGTGATCTTGCGGTAGATGGTGGACCGGGACAGCCCGGTTCGGGAAAGAACGGTTTTCAGGCGGATGATCCGGTCTGGTTCGGGCATGGAAACGCTGCCTCCTGCTGACTACTCCTGATCCAGACAGAGCAAGCAGTTACACGCGCGCAAGCGCATTTTTCGCGTCGTCGTAGCGTGGCGTACAATCGGCAGCAAATACTTGTGATCGGCGATCAGTGCATGTCGCCCAAAAGTGCGCAGCGGTTTTCGGCGACATGCATCAAATCAGAGCCCGATCCCTCGTCCTCTGCCGAGGTCGATGCCGTGCGTGAAGGCCAGTTCCCGGCCAAGGCTGCGGCCTGATTCGAACGCGATGCCGAGTTCGCGCTTGCGGTTGGCGAGGATGGATTCCAGTTGCGGATCGCGTTCGAGGCTTTTCGCCATGTCGCCCATCGCCGAGCGCGTCGCCTTGTAGCCGGCGATGTCGCCCACCTGATACTGACGCTGGCTGGTGTGGTCGAGCTTCTGCCAGCGTTCCACGAAACGGTCGGCGCGGCGGCTCGGATCGGTGCGCAGCTCGGTTTCGAGTTGGACGGCGCGGATGGCGCGGGCGGGGTTGCCCGAAGCGGCTTCCAGGGCGAGTTCCGGATTCTTCTTGTAGGCGGCTTCGGCGTCGTGCGAGCCATAGGGCCGCACCGCCTCGAAGACCTTGCGGGCCTCCTGCAATTCCTTCACCTGCTCCTGGCTGGCCTTGCCGCCCCGCTCCTGCATATCGAAGATGGCATCCACGGCTCGGGCATGGCGGACGAGCGCCTTGGTGCGGGGCTTACGCAGCGCCGCTTCCGGATCTTCCACCACCTCCCTTTCCGGCGTTTCCCGCTCCGGCCTCAGCGCGCCGTCCGGCCCAGGCGCAGCCTCAGCAGACGGGCGCAGGCCGTCGAACATGTTGCGCACCCTCTCGGGCACGACCCTGCGCACGATCTCGGCAACGCGCTCGCGGAAGGTGATCCCACGCCGCTCGGCGTAGCTCTGTACCGGATCGGCACGCTCGTAGTCCGAGGCCATGTCCTTGGCCCGGTCACGCGACAGGATGCGGACGAGCCGGTCCGGATTGGCAAAATCGTCGCGGCCATAATGCAGCTCCATGCCATCGCGGTGCCGCGACAGGGCGACATAGCTGCTATGGGCATCCATCCCCGGCGTCGCCAGCACATGGATGCGGTCCACCGTCATGCCCTGCGCCTTGTGGATCGTCGCCGCATAACCGTGGTCGATCCGATTGTAATCCTTGAGGTCGAAGCGAACGGATCGGCCGTCGTCGGTCTGAACGGTCATGGACTGCGCGCTCACCTGTTCGATGGTCCCGAGTGTGCCGTTCTTGACGCCAAGGCCACGTTGGTTTTGCAGGAACATGACGCGATCCCCGCTGGCGAAGCCGCGGTCGCCGCGCTCAACCGTCACACGCACCTCATTGCCCAGATCGCCGGCGACCCGCATCCGCATCCGCGCAGCCTCGTTGAGCGCGCGCACCTCGTCATTGGTATGGGTGAGGATGATCCGGCTCCGATCCCGTGATGCCTGCCGGTCGCGGTCCCAGCGGTCGATCAGATCACCGCGCGCCTGCTCGCGTGTTTGCGCCTCATGCACCATGCCGTGGGAGCGATAGGCTTCCAGCGCATTGCCGGTTTTGCCATTGGCGAGATCACGTGTGGCGTCCCGCTGCCAGTCCTCCCGCTGACGGCGCACCTCGCCGATTTCGACGCCGCCGTGACGCTCATGGACCGAGCGGAAGGCCGCACCTGCTTCGATGGATTGCAACTGCTGCGGATCGCCCACCAGCACCACCTTGGCGCCGGCCTCTGCAGCATGGGACAGCACGCGTTCCAACTGGTGCGTGCCGACAATGCCTGCCTCGTCGATCACCAGAACATCGCGGGTCGTGAGCAGGTCGCGGCCCTGTTGCCAGCTATGCTCCATGCTGGCGATGGTGCGCGACGCGATACCCGATCCGCTGTCGAGATTTTCCGCCGCAATGCCGGACAGCGCCACGCCCCGAACCTCGTAGCCCGCTGCTTCCCATGCCTCCCGCGCCACGCCCAGCATCGCGCTCTTGCCGGTTCCGGCATAGCCGACAACGATGCCGAGATCGCGCCCATCCGTGACATGCGCCAGGGCGTCAGCCTGCTCGCCCGAAAGGACAAGACCGCGCGCTTCCGCTCGCGCAAGAGCCGCCCGCATGTCGGTGCCGTTCACCTCATGGCGCTCCCGTTCTGCCATGACTTCTGCGGCTCGATGCAGGCGTTGTTCCGCTTCGATCATGGCGCGCGTCGTGAAGCGATCTTCTCCGCGAGCGTCCTTGCCAAGTTCGACTAGATCGGGCGCATTGCGCATCGCGCCCATGACTTCGTTGAACTGATCGATCCCGTCGCTGTGGCGGTGCGCGAACTTCGCCATGTCGCGGCGCGTGAAGGTCGATTGCTGATGCGTGATCGCGTCCAGTCCCAGATCGGGATTCGCGATGATCCTCTCGCCATTGCCGCGTGCGATCTCGCGGTGCATCTCCGCGCGGTCGGCCTCGATCCTCTCGCCCTCGATGCTCCGATCCTCAATGCGATGCGCGGGCGCGCCGATCTGGCTTTGCGGCTCCAGCGCGATGCCCTGCGCCTCCAGGCTGCGATGGTCGATGCGCGCGTCAATGTCGAGTTCCGCCAGCCGCTCATTAGCAAGCTCGGCCCAGCGTTCCCGCCAGCGCTCGACCATCTGGGTGCGGTTCCAGTCCCGCACCTTGGGGCCAAAGCCGTCCTCGTCCACCGCCCGCATCGTCAGCATGACATGGGCATGCGGTTTGGGGCTTCCATCCTCGGCCATATCCCAATGCACATTGAGATCGGCGATCATGCCTCGATCAACGAATTCGCCCCGAGCGAAGTCGCGGGCCAGTTCGATGCCTTGGCGCTCACTCATCTCGCGCGGGATGGCGAATTCGACCTCGCGGGCAAGCTGAGCGTCCTTTCTGACCTCGAACGCCTCGACATCGTTCCAGAGCCGTTCGCGGTCGCTCCATGCCTCCGGCGCATTTTCCGGCAGCAGCACCTCGGAATGGACGACGCCGCGCTTGCCAGAAAAATCGTGGCTGCGATCAAGCCGCTCGTCGCGCAGCCGCGAGCCCGAGCGGTAGGCGGCTGACGCCACCGCGCTGGAGCCAGACTTGCGGCCAATGACCTTGACGTGAAGATGATAGATCGCCATCGCGATCAGATCAGTGGCACGGTCAAGCGCACGTCGGAACGACGTATAAGCGCGCCCTCCCTCAAAAAAATCTCGGGCGGGATTACGCCGTCTCAAACCGTCCCGGCGACCTTACAGCATTATGCCCAGGGCTCAACTATGATCCCCCCATCAACATTGCTGGAGAACGTGATGCGCAAGCCGCGGGATTTCGACGGGGAACTGAAAGCGCTTCAGGACAAAGCGCGAGACCTCAAGAGCCGCAAGGTGCAGCAGCTCGGCGAACTGGTGATCGCCGCCGGGGCAGATAGCCTCAGCGTCGATGAACTGGCGGGCGCGCTGATCATGCTGGCCGAGACGAAGGACAGCGGAAAGAGGGAGGCATGGGCCAGGCGCGGGGCCGCGCTCTTTCAGAGCCGGGCGCGACGAACTGCACCGGCAGCTGAGCGCCACACTGGCGGCGCTCGGGCGCAACCGGGCGGCGCGCAACCGTCAACAGGCAGCAAGGGCGCGGCATGATATGCGC
>Ga0209517_10002610_pt1 | contig 25165 bp, 17 predicted proteins | sample PeaSoiMetSII2010_FD_187695 | JGI IMG/M metagenome (GOLD analysis project Ga0209517, IMG submission 187695) | Peat soil microbial communities from Weissenstadt, Germany - SII-2010 (SPAdes) (version 2) | ecosystem: Environmental > Terrestrial > Soil > Wetlands > Peat | place: Germany... | reverse complement strand
CCCGCTCGAGAACCTTGTGCCACGCATGCCTCGGGTCGGGAAACTTCGCATCGTCACTCATCGCAACCTCGAACAGCGCCCCAGCCGGAACTCTCCTCGAAACGAAATTGTACCTTGTTATGGCTCGCGCCCCAGTGATTCAAAGCAGGGGTGTCACGTTCCAATGAACATGCGGCGCCGCCCAGAATGCGGCTACACTCAGTGCATGTAGATTGACGACGCAGGAATGTTGCCGGGCTCCGACCTTCAGAAAGACGCGCGGTATGCTTTAGGCAAGCCGGCATGATCTCGGCTGGCGCGGCTTGGTAAGCTAAAATGCCGCTGTTGCGCAGCCAAAACTCGTGTCGCCAGGGAAGGAATATGACCGATCAGCCTTTCTTTGTACCGTCACTGCTTATCAGCGTGTTCGCAATTCCACTCGTTCTAGGTTTAATCCCACGAAACCGCTGGTACGGCATTCGCACCGCGCAGACCCTGTCCGATGAAAGGGTGTGGTATCGGTCCAACAGGTTTGCGGGATGGATTTTTCTGTTTTCGGGCATCATTTATCTTGTGATCGCAAGAATGTTTCCAACTGCAAGAACTTCTGGTTCCGATTTCGCGCTTTGGTTGCTCCATCTTGGTGCTTTCGTATTGCCTTTGGCCGCTAGCGTCCTGCTCACTATGAGGTATGTGAAGGGACTCTTGAAACTGCACTGAAAGAAAAGGTCTATTGAAATGCAAAGGATGGAGGTTGTTCATGCGTTGTCTCTTGATTCTCTTTCTGATTTGCATCGTTGCACAGGCGCTGATGGCGCAGAAACAATCTGAAACTCCCTAATCAGGGGCCTTCGAGCTGGAGGGAGATAAGCTGGGCGAGAGTTTCGCGTCATTTCTTTCGCACCACCCCAAGGTTCGCTGCGTGGAATCCACCAGCAAAACGAAGAATTGTTATCAGTGGGAGGATGTTTCGATATTCGGGTTAACTGCACACGCTAACGCAGGATGCTCTCCACGCAGACCCGCCAGCACACCGCGCAAAGCTCCGGCTACCGCCTCGCCCTTCTGCACTTCCATCCACAGCACCCCGCTCGGGTCCAGCTTGATGCCCTTCCGCGAGCGCACTACTTTCACCACCGCCGCCGGGTCCAGCTGCGTTTCCGGATGGAACCTCAGCGCGATCTTGCTTCCCTGCCGCTCCACTGCCGCGATGCGCAGCCGTTCGCTCATGGATTTCAGCATCGCGAATTCAAGAAGGTTTTCTACCGGCTTGGGCAGCGGCCCGAAGCGATCCGCCAGTTCCTTCCCCACGTCCTGCCTTTCCGCTTCCGTCGCCACCGAGGAAATCCGCTTGTATGTCCGCAAGCGCAAATTCTCGCTCGGGATGTACTCCTCCGGAATCCGGATATCCATTCCCAGGTTGATCGTGGTGCGCAATTCCGGCGCACCCTCTTCTCCCTTGAGCTTGGCCACCGCCCGCTCCAGCATCTGCACATACAAATCGAAACCAATCGCCTCGATGTGGCCGTGCTGTTGGCGCCCCAGCATGTTCCCCGCCCCGCGCAGTTCCAGGTCCAACGCAGCGATCCGGAATCCCGCGCCCAGTTCGCTGAACTCCTTCATCGCCGCCAATCGCCGCCGCGCGATGTCCGTCAGCGCGCGTTCCGGCGGCACCAGCAAATACGCATAGGCGCGCTGGTGCGAACGCCCCACGCGCCCGCGCAATTGGTAGAGTTCCGCCAGCCCCAGCCGGTCCGCACGATTGATCAGAATCGTATTCGCCCGCGGAATGTCCAACCCGTTCTCCACGATCGTCGTCGCCACCAGCACATCCGCCTCATCGCGAATGAACTTCAGCATCACCTTTTCAAGGTCCTTCTCTCCCATCTGCCCGTGCGCCACCACCACGCGCGCCCTGGGCACCAGCTTCGCCACCAGGCTGGCCAGCGAATAGATGGACTCCACGCGGTTGTGGATGAAGTACACCTGGCCTTCCCGCGCCAGCTCATTTTCAATCGAGCGCTTCACCACCTCTTCGTCAAACGACGTAACCACCGTCTGAATCGCCAGCCGGTCACGAGGCGCCGTCTCAATCATGGACATATCGCGCAAGCCCACCAGCGACATGTGCAGCGTGCGCGGAATGGGCGTGGCCGAAAGCGCCAGGGCGTGCACGTTCTTCCGCATCTCCTTCAAGCGTTCCTTGTGCGCCACGCCAAACCGCTGCTCTTCGTCCACCACCAGCAATCCCAAATCCTGAAACTTCACGTCTTTGGAGAGCAGCCGGTGCGTCCCGATCACCACGTCCACTTTCCCCGTTTCCAGGTCCGCCAGCACGACCTTCTGCTCCGCCGTCGTGCGGAAGCGGCTAAGCATTTCGACCCTGGTGGGAAACGCCGCAAACCGCTGCTTAAACGTCTCGAAGTGCTGGAACGCCAGCACCGTCGTGGGCGTCAGCACGGCCACCTGTTTGCCGTCCGCCACTGCCTTGAACGCCGCGCGCATGGCCACTTCCGTCTTCCCGTAACCCACGTCGCCGCATAGCAGGCGATCCATCGGCGAAGGCTTTTCCAGGTCGCGCTTGATGTCCGCGATTGCCGTTACCTGGTCCGGCGTTTCCTCAAACTCAAACGCATCCTCGAATTCCCTCTGCCAGTTGCCGTCCGGCGAAAGCGCAAAGCCCTGCGCGGTTTTGCGCTCGGCGTAGAGCGCCAGCAACTGGTCCGCCATGTCTTCCAGCGACTTGCGCACGCGCGTTTTGCGTGAGACCCACGCCATGCCACCCAATTTGTCCAGCGCCGGGTGCGCGCCTTCCGCGGCACGGTAGCTCTGCACCAGGTCCATGCGTTCCAGCGGCACATACAACCGCGCATCGTCCAGGTAGCGCAGCAGCATGAACTCGCCGCGCCGCCCCGCCGATTCGATCAGCCGCAAGCCTTCAAACTGGCCGATGCCGTGATCCACGTGCACCACGTAATCCCCCGGCTTCAGCTCGGCAAAGTCGCTAAAGAATCCCGTGGTACGAATGTTCCGCCCGGAGCGTTCCACCGCCGGCGTCACGTCAAACAAATCCGCATTCCCGTACAGCGTCAGCTTCGCTTCCGGAAACGCCACGCCCTCCGCAAACGGCGCGCGCACCAACAGCAGCGCCGCCGTTTCCGAAGCGCTCTCCGCCGTGAAACCCGCCGCCGCTTCTTCCGTCTCCCCCAACACGTACGGCACTTCATACTCGCGGCAAATGTCGGCGTAGCGCTCCAGTTCCCCGATGCTCGCCGCGGTCAGGATCACCGTTCCGCCGCCCGCGAGTTGCGCTTTCACGTCGCTCAGGCACGCGACCACGTCGCCGTGATAGCGCGCGCTGGACCTCGCAATCAGCTCAAACCGTTTGCCCCCGCTCGCTGCCAGCCCCAGTTGCTCCAGCTCAATCCGCGAACACCTCGTGACCGCTCGCTCCCATTCTTCCTCGCTCCAGAAATAGTCGTTCACCGTCGGCGCATTCGCCTGGCCGTGCCGCTCGTAATTCGCCGTCGCAGCCTCTAACAACTTCTTACCCGCCTCGCGCAGCTTTTCCGGCTCATCCAGAAACACAATCGGCTTCAGCGAGCTTTCCGCCAACTCCAACAGCGTGCAACTCCCCGGCGTTTTCTCCCCGCCAAACCAGCTTCCCGGCTCCCAGGCTTCCGCTTCCTCGCTTCCCGGCGCGGGCACGCTCCACTCCGCCAGTGGCAGGATGGTCGTTTTCACAACCGGCGCAATCGAACGCTGCGTGCGGGGGTCGAATTCCCGGACGCTCTCCACCGTGTCACCCAGCAATTCAATGCGTACCGGACGCGGCGCTTCCGGCGAAAACACGTCCACAATCCCGCCGCGCACCGCGAACTGCCCCGGCAATTCCACCATTTCCGTTCGCGCGTATCCCGTGCTCGCCAGATGCGTGATGAGTTCCTCGTGCGCCCCCTCGGAATCTTTCGCCAGCGTGCGCGCCAGCGTCAGGTACACGTAGGGATCCTGGTATCGCCACAGCGCCGCGGCTATCGGCGCAATCACCAGTGACACCTCGCCATTCGCCAGCCGGTAGAGCGTCGCCGCTCTCCGCTCCAGAATGTCCGCGTGCGGCGTTTGCGGATCCCACGGCAAGCTGTCGAAAGCAGGCAGCACCGCCACTCCGCCGGTGGACCCGGGAAAAATCTGCGCAAAAAAACGCAGGCTCTCTGCCAAGTGTTCCGCGCGGCGGTTGTTCTCCGTAACAAAAAAAGCCGGCCGCCGTAATTCGTGCGTTACATGCGCCGCCACCAACGCCTTCGCCACCTCATGCAATCCCGAAAGCCCTGCCAGCCCGCCGCCTCCGCGCAGCTCCGCCACCACACCCTCGATCGAGGCATGGCGCAGCAAACCCTCCAAGCGCTCCCTGACTGCCGGTAGTATCATTCCCCGATTTTTCTTTTTTCTCTTACCAGGTCTTCCATTCCACCCTGTACCCGCAACCCATCACGTTTTTCGTTTTCCCATTTTCGATTTTCTATTTCGCGTTCCTCTTCTCTGCGGTCTCCGCGCAAATTCTCCTTGGCTTTGTCATCCCGACCGGAGCGGCCCGACTTTCTCTTTCGCGCCGATTTGTGGCGTGTCGGGCCGCGTAGTGGAGGGATCGCTGCAACCCCCGAACCACCACAAGTACGCGACCTCTTACACTCTTACACTCTTGCACCTCTTCTTCACCGCCTCCTGATCGCTGATATCTTTATTTGCTTCCCTCAAAACTGAAAACTAACAACTTAAGACTCTATCCTCAGCCCCCGAATCCTCCGAAGTATCTCCGACGTCGAATACCCTTCCACCACTTCCACGCGCACAACCTTGCCCCCCGCCGCTTCCACTTCCTTGCGCCCCACAATCTGATTCCCCGGCCAGTCCTCGCCCTTCACCAGCAGGTCGGGCAGCAGCGCCGCGATCACCCTCTGTGGCGTCGTCTCATCAAAAATCACCACCGCATCCACGCATTCCAGACTGGCCAGGATTTCCGCGCGCTCCTCCGCATTGAACACCGGTCGCCCCGGCCCCTTCAACTCCCGCACACCTTTGTCGCTGTTGATGCCCACAATCAGCACGTCGCCCAAAGCGCGCGCCGATTCCAGGCATTGAATGTGTCCGGGATGCAGCAGATCGAAGCACCCGTTCGTAAACACCACGCGCTTGGCGTTGCGTTTCTCCCTGCCAAACCGCAAAATGATTTCTTCAAGTGTCAGGACCGCTGGATGCAATGGCTCACCATGCTCGCTCAACCACGTTGCTGCAGTTCGTTGCGCAGACTGTCAGTTTATCACGCTCTTTCGCGCCCTTGCTCCCGGAGGCGGCCTTCGCTATGAAACACAAAAAAGGGCTTCTCGCTGCCACCGGCATTGTTCTCATCCTTCTCGGCGCGGCCCTTACTCTGTATTCCGCGCGTGGGTTCACGGTGCGTCACTACCTGGTGAACGCCGGCTCCTGCCCGCTCACCATGGACACCGTCCAAAAGACCGGCCTCACCGCAGATCCGCAACGCGGCGCCGTCGTTCTTTTTCACGGCCTCGCCGCTAACAAAATCAGCATGTCCTATCTTGCGCGAAGCTTCGCGGCGCAAGGCCTCAGTGTCTACATCCCCGATCTTCCCGGCCACGGCCGCTCCAACGGGCCCTTTTCTCCGGACCAGGCTGAATCCTGCGCGAGTTCCTTTGTGCGCGGCCTTGCCGCACGCGGATTGATTCTTCCGGACCACACGATGCTCGTAGGCCACTCCATGGGCGGCGACATCGCTTTGCGCATCGCGCCCAAAATTCGCCCCGCGGGCGTTATCGCCATTTCCCCCGCGCCCATGCAGGCCGCGCATGGCGTCTCCGCCGAGAATCTTCTCTACCTCATTCCTCCGCCGCTTCAGCCCAACACGCTCATCCTCGTTGGCCAGTATGAATTCCCGAGCCTCGTCGGGAACGCCGCTGATCTCATCGCTTCGCATCCCGATCCCACCATTGAATTCGCCACGATCCCCGGGAATTCCCACCTCAGCGTGCTCTTCTCTCCCCTCGTTGCCGCAAGAATTCAGGACTGGACCGCCCGCGTCCTCCATCTTCCCAGCGGCGCCGTCATCCCCTCCCGCGCCAATGTTCTTGGCTGCATTCTTGGCCTTTGCGGCATCGTGCTGCTTGCTGGCCCGTTTCTCCGCGAAGCATTTGGAAGCGAAGTCCCGGCAGAGCCACGCTCCACTTCCCTTCCATCCTTCCCGCGACTCTTCCTCGAATTCACCGGCGCCTCGCTCGGCGTGATTTTTATCCTTCGCTATTGGATGCCGCTTCGGCCCTTGCCCCTCTACCAAGGCAACTATCTCGCCAGCTTTTTGCTCCTCGTAGGGCTCGCCCTGCTCCTGCTTCATCCCCGGCTAGCGCAATCGCAATTGTCAGCCAAGCCGCTTGTGCTTTTCTCCACGGCCTTCTCCGCCTTCCTCCTTCATTTCCTGGTTACCGGCTGGTTCGACCTGACGTTCTCTTTCGCCTGGCTCACGCTGCATCACTGGGCGCGCTTTCCCGTCCTGTTCATTGCCGTCTTCCTGTTCTTTTACGCGCTCGAGGCCCTTCTCGGCCCTGCTTCTGACGTCCGCCCGGCCCGCCGTCTTTTTCTCTCGCTGTTGCTTCTCACCATTGCATGGCTCGCCCTGGCCGGCGGGGTCCTCTATCTCCACAGCGGCGAAATCCTGTTGGTGCTGCTCGCTCCCTATTTCGTCATTGCCCTATTCCTCATTCGCATGGGCGCTCAATTGGTGCGACGCCAGACCGCCTCTCCCACGGCCGCTGCCCTGTTCGGTGCTATACTCCTTGCAGGTTTTTGCCTGGTACTCTTCCCGCTGTCCTGAGAACTACCGGGCGCCCGGCTTTTTTGCTATCCCCCCCGCGCTGGAGACGGATGCGCAAGCTTTTTGCTTTGCTCTGTGTGAATTAACGGATGTCTGACATTGTCATTGTCGGCGGTGGTCCTTCCGGCGCGATGTGCGGAGAGCAACTTGCGCGCGCCGGCCATTCCGTCCAAATTTTCGATGAACACCTTGCCTGGGAAAAACCTTGCGGGGGAGGGCTCACCTACAAAGCCACGCAGTGCTACCCGTTCCTACTGGATAATGCGCATCCAAAAAAGCTGATTCACCATGTCGAAATCATCAGCGCCGAAAATCACCGCGCCAAGCTCGACCTCCAGCATCCGATCGTCATCTATTCACGCACCGTCTTGAATGGCCTGCTCCTCGATCGCGCTCGCGAAGCCGGTTGTCAGGTTCACCGCTCCCGCGTCCACGAAGTGGATACGACCTCCGAAAAGCCGCGCTACTCCATCGATGGTCAATGGCGCTCCGCCGATTTCCTGGTCCTCGCCGCCGGCGCTCGCAACCCGTTTCACCCGGGCACGCGCCCCCTGCAGCGCGATGAGCTGGAGATGACCCAGGGCTACTTCGTCCCTCAGACCTCCGAGGAAATCATCATCAAGTTTCTCCCCCATTTCGAGGGCTATATCTGGTCCTTCCCCCGTGCCGACCATCTCTCCCTCGGCATCTGCGGCAGCATGAGCGCGCACACCAGCAGCGAACTTCGCTCGCATCTCCATAATTTTGCAGCGGCTGAAAAATTTGCGACTGAATCCGCCAAGTTTTACAGCCACGTCCTGCCCTCGCCACAAGTGCGCACCTTTTCCGATCGCAGCGTCATCGGCGCGAACTGGGCGCTTATCGGCGACGCCGCTGCGTGGGTTGATCCCCTCACCGGCGAAGGCCTCTTCTACGCCATGCGCTCCGGCGAACTCCTCGGCAAATCCCTCGCCGAAGGCTGCCCCGAAAAATATCCCGCGCGCGTCAAAGCTTCCTTCTCCACGGAACTTGAATTCGCCGCGCGCATCGTCCGCCGCTTCTATCGCGGATCGTTCCTCGGCTGCTCCGTCACCACGCGCATGGTGCAATTCCTCCAGCGCAACGCCGTCTTCCGCCAACTCCTCTCCGATCTCTTTTGCGGCACGCAGGACTACTCCACGCTCAAGCAGCGCGTCCTCAGCCATCTCGGCGGCACGCTAAGCCAGTTCGTCACTAGCGTCCTCAATTTCGATCGCCCCGCCTCCAAACTCCCCACCGTCACCCCCGCTGCCGACTAATCCTGCTCTCATAACGCATTGTCATCCCGACCGCAGCGGCCCGACTTTCCCTTCCGCGCCGCACTTTGGCGCGTCGGGCCGCGGAGTGGAGGGATCATGGCAAGACCGCCGCAGCTACAGTGATGTAAACGCCACTCCGCATTTTCGCAGGTGGCCCGCCGCGGCTTTCACGCTTACACTTTTTGCACTCTTTCACTCTTACACTCTGAATTTTGGTGCGTCCTCGCACCTGTTGCTGGTGTTTCCGTCGTATCATAGTCCGAGTGCCGCCGCTCCGCTCACCACATTCATCGCCGCGCCTCCAGCGGCCTGGAAGGAAACAACCCCGTGATCACGAGAAGAGGCTTCTTAGGTGCGCTTTCCGCTCTTTCTGCTTCTGGTCTTCTCCCTGCTCCTGCCCCCCCGCAGAACAAGGAGGAAGCCCCACCTTCCCCGCACTCCGCGCCCGAAGACGTTACCCGCTGCGTGAAAATCGCCATTGGCACGGGCGGCCATGGCCACACCTTCCCCGGCGCAACGATGCCCTTTGGGATGGTGCAGCTTAGCCCGGACACTTTCGATGAAGGCTGGGACTGGTGCTCGGGTTATCACTATTCCGATTCTTCCATCATGGGTTTCAGCCACACCCACCTGAGCGGCACCGGCGCCTCAGACATGCTCGACGTCCTATTAATGCCCGGCACTGGCCCGGCCAAAACGCTTCCCGGCGGCCGCGAGAACCCCGGCGAAGGCTATCGCTCGCGCTTCAGCCACGAGGACGAAATAGCGGAGGTTGGCTACTACTCGGTTTTGCTTCGCGATTACCACATCCGCGCTGAACTCAGCGCCACGGAACGCGCTGGAATTCACAAGTACACTTTTCCGAAGAGTGACACCAGCCATTTCATCCTGGATCTCCACCATCGTTGGGGCGGCGCTGAAATATTGTCGTCTGACCTGAAGATTTTGACCAATGACACTATCGTCGGTGGCCGCAGCGTGAATGGCTGGGCACCCGGCCGTCAGATCTATTTCGCCATGAAATTCTCGAAGCCCTTCTCGTCTTCGCAAATCGTCTCCGAAGAAAAGCCCCTCGACCCCCTCTACAGGGAAGCCAGCAGCAAATCCCTGAAATGCCTGCTGCGCTACAAGACCGGCGAGGGAGAAGTAATTTTCGTAAAGGTGGGCCTTTCGGGCGTCAGTACCGAAGGGGCTATGAAAAACCTCGAAGCCGAGATTCCCGCGTGGGATTTTAACAAAGTGCGCCACGATGCGCACGAAGCCTGGCAGCGCGAACTCTCGCGCATCCGCATCAAGACCTCAAATCGCATCCACAGGGAACTTTTCTATACCAGCCTGTACCACACAAAGCTCGCCCCCACGTTGTTCGATGACGTTGATGGCCAATATCGCGGCATGGACGGCCAGGTTCATCACTTGCCGCACGGGCTTCACAACTACAGCACCTTTTCGCTCTGGGACACTTACCGCGCCGCTCATCCTCTGTTCACGATTGCGCTCAAGGAACGCGTTCCCGATTTCGTCAATTGCCTCATTCGCATGTCCAACGAAAGCCCCGCAGGCATGCCCGTGTGGCCGTTGCAGGGCAGGGAGACGGGCTGCATGACCGGTTATCACTCCGCCCCCATCATCGCGGAGGCGCTGGCAAAGGGCTTCCAAGGCATTGATTTCACCAAGGCCTATCCCCCCATGCGCCAGCGCGCCATGGTGGACGACTACCGCGGACTCAACTATTACCGTAAGCTGGGTTTCATCCCCTGCGACAAGGAAGAGGAATCCGTCAGCAAAACCATGGAGTACCTCTACGACGATTGGGCCGTAGCCCATGTCGCCCAGGCCGTGGGTGCGGGTGAAGATGCCAAACTCCTCCTCGAACGGTCCAAGAACTATCGCAACCTTTTTGATCCCAAGGTTGGCTTTATCCGCCCGCGCATGGAAAACGGTGATTGGTCCGAGCCCTTCACCCCCACCGAAATGGGCTATTCCAAGAAGTGGCGCGATTACACAGAATCCGATCCCTGGGAAACAACTTTCTCCATCCAGCACGATCCCAAGGGCTACATCGAACTCTTTGGTGGCCGCCAGGCCTTCCTCGATAAACTCGACGCTCTTTTCACCGTGAGCTCGCAGCTCCCTCCCGATGCCCCGCCCGATATCGCTGGGATGGTTGGCCAATACGCCCACGGAAACGAGCCCTGCCATCACATGGCCTATCTCTATTCCTATGCGGGAGCGCCATGGAAAACCCAGGAACGAATCCGAAGCCTGCTGGAGATGGAATACGACAATCAGCCCAACGGCCTTGCCGGTAATGAAGACTGCGGGCAAATGTCAGCGTGGTATGTGCTCAGCGCGCTGGGTTTCTACCCGGTCGACCCCGTCAGCGCCAACTATGTCTTCGGCACGCCACTGTTTGATCGCGCCGAAGTTGACCTGGGCGATGGCAAGCGTTTGATCGTCGAAGCCCGCCGCCGCTCGCCAGAGGACCAATACATCCAGTCCGTCACGTTCAATGGCAAACCCTACGAGAAGCTCTGGTTCCGCCACGCTGATATTGTGAACGGCGCAACAATCGTCTTTACCATGGCCAGCGAGCCCAACAAGCAGTTTGGCGCCGCCGAGAGCGCAACCCCGCCCTCGCTCACAACCTAGCTCTCTGTCTCTGGGTGAGAATTTCTCTTCTTAAGGACGTAGGACCTTCAGCATTGTCATCCCGACCGGAGGCCCGCGCAGTTTGCGGGCCGCAGCGGAGGGATCGTGGCAACTCCACGACACCTTCCAGGACAGCGACACGCCTCCAACTTTCCTCTGGACTGTCGCCCTCTCTGCAGCAACTCTGTGGCCTCCGCGGCCCCTCTGTTAACTCTGCGGTTAGCCCTACTCTTCTCTCCGCCTCTTGCTGTCGGCTGTCGACTAACGGCTGTCGGCTTATTCCAGCACCTTGCGGATGCGCTCAAAAGCCCAATCAATTTCTTCGCGCTGAATCACCAGCGGCGGCGCGATGCGGATGATGTGGCTGTGCGTTTCCTTGCACAGGATGCCCTCTTCCTTCAGCGCCTCGCAGTATTTTCTCGCCTCGACCGTCAACTCGATCCCAATCCACAGTCCGCGCCCGCGTACCTCTTTCACCACCGGACTGCGCAACGTCCGCAGCTTCTCCAGGAAATACGCACCCAGTTCCGCTGAGCGCTCCACCAGTCTCTCTTCGATCAACACGCGCAGCGACGTCCGCGCAACCGCGCACGCCAGCGGATTCCCGCCAAACGTGCTGCCGTGATCGCCCGGCCCGAATACTCCCAGAATCTCCTTCGATGCAAGCACCGCGGACACCGGGTAATACCCACCTGCCAAGGCCTTGCCCACAATCAACACATCCGGCCGCATGCCTTCATGCATGTACGCGAACAATTTCCCCGTGCGGCCCAGCCCGGACTGAATCTCGTCCACCATCAGCAGCACGCGCTTCTCCCGGCAAATCACCGCCGCGTCGCGCAAAAAGCCATCCGGCGGAATCCGGATCCCCGCCTCGCCCTGGATGGGTTCCACCAGGAACGCGCAGGTGTTCGGCGTAATCGCCGCCCGCAAAGCCTCCGCATCGCCAAAGGGAATGATGCGGAATCCTGGCGTGTACGGCCCAAATCCCTCGCGGTACTGGACGTCGCTCGAAAAGCTGATTACCGTCACGGTCCGCCCGTGAAAATTCCCTTCGCAGACGATAATCTCCGCTTTCCCGTCCGCAATTCCCTTTTTCGTGTAGCCCCACTTCCGCGCCGCTTTCACCGCCGTTTCCACGGCCTCTGCGCCCGAGTTCATCGGCAGCGTCATTTCCATGCCGGTCAGGTCGTGCAGCTCCTTGTACAGCAGCGGCAATTGCGCGTTGCGGAACGCCCGCGAAGTCAGCGTCACCTTCTTCGCCTGCTCGATCAACGTTTCCAGAATTCGCGGGTGGCAATGCCCCTGGTTCACCGCCGAATACGCCGCCAGGCAGTCCAGGTAGCGCTTCCCTTCCACGTCGTAAACCCATGCCCCCGCCGCGCGCTCAATGACCACGTCGAGCGGGTGGTAGTTGTGCGCTCCATACGCCTCTTCCAGCGCTATAAGCTCTTTCGTTCCGATCAGTTGATCCTCTGTGATTGGCATGGTCTCACCTTCGTCCGCTTTGCGAACCGCGCAAGGACCGTCCGGACCTCGGGCCCTTTCCAGGAGCATCCTCGGCAAAGCCTTCAGACGGTAGCTAACTTACAAGGCCTCCCGCAATTGCCTGGGCGGAGGGTGGCGCAAGCTGTGCGGTAGCACATGCGCCGCGCGGAGGGGTCACTCAAATCATGGCACCCGCCCCCTCTTTCCGCAACACCCGGTGCCCTCGCACCAACCTCCATTTTGGCCGCTTTTCCCTTCCCCGGTCTTCTCTTTCCTGTATAGGGTCCGTCGGATGCCCCAGGTTCGGTTTGTTACCTGGGTCTTGGGTTTCTCTTCTTTGTGAACGGTTGTGTCCTGTCTGCTTGGCTGTTTTGGAGTGCGGCGGCTTGTTTACCCTGAGCTGTGAAGGGCCGCCGCTTTTACAACTGTAAGTCCCGTCGGCAAACTTCAATTCATCTCCCGGCGGGCGACACTCGCTCGAGGCGCTCAAGCAATCCTTGTCCTCAATCCTTGTGAGCAGAAAACAGCGCGTTGCCCAGCAGCACTGTTCCAATCAGCAAAGGGATTAGCCCGACGCGGTAAGCAAACCGGGCATCCGGGTCGGGGACCGAATAAAGAAAGATCATCATCCCAACGCCCACCGCAATCGTGATCGTGCCGCCACGATCCTGGCCTTTTCCCAGCAACTGTTCAGGAACTCTAATCCAAGAAAACTCTCGGCCCCACCCGTCTTGGCTGCAAACTGAAGCCATGTGACTGCGTCCCTGCGGATGACCACCGCAACGGACGCTTCAAGACGATAGCTGCCCCCGCAGGCGCAATCAGTCGAAACGCGGTCACACTCGGTGCCCCGTTGGGAGGGCAAAAGGGAGATTCCCGTGGCCTTATCGAGATTACGAATTTCGGCTGTGGCCTGCTGCGCGCTGTTTTCCACGTGCCTGCAGGCTCAGACCGTACCCAACCCGCGCCAGGTCCTCACGGAAGCCCGTCAGGCTTATTACAACCTTCCCGCCCAGGGCATGGCCGGGTTTCAATGCGGCGTCACGCCGGACTGGGAAGTCCTGCTGCAAGAGGCGCGCAAGGGAAATCCCGACGGCGTGGACAGAGCAATAAAGCTACTCAGCCAGCTTCGTTTTGTCGTCACTCTCGGGACGGATGGCAAGGTGAAACTCACCCACAATGAACTTGCGGGGCAGAATAAGGAAACGAATGACGGCCTGGCCCAAATCTATGGCGGCATGGAGCAGATGACCTCGGGATTCTACGATACCTGGTCCCTGTTCGTGATCAATTCCCCGCTGCCGCAACCCGATAGCAAGTTTGAAATGCAAGCCGGCGGACCACTCTACCTGCTGGCCTACACCGAGGGCACCACCCAGGTTGCCACTACCCTGAGCAAGGATTTCGCCATCAGCGAGATGAAAGTCACAACTCCGGAGTTCGACAGTGTCATTCACCCGGAATTCACCAAGACCCCGAATGGCTTTTTGTTGAGTGCTTACACGGCCAGTTACGAAAGCAAGAATCCGGGGGAAACAACACATCTGCGAGTGCTCATTGACTATCAAGAGATTGATGGCGTGCAGCTGCTGCGGAAATTGCGCCTCAGTGGCTCCTACGGCGGCAGCGAGTTCGCCGTGGACCTCGCCTTTTCCGATTGCCAGGTGACCCGGAAGCCCGCAACCGAGGCAGACCCATCGCACTGAGGTGACTGCGGTAATCTGGCGCAGCATGAAGCCGCGCCCTTTCTAGAATTAGGTCGCCAGCTCTGCCCCTATTCCTTGCTCTTATGGCCGTATGATTCTTTATGAACACCAGTACTAAGATAAGGTTCTGCTCCTCCGCCTTCTGCTCCAAACTACAAATCAGAGGATCAATCTCGTGAAGACTCGCATAGCTGTGCTCGTGTTGGTGCTTTCCACAGCTGCTGCTTTCGCCCGCGGGCCCGCTTCTGTCCCAAACTCCGCAGCGGGGAAGGCCCACACCAGCGACATTGGCTTCAGTTACGACCTGCCAACGGACTGGGAGGTCGTGGACACAACGCCGACGCTCCCGGCGGTGCAGCAAAAGGTGAAAAACGAGGCAACGTCTGAGGAGGAGAAGCATGGAGTCGATTGCCTCCAACTCGCGCTGACTGCCCGGCACGGGGACCCTGCCTCGGTAGTGGTCGTTGTGGCGTTGCCCTTTGCCTGCTTAGGCGAGGAGATGACTGACAAGGATCTTCCGGCCTTTGGAGGAGGTGCCTCGGACGGTCTAAAGAAGAACTTTGACCTTGTTGACCCCGTCCGCGGTACCTACTCGTTGGGCAACCACAGCGTCTGGATCGAACGCGCCAGGGGCAATCTCAAGAGCCGTCCTGGGACTCAATACACAGTGGAAACCGTCTGCAGCGTCCTCAAGAGAGGCACGGTTTGCTGGATGGCAATGGCTGCAGACAATGCTACGCTGCAGACCTTCGAGCAGGGTGCTGTTGCGCTGGACGGTGAAGCCCCCGTCGCGCTGGTTCCGGAGACCGCCTTCGACAAGAAGCCATCCTGATGCAGTGCGCCAGACACATGTATAGAAACAGGTGCCCCGGCACGGAGTGTGCGCCTGGGTCTTGGGGTTCTCTTCAGACTTAAAACTGATAACTGAAAACTTAGAGCGTTTCTCTTATTTCTTCGGATATCCCACAGACTGCGACAGGACAATCTTCTGCGCGGCCTTTAGCTTGAGCGCTTTTCCCAGCGCCTCCCGATCCACCGACGCCCTCACCACAGTCGCCAGCCCCTCCGAGGCGCAATACAAGTACACGTTTTGGGCGATGAATCCCGTGTCCGCCCCCGTGAAGAGGTCCTTCTCCCCCGCATCTCCTGACACCTTCGTCATATCCGCCACATACACCAGATTCACCGGGGCCGTCGCCACGAATGACTGTGTCCCCGCCAGGCTGCGTAGATCTTCCTTCGCTACAGGCGCCAGCCGGTTCTTCGCCGCGTCATACACATAAGTTCCGTCCGCCGTCACCACGTAAATCTCAATCTCCTGCCAGTTCATGGCCGAAGGCGCCGTCCTTCTCCCATCCGGGCGGTTCACTCCAAATCCGGCCCACAACAGATTTGCCAGGACCTGCACCGGCAATTTCTCCCCGCCGAATTCCCGCGTGCTCTTCCTCTCTTTCAGCGCCTGCATCAGCGGCCGCCCGCCATCCGTTTGCGGTACTGGCAAAATCACGGATTTCAGCTCCTGCGCTCCCACCGCAGTCGCCACAAACGCCGCAAGAAACCACGCCAATCCTTGTTTCTTCATGGAAGCCTCCCTGTCCTCCGCAACATAGTTCCTTTGCGCCCCCGCCGCAAGTTCGCCGGGCACACGCCCACGCGATTCCCCTGGGCATCTTCTGGGCGTGGCACGGGCACGGTAATGTTCGCGGCGAATTGCGGTTCACGCGCGGTGCAACACCCTCGATTCACTGCTAGAATCACCCCATGCAGCGCAGAGTCTTTTGGATGACCTTCGCGGTCGTGGGTCTCCTGGCCGACGTGGCATTGCCATTCTGGTGGGCCGTCATCGCCACGGTCCCAATTGGCATGGCCTGTTGGTGGATTGCCTACCGCAGCGAGTGGTTCTAGCGATAATTCGCCCACTGCAAAATCGTGCGGTTTCAGATACCTGTTCTGAAGAAGGTTTACGCGCTACTGGCCCCAATGCGTGGTGAATACATTCACAGGACAACGAGATTTCACTCCCCAGTCAATTCACGCTACAGCTGAGATCTGGCTTGGCGTGCCAGGGGGAACCCGAGGTGCTGGCACAAAAGTACCAGTGCATACGCACGTTTTTCGGTACTGGCCGGCTATTTCCAAGGCAATGTGCAAAATTTAACATCATCATGCAAGTGGGATCGCTCAGTTGTGGTCGCGCCGGTTCCACAGCTCATTTTCCTGGCATCGATGTCCCTGCGCGGTACGATTCGCAAAACGACGGAGACCACCGAGGTTTTGAAAGCCGGGCCAAATCATCCAACTCCAGTGTGAATAATCATCATGGGAATAGTGCATTTCCGCAGAATCGAAAGACGTCGTACAGCACGCGTCGCCTTGTGTGTGGATCTTATTGTGCACGGGAAGACCGAGACCAACGAATCCTTTAAGGTCGACGCACGCACCCTTTCCGTCAGCAAGCACGGCGGGATGATGGTGCTGGAGCCAGAGGTAACGACCGGGCAACAACTGTTGTTGATCAACACGAACACCGGGCTCAAGGCGGAGTGCAAGGTGGTATCGGCAAAGCTCACGCGTGATGGCAAGCGCAATGTGGCTTTTGAGTTTACCTCTGCCGACGTTAATTTCTGGAAGATGTGGTTCCCCGCGGCCGGGGCGAAGCCCGTTCGCCGGACCACGCAGACCCCGTTTGCGCCAATTCCTGCGACAAAGATGGCACGCTAACCCGTCATCCCCAACCGATGAACTTTGACGGCGCCCCGCCCGCGTGCACGCAGGGCGGCTCCTGGATTTCTCTTCTTCTTAAACTCCTAGCTGAAAACCTAGAACTCCAAAGGCCGGCTCCGGCTTAAAGTCCCCATCCCGCATTTCCACTGCAATTTTTCCTGGACTGTGTCAATGTATGAGCCTCGCGACCTCGCCAACTGGCAACCTTGAAAAGTGTGCACCATTGGACGGACAGCTACGAAACTAATCTTCTGGGCTGAGCCGCCCAACCTTTAAGATCGCAGCTGGCTTTGACTTACAACGCAGGCCCGCCATGTCGATGGAGAAAAGCCGATGCGGATTTTGCTCTACAACCCGGACAATGGGGTCACACGCAATTTCATGCCTCATCTCTGGATGTTTCTCCTCCAGGCGCTCACTCCCCCTGACCACGAAGTCATCTTGATTGACGGCAACGCGCAACCCATGGATGAACCGGGCATCGCGCGATTCGTTCAGGAACAAAACATCGGGCTCGTGGGGATCGGCGCGATGACTCGCATGATCGCCAAGGCTTACCGCATGGCCGATGCCATCCGCGCCGTTGGCGTACCTGTCGTGATGGGAGGTCCTCACGTCACGGAGGAGGCTGATGAAGCCCTCGGTCGCAACGGCGGCTCGCGCCATGCCGATGCTGTGGCTCTCGGTGAAGCCGATGAAACTTGGCCAAAGATTGTCGAGGATGCCGTACGCGGACAGCTTAAGGATGTGTACGACCCCGTGGATGACTTCGGCCAGGAACGCAAACCTGCTCTCCAGCAATATCCGGCCATCCCGTGGGACAAAATAGACCTCGCCCAATTCAACTTGGTTCCCAAGATGGCCAAGCGCACCCTCCAACGCATCGGTGAGGGCTGGGGCACATTTCGCATCATTCCTATCGAGTCCGGGCGTGGCTGTCCTTATGGCTGCGAGTTCTGCACGGTAACCGGCTTCTTCGGCGATGCCATTCGCTTTCGCACCAACGAGAGCGTAGTGAATGAACTGCTCCTCCTGAAAGCCCGTGCGAGAAGCGAGCGCGGCCAGATGGCCGTCTTCTTCATTGACGACAATTTCGCCATCAACATCAAACGCACCAAATCGCTTCTGCGCGATATCATCGCCGCAGGCGCCCAGGTGCATTGGGTCGCCCAGATTAGCGCCAATCTTCTGCGCGACACCGAACTCGTGGACCTCATCGCCGCCTCAGGCGGCAAATGGATCTTCATCGGCATGGAGTCCATTGATCCCGCCAACCTGGCTAGTGTCAACAAGGGCTTCAACAAGCCGGGCGAATACGCCGCTGTTCTCGAGAGGCTTGCCTCGCGCAACGTCTATGCCATCACTTCCTTCATTTTCGGGATGGACAACGACACGCCCGGCGTCGCGGATCGCACGCTTAAGGAGATTCGTACCTGGCCGCCCGGGCTCCCCATCTTTGGCTTGCTCACGCCTCTGCCCGCAACTCCGCTTTACAAAAGGCTGCTCGCCACCGGACGATTGACGCGCCCCAAGCACTGGCAGGAGTTCATCCCGTTTGCCATGGCCCACACGCCCCTGAAAATGACCATCGACGAAGCTCACGCGGAAGTGCAGCGGGGCTGGGACCATTCCTATAGCCCGGAAGCCGTGGCCCACGCCGTCGCTTCGCTCAAGGACCAGCCGCTGGGCTATCGCATCAACATTTTCATCGCTCGTATGTGCTTCCGGGGAATCTACTTCCATCAGATTGGCCCTTCCGCATGGCTGAAACTCAGTTATCAAAATCGCCGCACAATTTTCAGCATAGCCCGCGAAGGCATCGCAACCTGGCTCACTCGCTCCGCTCCGGACGGCCGCTCAGCCCTCGCGATGAGCCCAAAGTCAACTCCAGACACCCCGCCCCTTTAGCTCGAACGTGAGTCCGAGGGTTCTCGCTTCCCTAAACTGACAACTCATCACGGAAACCTGAGAACTTCAGTGGTAGGTGCGGGTACTGGGTGCCTGGGTCTTGGGTTTCTCTTCCTGTGGCACAGTCATTCCTGACTGTGCTCTGGGGTTCCACTTCTCCGCGACTTCCGCGTCATCTGCATTAATTCTTAATTCGCCCTGCTGCACCAGGCACACTTGAACTTGAGGGTGCCCCATCCTTTGCGCTTTGTGCAAAGGGTGGGTTCTTACGATCTAACGCCACAACTCTCTGTCTCTTCCTCTTCTCTGTGCCCTCTGTGTTCTTCCCTCTGTGAACTCTGCGTTACCCTCCCTCTTCTCTTCTTTCCTCTCTTCTCTGCGAATCTCTGCGCCCTCCGCCCCTCTGCGTTATCTTTGCTCTTTCCTCCCTCCGAAACTGTCAAACGTAGACTGTGAACTGTAGACGACTCTTCCCCCCGCCACCGTCTGCACCACCTTCGTATTCAGTATCTCCTTCGGCGTCGCCTTCGTGATGTCCTGCGACAGTATCAAGAAATCCGCGTACTCCCCCACCTTCAGCTCCCCCTTCTTGCCCTCCTCAAACTCCGCGTACGCCGACCCGCTCGTATACGCCCGCAGGCAATCCTCCAGCGAAATCTTCTCTTGCGGCTCCCAGCCTCCCGCCGGTCCGCCCTCCGCCGATTCCCGCGTCACGCACGCATACAACCCGCGAAACGGATTGATGGGTTCCACATCGTAATCCGTCCCAAACGCCAGCCGCGCCCCCGATTTCTCCAGTGAATTCCACGCGTACGCCCCCTTCGAGCGTTCCGGTCCCAGCCGCTGATCCGCCCACCGCAAATCATTCATTTCGTGCGAAGGCTGCATCGACGCGATCACCTTCAACTGCGCAAACCGCGGCAGATCCTCCGGCGTCAGCACCTGCGCGTGCTCCACGCGGTCCCGCCGGTCGCGCGGCCCGTTCACGCGTTCCACGGACTCAAACACATTCAGCGCCACGCGGTTCGCCTTATCCCCAATCGCGTGAAACGCAATCTGAAATCCCAGTTTGTCCCGCTCCACCGCCATGGCCCGCAGTTTCTCCTCGTCCATGGCCATGATCCCGCTCGTCGTGGGATCGTCCGAATATGGCGCCAGCATCGCCGCCGTCCGCGACCCCAGCGCCCCGTCGCTCACAAACTTCAACAGGCCCGTCTTCAGCCACGGGTCCTTCGTTCCTCCCTGCGCCCGCCGGTCCTGCAGTTCATTCAGCGGCGCCGCAAACGGCAGCCACTCCGTAATTCGTACCGTCAGCTTCTTCTCTTCTTTCAAATCGCCGTATACCAGAAAATCTTCCCACTCCGAATTGTCCTGGACCGAAGTCACGCCATTCCGCGCAAATTCCTCCAGCACCATCTCAATGCCCTTGCGCCGCTCCTCCGCCGTGGGGTCCGGAATTCGCTGCGTCACCATCTGCATCGCGCTTTCCTTCAACAACCCCGTTGCCTCTCCATCCTCAAACCGGTCAATCTGCCCGCCCTGGGGATCTTTCGTTTCCGCATTAATCTCCGCATGTTTCAGCGCCTGCGAATTCGCCACACCCACGTGCCCCGAAACATGCGTCAGAAACACCGGATTGTCTGGCGACACTTCATCCAACTGCAGCCGCGTTGGAAATTTCTGGTCTGCCCACCGCGATTGGTCCCACCCCGATCCCACTATCCATTCCCCTGGCTTGTGCTTCGCCACTGCTTCTTTTACGCGTTGTTGCACCTCCGCAATGGACACCACCCCATTCAGCGACATCGTCATTTTGTCGCGTCCCGCCGCGCCCATATGCACATGCGCGTCGTTGAACCCTGGCATCACGAAGCTCCCCTTCAGTTGCAGCGTGTCGCCCATATTGTCCGCTCCGCCGCAATCCAGCAAAATGTGCGCCAGCGTGCCCACGCAAAGAATCTTGCCGTCCCGCACCGCTATTGCCGCCGCCCACGGTTCCTTCGGATCGTTCGTATAAATCCGCCCGTGCAGGTAGTACGTCGTCCTGTGCACCGCCGCATCGCTCTGCGCCGCCGCTCGCCCTGCCACCCCGCCCCACACCACCACCATCGCCAGCCCAATTCCCAATCTCATTGCTTCTCGCTTCATCCTCAGCCGCATCGCTCCACCCTTCCTCACCTGCGTCCCTCCTCGCTTCATCCTCACCCGCATCGCTTTGCCTTTCATCCTCGTCGCCCTTTCGGTTTATCTGTCATCCCGACCGGAGTGCCGCGGTTTATGCGGCACGCAGCTAAGGGATCGCGGCACGGTGACAACCATGCCATCTGGAAAGTAATATCAGCCCTTACGCTTTCGACTTTCAACTTTTGACTCTTCAACGAGCTCTCCGCCCTGCTCACGCCTTTCTCTATGACCTCTGTGTTCTTCCCTCTGTGAACGGCGCCTGCCCCGACCCGGTCGCCGTGTCATCGTCCCTCTTCTCTTCTCTGCGAACTCTGTGCCCTCTGCGCAATCCTTCGCCTTTTGCTGTCGGCTGTTGGCTAACGGCTGTCGGCTCCTTGCTGTCGGCTCCCTCCCACCCCCGCGACCCCCAGCACCGTCAGCAGCGCGCGTTTCAACCCAAATTCTCTCCCCGCCGGTTCGTACCACTCCTGCAACGAGTGCGCCCCCCCGCCGTTTCCCCCCGCCCCAATCGCAATCGCGTCAATCCCCAGCGACAACGGTATATTCGCATCCGTGCTTGACCGCTCCATCCGCGACTCGTTCCCCACCACCTCATCCGCTGCGCGCAACGCCGCCAGCAACGCCGAACCCGCCGCCAACTCTCCCCCCGGCCGGCTCCCGATCAACTCCACTTTCCATTCCAGCTTCCCTTTGCCGGGTTCCCGCGCGTTATCCATCTCATCCCGCACGCCGGCGGCCACGCACTCCCGCAGCGCCGTCTCCATCCGCGCAATTTCCCCTTCCGCCTCCGACCGCAAATCCACCTTCAATTTCGCTTCGTGCGGTATCGAATTCACCGACGTGCCCCCGTCAATCTGTCCCAGGTTAAACGTCGTCCGCGGCGCCGCTGGCACCTTCGTATTGATGAACCGCATCGCTCCCCGCACCAGCGCATTAATCGGATTCACCATCCCGAAGTCCGACCAGCTATGCCCGCCCGGCCCCGTTACTGTCACTTCCAGCCGGCGCGACGCCAGCGCCTTCGTCGTCACAAAGTCTGTCCCAGACCCGTCCAGCACCACCACCGCCCGCAGCTTCGTCCGGTAAGCATCAATCAACTCGCGCATCCCGCGCAGATTCCCCTCACCCTCTTCCCCCACATCCGCTGCAAATAGTATCGTCCGCTGCGGCCGTATCTTCGCCACGCGCATCGCGCGAGCCAGCGCCACCAGCGCCGCCAATCCCGTGCCATTGTCCGAAATTCCCGGCGCCACCATCCGCTCGCCTTCGCGCGTCACCTTGATTTCTGTCCCCGCCGGAAACACCGTGTCCAGGTGCGCTGTCACCAGCACAATCTCCTTCTCATTCGCACCCGGATATTCCCCGATCACATTCCCTATTTTGTCGCTGTGGACCTTCAACCCTTCATCCGCAAGCAACGCTTTCACCGCCGCCGCCCGCTTCTCCTCTTGAAACGACGGCGCAGGGATCTCCGTCAAGCGCGCTTGTTCGTCATTAATCCATTTCAGGTTTTTCTCGAACCAGTCCAGTGCAGTGCGCACTGCAGGTTTTTCCGCTAGGGGGGCCGTGGCGCCAGGTCGTGTCACTTGTGCGAACACCGCGGAGCGAATCGGCATGCTCAAAAGAATAACGCAAACCGCCACCCGTTTCACCGTTCCTTCTCCCAGTCCCATTCTCCCCTTCTGCGTTTACCAATTCCCTCTGTCCAACTCATCCCAAAATCCTGTCTGGACCTCACCCCGTCACCTGTAGCTCACCCCTTCAGCGGTGAGGCCTTCCCCACCCAAGCAACCCACTTCACGAACTGTCATCCCGACCGGAGCGCCGCGGTTTATGCGGCACGGAGTGGAGGGATCGCGGCACCCACGAACAGCCGCTAGCAGTCCACACTCTTTCACTCTTTCACTCTTTCACTCTTTCACTCTTTCACTCTTTCACTCTTTCACTCTTTCACTCTTTCACTCGCCTAATTTCCCGCGTCGCCACAACTTCCCAATGCACAGACCCCCATTGTCATCCCGAGCGGAGCGGCCCGATTTTCTCTTCCGCGCCGATTTGTGGCGCGTCGGGCCGCAGAGTCGAGGGATCATGGCAACCAACCACCGCGGCTACCATGTCCACTCTTTCATTTCCTTTACATCCTTCACTTCCTTTATCTCCTTTACTTCCGCCCGCAAATCGCCCTCACCTCTTCCTCCGTCAGCATCCGCGACGACGCCTTCGCCGCCTCGTAAATCCGGTTCACCAGCTCATCCCCCGCCGGAATGTTGTGCCGCGCCAGCCAGTACACCACGTTCGATTTCCCGCTCATCGGCCCGATATCCACAATCTGTTCCAACCCAAACAAATGCGCCGGCACTCCGCTATACACTGCGTCCGCCAATTCCCGGTCATGTTTCCGCAGCGCCTTGATGATGGCCGCCGCGTGCACTCCCGTTCCCGTCCGGAACGCGTCCCTCCCAATCACCGGATAATTTGGCGGAATCACCGTGTGCGTCGCATTCGCCACCTTCTCGCAATAGGCCTTCAAATACGTCAAATCGTTATCAATCAATCCCATCAACCGGAAATTCACCAGCAGCAGTTCTATCGGCGTGTTCCCCACTCTTTCCCCCAGCGACAGCGCCACGCCATGCACCTGGTGCGCCCCCGCCGCCACCGCCGCCAGCGAATTCGCCACCGATAATCCTCGGTCCCGGTGCCCGTGCCAATCCACGCGAATCTTCTCTCCCGAAGGCTTCACCACCTTTTCCATCGCGAACTTCACCAGGTTGAACGCCCCCTGCGGCGTTGCATGTCCCACCGTATCGCACAGCACAATCGCTCGCGCCCCGCTCCGTATCGCCGTCGTGTACAGCCGTTGCACCGTGTCTGGGTCCGTCCGCACCGTATCCTCGGTCACATACATCGCCGGCAGCCCGTGCGCCACCGCGAACTTCACCGCCTTTTCCGTCGTGCGCTCCAGGTGCTCCACCGTCCACTCTTCCACCAGCCGCCGGATGGGGCTCGACCCCAGAAACGTCGCCGCCTCGATCGCGATCCCCACCTTCTGCGAAATCTCCACGATCGGCTGGATATCCGCTTCCACCGTCCGCGCCGCGCAATTCGGACGAATCCTCATCCGGTTCGTGGCAATCTCTCGCGCCAGCCGCTCCACCGTTTCCGCCACGCGCGGCCCCGCCCCCGGCAAACCAAGATTCACCGAATCAATGTGCAGCGCTTCCATCAAATGCAATATTTCAATTTTTTCTTCAATGCTAGGATCGGTCACCGACGGCGTCTGCAGCCCATCCCGCAGCGTCTCGTCGTTCACCATCACGCGCGTACCTGGCGGAATCGTCATCGCCCCGCCGGCATTCCAATCGTAAATCCACTCGCTCCGCGACACGCCGAATCCCCCCAGTCACTCGCCCGCGTCCCCTGTAGCTCACCCCTTCAGGGGTGAGGCCTTCCCTATGGAGTGCGGCGGCTTGCCGCCGCTTTTAAGGCTGTAACGTCACCGGCAAACTCTATTCCCTCTCACTGCTCGCCTCAACTCCCCTGTAGCTCATCCCCTTCAGGAGCGAGGCCTTCCCCAACGCATGCGACGAATTCCACGAACTGTCATCCCGACCGGAGCAACGGCGCCTTTTGCCGGTGCGCAGTGGAGGGATCGCGGCACGCTCACCCGATCTTGCCCTTCTCTCTTCCCTCTTCTTTTCTTGCACCCCCCACCCTTGAACTTGAGGGTGCCCCATCCTTCGCGCCTTATGCGAAGGGTGGGCTCTTACGATCGAACGCCTCGACCTCTCTACTCCCCTGTCTTTCTCTTCTCTGCGAACTCTGCGTCCTCTGTGTTCTCTGCGTAAGCCTTTCTCTTCGGCCCCCGTCAGTAACGAACCGTATAACTATTCGGCCTCTGCCCCGGGTCCGGCCGGTACAGCGTCTTACAAAACTCGCACCGGTAAATCTCCGCCCCCTTCCCCACCAGCTTCTCAATCTCCGCCGGATACTCGAACCACCTCTTCAAGTGTCCCGCGCACGTTTTCCCCTTCGCATCCTTTTCATCGCAAGCCCGCTGCTTCGGCTTCCGCGTCTTCACTTTCGGCGTGCTACTCGCCTCCGCCTCCGCTCCCGCATTCGTCACCGCTCCTGCTTCCTCCGCCACAATTCCTCCTGTAGCTCACCCCTTTGAGGGGTGAGGCTTTCCCCAACCCATCCAACCCATTCCTCGAACTGTCATCCCGACCGGAGTCCCGCGCCATCTGCGCGCCGTCAAATTGTCATCCCGACCGGAGCGAACCGGTTTCTTCTTGCATGCGGTTCCTGCATGCCGGTTCGCGCAGTGGAGGGATCGCGGCGCGCTCACATGATCTTGCCTCTCTCCC
>Ga0209517_10002609_pt1 | contig 25171 bp, 21 predicted proteins | sample PeaSoiMetSII2010_FD_187695 | JGI IMG/M metagenome (GOLD analysis project Ga0209517, IMG submission 187695) | Peat soil microbial communities from Weissenstadt, Germany - SII-2010 (SPAdes) (version 2) | ecosystem: Environmental > Terrestrial > Soil > Wetlands > Peat | place: Germany... | reverse complement strand
AGCTCGCTGGCCACGACGAAGCCGTCGCCGCCATTGTTGCCCGGTCCGCACAGCACGCAGACGCGGCATACGCGCCAACGCTGGACGATTTCGCGCACGACCGCAGTGCCGGCGTTGTCCATCAGATCGATGCCCGGCGTTCCGGCCGCGATGGTCAAGCGATCGGCCTCGGCCATTTGCGCAACGCGCATGAGAGCGGCCTCCGCCCGCGCCGAGCCGCGATTCAAGTCTGCGCCCCGCCGACGTCGACGATGAGCTTGCCGAAGTTGCGGCCCTCCAAGAGGCCCAGAAACGCACCGGGCGCATTCTCCAGGCCGCGGACGACGTCTTCACGATATTTGATCTTGCCTTCGCGCAGCCAAGAACCCATTGCGCCAAGAATTTCTGCGCTTCGTTGCGCGTAGGTATCGGAAACGATGAAGCCGCGAATCGTGAGTCGTTTGATGAGCACGGTGCGCATGAATGCCTGCGCGGTTTCGCCGTCCGTGGGCTTGGCCGTATCGTTGTAGAGCGAGATGAGACCGCATACGGGAATGCGCGCATGCGCGTTCATCAAGGGCACGACGGCGCGAAACACCTTCCCGCCGACGTTCTCGAAGTACACATCGATGCCCTTCGGGCAGGCGGCGGCGAGTTCCGCGTCGAGCGCCGCGGAGCGATGGTCCAAGCACGCATCGAAACCGAGTTGCTTGACTGCCCAGTCGCATTTTTCGGCGCCGCCTGCGATGCCGACGACATGGCAACCTTTGATTTTGGCGATCTGGCCCACCACCGACCCGACCGCGCCGGTTGCCGCGGCGACGACCACGGTTTCCCCGGGCTGGGGCTTGCCGTAGTCGAGCAAGCCGATATAAGCGGTGAACCCAGGCATCCCCATCACCCCGAGGGCATAGGAGGGATGGACGGCATCCGCCGGCAGCTTCACCGCATCGCTGCCGTTTGTAATGGCGTATTCCTGCCAGCCGCTCATGGCCACTACCAGGTCGCCGACTTGATATGCGGGATTCAGCGATCGCTCCACCCGCGCCACGGTGCCGCCGATCATGACGGCGCCGATATGGACCGGCTCGGCATAGGACGGTCCGTCGCTCATGCGCCCGCGCATGTAGGGATCGAGGGAGAGCCAGAGAGTGCGAAGCAATATCTCGCCGTGCTTGAGATCAGGAATGGGCGCGTGTTCCAAGCGAAACGAATCCAATGTCGGTTTGCCTTGCGGACGCGCGGCCAGGACGATTCTGCGGTTGAGCGGGGAAATCGTTGTCATATGGTAGTTCCTAATGATGCGCCGACGGCGGCGGTCACCGCCATGGCGAGCGCGCTCCACGACGCAACCCGCAAGGCACCCGTCATCACATCGGCGCCGCCCGCTCTGGCGGAGACGCCGCCCAAAAACAATAGACACAGCAACGACGCCGCGACCGTGAAACCAATGAGGTAGCGAGGGACCGTAGTTGCGGCGACCAACAACGGGATGAGCGCACCGGCCGCGAAGCTGCCCGCGGATGCCAGCGCGGCTTGGATGGGCCGCGCCGCCGTTTGAGCCGAGAGGCCGAGCTCGTCACGGGCGTGGGCCGCCAGGGCATCGTGTCGCATGAGCTGTTCCGCCACCTGCTTGGCAAGCGCCAACTCGAGTCCACGATGCACATAGATGTCGGTCAATTCACGGCTTTCGCCCACGAAGTCATCCTCCAGTTCGGCGCGTTCCTGAGCCAGGGATGCGGCTTCCGTGTCCGCCTGCGAGTGCACCGAGACGTATTCACCGGTTGCCATCGACATGGCGCCGGCCACCAGGCCCGCGATTCCGCTCAGCAAGATCGTCGCGTGGCTTGCTTGGCCTGCAGCCACGCCGACGATCAAGCTCGACGTCGATACGATCCCGTCGTTGGCTCCCAATACGCTCGCACGCAGCCAACTCGTCCGGCTCAGTTGATGTCGTTCATGTTGGCGGCGGCGCATTCAGGCACTCCCGATCGGTAGGCTCCTAAGCATCTTCCGGTCTTTGGACCGAGAAAGTACCAGAGTATCTTCGATCTGGCAGGCTAGAATGCAAAGATAGTCATGCCGAATCTATACCGGGTTACTGCGGAGCCTGCCGTATCCACACCGCCGCTCGATGGCGACGTCCGTAGCGATGTCATCGTCGTCGGTGCTGGGATTACCGGATTGTCGACCGCCCTGCACCTCGCGCAGCGGGGTGCGAAGGTGGTCGTGCTTGAGGCCGAAGATCCGGGGTATGGCGCGTCGGGCCGCAACGGCGGCCAGGTCAACCCGGGCCTGAAATTCGATCCCGATGTAGTCGAGCGCGATTTCGGCGTGGATTTGGGAAGCCGGATGAATGCACTCGCGGGAGCGGCGCCGGCGTTCGTATTCGACCTCGTCAAACGGCACAACATTGCGTGCGATGCACGCCAGAACGGCACGCTGCGCGCCGCCGTGCGCGCGAAGCACGCCGCGGGCATACGACGCTCGGTGGAGCAATTGAGCCGCCGCAACGCGCCGGTGGAGCTTCTCACGGGTAGTGCGCTTGCGGCTGCGACCGGTACCGATCGTTACGCGGCCGCGATGCTGGATCGGCGCGGCGGCGATCTGAATCCATTGAGCTACGCGCGAGGCTTGGCGCGCGCTGCCTTGAGCGCGGGCGCGGCCGTGCATGGCGGGACGCGCGCCTTGAGTCTGATGCGCGAAGGTGTGGATTGGAACGTGCGAACGAACTTAGGGGAGGCGACGGCCGCGCACGTCGTGCTGGCAACCAACGGCTACACCGACGATCTTTGGCCGGGGCTGCGGCGCTCCGTCGTGCCGGTGTTCGGCGCCATGGCTGCGACGGCGGCGCTGCCGGAGGCGCTTGCGCGAGCCATCATGCCGAGCCGCTCGGTGCTCTACGAAAGCGGTGCCATCACCGTTTATTACCGCGTCGATAGCGGCCAGCGTTTGCTGATCGGCGGCCGCGGTCCCCAGCATGAGATTGCATCCACGGCGCCCCTATTGCACTTGTTGGCCTACGCAGAAAAGCTCTGGCCGGGATTGCGCGGCGTCGCGTGGACGCACGCCTGGGGCGGTCGCCTGGCGATGACCTGGGATCATTATCCTCACATTCACGAGCCGGCCCGGGGGCTCATCGCATGCCTGGGCTACAACGGCCGAGGTCTTGCCATGGCGACGACGATGGGCGCGCAGATCGCGAAACGACTGCTCGATCCTTCCGCCGATTTTGACATGCCGATTACGGGAATAAAACCGATCGGACTGCATGCAGCATGGCCGCTGGCAGTGCGCGCCGCCATCGCACGCGGTCGAATCAGCGACTTTCTCGGCATATAGCGGCGAGGGCGCGTCAATTGTCCGTGTGTAAGCGGCGCAGCTGATGCATGTCGATGATGACGTCGAAATGCTGGCCGGAGGGCAGCCTGTAGCCTTCGGAGAATTCGTAGCGCGATTCGAGATTGGGGACGTCGGGATGTAAATCGTGCATGGCACGTTTGAACATCTCTTTGGGCACCCATTCGGAATTCGACGACAACGAGCCGAACTCGTCGTGGTAGATGCTCGCCGTCGAGATGTCCTTCGGCGACGATACGATCGCGAATATTCGCGGGCGGGCCGGCGCATTCAGATGCACTTGCTTCGCCCCGTTGACGATCAGTTGCCACTCATTTCCTTGAGGGACCGCGATCAGTGCATAGACGTGATGTTGGGCAACGAAAACTGCGAGCGCTATCACCGCGGTCGCGAGTAACCGGCGGCCGGGCGCTCCCCACCGCTCGGTCAGTGCCCGCACGGAGGCGACCAAGAAACAGAGCAGCACGGCGGTCATCGCGAGAATGGTGCGATAGGTCGCGTAGCGTTCCGAGGCCACCAAGCTGATCCCCGCGGCAAAGACCGGCAGACCGAATAGCCCGACGGCCCAGACGATGCCGCGCGCGTGTCCATGGCGCCGCCATTCCATAATGAGGCCCGCCAGCAGAAGTACGCCCACGAGGACGGCGCAACCCACATACAACCAGTGGTCGCGCTGATTGTTGTCGTTCAAGACCAACAGGCTGAGCCCATTGGGCAGGGTTTCTTGCACGAACCACGCGATTTTTTCGCCCCAGTGTTGCTCGAACGCGATCCGTCCCGATTTGACGAACACACCGCTGGCATACAGCGCGGACATGGTGCAATAGGCGAATCCCAAGGCGGCCACGACGAACCCCAAATGGACGCCGAGCCAGCGCGTGGTGTGCGTCAGCCCGCGGCGCCGTTGGGCAATCAGCGCGCCGGCCAACGGCACGACGTAGAACAAGGCGCTCGGCTGATAAATGAGCGCGCCGACCACCATGAGACCCAGCGCCACCAGCCACTGACCCACGCCCCGGCCGACGCCGGCGCTGAGTCCAACGGCCACTGCGCCTTCCACGGTGAAGAAGGCGGCGATCGCGAGCAACGCGGTGGCGGCATAGGGCCAACCAACCGCCCACCCCGCAATGACCTGCGCGGACGGAACCAACTCCAACAGGATCGCAAAGCACAAGCTGGCGTTGAAAGACCAGCCTAAGGCCCGTAATCCGCGGAACATGACCAAGGCGATCGCACCCAGCAGCAGCGACGCGGAAAAGCGCATCCATTGCAGGTTTTGTACGCTGTTGGTCTGGCCATAGGTCGCTTGCAACAGCCAACCGTAGATCGGCCGGGCGTGCGAAGCGCAAAACTTCACGACCGTTCCCGGTTCCTCGTGCGCCTCGCGCAGATTGGAGTAATCGTCGCGCAGGCCGTAATCGTGAAAAGTCGCCGGCCAATACGTGACGAGCGGAATCAGGAACAGCACGGCCGTGAGCATCCAGGCTCGAAGCCCAAGTGCGCGCCGGTCGTCGGCGTACGCGGCGGCCTGGCCTCCGGGTATCGCGATAGCCGATTCTGGGAGTGCTTCCCTCAGGACTGTTTTCGGAACGCTCATGACTTACAGATGATCCCTAGATGCTGCATTGCACAAATTCGCCGTCGCTCATGATTGCCAGCAGCCATCCATGAGGGGGTCAGCGAGAGATTCTAGGGGGTGAGCCCCGAAAAATCCGTGCAGAATTCCGCTAACCACGTTAAATCTCTGTTAGCAGGTGTTCAGGCCCCAACGCAGAGGTTTTTCCCGCCCTTTTTGGCTTGGTAGAGGGCGGCATCCGCGCGGTCGAAGGCCGCATTGTCCGAATCTCCCAGGCGCAGGTCGGTAAGGCCGCAGGAGGCGGTTACCCGAACCGGCGTGCCTCTGAAATGAAACCGCAGCGCTTCGACGCTCCTGCGCAACTCGTCCGCGATTTGCTGGACTTTTGCAAAGGGCAGGCCCGTCAGTAACATGACGAACTCCTCGCCGCCGATGCGTGCAACGAAGTCCTCGGCGCGCAACCCCGATACGAAGCACGTCGCTACGCTCTTGAGCACGCGGTCGCCGGCCCGATGGCCGTAGGTGTCGTTGATCATTTTGAAGTCATCCAGATCCCACAGCAGCACGGCTACCGGTACGGCGTTCTGTGAACGCACTGCCATGGCTTGGGCGAAGCGCTCGTCGAACGATTTACGATTGCCCACGAGAGTCAATGGGTCGTGCCTGGCGCCATATTTTTCCCGGTCGAGTTTCGAACGAAGATCCTGCGTTTCGCGTTCCAGATCATCGATCCGGGTCCGCATGCGCTCGGCTCGCCCCGTTTGCTCCAACAGGCGTTTCTCCTCGCGCGATCGAAAATCCAGCACCTGTTTCGTCACCGTCTCGAGGCGGGCGGTCACGGAGGTCTGCAACACGCGAAGTTCGGTGGCACTGGCGACTTCGGCCGTCAGCTCACGCACCTGCGACATGACGTTGTCGTTGACGGCTGCCGTATCGGTAAAGCGTGAACGCGCTTCATCGCCCGAGGCGGTCAGATAGCCCGCCATTTCTTCGAGACGAGAGGTGACGTCCGCAAGCACGGCCGCCGCTTGGACCCGGTCGTGCGCGAGCGCATCGCCGTGGGTGCGGATCATCTCTGCGGTTTTTTCGAGGATGGCGGCGAGCTCGGCGTCGGAATTGGCCTTTGCCAATCGCGCGATCAGTTCCTTGGCAGCCGCATGCTCCGGCCCCAGGGACTGCACGCGTTGAAGAATCCTGCCGGCGGCAAGGCAGCTCGACTCCCAGCGTTTCACGGCGGGGGAGGCCATGACGATGGTCGGTACCGGTGACACGGCATCGACGGCGACCACCGCGGTCGTCAGAGATTCGGCCAACTTCTCCAGTTCCGCAGCATCGGCGTTGCGGCGGTTCGCTGCCGCAAGCGCGACCAACTCGTCGTCGAGCTGCGGGTCCACGCCCATGCCTGCAGCGCACAGGCGGCCGACCAAGCGGCGCAACGCCTGTTCGATTTGCCGCCAGCGCTGTTCCTCGTTTTCCATTTCCAGAAGCGAGTCGCGGTATTTTTGTTTCCAATCGGGGGATTCGGACAAGGGTGCGGAGACTTCCATTTTGATTTTAGAGGCACGTTACAATAATACGATGTGCGGCCGCTATGTAAGTCCGGATGAAGCCTCCGTCGAGCGCGAGTTCAACCTCGTGCGAACCGAGTGGCGCTTTCCCGCCAACTTCAATGCAGCGCCTTCGCAGACCGTGCCCGTCATTCGGTGGCTCGACGGCCGGCCGACGGCCGCCTTGCTGCGTTGGGGTCTCGTGCCATTCTTTGCGCACGGTAGGCCCGGCAAATACAGCACGTTCAATGCGCGCATCGAGACGCTGCAGTCGAGCGCGAGCTACCGCGGTCCATGGGCGCGCGCTCAGCGCTGCATCGTGCCGGCCTTGGGCTTCTACGAATGGCATGTGAATGCCGACGGCACGAAGATGCCGTTCTACATTCACGTCGAGGACCAAGATGTCTTCGGGTTTGCCGGTCTCTGGGAGCGCTCCCCCGTGGATGCGGACACCGTTGTGGAATCATGCGCCATCATTACCATGCCGGCGAATGCCCTGATGGCCGGCATTCACAACACCAAGGGGCGCATGCCGGCGATCCTCACCCGTGAGATGCGGGAGGCGTGGTTGTCGGCCGGCCCGACCGAGGCCGCTGCCGCTCTGACCGCCTACGCTGCGGACCGCATGGTGGCTTATGCGGTCAGTTCCCGGGTCAATTCGCCGCGCAACAATGATGAAAAGCTGATCGAGCCGCTGGAGACCGATGTCGATTGAGGGTAGTGTCTGGCTGGACCTCGTTTTTTTTCCCATGAAAAGATTGTGGTGCTTGGTCGAAGCATTGAGACACTACCCGATTGAGTGATGTAGGTCCCAGCATGCGGCGGCGGATCGCGCTAGCCTTTCCGCACAGGAAACCGTTTAACATTTAACAATATGGGACTCAAATCCGCTCTGATGTTCGCATCCCTGCTGGCCGCTGCCGGGGCCGGTGCTCATTCGCGCATCTATATGTATGTGGACGCGGACGGCGTCAAGCATTACACCGACGTACCCGACAGCAACCGTTACAAACTATTGGTGCTGTCGCCGCAGGACCTCACCCGGAGCGGCGAACACTACAGTGCGACGATGCTCGCGAGAGCTGCGCAGTATGATTCCATCATCGAAAAGGCGGCGGTATCGGCGGCTGTCGAACCGAACTTGTTGCGGGCCGTGATCGTCGTGGAATCCGGATTCAATTGCCGCGCCGTGTCGAAGCGCGGCGCCGTCGGATTGATGCAGCTCATGCCCGCCACCGCCTCGCGCTTCGGCGTATCGAATCCGTACGATCCCAAAGAAAACATACACGCCGGTGCACGTTACCTGAAATTTCTGATGGACCGGTTCGGCCAAAACGTCCGGCTTGCGTTAGCGGCGTACAACGCCGGAGAAGACGCGGTGGATCGGAACGGCGGGCAGATACCGCCGTTCACCGAAACCATGGCCTATGTTCCGAAGGTGCTGAAGATTTACCGGATGCTCACCGATCAGCCCCGCGCGACTTGACGGCGACACCCGCGATTTCGAAGTGCGCGCCGCGCACCAGTTGATTGATGCCGATGAAGGCGCGGGCGGGATACGGGCCGTGGAAATAGCTGCGATACACGGCATTGAAGGAGTCATAGAGACTCAAGTCCGTGCAGTACACGGTCACGGACACGAGATCGTCCATCGATAACCCGCCATCGCTCAGCGTCTGTTTCACCGCATCCATGACGAGATGCGCTTCGGTGTCGACATTGGCCGCGGCCTTTTGCGTTGCCGGATCCATGCCAATGTGTCCCGCGACGTAGAAAGTTCCTCCCACCATGACGCCCTCGCTGAACGGCGCTGCAGGCCCACTGCCCGTTGGCGCGGGGGCCGGCACATAGTGACGCCCGGCGTCGGCGGCGAGCGTTGCCGTGTACAATCCGGAAATAGACAATCCGACGGCAGAAATGACGAGGGCCTTCTTGAACATGTGGGCTTTCTCCTGGTTGATATGAGCGCTGATGTTGAATTGTAGCGGCAGTGGCCCCATAGGTACGCCTAGGGATGCCGAGCCAGTGCAAGATGAAACGCAAAGCGAGAGTCCCGGGCATGCGCATTCCCCGGCGGTGACCGTGTTTCGGGGCTCGAAGGCGGAAGGCCTCGAATTCGGCTTGGTGCTGGACGCCAAGGGAATTGCGTACGATCGCAGCGAATCGGGCGGCGCCTGGGTGCTTCGGGTTGCGCCCACCGCGGCGGACACCGCGAACGATGAGCTGACGCGTTACGCGGCCGAGCGAACCCCGCGGCGCGAAGTGCCGGCAACGGTCGTTCCGTTTGCCGGTAGTGCGGTGGGCGCCGCCGTCTATGCCTTCGTGCTCATCTTGGTGGCTTATTGCGCCGGGATCCAGTTGTTCGATGTCGATTGGTTCGACGTAGGCGCACTGCAATCGACCCCCGGTGCGGCCGCGCAGTGGTGGCGCGCATTCACTGCGTTGACGTTGCACTTGGATCAGGAGCATCTGCTCGGCAATCTTTTGTTCGGCGTCGGCATCGGCGTGCTCGCCGGCCGCATGTTCGGTCCGGGTTTCGCGTGGCTCGGCATTCTGCTGGCGGGTGCCGCGGGCAATACCATCGACATGTGGATGTCACCACCGTGGCACCGTGCCGTGGGCGCCTCTACGGCGGTATTCGCCGGGCTTGGTATGCTTGCCGGATTCGGATGGGGCCAACGGCTCAATCTGCGCGATCGTCGGCTGTATCGTTGGGCACCGCTGTTCGCCGGCGTGTGTCTGCTGGCGCTGTTGGGCGCCGGTAACGAACACGTGGATGTGTTGGGTCATTTGCTGGGATTTTTGGCCGGAACTGCACTGGGTTGGGCGTTCGCTCGCGCTGGGTTGCCGCGCGCACGCGGGGCCGCATTCCAGATGGCCGCGGGATCCATCGCACTACTGCTGCTGTGCTCGGCCTGGCTTCTGGCGCTGCGGCCTTGAGGCGCGCCGGCCGGATCTGCCGGTGCCTTTGTCAAGACGCCGGCGAGGCGTCGGACGTGGCGGCGCCTGGGGCAGCGCCCGGCGTGAACATTCGATCGAGCGCCTTGAAATGTCGCCGCGCGTAGGCGAGTACTTCTGCATCGCTGGGATGATCGGCGTTTTCAACCGCTACGATGCCCTTGCCGAGCGGTGCGTGTTTCTCTTTCAGAAACGCGGCGAATTCCTGTTTGGTCTGGGCAGGCCCGATAATCAATATCTCGTGTGTACCGGCGAGCGCCTGGGCCACTTCCTCGAAAAACTTGGCATCGGCCGTATGCTTGGGATCGCCGTGCGTGCTCTTACGGCTATGCACTTTCTGGTGCTGGTCGTGCGCATGAACGACCTTGTGCCGTTCGTCGGTTGACGTGAACTGCCAGGCCGTGGCCTTGTGATGATCGATCCAAACGACGGAATGATAATAGGTCACGCAATTTTTCCAGCGGATAATGTGCGCGTAGTCTGATGGCGGCCGGGGTCGCGTACAACCCGTGGGCGTACGTAGGTGTTTGTCCTACACCCGTAGGCGCCTGTACGCATAACTTGTCATGAACACTGTGGCAGACTTCGCGGATGCGCATTGTGCTCACGATCAATGGGGGTTCTTCCAGCATCCGCTTTGCGTTCTACGATGCCGACGATGCCTCCAGGCAAGTGCTCGCCGGAAAAATAGACCGCATCGGTTTGAGCGACACCACGCTGACGGTGGATGAGCCGCAGCGCGGTACGACATCACGGACGCAGATCAAGATGGACGCTGCGGATCATCGGACGGCCGTCGTCTATCTCATGGATTGGCTTGCAGCGCATCCGTTGTTCGCCAAGGTCGGAGCGGTCGGGCACCGCGTAGTGCACGGCATGCAGCATTCCAATCCGGAGCGGGTCACCCCCGAGCTATTGGCCGAGCTGAAGCGGATTACGCCGTATGACCCGGAACATCTTCCCCGCGAGATCGAACTGATGGAGAGCGTGAGCCGCTTGCATCCTGAGCTGCCGCAGGTGGCATGCTTCGACACGGCGTTCCACCGAAGCATGCCGCGCGTCGCCACGCTTCTGCCCATCCCGCGCCGCTACGAGGCGAAGGGCGTGCAGCGCTACGGTTTTCACGGCTTGTCGTATACCTATCTGATGGCGGAGCTCGTACGCCTCGGCGATCCAGCCGCGGCCCGAGGCCGCGTGATTCTGGCGCATCTCGGCAACGGCGCCAGCCTTGCCGCGGTACGCGACGGCAAGTGCATCGATACCAGCATGGGGTTTACGGCGATGGCGGGAGTGGTGATGAGCACGCGCACGGGCGACCTGGATCCGGGTGTCATCAGTTTCCTGGCCGCGACCGAAGCCATGGACGTCGCGGCCTATCAAAAGATGGTCGCCCAGGAATCGGGATTGCTGGGGGTGTCGGAAACCAGCTCCGACATTCGCGACCTGCTCGCGCGGGAAGCCGACGATGTGCGCGCAGCCGAAGCGTTGGCGTTGTTCTGCTACCAAATCAAGAAATGGATCGGCGCGTTTGCGGCGGCCCTCGGCGGGATCGACACGCTGGTGTTTGCCGGCGGCATCGGCGAGAACGCAACGACCATACGAGCCCGCATTTGCGAGCGCATGGGATTTTTGGGAATTGAATTGAGCGAGGCGCGCAACGCGAAGAACGCACCGTTGGTGTCGGCCGATTCGGGATCCGTCGCCGTGCGCGTCATACGCACCGATGAGGAGTCCGTGATCGCGAGCTTGACGATACGCGTGCTTGGATGGGATACGAGCAAGGATTGACTCATGACGCAACCAGCGAGACAGAACACGCTCGAGCCCGACGTTTTGCGGACAATCGACGCCTATTGGCGAGCCGCGAATTATCTGTCGGTGGGGCAGATTTATCTTTGCGACAATCCGCTGCTCCGTGAGCCGTTGGCGGTGGCTCATATCAAACGCATGCTGCTCGGCCATTGGGGCACTACGCCCGGCCAAAATTTTTTGTATACCCATCTCAACCGGGCGATCAAGAAATACGATTTGGATATGATCTACATGTCCGGTCCGGGTCATGGTGGACCGGCTGTGGTGAGCGGCACGTATCTCGAGGGCACCTACAGCGAGATCTATACCAACGTGGGGCAGGATGAAGCCGGACTGAAACGCCTGTTCACCCAATTCTCATTCCCCGGCGGGATTCCCAGCCATGCGTCGGCCGAATGTCCCGGCTCCATTCACGAGGGCGGCGAACTCGGTTACTCGCTGAGCCACGCGTTCGGCGCGGTATTCGACAATCCGAGTCTCGTGGTGGCGTGCGTGATCGGTGACGGCGAGGCGGAGACCGGGCCGCTTGCCACATCGTGGCACTCCAACAAATTCCTGAATGCCGCGACGGATGGCGCCGTGCTGCCGATACTGCATCTGAACGGCTACAAAATCGCGAATCCGACGATACTTGCGCGTATTTCCCGTGAAGAACTGGATCAACTGTTGCGCGGCTACGGCTGGACGCCGCATTACGTGGTGGGCCACGAACCGGCCGTCATGCATGAGGCCATGGCCTCGACCCTCGATGCCGTCATCGATGAGATCAAACGCATTCAAGCCGATGCGCGCGGCGGCGGAATTGCCGAGCGGCCGCGCTGGCCCATGATCGTGTTCGGCTCCCCCAAGGGCTGGACCGGTCCGAAGATGGTCGACGGCGTGCCCGTTGAGGGGACGTTCCGTGCCCATCAGGTACCGATCACGGATCCTGCCACGAACCCCGAGCATCTCGCGCAGTTGGAAACGTGGCTGCGCAGCTATCGGCCGGAGGAGCTCTTCGATTCCGGCGGGCGGCTGAAGTCGGAACTGGCCGCGCTTGCCCCCACCGGCGACCGGCGGATGGGCGCCAACCCGCACGCCAACGGCGGTAGATTGCTGCGAGATTTGCGCATGCCGGACTTCACCGAGTATGGCGTCGACGTGCCCGCACCCGGCGCCTCCGGCATCGGCGACACGCGCGTACTCGCGCCGTTTCTGCGCGATGTCGCGAACTTGAATTCAGAGCAGCGCAACTTCCGCATCTTCGGACCGGATGAAACGGTGTCCAACGGTCTCGAAGCGGTGTTCCAATGCACGAATCGGCAGTGGGAGGCGGCCACTGAAGTCAACGATCAGTATTTGGCGCGCACCGGCCAAGTGATGGAAATGCTGAGCGAGCACCAGTGCGAAGGCTGGCTGGAAGGATATTTGCTCACCGGCCGGCATGGTCTTTTCAATTGCTACGAGGCGTTCATCCACATCGTCGATTCCATGTTCAATCAGCATGCGAAATGGCTGAAGGTGACGTCCGGATTACCCTGGCGCGTCAAGATCGCATCGCTCAATTACCTGTTGAGTTCCCACGTATGGCGTCAGGATCACAATGGGTTCACGCATCAGGATCCGGGCTTCATCGACCATGTCGTCAACAAGAAGGCGGAAGTCGTCCGCGTGTACTTGCCGCCGGACGCGAATTGCCTGCTCTCGGTGATGGATCACTGCCTGCGCAGCCGGCATTACGTGAACGTCGTGATTGCGGGAAAGCACCCGGCGCCGCAATGGTTGTCGATGGATGCCGCGGTGAAACATTGCAGCGAAGGGATAGGAATCTGGCAGTGGGCGAGCAACGACCAACAGGGCGAGCCGGACGTGGTCATGGCGTGCGCCGGCGACGTGCCGACTCTGGAAACTTTGGCGGCCGTGTCCATCATGCGCCGGTATCTTCCGCAGCTGAAAATCCGCGTCGTCAACGTGGTCGATCTCATGAAGCTGCAGCCGCGCAGCGAGCATCCGCACGGCTTGCGCGACGACGATTTCGATTCGCTGTTCACCCGCGACAAACCGGTGATCTTCGCGTTTCACGCCTACCCGTGGCTGATTCACCGACTTACCTATAGGCGCCACAACCACGCGAACCTGCACGTGCGGGGCTACAAAGAGGAAGGCACCATCACGACGGCCTTCGACATGACGGTCCTGAACGATCTCGACCGCTTCCATCTGGTGATCGATACCATCGATCGCCTGCCGCAAACCGGCAGCCAGGGCGTGTATCTGAAGCAGCAGCTGCAGGACAAGCTGATCGAACATAAGCATTACATCGACAAGTACGGTGAGGACATGCCCGAGATCAGGAACTGGGTGTGGCCGGCCAAGGATGCCGCGAACGCCGGCATTCGATCCTAAGTGACCACATTGCCCGCTCAACACGATGCATCCCATCATGGCGCCGTGGCCAGGCCGGCCGAGGCCAGGTTTGCCGCCGGGTCGCCCTTTCCGAGAGGGGCGACTTACGACGGTCGCGGCGTCAATTTTTCACTGTTTTCCGATGCCTCCGAATGCGTGGAGTTGTGTTTGTTCGATAGCGCCGGAACCAACGAACAGCGCATTCACATACGCGAACGGACCTGTGGCGTGTGGCACATTTATCTTCCGGGCCTGACTCCCGGGCAGCTCTACGGATATCGCGTCCACGGACCCTATGAGCCTGAATCGGGTTTGCGCTTCAATCCCAACAAGTTGTTGCTCGATCCTTATGCGAAAGTCATCGGTCGCCCGCTCGAGTGGGCGGACGAACTGTTCGCTTACAAGCTGGGCGATCCGAAAGGCGATCTAACGTTCGATGATCGCGACAGCGCACCGTTCGCTCCCTTGGCCGCGGTGGTCGACACGACATTCGATTGGAGCGGCGAGAACCGTCCCGCCTATGAGGCACACGACACCCTCATCTACGAGGCTCATGTGCGCGGCATGACCATGCTCCATCCGGAGGTGCCCGAGGCGCTTCGCGGCACGTATGCGGGCATGGCCTCGGAACCCGTCATCAAGCACCTACAGCAGCTCGGAGTCACGGCCGTCGAACTGATGCCGGTGCATTACTTCCTGAATGATCGCCATCTACTGGACCAAAATTTACGCAATTATTGGGGATACAACACCCTCGGATTTTTCGCGCCGGAGCCCAGGTACGCAAGCAATCCCGAGGCGCCGGGCGACGGGGTCCGCGAATTCAAACAGATGGTCAAGGATCTGCACAACGCCGGAATCCAGGTGATTCTGGACGTGGTTTACAACCATACGGCCGAAGGCAATCACGCCGGTCCGACGCTGTCGTTTCGCGGTATCGACAACCTGGCGTATTACCGGGTGGTTCCCGGCGACGCCCGTCACTACATGGATTTCACCGGGTGCGGCAACACGCTCAACATGATGCACCCGCACCCCATTCAGTTGCTGATGGACAGCCTCAGGTACTGGGTCACGGAAATGCACGTGGATGGGTTTCGCTTCGACCTTGCCTCGGCGCTGGCGCGGGAAACCAAAGACTTCGACTACTTCGGCGCCTTCTTCGACACGATTTATCAGGACCCGACTCTCGCGCCCATCAAGCTGATCGCCGAACCCTGGGATCTGGGCGAGGGCGGATACCAGGTCGGTAATTTCCCGCCCAATTGGATGGAATGGAACGGCAAATACCGCGATACGGTTCGCAAGTACTGGAAGGGCGACATGGGGCTGCATTCGGAGATCGCCACGCGGCTCGCCGGCAGCGCCGATCTTTATGAAACGACGCGCCGCGCGCCCTCGGCCAGCATCAATTTCGTCACGGCCCACGACGGCTTCACGCTTCAGGATCTCGTGAGCTATGAACAAAAACACAACGCCGCCAACGGCGAGGGCAACCGCGATGGCGCGGATGACAATCACACGTGGAACTGCGGTGCGGAAGGTCCCACGGACGACCCGGCCATCATCGAGTTGCGCGAGCGGCTAAAGAGAAATCTATGGTGCGCGTTGATGCTGGCGCAGGGCGCTCCCATGATTTCCGGCGGCGATGAGTTGAGCCGCACCCAGGAAGGCAACAACAACGGCTATTGCCAGGACTCCGAGCTATCATGGTACCACTGGGACCTGGACGAGCGGCGGTCGAACTTCCTTCATTTCGCGCAACGCGTGATTCGCTACCGCAAACAGCATCCGAACCTGCATCGCTACGCGTTTTACGATGACGATCCGGATGCGATCCATCCCGACAAGAACATCGTCTGGTATCGCGCGGACGGCAAACGCATGGAGGCGAAGGATTGGGAGGGCGGCGGATGGATGCGCACGCTCGGCATGTTTCTCAACGGCATGGCGCCGGAAATCCGCAACAGCGAAGGGCAGCCCGTCCAGGATAAGGATTTTCTCTTGCTCCTGAATGCGCACCACGAGCCCGTGGCATTTCGGATTTCCTATCAGTTGTACCATGCCGGTTGGAAGGTGGCATTCGACACCGCCCGTCCGAACCTCGCCTTGGAGCAGGAAGCCGTCAAGCGAAACCGAATCGTCGATATGGCGCCGCGATCGTTCGTCGTGCTCAGCCATGAGCGCTAAGAATCATTTCACCGATGCAATGCTGCAAGGCTCGGTGAGCCCTGCTGACCCGTTCGATGCATTTCCTGTTGCGTTGCCGATCCGGGCAGCCTGAAAGGGTGAGCCTCCATCGACTGGGCTTGTTGCGAGCGCCACCACGCCGCCGTCAGCAGCTCTGAATGGTGCGTCAAGAACACTTCGCGTAACGCGGGTGGAATTGACAGGAATGGAAGCCATTGCTCGGGGAAGACGTCGTGCGGCCCGCAGTGAAACCAGGGCTCGGCACTAGTCTCCTCTTCCTCGCAGCTAGGTTGCGGCAAGTCGCGAAACACGCAGTCCGTGAGCAGACACAGCTCGTCGTAGTCGTAGAAGATGACGCGCCTATGGCTGGTCACTCCGAAGTTCTTGAGGAGAAGATCCCCCGGAAAGACGTTGCTGGCAGCGAGATCGCGCAGGGCGTTCCCGTAATCGATGATGGCAGCCTCGGCAGCGGCGGGTTCTGCCTCGCGCAAAAATAAATGGAGCGGCCGCAAGCGCCGTTCGATGTAGCAATGCTCGACGATCAGGTCCTCGCCCTCGATGCGGCAACTCTGGCCGGCATCGCGCAGCAGTTCTTCCGCGAGCGTGGGCATGAACCGCGGCCGCGGCAGACGCAAACGGCGGAATTCCTGGGCGTCGACCAGACGGCCGGCGCGGTCGTGGCGGAACACGAAGTGATACCGCTCGATGACGTCGTCACGTGTGCAGGTTTTCGGGGCGCCAAAATGGTCGCGAATCACTTTGAACACCAGATCGTGCGAGGGCAGGGTGAACACGATCATGACCAATCCGCGTTCGCCGGGCGCGTGGACAAAACTGTCGATGGAGGTGTTCAAGTGCCGTTGCAGAGCGAAATAGCGCTCCGTCTTGCCCTGCTTGGCGCGGCCGAGCACCGTGTACAACTCATCGATCGGCTTGCGCGGCATGAATGAGCGCAGCAATGTGATGGCAGCGCTGACCACCGGCAGGTCGACGTGGAAATAGGATCGCGCATAGCCGAACAGCGAGCCCACATCGGCGCGCGACATCATGACGGCGTCGACCTGGACGCCCTGCGCTCCGTTCGTGAATGCGATGACGAGCGGCGTAATGGAGCTGTCGCCGATGAGACGTCCCACCGCGAACGCATGCATGCCCCGATAGAACACGGGCTCGATCAACTCGATGGATTCCGGTGCGCCGCTTTGCCGGCCGGATTCGAAGTAGCGGCCGATTTCCGCACTGATGCGATGGACTGCCGCATCCTGATCATTGATGGCAGCGCCGAACGGCATATCGGCGATTATTTCACGGACCGCCAACGGCAACGATCCGCCGATGCGGTAGACGCGCAGCGGCACCGCTCCGGACGCACGCCCCACATTGGTCGCACAGAATTCGACCTCGGTGTTGACGCCGACCGTGCCGAACAACTCGCGGCTGACGGAATTGAGGAACGTGCGATAGAAATCGCTGTCGGGCCGCCGCGCCACAAGCATCTCGTAAGCGCGCTTGATGTCAGACCAGAGCGCTACATCGGTGCGCCGGCTCTTGAGCTCGCCGGCGACGGCGGCGACGCATCGCGTGACCCGCTGCTCGTAAAGCTCGATGCGCGCCACCGCGTCTTGCTGCGAGGACTGCCAGTCCTCGGCGAGGAAATTGAGCGCCGCGCGCCGCGTGATCCGTCCGAACTCTTCGTTGTAAGCACGAAAATGCTCGGCGATGGTCCCCGCATGGTCCTTTGCGGATACGGTATCGTGCGCGGCCACGGCGCTCATACGGTCGTCAGGCGACGACGCGCTTCGGCGCCGCGGTAGGCTCGCGGCTCGCCGTGAACTGCTCCGTTTCGGTGCTGCCCGCCATGGCGCCGGTGGAATGCTCCCCTCCGCTGATGACGGTCTGCACGGCATCGAAATAGCCGGTGCCGACGAACGCTTGGTGTTTGGCCGCCCGATAGCCGGCCGCTTCCTGCGCGAATTCGCGCTGTTGCAGCTGCGAGTATCCCAACATGCCGTTGGCGCTGTACGCCGAAGCCAGCTCGAACATGGACAAGTTCAGCGCGTGCCAGCCGGCGAGCGTGATGAACTGAAAGCGATAGCCCATGGCGGCCAAATCCTCGCGCCAGCTTTTCATGGCGGCCGGACTCAATTTGGCCTGCCAATTGAAGGACGGAGAACAGTTGTAGGCCAATAGCTTGCCCGGGAACTTTTCGTGAATCGCATCGGCAAAGTGGCGCGCCTGCGCGAGATCGGGCTTGGAGGTTTCGCACCAGATCAAATCGGAATAAGGCGCGTAAGCCAGGCCGCGGGCGATGGCTTGGTCCATGCCGGCGCGCACGTAGAAAAAGCCCTCGGCGGAACGTTCGCCGGTGAGGAATGCGCGATCGCGGGGGTCATGATCGGACAGCAACAGATCGGCAGCGTCGGCATCGGTGCGCGAAATGATGAAGGTGGGCACGTCGAGCACGTCAGCAGCCAGCCGCGCCGCCACGAGCTTGTTGATGGCTTCACCGGTGGAGACGAGCACCTTGCCGCCCAAATGGCCGCATTTTTTCGCGGATGACAGCTGATCCTCGAAATGCACGCCCGCGGCACCGGCGCGGATCAGCGCCTTGGTCAACTCGAATGCATTGAGGTTGCCGCCGAAGCCTGCCTCGGCGTCGGCGATGATGGGCGCCAGCCAATCGATGTCGGACTTGCCGCTCATGTGATGGATCTGGTCGGTGCGCAGCAGCGCATTGTTGATGCGTTCCACCATCTTCGGCACGGAATCGACCGGATATAGACTTTGATCGGGATACATTTCACCGGCAGTGTTACCGTCGCCGGCCACCTGCCAACCCGAGCAGTAGATCGATTTGAGCCCCGCTTGCACCGTTTGCACGGCTTGATTGCCGGTCATACACCCTAAACCGGCGACCACCGGCTCACTCTGCAACAAATTCCGGAATTTCTCGGCGCCGAGCCGCGCGAGCGAGTATTCGATGCGCACGGACCCGCGCAGACGCGCGACATCGGCCGGTGTGTAGGGGCGCTCGATTCCGCGCCAGCGCGAATCGGCGTGTTTCTGCTCAACCATCTTAAATCTCCTATGCATCATGAACCGAAGCGAGCTTGCGTCGCCACATGGACCAAGACTAAAGTGTTTGTACTGGATATTTACACAATAGAAATTTCACAATGTGAATTTCACATTACTTGATAATATGTATATGGAGGGGCAGGCATGGCTGGATTGATTCGGCAGGGACATTTTCTAGGCGCGAAGCTGCGCTCGCTACGCAAGCGAAATGGCCTCACGCTGGATGAACTGTCCGCGCGCTGCGTGCAAATCGATGCGGCGGGCGCCCCCTCGGTCTCATATCTGAGCATGGTGGAGACCGGTAAGCGCATGCCTTCGCCGCAGATGTTGGACATGTTGGCGGGCATCTTCGGCAAGGATGCGCGCTGGTTTCTAGATGAAAATACCGAGGTCGAGGTCGCGCCGTCAGCACGCGCACGCGGCGGTCTAGAAGCCATGCCCTTGGAACCCGCGTTCCTGTTCTCGCACGAGTTGCTGCAGAACGCGCTCCCGGAGTTGCTGTCCCAGACCGGCACCACCGGGCGGCAGTTTGCACAATTGCTGATCCGCGTGTGGCAGGAAACTCGGCATAACAATTTCCCCGACATCGAACGCGCGGCGGAGGAATGCGGCGAGCGAGAAATGCCGCTGACGCTCGACGCCTTGATGACCATCTGCAAGCGGCATGATCTACAGATCAAATGGTTCGACGGCGGGGCCGCCGCCGCTGCGCAGGGCGGCGCCGCGGCGCGTAAGCCGAGCGACGCCCTGATCCGCTCTCGATTCGAGGCGCCGGGCACGGTGCTGGTGAACAAGCGTCTGCGCAATCAGGAGGAACGCCTCAAATACGAACTGGCGTTCTTCATCGGACACAAGATTCTGCACAACGGCGACGGGGCTATCTCACCTCACAGCGCCATGCATTCGGGAGACGGCGAGACATCGAATTCGACCGCCGGCATGGGTGCTCAGGATGTCCTCTACGCGTGGCGCGATTTCGAATGCAGTTTCTTCGCAGGCGCCCTGCTGTGCCCGCGGGTTCCGTTTCGCCGCTTCTTGATACGCGAGGCGCACAGCGTGTCTGCCGGCCGCAAGCTCGGGGTCACACCCGCGTTGGTGATGCGCCGGATGACGGCGGTGTCCCCCTACCGGCATTGGCATTTTTTCGATGCCTATCCTCCAGGGTTCTTGCGCGCGGTCTATCGCGGCAACGGTATTCCGCTGCCCTGGGGCAACATGAGTTTGGTGTCGGACCCGTGTCCGCGTTGGGCCGTGTTTCGGTTGTTGCAGGAAAACCCCGCAGCGAGACCGCTGATGCACAAGCCGAAGTCCCAGATATCCGTCATGCAGGATGGAAAGCGTGCGCGGCTGTACTGCTGCCATTCGCTGCTTACGCGCGATGCTCTCGATGAATTGCACGTGCTGTCGGTGGGTGTCGATTTATTGCCGGCGTTGGAGGCGCAGGGTTACGACGGCGAGAGCGTCGTGGCGGCCGTGGCCGATTCCTGCAGCCGTGGCGGGGGCGACGGCAAGATTCCGCCCGAGGCGGCCGCCAATATCCGTGCCGCTTCGCAAGTGCTCAATATCGCCTGGATCGCCGATGCGCTCGAGACGCAAGCCAGCGTCATTTGTCCGCGCAGCGGCGCGTGCCCGCGACAACCGCACGTGTGCGCGTAGGCGTCGCCGCGCGCTGGCTATTTGCCGGACAACTTTTGCGCGGTCTGGGCAATCAGCTTGCCCTGGTGCTTCGCTCCCTCCAAATCGAGCGCGCTGGGTTGCCGCTGGCCCGCGCCGCCCGCGATGGTGGTCGCTCCATAGGGGCTGCCGCCGACGATCTCATCCAAGGTCATTTGTCCTTGATGGCTATAGGGCAAGCCCACGATGGTCATGCCGAAGTGCAATAGGTTCGTGATGATCGAAAACAACGTGGCTTCCTGGCCCCCGTGCTGGGTCGCGGTCGAGGTGAATGCACCGCCGACCTTGCCGTTCAATGCGCCTCGCACCCAGAGTCCGCCGGCTTGGTCGAGGAAGCTGGCCATTTGCGAGGACATGCGGCCGAAACGCGTGGGGCTGCCCACGATGATGGCATCGTAGTTCGCGAGATCATCGATCGCGGCGATCGCTGCGCTCTGGTCCAACTTGAAATGTGCCGCCTTGGCAACGTCCGCCGGCGCGGTCTCCGGCACGCGTTTGATGTCGACGGTGGCGCCGGCGGAACGCGCACCCTCGGCGACCGCGTTCGCCAGGGTTTCTACGTGACCGTAAGATGAATAATAAAGAACCAATACTTTCGCCATTTGAATCTCCAACGCTTCGGTGTACGTGCCGGCTTGGCAGCATAAGCACCCGTGTATTCCCTGACTAGGTGGCATAATCGGATCAGACTATGCCGTGGATACCTGTAATCCGATGCTAGACCTCAATGAGGTGCGGATGTTCGTGCAAGTGGTGCGAGCGCGCAGCTTCGCGGAGGCGGCGCGGCAATTGAGCGTACCGCCGAATACCTTGAGCCGTCGGATCCGGCAACTCGAGTCGACACTGGATACCCGCCTGATGCAGCGCTCGACTCGAAAGCTTACGCTGACCGCAGCCGGCCAAGCTTTTTTCGATCGATGCGCCGCGGCGGTCGACGGAGTCCTGCAAGCCGGGAAGGACTTGATGAGCGGCAAGGACAAACCGAGCGGATCGGTGCGCATTGCGGCGCCGGCGGATTTCCTCGATTTGTTTCGCATCGAGTGGGTAGCCGAATTCTTGAGTTTGCATCCTCACGTGCGGCTGGATTTCGTATTGAACGATGCGCGCGCCGACTTGATCGATGAAGGCATCGATGTGGCGTTTCGCGGTGGTAACGCCCGGGATACCGGTTTCGCGTTTCGCCAGTTAACGTCGCAATATTTCAGTTTGGTTGCCAGCCCTGCTTATCTGGCGGCGCACGGCAGCCCCGGGACGCTCCAAGAGCTGACGGAGCACGATTGTCTGACCGTGTCGACCCGGCAAACCCGCGTGACATGGACATTGCAAGGACCAGAGGGCGACGAAGAGGTGAAGGTCGCTGGGCGGTTCAGTGCCAACAGCTCACGAATCCTCATGAAAAGCTGCTTGGCCGGCTTCGGAATTGCACAGCTGCCCGCCATGCTGATCGCCCCGGAGCTGCGTGCCGGCCGCCTCGTTCCTGTGTTGCCCCACTATCGCCGTAATGGCGCCGACTTCAATATCGTCCTGCCGAGCGGCCACCAAATCCCGACGGCGGTGTCGGCCTTCGTCGAGTTCGCGGTGGAAAGGCTGCATGCCATGGTGCCGGACGACATCGCTCCCACCACGCCGGCGCGGTAAGTCCCATGACGGCTCAGGGAAAATGGAAGATCATGATCAAGACGCCGCTGGGCGACAAGGAGGGCTTGCTCGATCTCGCCGTCGACGGGACGAGCCTGTCCGGATCGGTTTCCCATGCGGAGCACTTCGCGGCGATCAACAACGGCAAGATCCATGGAAATAAGCTCGAATGGTCGGCGAAAATCACGAAGCCGCTGCGCATGACAATCAAATTCGCCGCGACCGTCGAGGGCGACCGCATCCAGGGCAAGGCCAAGTACTTGTTGGGCAGCGCTTCCTTCTCCGGCAGCCGTATCTGATCAGCCTACGCCCTCGTCGGCCGATGCTGCCGCTCGGGACAGTTTGGCGCGTACGAATCCGATGTGTTCCCGGAGGATGTAGAGCTGGTCGGCGTGTGAGCCGGGCACTTTGCACGTGATGACTGAATTTTCGATCTCGTCGAGCCGATCGAGAAGCTCCGCCCGCCGTTCCTCCGACGGCTTCCCCAGAGTCTCCCGTTCGAGTGCCATGAGTTCGCCGTAGCGGCGGTGGATGCGGCCGTTGACGCGCCAGTTATACAGTTGCGGCAGGAATCGCAGCCCGGGGATCACCACCACGATGATCGGCAGGAGCACGAACAGCGTTCGATTGAGCAAGCTCGCCACCCAAAACGGCAGGTAACGGTAGGCAAAGCTCTTATTGCCGGTCTTGTAGAACCGCGCGGCCTCTTCGCTGGTCGGGTATGAGTTCCCCGAGGGCGTCGGGAATTGGCCGGCCGCCTGCAGCAGCGACGCGTGACCGTGCACTTCGAACGCCGCTTCGATGAGCAGATCGCACAACGCTGGGTGCAGGTTGGAATGCGCCAACAGTTCGACGGTCGGTGCGAGCATGTTGATCGCAGAGGGCGGAAGATTCTCGCCCAGATCAAACGCGCCGGACGGCACTACGAGTTTGCTCAAATAGGGGAAGCGGCGCACATAGGCATCGGCTTGGGGGAAATCGAACAAGCGGATGCCCTCGGTATGCAGCATTTCGCGAATGGTGGCAGGCGAGGCCGAGTCGCCGGACAGGAATATGGCGTCCACCTCCTTGCGCAACAGCGCGGTCTTGGCCGCGTCGCCTTCCAGGCTCAGCAGCGTCGTGGGCCCTTCCGGCTCGATCTCATTGGCCTTCAGCAGCGCCAACGCAAGAAACCGGGTACCGCTGCCGTCAGGACCGATCGCGATGCGCTGAGAGCGCAATTCCGACAGCCGCAGCAGTGCCTTGGGGCTGCGATAAAATATCGTCAGCGGTTGGTAGAAGACGCTGCCGAGCGACACGAGATCGCTGCTATCGCCGGTTCCCGAGATGCCCGATTGCACCATGGTGATATCAACGCCGGACTTCGCATCGGACAGACGGTTGAGATTGTCCAATGAGCCTTCGGACTCGATGATTTTGAGCTTAATACCGTTCCGCGCCAGTATCTTCTGGTACCGCTCGGCTATCGCTTGAAAGTTGCTGCCCTTAGGACCGCTGCTCATGGTGAGCGTGTGGGGCGGGGCCGGACGCACATAGTGCAGCGCCACCAGAATGGCGATTGCGCTCACGAGGAGAATCGGCCCCAAGGTCTCGGCGACGTCCTTCCAGGATACCGCCGTGATCTTCAACGGCAGACGCAGCGACACACCGGGCTTGGACTTTTTCTCTCTCGGTTGCGCCTCTGGTCCCATGAACGGCGGCCTCCCTGGTGACGACTCGGAGTGCCAGGATTGTATGCCCAGGTTGAGGTAAAGGCGGCCCGGCGAAACTGCGAATTCCGCGAATACGAATGATTGTCAATCGCGTCTGCGAATTGTTAGCCGCAATCTGCCTGCCGGGGTATCGTTTCGCGCTGATTCAATCAACGGGGATACGCAAGGGGCTATGAAACTCTATTCGTGGAATGTGAACGGCATTCGTGCGGTGCATCGCAAAGGGCTATTTCTGTCCTTTTTGCAAACGCATCAGCCCGACATCCTGTGTCTGCAGGAAACGAAGGCCGAACGCGGCCAGATTGAAATCGAGCTGCCCGATTATCGCGAGTATTGGAATTCCGCGGTCAAGAAAGGCTACTCGGGTACCGCCATATTCTCGAAGCAAGAGCCGCTCGCCGTCACGAACGGCTATCCGCAGGAATTTGCCCAGCGCTTCAGTTTCGCCGATGAACTGCAGCGCGATAGCGCCGAGGAAGGCCGGGTCATCACGGCCGAATATGAGAAATTCTATGTGGTGACCGTGTACACGCCCAATGCAAAGGACGATCTTAGCCGGCTGGCGCTGCGCTTCAAGCATTGGGACCCCGCGTTTCTTGCCTATTGCAAACTACTCGACGCTAAGAAACCCGTCATATTTTGCGGTGACTTGAACGTCGCTCATACGGAACTCGATCTTGCGAATCCGCAGTCAAACCGCGGCAAGAAGGGGTTTACGGACGAGGAGCGCAAGGGCTTTCAAAATTTCATAGATGCGGGCTTCGTCGATACCTTCCGGCTGTTTACGCAAGGAAATGGCCACTATTCGTGGTGGAGCCACTTCGCGAACTCGCGAGCCAGAAACATCGGGTGGAGAATCGATTATTTTTTGGTGTCGGTCCGCTTGCGGGAGACGGTAACGGGCGCGGCCATTCATCCGCAGATCATGGGCAGCGATCACTGTCCCGTCAGCATGACGCTGGCGTAGACTCGTACGAGGTACATCCGCGGTGCGGAAAATACGCACTTTCATGGATCGCCCGGTTTGGCGCATAGTTTGCTGCGAGGTTGTGCGTATTCAGTCCAAAAAGTAATTAGTGACATCAAAAGGCGAGGGGGAGTCGATGAATAAGCTAGAAGGACGGCGGGCATTGATTACGGGATCGGCGCGTGGCATCGGAAGGGCCATCGCCCGAGCCCTTGCCGGCGAGGGTGCCGACATCGCGATCAACTATCAGTCGAGCGAGACTGACGCGATTGCGCTGGCGAACGAGCTGAACGAG
>Ga0209517_10002608_pt1 | contig 25176 bp, 22 predicted proteins | sample PeaSoiMetSII2010_FD_187695 | JGI IMG/M metagenome (GOLD analysis project Ga0209517, IMG submission 187695) | Peat soil microbial communities from Weissenstadt, Germany - SII-2010 (SPAdes) (version 2) | ecosystem: Environmental > Terrestrial > Soil > Wetlands > Peat | place: Germany... | reverse complement strand
TGATCAATCCGACTACCGGCGGTGGATACACGAGCTCGCCGTTCCTCGATGGCAGTGGCAATCCGATTACGGTTGGCGGCGTGGCGGTCAGCGGGGTTCAGACCGGTGGCACTGGCACCATCACCAACATCAGCGCCGGTGGCAATAACTTCTGGCTGACCGACACCAGCAACGGTACCCAGACCAGCGGCGCCGAGCAGGCCGAAGGCGCCTCTACCGGGCACCGGGTAACGTGGTCGCAGCTTCGATAGTCCAGACTCGATCGGGAGAGGCATGATGGCGCGCAGCGCGAAGGGGCAAGAGGACAGGGCGCAACGACGGCAAGGCAAATGGCTAGCGGGCTATAGAGCCGCGGGGCGCGCCATCCGCGCGCGCGTCCGCGGCTTCACCCTCATCGAACTCATGATCGTCGTCACGGTGGTCGCCATCCTGAGCATGATCGCCCTGCCGATGTTTCAAACCCAGATGCGCCAGTCGCGCCGCGCGGACGCGAAAACAGCGCTGCTCGACCTTGCGGCGAGGGAGGAGCGCTACTACACCCTCAACAATCAATATACGAACGTTTTGGCCACCTTGGGCTATCCCGCCGGACCATCCGTGAACTTGGGGAGCGGCGTAACACCGGACTACCAGCTTAGTGTGGTGAGCGCTGCGATAAACGCAAACAACGTGTGGGCCTTTTCCCTCCAAGCGGTGCCCCAGGGTGACCAGGTTAACGACACCTGCGGCACCTACACGCTCGACAACTTCGGCAATCAGCTCCCCGCACTGGGCACCGACGGCCGCGCGTGCTGGTAGCGCAGGGCGCCGCGGCGCGCGCATGCTGATACATTCCCGGGTGCAAAGTCCGCCGGGCGATCGCCGGCAACTTCGGTTGCGGGAGGAACGTCCGGACTCCAAAGAGCGGCGTAGCAGGTAACACCTGTCCACCGAGAGGTGAGGATCAGAGCAACAGAGACGAGTCGTTGCACTTGCCTGCCTTGGCAGGCGGAGCAACGGGTGAAACGGGCAATCTCTACGCGGAGCAACACCAAATAGGCAGCCGTTGACCCGGCTCGGCGAGGCTGCGGGTAGGTGGCTTGAGCCGGCGCGCGAGCGCCGGCCTAGAGGAATGATCGCCACGGCGCGGCAACGTGCCGCACAGAATCCGGCGTACAGGCGGACTTTGCCTTTGCCTGGCGTGTTACTGCGCTGTTGAGCCACCAATGGCGGAAGAGCCAGCGTTGGCACGGGTTCGGCGAGCTGACCCGAGCTCAGAATTATCCGATCTACCGCTCGTCGAAAAATTCGCGGTTTCAGGCCCCGATAGGCAGGTGCCGCTGAATGCTATTGAGCGACGGCTCATGGCTCCTGGTTCACATAGGTGCCGAGAGTGCGCCTTTCGTGACGCCGTATACCTGGAGTCCTCGATGGCAAAAAAGTTACCGGGCCGTGTGGGCTCGGCAGTGAATTGCTCGCAAGCTGTCTAGGCCATGAGCTCGAGGACCTCTTCGAGATAACCTGTACGGGTTTCGATGATGTTGAATTTGCTCTTGTGCATCAGCGGGTACATGCTGTGCGTTGCCGCGATAATCTGCATCTTCTTGCAATCGGCCTTGGAGATGCAGGCCCATAGCTGGGCCTCGGCTTTCATATCCAGCGACTGCTCGGGCTCGTCCATGAGAATCAGGGGGACGGCGTCGGCTGCCGGACGATAAAGCGCCGTGAGCACTTCAGCCTTGCAATACATGTCGCCGGCATAACCGAAGGTGTGCAGTTTGCTCTTGTCCTTGGGTTCGGTGCCAAAATCCCAGTTTCTGTAGCCGTATTTCACGGGCAATTCCTTGCCCTCGAGGGCTTCCGTGATTTTCCCCAAAACCGCCTGGTTTTGCTCTCCGGAGGACTTGCGCTCCACAAGCTTTGCGTATTCCTGCGCTTCCTCCCAGTACACGCCCATCATGGCATCGGCGACGGTTGGCTCGTTGCCGGGAACGTGTCCGGGGCGGTAGTAAAGCGCCGGTGCGTTGTCGGTCTTGCAGACCAATCCTTTGAGCCAGACATACTCGTCACGCCACGGGTCGGTCCTGGTCCACCAGGCTCTTGCGTCCATGTCCAGCACATACCGACGATCCAAGGTGCTCTGGCTTGCAAAATGCGTCAGAAAGCGTATGGCCAACGTGCTCAATAGCGCGGTTTTACCGGAACCGTTCGGGCCCACCACCACGTTGGGCTTAGCCCTTGAAAACCGAAGCTCTTTATTGTGGGTCTGCATCAAGGATGATGTTTCAAGGTACGGGATCGCCGTGAATTCGTTTACGCTGAGCTCGGTAAGCATGCTGCGTTCCGTTAACTAGTCCTGTTGCGTATCGCCACGTCGGGCGCAGGCCAGGGTTCTCGCGCTTGCCGGGTGCGTTGGCCCACACGAGACTCAACGGCTACCAGCCTCTGCAGGTGCTGAATCGAAGCGGTGGCAGGCGCCGCTTGCGACACGCGAGCATAGGCGACGGTCTTGCGGGCATGATTCTTCGAGCTCGATATAACTCCGGGCGCAGCTTGGCGGCGTCATAGCGCCGATGCGCGCCTTCGGTTCGCTCTGGCACAAGGCGACCGCTCGCCTCCCAACGCCGTAGCGTGGTAATCGAGAGACCAAACCACTTCGGCGGCGTCGCCTATGCCAATGTATCTGCCCATTTTGGCGAGTTTAGCAATGATTTGGATAGATTACTATCGAACTGTTCGAACCCGCTCGCCGTACTTGTCCTTGCCGGCAAGGATCGGCGCGACGAGCAGGCGGCAAGCCGTGGTTGAAAATTTGGATGATCCAGTTCACGTTGTTGCGCTCGTCGGTCTTGCGGCCAGAGGCCAAAAGTGCCCGCAGTGCGCATTCCTTGCACCCAATTGGCCCTCGCTCGAACTGCCCATGATCCGGCAAAGCTCCGCTTGCTAGTGTCCGAGCTTGCTGGCCGCGCGGGCGCATCTTCCGACCAGCAGTTATGCGCCGTGGGATCCAACTGCGGGCATCTACGGGTCCATGCGTGGGGCGACGCTAGAGCCCCGTACCGCCCCTTCACGCGCGATCGTCGACAAAAACGCCCGGCGGGGCAAGGCGGGCGCGGCAGGGCCGCTTTCTTCCTGTTCGGGCCAAAAATGAACCAAAAACCATTTCGTGCGCAAAATCCGGATCGCTGCCCTGCGTACGTTCTTTACAGTTCACCTTCACAAACATTCCTATCCCATTAATTTGTCGGGATTTTCCGGCTTCGCTTAGCACATCGGCCAAGCGCGCTAAGTGCTTGTGGGGATTGGGAAAAGGCCCTATTTCGCACCTTGACCACGAGGAGTCGATGCACTACAGTCGCACTTCGGTGGCAAAAAGTGGGAGATTGTGGGATAAGTAAGTAATCACTCAATAGAAAATTCTTATCTTTCAATTGCTTGATTGCAGCGGTTTCCACAAGTGGACAGGTGTTTCAGGGCGCATCCAAATTGGCACTAGACCCGAAGGGTCGCATTTCCATGCCCACTCGGCATCGGGACCAATTGCTCGCGGATTGCGAAGGACGCCTAACGCTTACACGGCACCCCGATGGCTGTCTATTGGTGTATCCAAGACCGCAGTGGGAAAGCAAGCGTGCGGAGCTCGCGGTGTTGCCATATTCGGCGCGTGGGCTGCAACGCTTATTGCTCGGCAGCGCCATTGACGTCGAGCTCGACGGCGCCGGCCGCATGCTGGTTCCCACGGGACTTCGCGAGGACGCGCGGCTTGCGCGCGAGGCAACGTTGATCGGCATGGGGACCCATTTCGAACTGTGGGAACCGGAATTGCTACGCGAACACGAGCAGCGCGATCTGGCCAACGGGCTGCCGGAAGCTGCCGCAAGCTTCTCGTTCTGAACGCCGCCGTGACACACGATGAACCCTGCATCGAACCCGGAACCAGGGGCGCATGCGCCTGTGCTCGCGGAGGCGGCCGTCGCACAACTGCTGACCGATCCGGCGGGAATCTACGTCGATGCGACCTTCGGTCGCGGAGGGCATTCGCGCCGGATCCTCGAGCGGCTATCGCCCCGCGGTCGCTTGATCGCGCTCGATCGAGATCCGGCCGCGCGCGATCTTGCGCGCACCTGGACCGATCCGCGGTTCGAATTCGTGCACTGCGAATTCTCGCGCCTGGCCGCCGTGCTCGCCGAGCGATCCATCCCGCAAATCAACGGATTGCTCATGGATTTGGGAGTGTCGTCGCCGCAACTCGACGACCCGCAGCGCGGTTTTTCGCTGCGCGGCGACGGTCCCCTGGACATGCGAATGAATCCGGAACACGGACTGTCCGCGGCGCAATGGTTGGCCCGGGTGGGCGTCGACGAACTCAAGCGAGTACTGCGCGAATATGGTGACGAGCGGTTTGCTGCATCGATTGCAAAGGCGATTGTGGCTCGCCGCGAGAATGGGCAACCGCTACTGCGCACCGCCGAACTTGCCGCGGTCGTGGCGGGTGCGATCCCCTTCAAAAGCCGCAAGGACCCCCTACAGCATCCGGCCACCCGTACCTTTCAGGCTATACGGATTTTCCTCAATCAAGAGCTTGAGGAGATCACGTTGATCCTCGCGTGCGCACTTTCGGTTCTGGCGCCGGGCGGGCGCCTGGCCGTAATCAGCTTTCATTCCCTGGAGGATCGCATCGTCAAGCGATTCATCGACGCGCAGGCACACCCGGAGCGCGCCCTGGGGCGCGTGCCGTTGCGGGAGGCAGAACTGCCGCGCCCGCGTCTGCGCGCCTTGGCAAGAATCGCTCCGGAGGAGAGCGAGATGCGGACGAATCCACGCGCCCGCTCCGCCCATTTGCGCGTTGCCGAACGCACGGATGTGGCCCTGGATTGCCGCGGTTGAAGGTTGCACCGGGATGATTCGCATCGCGCCGCTGGTGCTGTCCGCGCTACTGGTCGCCAGCTCGCTGGCGTTGGTCACCTCGCAGTATCGTTCGCGCGAGCTCTTCGCCGAATTGGAGATCGCCCAGCAGGAGACCAAGTCCCTGGACGCGGAGGGATCGCGGCTACGCAGTGATCTGGGACGAGCGTCCCAGCCGGCAACCGTGGAGGCCGTCGCGCGCCGTCTTGGGATGCGCCCAATCAACCCCGATCGGACCGTGATGTTGCCGGCGCTAGTCGCCCCTGCGCAGCCGGCCGACGCCATGACGACGAAGGGCAGGCAATGAGCTCGTCCGCTGCGCCCTCGGGTCTTGCGCGGTTGCGAACGACTGCGCGCAGTCTTGCTGCGGGAGGCGCTGGCCCCGATCCGAACCGCCGTACCCGCAACCGCCCTCGGCGCGGTGATCTGCTCGCCGTCAAGCTGCCGGCATGGCGCTCAAAGCTGCTGCTCTTTGGGCTCTTCTGCGCCTTCAGCGCCTTGAGTCTGCGGGTCATTTATCTGCAAGGGGGCTGGTCTACCGGCTTCCTGCAGCGCCAGGGCGAGGCCCGCTATGCGCGTACCCTGCCCGAGGCGCCGACGCGTGGGACGATCTTCGACCGCAACGGTGTTGTCCTGGCGTCGTCGGTCCCGGCGCGAGCCATCTGGGCGAACCCGGACGACTTCGACGCCAATGCGAAGCAAAAGGCACAGCTCGCTCGCCTCCTGGAAATGACGCCGGAGGATTTGCGGCGCCGCATTGCCAACGACGATCGCAGCTTTGTCTACTTGCGCCGCCAGCTCGATCCCGAGGTTGCACAGCGAATCGAGGCACTGCATATTTCCGGGGTGCACAGCACCAAGGAGTTTCGCCGGCAATATCCCGAGGGGCCCGTCACCTCGCACCTGCTCGGATTCACGAATGTCGGCGAACGTGGCTTGGAAGGAGTCGAGCGCCAGTACGAGGGGATGCTTGGCGGGCAACCGGGACTGCGCCACCTCATCGAGGACCGTCTAGGACACACGATCGAGGACGACTGGCTGCACGAGCCCGTGCAGGGGCAGGACATCGCGCTGGCGATCGACGACCGGATTCAGTACATCGCGCACGCCGCCGTCAAGCAAGCTGCCGAGGCCAATCTGGCGCATGCCGCGGCAGCGGTGGTTTTGGATGCACGAACGGGCGAACTGCTTGCCCTGGCTAACTGGCCGGACTTTGATCCTGCACATCGGGCGCAATTCGATCTGAATCAGGTGCGGGATCGGGCCGTGACCGATATGTTCGAGCCCGGTTCGACGCTAAAGCCGTTCTCCATTGCCACGGCGATTGAAAACGGCGTCGTGCGCCCAGATACGGTAATCGACACCTCGCCCGGCCACCTAACCATCGGCGGGCGGACGATTACCGATGCCCACCCGCACGCTGGGCTCACGGTCGAGCAGGTGGTTGCCAAGTCGAGCAATGTCGGAACGGCAAAAATCGCGCTCCAAATGCCGGCGCAAACGCTTTGGGAAACGCTAACGGCCGTGGGATTCGGCCAGGTGCCGCAGGCGGGGCTGTCGGGCGCGGTAAGCGGGCGTTTGCGTCCGGCCAGCACCTGGCGCCCGGTGGAACAGGCCACGATCGCGTATGGCTACGGGATATCGGTTTCGCTGTTGCAGCTGGCACACGCCTATCTCGTGTTCGCGCGTGACGGCGATATCGTCCCGGTATCGGTGCTGCGCCGGAGCGAACCCGCGGCTTCGGTGCAAGTGCTGAGTCCGGCAACGGCGGCAATGATGCGCCACATGCTGGAGCTGGCAACCAGCGACGAAGGAACCGCCCCGGCGGCGCGCATCCAGGGATACCGGGTTGCCGGCAAGACGGGTACGGCACGCAAAATGCAAGACAAGCGGTACACGGACACGTACATCTCCTCGTTCGTCGGCTTTGCCCCGGCGTCGAATCCGCGCATCGTGGTTGCCGTGATGGTGGACGATCCGCGCGCTGGCCGCTATTACGGCGGCGATGTCGCCGCACCCGTATTCGGCGCGATCGCGGCCGGGACTTTGCGCGCAATGCAGGTCACGCCCGATGCCCCGGCGATGCAGGTCGCACAAGCCGCAGTGCCCGGAGGCTGAGATCGCATGCACCGCTCCGAAGCAAATGTGCGGGCCATCGGCGATTGGCTCCGATCGCACGCTCCTGCGGGCGCCGACCTGCGAGTCGACAGCCGGATGGTGGCGGCGGGCGATGTCTTCATCGCCCTGCCGGGCCGCCGTACGGACGGGTTGCGCTACCTTGGTCAGGCGCTGGCACAGGGTGCGTCGGCCCTGCTTGTCGACGAGCAGTCCTGGACGGGTCCCGCAACACCTGCCGCGAGTTTTTCGACCGCCGGGGCCGAACCCGTTTCCCTTCGCGCGCCCCTGTTGCCGGTGCCCGAGCTGGACAAGGCGCTCGGCTGGATTGCCGCCGACTATTACGGCGATGCGAGCCGCAAGATGCGGACCATCGGCGTCACCGGGACCAACGGCAAGACCTCCAGTTGCCAATGGATCGCGCAATTGCTGACATTGGCCGGCCAGCGCTGTGCAACGATCGGAACCCTGGGATTCGGCTTCCCGGGGGTGCAACCGGTGCAGGAGGCCACGCTCACCACCCCGGATGCCGCCACGCTGCAGCGCCTGGCGCGCAAAGCCCTAGACCAGGGCGCCCGCGCGTTTGCGTTGGAAGTGTCCTCGATTGGACTCGACCAGGGGCGGGTGCACGGCATGTCCTTCGATGTTGCCCTGTTCACGAATCTCAGCCGCGATCATCTGGATTACCACGCTGACATGGCGTCCTACGGGGCCGCCAAGAGAAAACTTTTCCGCTGGCCGACCCTGTCGCATGCGGTACTGAACCTGGACGACGAATTCGGCCGCGTTCTGGCGCGAGATCTCACTACCGGCGGCCTGGCCGTCATCGGTGTGGGCGCGGCAGCCGACGCGGGGGCTGAACCGGCGCTCGCTTGCCGGCTGCGCGCAGAAGCGGTCGAGCACCATCCGGGAGGGATGCGATTTCGTGTCGTGTGCGAGCGCGGCGGCACGGTCGAGGCCGCGGCGGTCGATGTTGCCCTGATTGGCGACTTCAACATTACCAACTTGCTCGGCGTTGTCGGCGTGGCGCTCGCCTGTGGGGTTTCGCTGAGCAAGGCAGCGGCGTTTCTCGCAGAATTGCACGCGCCGCCCGGACGCCTGCAACGGGTCGCGGCTGGCGCAAAATGCCTAGGACCCTTGGCGATCGTCGACTACGCGCACACGCCGGATGCGATCGGCAAGGCGCTGCTTGCGCTGCAACCGCTCGCGCGCGCACGCGGCGGACGCCTGCTGATCGTCTTCGGTGCCGGTGGCGACCGGGACCCGGGTAAGCGACCCCTGATGGGCGCCGTAGCGGCAACCGGTGCCGACGACATTGTCCTGACGAGCGACAACCCGCGCAGCGAGAACGCCGATTCGATCATCGATCAGGTCGCCGCGGGAATTCCCGCTGGCGTTCAGTACCGGCGCAATGCCGACCGCGCCGAGGCGATCCGCGAGACCCTGCACCGCGCCCGCGCGGGCGACGTAGTGCTCATCGCCGGTAAGGGTCATGAGGACTACCAGGAAATTTCGGGTCAGCGCCTGCCTTTCTCCGACTACGCGGTCGCGCATTGCGCGCTGTCGGCACGGGAAGGGCGAACGTCATGATGACCCTGTCCCAACTATTGCCGCAGTTGTCAGGCAACGGTCTGTCGGCCCGGATCCAGGGCCCGGCGCAGGTCGAGTTCCGCAACGTCTCGATCGATACCCGCACCCTGGAGCCCGGTGCTCTGTACGTGGCGCTGCGTGGGCCGCGGTTTGATGGTCACGAATTTGCGCCGGCCGCCCGTGAGCGCGGCGCTGTGGCGCTGCTCGTCGAACGGCCGGTGCCGGTTGATTTGCCGCAGCTGATCGTTACGGACGCGCGCCGCGCGCTGGGCCACATCGCTGCGCATTGGCGCGCGCGATTTTCCTTGCCGGTGATCGCGGTGACCGGAAGCAACGGCAAAACCACAACGACCCAGATGATCGCCGCAATATTCGCGCAGGCCTATGGCGAGCGCGAGGGTCGGCCCTGCTGGTTCGCCACGAGGGGGAACCGGAACAATGAGATCGGCGTGCCGCTGATGCTGCTGGAGTTGCGCCACGAACACCGGGCCGCCGTCTTGGAGCTGGGGATGAATCACCCGGGCGAGATCCGTATCTTGAGCGAGTGGGCGCAACCGAGCGTGGCGCTGGTTACCAATGCACAACGCGAACACCAGGAGTTCCTAGACTCGGTCGAAGCGACCGCGCACGAGAACGGGCTCGCGATTACAGCGCTTCCTGCCACCGGCACCGCCGTGTTTCCGGCGGATGACGCCTGTGCCCCCATCTGGCGCAAACTTGCGGGCACGCGCCGCACCTTCGACTTCGCCTTGCACGGTGCTGCTGCCGTCCGCGCCGATTACCGGCTAGGAGTCCACGCCTGTCAGCTCGACATCCGGACGCCGGGCGGTTCGATCAGCACCGAGTTGGCGCTGGGCGGGGAGCACAACGTGCGCAACGCGCTCGCGGCGAGCGCGGGCTGCCTTGCGATCGGCATCGGTACCGGCGCCATTGCTGCCGGCTTGGCGAGATTTCGTCCGGTCGGCGGCCGTGGCACGCGCCGTCCGGCCCGGGGCGGCGCGTGCCTGATTGACGAGAGCTATAACGCGAACCCGGACTCCGTGCGCGCGGCGATCGATCTTCTGGCGCAGCACCAGGGCCATCGCGTTCTGGTGTTCGGGGACATGGGCGAAGTGGGCTCCCGCGCAGAAGAGTTCCATCGCGAGATCGGTGTCTATGCGCGCGAGCGGGGCATTGATCGCCTCCTGGCGCTGGGACCGCAGTCGCAATTTGCGGTTGCGGCGTTTGGCGCCGGTGCCAGCCATTTCGACACTGTCGAGGAATTGATCGCCGCGGCGAGCGCCATAGCGCAAGGTGCTGCAACTGCGGCTGGCGCCGCCGGTGACGATACGTCCACGGCGCTCACCTTCCTCGTCAAGGGATCCCGGTTCATGCGCATGGAGCGGGTGATCGCCGCGCTGGAGCAGGACGGCCGATCCAACGCAATGCAGAGCCCGGGCGCGCCCCAGAACCATGCTTAAGGAACTTTTCCAGTGGCTCTCCCAGGACGTGCGCAGCTTCAATGTCTTCGGCTACCTCACGCTGCGCGCGGTGCTGGCCACGGCCACGTCGCTATTGATCGGCCTGGTCGCCGGTCCGTACGTGATTCGCAAGTTGGCGGAAATGAAGATCGGCCAGTCGGTGCGCAACTCCGGACCGCAATCGCACCTGAGCAAGTCGGGCACGCCGACGATGGGAGGAGCGCTGATCCTGATCTCCATCGGTGTCACGACGATCCTTTGGGCCGATCTGTCGAATCGCTTCGTCTGGGTGGTGCTGCTGGTTACCGTTGCCTTCGGCGCGATCGGTTGGGTCGACGATTACCGCAAGGTGGTGCGTCGCGATTCCAAGGGCTTGGCGGTGCGGGAGAAGTTTTTCTGGCAATCGCTCGTCGGCATCGTGGCGTCCTTTTATCTGGCATTTGCCATCGCAGCGCCGTCGACGTCGCAGATCTGGCCCCTGGTGCAGCAATGGGTCGCGAATGGCTTCGTGCTCGATCTGCCGGCGCGTTCCGATCTGATCGTGCCGTTCTTCAAGAACATCGGCTATCCCATGGGGGTCCTCGGTTTTGCGGTCCTGTCCTACCTGGTAATCGTCGGTGCGAGCAACGCGGTGAATCTGACCGATGGCCTGGACGGCCTTGCGATCATGCCGACGGTGATGATCGGTGCAGCGCTGGGGGTGTTTGCGTATGTCGTCGGGCGAGCCGACTTCGCGCGCTATCTGCTGTTTCCCTACATCCCAGGTGCCGGCGAACTGGTGATCTTCTGCGGGGCGATCGCCGGTGCCGGGCTCGCGTTCCTTTGGTTCAACGCTTTCCCGGCCGAGGTTTTCATGGGCGATGTGGGAGCCTTGGCCCTGGGCGGGGCGCTAGGCACGATCGCGGTCATCATCCGTCAGGAGATCGTCCTGTTCATCATGGGCGGGGTTTTCGTGGCAGAGACGGTGTCGGTCGTGCTGCAGGTCGCGTATTTCCGGTGGAGCGGCGGGAAGCGGATTTTCCGCATGGCACCGCTGCATCACCACTTCGAACTGTCCGGGTGGAAGGAGAACCAGGTGGTGGTTCGCTTCTGGATCATCAGCATGATGCTGGTACTGATTGGTCTGTCGACCTTGAAGATCCGCTGATGGCAATGACACAGATCACCCGGCCGCGTCTGCTCGGGCCCAACGGGCGGCGCGGCAGCAGCTATCGTGCTGGCGCGCGCATGGGGCCCTGCCGATGAAGCGCGCGCTCGTACTTGGCCTGGGCGAGAGCGGTCTGGCAATGGCGCAGTGGCTCGTGCGCGAAGGCTGGGACGTTAGCGTTGCCGATACGCGCGACGAGCCGCCGATGCTCGGCACGCTGCGCATGCGGCTGCCACAGCTTGATTTTGCTCCCGGGCCCGTGGGCCCGGAGCGGCTCGCCGGGATCGAATTGCTGGCAGTCAGCCCCGGCTTATCGCTGCGCAAGGGCCCGGTTCGAGGTCTGGTCGAGGCGGCCGCGGAGCATGCAATCGATACGGTCGGTGAAATCGAATTGTTTGCCAGAGCGCTGCAGCGTCTGCGCCGCGAACGCGACTACGCGCCGACCGTCGTGGGCATAACCGGTACCAACGGCAAGACCACCACGGTGCGGATGGTGGCAAGCATGATCGAACACTGGGGCCGCAGCGTCTGCGTTGCGGGCAACATTTCGCCCAGCGCGCTCGATGCCTTGCGCGTCGCGCTCGACGCGCAATGCTTGCCGGAATTCTGGGTGCTCGAATTGTCGAGCTTCCAGCTCGCGACCACGGAATCGCTCGCCTGCACCGCGGCTGCGGTCCTCAACGTTACCCAGGACCATCTCGACTGGCACGATTCCTTCGAGGACTACGTGTCCTGCAAGAGGCGGATCTTCGCGCCCGGCACGGCCTTCGTGGTCAATCGCGACGATCCCGTGACGCAGGGGATGCGCTCCAGGGACGGCAGCGGGGCGAGCTTTGGCCAGGGGGCCCCCGATCGGCCTGGCCAATTTGGTCTGACCCGCGATTCGGGCCTGAGCTGGCTGGCGTGCACCGATGTCGAGGAAGCGCCGCGGCGTCGGCCGCGCGCCAAACCGAATCCGCTGGGTGCGCCGGCAGCGCCGGTGCGCGCCATCGACCCGGAGCCGATCACGGTTCATCGGCTGATGCCGGTCGACGCGCTCGCGGTGCGAGGAACGCACAATGCGCTGAACGCGCTGGCAGCGCTGGCGCTGGCGCGTGCCATGGGCTGTCCGCTAGCACCGGCCCTGCGCGCCTTGCGCGAGTTTCGCGGGGAACCGCATCGCACCGAGACGGTGGCAAAAATCGGCGGTGTCGAGTACATCGACGACAGCAAGGGAACCAACGTCGGCGCGACCGTTGCCGCCCTGCAAGGCCTGGCCGATGTCTCGGGCGGCCGGCGGCGCATCCTCGTCATCCTCGGCGGCGACGGCAAGGGGCAGTCGTTCGAGCCCCTGGCCGACGCCGTGCGTGCGCACGCGCGCGCCGTGCTGCTGATTGGCAAGGATGCGCCGCGCATCGCCCTGGCCCTTGGCGGCATCGACGTTCCCATGACGTTTTCCGCTGACCTGCCGGCGGCGGTGCGCGCCGCCGCGGGTCTGGCGCAGCCCGGCGACATCGTCCTGCTTTCCCCGGCTTGCGCCAGCTTTGACGCATTCCGCGATTACGCGCACCGCGCACAGGTGTTTGTCGCGGCCGTGCACGAATTGGCCGCCGGCGGCGAACCGGCCCCTGGTCTTGCCGATCCGGAGCCGCTTTCGTGAGGCTGTTTACCGTACTGCGGGGTGTTCGCAAATCGGCCGCTGCCGGCGCGCGGTCGGTGCCTGGCGGTGCGGTATACGCGTTGGCCGGCTTGGGAGCCGCCACCGGTACGGATCGCCGCGGCTGGACGTCGCTGCGCTCCGTTGACGCGCCGCTGCTGCTGTTGATTGCGGCTCTGCTCCTGTTTGGCCTGGTGATGGTCTTTTCGGCCTCCATTGCACTTGCCGATTCGCCTCGGTACAAGGTCACGCCGACCTACTTCCTGCTTCGTCACTGCGTCTCCATGGTTGTCGCGCTGGCCGCGGCCGCGGTCGCATTCGCGCTACCGGTAGCGACCTGGCAGCGAATAGCACCATGGGTGTTTGGCGCCGCCGCCATGCTGCTCGTGGTCGTTCTTGTTCCCGGCGTGGGCAAGGGAGCGCTGGGAGCGCGCCGCTGGATCGGCCTGGGGGGCCTGAACCTGCAGCCGTCGGAAGTGATGAAGCTGGCATGTGTCATCTATGCCGCCGACTTCACGGTGCGCAAGCAGGACTTCATGCATGACTTTCGCAAGGGCTTCGCTCCCATGGCGGGGGTAATGGCCGTCGTCGGCGTGCTGCTGCTGCTGCAACCGGACCTGGGCGCTTTCGGCGTCATCGTCTCGATCAGCATGGCGATCCTGTTCCTGGGTGGTGTGAACGGACGCCTTTTTGCCTCGATCGCCGCGGCCCTCGTCGTGGCCTTCATGGGCGTCATCTGGGCAAGTCCCTGGCGGCGCGAGCGCATATTTGCGTACCTCGATCCCTGGTCGGCGGAAAACGTGCTCGGCCGCGGCTATCAGTTATCGCATTCGCTCATCGCCTTCGGCCGTGGTGAATGGTTTGGTGTCGGCCTCGGGGCCAGCGTCGAAAAGCTCCACTATCTGCCCGAAGCGCATACCGACTTCATCATGTCCGTGATTGGCGAAGAACTCGGCATGGTGGGCGTGCTGGTGGTGATCGTTTCCTTTTATTGGCTGGTCAAGCGGGCCTTTGAGATTGGGCGCCAGGCAATTGCCCTGGAACGGACGTTTTCCGGCCTCGTGGCTCAGGGAATTGGCCTCTGGATGGGATTGCAGGCCTTCATCAACATCGGCGTGGCGACCGGCTTGTTGCCGACCAAGGGACTCACTTTGCCGCTCATGAGCTACGGCGGTTCGGCGCTGATGAGTTCACTGGTTGCGTTGGCAGTGCTGCTGCGTGTCGACTACGAAAATCGGGTTCTGATGCGCGGGGGTATGACGCAGTGACACTCGCGATGACAATGTCGCCGCCCCGCAAGCTCATGATCGTCGCCGCGGGCACCGGTGGCCACGTGATGCCCGGACTCGCGGTCGCACAGGCTTTGCGCGCGCGGGGCTGGGCCGTGACCTGGCTCGGCACCCGATCGGGCATGGAGCGCGCGTTGGTGGAACGCGCAGGGCTGGAATTCGACGCCATTGCCTTTTCCAGCATTCGTGGCAAAGGCGTGCTGGCCCTTGCGGGAGGCATTTTCCGGTTGGGCCAGGCCTTCCTAGCGAGCATCCGCATCCTGCGTCGTGCAGCACCACAGGTCGTGTTTACCACCGGCGGCTACGTCGCGGTTCCGGCCGGCTTGGCCGCCGCGTGGCTTCACCGGCCGCTCTCGTTTCTCAACGCCGATGCGGCGCCGCAGCTGTCGCTGCGCGTGCTGCTGCGCTTTGTGCAGGTGGTGCTCTGCGGCTTCGACGGAGCCGCTGCGCGCATGGCCGGGCCCAAGGCGCGAATCAGCGGCGCGCCGGTGCGCGCCGAGATCGCCGCCTTGCCCGCACCGTCGATTCGCTTCGCCGGGCGCACCGGCAGGCTCTCGCTCCTAGTCGTCGGCGGCAGCCTGGGCGCTCGGGTGCTCAATGAAGTTGTTCCCGCGGCGCTGGCACTGGTGGATCCGTCCGATCGGCCCGATGTCGTGCATCAGTGCGGTGCCGGCAATGAATCGGCCACGCGCAGTGCCTACGACCGCGCGGGGGTTACGGCAGAGCTTTTGCCCTTCATCGACGATATTGCAGCGCGCTACGCAGCGGCCGACCTGGTCTTGTGTCGTGCGGGCGCAATTACCGTTACGGAGCTTTGCGCCGCGGGCGTTGGCGCCATTCTGGTGCCGCTGATTGCCGCGACCACCGCGCATCAGCGCGCAAACGCGGAGTTCCTTGCCGCCCGCGCGGCGGCGCTGCACCTGCCGCAAGCCGAATTCACGCCGCAGTCCTTATCGCAGATGCTGCACGGCCTGACGCGTCCGCGTCTGCAGCAAATGGCGCAGAGCGCCCGCGCTCTCGGTCGGCCTGAGGCGACCGCGCACGTGGTTCGCGAAATCGAGAACCTGGCGCAAGCCGCGGCACGGGGCGCATGAGACCGGCATGAAACATGCGATTCGACACATCCACTTTGTCGGTATCGGCGGCTCCGGCATGAGCGGCATCGCCGAGGTGCTGCTCAATCTGGGCTATGTCGTGAGCGGCTCTGACGCTAGCCCCGGCGCAGCAACCCAGCGCCTGCAGTCGCTCGGCGCCCAGGTCTACCAAGACCATGCGGCAGGCAACATCGCCCGTGCCGATGCGCTCGTGGTCTCCTCGGCGATCCGTCGTGACAATCCCGAACTCGTCGCGGCGCGGGCGCGCCGGATTCCGATCGTGCCGCGCGCGGAAATGCTCGCCGAATTGATGCGCCTCAAGAACGGTATCGCCATCGCCGGCACGCACGGCAAGACCACGACCACCAGTCTGGTTGCCAGCGTCCTCGCTGCCGGGGGCTTGGACCCGACCTTTGTGATCGGCGGGCGTTTGAACTCGGCCGGGGTCAACGCGCGTCTTGGCAGTGGCGAATTCATCGTCGTCGAAGCCGATGAATCCGATGCAAGCTTTCTGCATCTGTCCCCGATGATCGCGGTCGTTACCAACATCGACAACGATCATATGGAAACCTATGGTCATGACATGGCTCGGCTGCGCCAGGCCTTCGTCGAATTCATCGCTCGCCTGCCGTTCTACGGCCGTGCGGTGCTTTGTTTCGATGACCGACGGGTGCGCGAAATCTTGCCGCTGATATCCAAGCCGGTACTGGGATATGGATTCGGGGCCGATGCGCAGATCCGGGCCGTGGACGTGCGTGCCGACGGCACGGCCATGCGATTTACGGTCGAGCGTGAAAACGGGACGTCCCTGGCGGTGCGGCTGAATCTGCCAGGGGAGCACAACGTGCGCAACGCCCTGGCGGCGATCGCCGTGGCGCAGGAGCTGGGTGTGCCAGATGCGGCGGTCCTGGAGGCGCTGGACGGATTCAAAGGAGTTGGCCGGCGCTTCGCGCGCATGGGCGAAGTGCCGATCCCCGGCGGCGCATTCACCTTGATCGATGACTACGGGCACCATCCCGTCGAAATCGCGGCAACGCTGGGCGCTGCGCGCGGGGCGTTCCCGGGCCGGCGCGTCGTGCTGGTTTTTCAGCCGCACCGGTATACGCGCACGCGCGACTGTTTCGAGGATTTTATCGAGGTCCTCTCGCACGCCGATGCGTTGTTGCTCACCGAGGTATATGCCGCGGGCGAAACAGCAATCGTGGCCGCGGACGGCAGGAGCCTGGCGCGGGCCTTGCGACTAACAAATCGAGTGGAGCCGATCTTTGTCGAGAATATCGATGCATTGCCTAAGGCCATACTCGACACGGCCCGACCTGGTGACGTCGTCATTACGATGGGCGCAGGTTCCATTGGCGCCATAGCGCAGAAATTGCTGGTGCCATGAGCGAGCCGCCGATTTTGCCGCAGCCTTCGCAAGGTCCCGCGCCTGCGCTGCCCGCGCCTCACCAGTTGGGAAAGGTGGGCGTGCTGTTCGGCGGCCGCTCTTCCGAGCGGGATATATCGATATTGTCGGGAACGGCAGTTCTGCGGGCGCTACAGCAGTCGGGAGTGGATGCGCACGGTTTCGATCCGGCGACGCATACGATCGCGCAGCTCGAGGCTGCGGGGTTTGATCGGGTCTTCCTGATCTTGCACGGGCGTTTCGGTGAGGACGGCGCCATACAGGGCGTGCTGGAAATGCTGCGGATCCCCTACACCGGAAGCGGGGTGCAGGCCTCGGCGATCGCGATCGACAAGATCACGACCAAGAGGATATGGGAGTCCGCCGGGCTGCCGACCCCGGCCTGGACAAGTCATTGCCGGGGCGACGAACTGCCACAGGACCTGGGGCGGCTCGGTGCCGAGCTGGTCGTAAAGCCCGTCAGCGAGGGTTCGACCTTCGGTGTCACGAAGCTTTCCTCCGGTGATCGTGTGGCCCTGGAAAACGCGATCGGCGAGGCCCTGAAATTCGATCGCCGGGTGCTCATCGAGGAACAGATCATCGGACGGGAGCTGACCTGCGCGGTGCTCGGCGAGGGCCGAAGTGCGCGTGCGCTTCCCCTGGTGGAGATTCGCGCGCCGGAGGCCAACTATGACTATCACAACAAGTACTTCAGCGCCGCCACCCAGTACCTGTGCCCGGCGCCGATCGATGCGCAACTGGCAAGGCGCATCAGCGAGCTGTGCATTCGCGCCTACCAGAGCATTGGCGCGCGCGGCTGGGGCCGTATCGACGTGATGCTGCGTGACGAGGAGGGCGTCGAGCGTCCCTACCTGCTGGAGATCAATACGGCGCCGGGAATGACGGACCATTCGCTGGTGCCGATGGCGGCGCGGGCGGCCGGAATGAGCTTTGCCGAACTCGCGCTGCAGATCCTCGGCGATGCGCGTCTGGAGATTGGCGTATGAGCTCCGTCGATCTGCTGCGCTGGCTGACGCGTGCCCTGCTTGCCGGAGCACTGGTGTCTGCCGCAGGTGCGGGAATCGTCTGGGTGGCGCAGCGCCCCCAATTCGATTTCCACCGTATCGAGGTCGTTGGCGACTTGCGCCACGTAAGCCGCGCTGCCATACGTGGTGCGATCGCCGGCCATCTCGCGGGCAATTTCTTCACCATGCGTCTGACCGATTCGCGTGCCGCCTTCGAGACGATCCCCTGGGTGGCGTCGGCCTCGGTACGACGCGTCTGGCCCGATCGCTTGGTGGTGAACATGGTCGAACGCCGGGCGCTGGGGATCTGGAGCGATGGGCGGGTGCTGTCCGATACCGGTTTGCTGTTCGATGGCAACCCGGCCGAGGCCGAGCTCGACGGGGCGCAGGTCGAGTTTTCCGGACCGCCGCGGTTTGCCACCGAGGCCGTGCAAAAACTGCAGGCCTTCGGCGCCGCGCTCGGTGCGTTGCAGGGACCGATCACGGCCGTCGCGATATCCGATCGCGCGTCGTGGACGATCCGTACGGGCGCGGGACAGACCCTCGACCTGGGCCGGGACGATCCGCCGGGAAGCGTCCAAGGTCGACTGGTGGCAATCGCCGCCAACTACCCGGCCGTGGTGGCGCAGCTCAACGGACCTCCCATGCATATCGATGCCCGGTACCACAACGGCTTTGCGGCGACCAGACCATGAGGAACGAAACCAAGGAACTGATTGTCGGTCTCGACATCGGCACTTCGAAAGTTGTCGTTGCCGTTGCCGAGATCCTGCCCGAAGCAGGCTTCCAGGTGATTGGCCTCGGCCAATCGCGTTCGGAAGGCTTGCGCAAGGGCGTGGTAGTCAATATCGAGGCGACCGTGCGCTCGATCCGCGGCGCGCTCGAGGAGGCGGAATTGATGGCGGCCTGCCGCATCACCGATGTCTACATCGGCATTGCAGGCAGTCATATACGAGGCGTCAATTCGAGCGGCATGGTGGCCATCAAGGACCGCGAGGTGGCGTCCACGGACGTCGATCGGGTAATCGAAACCGCGCGCGCAGTACACATTCCCACCGACCAACAGGTCCTGCACGTCTTGACGCAGGAATTCATCGTCGATGGGCAGGAGGATATTCGCGAGCCGATCGGCATGAGCGGGGTGCGCCTCGAGGTGCGCGTTCATATCGTCACCGGGGCCGTCAGTGCCGCCCAGAACGTGGTCAAGTGCGTGCGCCGCTGCGGCCTGGAGGTGCAGGACATCATTCTGCAGCCCTTGGCCTCGTCCCTGTCCGTGTTGACCGCGGACGAACGCGAGCTCGGTGTTGCTCTGATCGACATCGGCGGCGGCACCACGGACATCACCGTGTTCACCGGCGGCGCCATACGACACACGGCAGTGATCCCGATTGCGGGTGATCAGATCACGAACGATATTGCGATGGCGCTGCGCACGCCGATTCCGGAAGCCGAAGAAATCAAGCTGGGGCATGGAATGGCCAAGGAAGTGCTGGCCGATGCCAATGATCGGATTGAGATCGCGGGGATCGGTGATCGCCCATCGCGCCTGTTATCGCGACAGGCGCTTGCCGCGGTGATCGAACCGCGCGTCGAGGAACTCTTCACGCTGGCGCAGCAGGTCATCCGCGAGTCGGGCTTTGAAGACAGGCTGGCCAGCGGAATTGTGCTGACGGGCGGCACCTCGCTGCTGCCGGGCATCGCGGAACTGGCCGAAGACGTCTTTTTGCGGCCGGCGCGCACGGGTTGGCCCGTCTACGCCGGCCCGCTGGCCGATGTCGTCCGCAATCCCCGCTACGCAACGGTCATGGGCTTGTTGGTCGAGGCGTATGCGCAGCGACAACGCGGCCGACGCCTGGTCGCGCAAAGCGGATCGCTCAAGGGAACCGTTCGACGCATGAAGGAGTGGATCGTTGGCAACTTCTGATGCGATGGCCGACGGCCTTGCGGGCATGCAAATTTTTGGGGCAGCGCAGAACGTCAAGTGCGCTGGCGCGTCGACCGACGGACGGCCTGCGGGCCAAGCTGTCCGGCCGGTGCCGCCGTGTTTGACATTGCGCGTTGCGATGGCGTGGTAGGAGAAACCGAAAACAGGAGAGCAAGATGGCATTTGAAATTCTTGAAACCGAGACAGTTGGTACCGTAATCAAGGTGATCGGCGTCGGGGGTGCGGGCGGAAACGCGGTCGAGCACATGATCCGACGCGGTGTCGAGGGGGTCGAGTTCATTTGTGCCAATACCGACCATCAGGCGCTGTTGCGCTCCAGCGTCAAGAATGTGATTCAACTCGGCAAGACCGGCCTCGGCGCCGGCAGCCGGCCGGAGGCGGGACGCCAGGCGGCCGAGGAGGCTCGCGATCGCATCGCCGATTCGCTGCGTGGCGCGCACATGGTATTCATCACCGCCGGCATGGGCGGCGGCACCGGCACGGGTGCAGCACCGGTCGTTGCCGAAATCGCGAAGGAGATGGGCCTACTGACCGTTGCCGTGGTGTCTAAGCCCTTCGAGTTCGAGGGACCCAAGCGAATGAAGTTCGCCGAGGCGGGACTGGCAGAATTGCACGAGAAGGTGCATTCGCTGATCATCATTCTCAACAGCAAGCTCGAGGAGGTCATGGGGGAGGACGCCGAGATGGCGGCTTGCTTCCACGCCGCTGACGACGTGCTGCACAACGCCTGCGCCGGAATTGCCGAAATCATCAATATTCCCGGCCTGGTCAACGTCGATTTTGAGGACGTCAAGACCGTCATGAGCGAACACGGCAAGGCGATGATGGGCACGGCGACGGCGTCCGGAACCGATCGGGCGCGGGTCGCCGCCGAACAGGCGGTCGCCAGCCCCCTGCTCGAGGGCGTCGACCTGTCCGGCGCGCGCGGCGTGCTGGTCAACATCACCGCAAGCAGTTCGTTGAAAATGAAGGAAACGCGCGAGGTGATGAACACGATCCGAGAATTTGCGGCCGAGGATGCGACCGTGATTTTCGGGACGGTCAGCGACGATACGATGGGCGATGAGTTGCGCGTCACCGTGGTCGCCACCGGCCTGGGCCGTGTGACTGTGGCGAAGAAGCCGCCGCTCACCGTCCTGCGCACCGGGACCGACAACGCGGCGATGGCAGCGTCGACCGGCGCTGCTGCGGCCCCGGCCAGCGACTACAGCCACCTCGACACTCCGGCGGTCTGGCGTTCGCGCGAGGGCGCCACGATGCGTGCCGCAAGCCTGGACGATTCGAGTGCCGAGCATCGGCTCGACATCCCGGCGTTTCTGCGCAAGCAGGCCGATTAGGCCCAGCGGAGCTCAGGCAAGCGATTCAATCCACTCGGCGACGAGCGTGTTGAATCGCTGCGCTTCATCCACGAACAGGGCGTGGCCCGCTTGTTCGAAGATTTCTACCTTGGTCGCCGGACGGGCCTGCAGCAGATGCTGCGACTGTTCCCGGAGGTGCGGCGTGACGATGTAGGCAAGGGGCCGATCGAATTCCTGCGCCACGGTGCGCCAGTGTTCGCGAGGCAGCGGATAGGAGAGCAGCGCGATGCTGCTCTCCAGGGGCATCCGCAGTGCCGCGTCGCGGATGCTGGCGAGCTCTGCGGCAGGCGGCGGGTGGGCGAACATCGATCGCACAAAATTCTCGACCGTGGCCACGCGCGCGCGCCGCAAATGCTCGATGAAATTCGAGGACTTGGGCGCCGGCGGCTCTCCGATCGAGTTGTCCACCAGTACCAAGGCGAGCAGGCGGCCGCTACCGTGCCGGTACACGTATTGGAGGGCTTCCAGCACGCCCAATGACCAGGCCACGAGAACAACGCGTTCGCGCCCGGCAAGCGCGTCGTGCAAATCATCGGCGCGCCGGTCCGCGGTATAGCCGGTGGCCGGGATCTCCGATTGGCCCTGCCCGCGTGGATCGATGGCAAGCGTTGGCCAGCGCGCCCCAAGCCCGATCAATTGCCGGCGCCAGATGGTCGCGGGCATGCACCAGCCAGGGAGTAGGGCGATGGTCAGTTGCCGGCCCGGGTTCTCCCCGGCCTCGACCTCGGGCGCGTGCTCGAGCACATTCAGGCGTACTCCGTCGCTGGTCACAATGGTGTGCGATGCGAATTGCACCGGCGCGGCCGTGCCCGCTTCATCGCTCGAAGGCCGCGGCGTAGCTTGGGGTGCGGCGCGCGCTCGTATCGGACCGGCCATCGTGCCCAGGCCGAGCGCGGCCAATATCGCTCTGCGACCGCGAGACCTCGGCGCCGACGGCATCGTGTACCTGTACGGGACGCCGCTCAGTGACTTGTTGGGCTGCGGAGCGCTAGCAGCAGGCCGGATTTGCCTTCCTTGCGCCAGTTGTACCCAAAGGGAAATGGCAGCGGTTCAGTATTGCCGGCTTTTTCATAGGCGTCTTCCAGGTCGCTTTGGAACCGCGATTCGAAGAGCTTGACGGGTCGCTCGTACTGCCCAAAGAGCACAATCCTGAAGCCGGCGTCCTTTACGGTCTTGAAGGGAAGACCGGTGTCGTCCTGCACGATGACGCTGGCATCGGCAAGAATTTCCTTGCGCAGCAAGCGGAAATGATTGCCATGGAGCAGGTACGAGGCGGATTTGAGCAACACCGAGGGGTGCGGAAACGTTTTCAACCATGGCAGGAAATCCGGGTAGTACTTCAATTCCCGGTCGCTTACATCCAGCGACAAGTACAACAAGACCTGCTGGCGCTGGGTATGCGGATTGGTGAATGCGATCCGCACGCCCTTCTCGAGGAGCTCGGGGCGAGGACCAGAGGCCTTGACGGCACTGCCGGTGTATTGCCTCGTGCGATCCGGCCACGGGTCCATGGGCTGAACCTCGTCGACCCGCAGGTCGAGCAGACCCATCATCGCCAACAGAACGGGAACCGTTCCTTGCAGGGCATCGGTCTGCAGCCGTTCCTTCATGTTCGGGGTTATGAAGAAATTCAAGGCAACCAGATCATTGAGCGCTGTGCGTAGGTCGCCGAAGAGTCCCGCCAGCTGCTGCTGATCCAAGCGCTCCAGTTGCGGCACTTCGCCCGGCGGCTCGAGACTGAAAAAGACATACGTATCGGCGTTCGGAAACAAGGCGTAGGCATTGACAAAATCCGGTCCGCTAAAAGGGTAAATCAGCGAGCCGCCATCGGCCGCTTGCGCCAGATGGCGTGCCTGCCATTCGTTGATCCGGTCCAACCGCGATCTCAATTGGCGTCCACCGGCGCGTGCCGCCTTGCGATGTTGCTGCCACGCGTCCCCCGCCGTGATTTGCGCGACCGCCGGATCGGACACTCCCGGATCGATCCCGGCAAGAAGCTTGGCGGTCGTGGTCAGCGATAATGGATCGGCGCGGACCGTCTGGTTCGAGGTCAGGCTCAGCGCGAGCCAGCCTGCGGCAAGCGCGACCCGCAAATACGGGTGGGAAGCGGCTTCAGAGGTTCGTCGGGGCAAAGGCAAGGGCATGCTGATCTCTTGAAAACGGGGAGGCGCCACGAGCTGGCAGGTCCAATTCTGCCATTGACTGCCCGGGCGTCCGTTGCAGACAGATACGATTGCTCGGTCATTTTTGTCGGTTTGGCCGGCGATGCGGCTTGCGGGCAACGATAGAATCCGTCCGGAGGCCAGAGCCGGCTCGCGATTCGGTTCCGCTCCGCGTCACCATAATTATGATTAACCAACGCACCTTAAAGTCGATTGCGCGCACCGTAGGGATCGGGCTGCACAGCGGAACGCGGGTGGAGCTTCGCCTGCGTCCGGCCGCCGTCGATACCGGGATCGTATTTCGCCGTACCGATCTCGACCCGGTGGTGGAGATTGCGGCGTCCGCGATGGCGGTCGGTGACACGCGTATGGCCTCCACGCTCGAGCACGAGGGCGTCAAGATCGCCACGGTCGAGCATCTGATGTCAGCATTGGCCGGCCTTGCGATCGACAACTGCTACGTGGATGTCGACGCCCCGGAAATCCCGATAATGGATGGCAGTGCAGCCAGTTTCGTCTTCCTGATCCGATCCGTTGGTGTCGTCGAACAGGCTGCCGCTCGGCGCTTTGTGCGCGTGCTCAAGCCGGTCGAGGTGCGCGAGGGCAAAAACGGCATGGACCGGTGGGCTCGGCTCGAACCGCATTTCGGATTCAAGCTTCGCTTCTCGATCGATTTCAACCATCCGGCTATCGATTCGACCACACAGGACGTTGAGGTCGATTTCGCGCGCGATAACTACGTTAGCGCCGTGGCACGAGCCCGCACGTTCGGCTTTGTCGACGAAGTCGAGGCATTGCGTGCGGTGGGGTTGGCACTAGGCGGCAGCTTCGAGAACGCAATCGTGATGGACGAATACCGCGTGCTCAACACCGACGGCCTGCGCAGCGGCGACGAATTCGCCAAGCACAAGATACTCGATGCCATTGGCGACCTTTACCTGCTCGGTCGGCCGCTGATCGCCGCCTATCGCGCGCACCGCTCCGGCCATGCCCTGAACAATCAACTGTTGCGGGCGTTGCTGGCCGATTCCTCGGCCTACGAGATCGTCAGTTTTGGCGCCGAGCAGTCGGTCCCGAAAGCCTTCCAAAGTTTGGCCTTTTCCTGATTCGCCGGCAATGTTCCGTGGCCTGCTTTTTGCGCTCGGCGCGGCAATCTTGGCTTGCGTGTTGCTGTATTTCATTAGCGGGCGCCCGCACTACCTGACCTGGGCGCGCCGACTGTTCCTGGCCGGGCTCGGCTCGGGCGTCGTTTTCTTCGCCGTCTTGCTAATCAAACGTCTGATCTGACTCGCGCATTCGAGCGAGCCGAGCGTCGATCGCTAGGCCCAATTTCGTGGCCGCCCGGCGCAGCCCGGATTCTGGAAGCGTAAGTGCTAGCTTTTGCGTGAATGCAAGCAGGCTGTCGTACCCCGCTGCCTCGTCGGCTCCTCTTGCTTGGACAAGCTCGCTCTTGGCGCCGCTATTTCGGGCATTAGCGGGCGGCTTTTCGCGTAGCGTGGGCAGTTGTACACCGACTTTGATTTCGCTAACTTCCAGGCCGTGGCTTTGTAATCTTGCTAAGAGCCGTGGAATCGCCTGGCGCAGCTTGGTCGAGTGTGCGCTGGATCGGAGCCAGATTCGGAGCACGCGCTCGCGCAGATCGCAGGTGCCGGGCCGCAATGGGTCCAAGTCGGGCGCGATCTCGGCGCAGATGGGCGCGATGATCCGCGCGGCCTGCTGGGCCGCCGCCAGGCGAGCAAGGATTGCTGCCGAAAGCGGGGCATCGGTCAGGATCTGGTCGAGGCGTCGGGCAGGGTGGCTCATCCGAATGGCCTACCAAGAACGGGTGTGTAGATCCCCGGCTTGGGCGTCGATAGATAGTAGCCGAAGGCCGGGCGCCCGGGTTTCCAGGCGCGTGGATCGGTGTGGAGGTGCGATTGCAGATCATCTTTGTGGATCGACGACTGGCACGGGCGCGGACGCTGACGCTGACGCGCATGCGCATGGTCGTGGCGGCCATCGGGTTTAGCCTTGCGATCCTGCTTGCGGTTGCCGGCCTGTTTGCGTTGGTCCTTCGCCTGGCTGCGGCCGCTGATGTGCCCGTGGTG
>Ga0209517_10002607_pt1 | contig 25180 bp, 21 predicted proteins | sample PeaSoiMetSII2010_FD_187695 | JGI IMG/M metagenome (GOLD analysis project Ga0209517, IMG submission 187695) | Peat soil microbial communities from Weissenstadt, Germany - SII-2010 (SPAdes) (version 2) | ecosystem: Environmental > Terrestrial > Soil > Wetlands > Peat | place: Germany... | reverse complement strand
ACTTTCCCACAGCCACAACAACAACAAGCGCTCTCCGGTTACATATCAAATGGCGCGACGGGGATCGCTACGGTTACATTCCTGGATGGCTTGACACGCCCAAGAACCGACCCTTCGTGGCTCCCCTCGAAGCTCGGGGCAAGCAGGGTGAACTGGAGCGGCTGTGCCACTAACGGCCTGAGAAAGGCAGGAAGGCGGCGAGGAGAAAGGGCTCGCCGCGGGTTACTGGGCTGGCGCTTCCAGTTGGAGCGAACCGGCCATGGGAAGAGTCAGGTGAAGCGTGCGATTTTCCAAGGAGAAGGCAGCGTCGTCCCAGACCGAGTGCCACTGCAACTCGCGCCAAGCGCCGGGAAGAGCGATGGCAGCGCGGCGGCTCATGTCGGCATCGTCACGCAAACCTTCTTCCAGATTGCCCGCCAGTAGGTGGAACTTGCCATCGGAGGTGTGCCAGGCGCTTATGTTGAAGGTCTGCTCCATATCAATTTCCGATGCATGTAGTGCACTGGCATCACCCAAGAGCTTATTCAGGGCGCCCGCCGCGAGAACGTAGGGCGCGGGGCTGCCGCCCCAAATCTCTTTCAGTGGCTTGCAGCAGGCATCGTAGAAATCGGGCGGATCCCATGCGACCAGCCGTGCCGAAGAAGCCGTAGTCATTACCAGGAGCGGGTTTCCCTTGACTGAGTAAACGATATTGGTTTTCGGAGCTGCGAAGTTGCGGGTCAGGCTCTGATTCAGCGGGAATTGCCAGGGCACATTGCGAACGAGAGTCCGGCCAAAGTCAGAAGCATTTGCCGTCTGAATCCAGAGGGACAGACGCTTTTTATCATGCGTGCCCAGACCGAAGAGTTTTTGCAGCTCCGGCGAAATACCACCGACCGGGCCGCCAAAGAGAGCGATGGGCTGATCCTGCAGCGCAAGAGTGGCGATGCTCGCGGCTTCGCGCCTCGTCAGATGAGAGGGCGCACCGAGAATCAGCAAGTCCGAATGAATTTGTGAGAGCCACTCGATGCGCGTGGCCGATAGCACCGGAACAGGCCACTTGATGAGAGACCCAACCTGTTCGTCAATCCACTCTTTGACGTCGTAATTCGGTTGGGCGTGTTCGGCTTGCCATTGCGCCGCACTGCGGGCGTAGACCAGGGTGGGGCCGGGAACATCGTCAACTTTGTTCGCATCGGTCACGGCCTGATTGATGTTGGTGCGCAGGAACTGAACATCTTCAGGTTCCAGGAGCCGCTTGCCCTGATTGGCCCAGGAAATGTAGGTGCCACCCGGGACTTTGATGCCATGAGGAGTCTTAATCGCAGCGTGCGAATAAGCCCAAATCCCCCAGCGCAACCGCTGTGGCACCGTGTGCAAGACATCCCACGATTCCCAGGCATCGAAGGTTTCGACAAGCGGGTAGTGGCGCACCTTCGTATCTGCAAGCGTCGCGGCGTGCATCAACATAAACGTGAGTTGATAGGTCCAACCGAGGGTGGGTGAATTCCAGAAATTATCGTGGCGCACGCCGACTTCATTCCAGGCACCGGCCCAGGTCTGATCAACGTAAATGTCCAGGTAGCCTTCTTTGGCGATGCGCTCGAGGTCCAAGCCATTGCTGCGCCAGTCTGCGATGGCGCTGGCGGCGTTGGAATACATCATCACCAGCGCGGCGGGATTGGCGGTCTTCGTTTCACGCACCAAGGCAGACACACTGGCGGTGGCGGTTTGTATCAGCTCCGGCGAAGGAGCGACCCCTCCAAATGGCCCCGCGCGCTGGTAGGGAACCGGCATACCGAAAGAATCGCGCAGCATGATGGCGTCTAAACCCACGGCTTTGGAGAGGCTGCCCCATTGGGCTGCGAAAGCGGTGTGCACGGGCATGCCTTCGGTGATGCCATTGGGCAGGCCACCAAGCTTGGCATTATCGCGGTGGAGTTTTGCTGCCGGATCGAAGTAGCGGCCAACATCAAAGGCGTTTTCTTTTTGGGGACTCGACGCGCTGAAGGCTTCCGGGTGCCGCGTGGCCCAAGGCGCTACCTCGCCATACGCGTTGGTCCAGGCATAGGTGAGACTTCCCACCTTAAAACTGCGAATACCGCGGCGCGCGCCCTCTTCGCGCAGGGCCGTGGCAAGATTTCGCAGATCGCCATAGGTCCAGACACCGTAGCCCTTGCGCTCAACCATGATGGGCTTGGCGAAACGGCTCTTCCACTCTTGCTCGCGTTCGGCGGGCGTGCCCGGCAGCGGACCTGTCTCCTGGACCCAAGGCTGTTGCCCTTTGTTTGCCGGAAGAGGGATGGATTGGTTTAGGTCCCCGGAGAATTCCATGATGTAACCAACCGTCCACCCGACGTTGAGAATCAGGCCACGGTCGCCCTGAACTCCCTGATAGAGCGGAGCAAAGCGATCCCAAAAGTGGCTGGTGGAGCCGGAAAGGTCGCTCTGGTCAAACCAGTAAAGGTCAATCTCCATCCAGCGATCGCCAGGGACGCTTAGTTGCTGTGCAGGGATTTTGTCTGATTCCGTGCTTTGAGCAAAGGCGGGCCCGCAGTGGAGAATTGACACGAATAACAAAGCAACGGCGCATTCGAATGGACGCATGATTTTCCTCGACACAAGAACACACACTTTCACCGGCAGAATGAAAGGCAAGCTATAGCACTTCGTCATACGCCGAGGGAAGAGCGGTGTCACGATTTTGCGGTTGGCATGGCGTGCGGGCTGGCTCTGAAACCACAACTGGCCTTCCGGGTGCAATCGCGGCGCTTGCGTGGTGCCTGCTCCCAATAACGGCGGACGGAAAAGGCACACAGTGCCATTCCAAAAGGTCTATTTTGCGGGGGACGCGGCTAGTACCGGAGTTTGAACCTTGACGCGGCGCAGGGGAGGAGTAGCCTAGACGCAAAAGTCCCCTTGGCGGCGGAGATTACCCATGGCCAGCTCTCTCCGTGTCTGTACGGCGATTATGCTTGGAGCTCTGAGCTTGCCTGGCGTTTGCCGGGCGCAGAGCAAGAACAAGCCGCCGGATGTCCAACCATCCTCGATAGCTGGCGAAGTTCACGGAACGCAGGTGAAGAAGACTCCTGCCCTCACCGATGACGATATCGCGTTACTGGCGCCACGCCCGGCTGCGAACCCTACGGTGACCCCGAAGGCGGAATCAGCCGTGGAGCCAGCGACACAGGCCTCTGCCGACACCCCGCCAGACCCGGAGAAGAGGAAGGCGGAGATTGCGGCGCTGGAACAGCAGATCAAAGAGAAACAGCTGAAGATTGAGCTGCTGATGCGTATGTTTGTCATCGACGAACAAGCGTTTCTGAAAGACCCGAGCGGGCAGTCCGAGGAGGAAGAGGCGCGGGCGAAACGCCGATTCGAGCAGGAGGAATTGCTGCAGGAAGGCAAGGACATCGCGCGGCTGCGGACAAGACTCGGTGTGTTAACGGCAGCAGGCGGCGAGAAAGCAGCTCCCACCAAGGGCGTGGCGTCCAATTGACCCGCGCTGCCCCCGGCCATCCAAATTGACCGTTGCGCTGGGCTCCCGCCTGCGGGACACTGGAGTTCCCGCCGTACTCCAGCGATTCCCCGAAGTACGCACTTGCGGGCCATCCTTGTGGATTCATAAGGATCCGTAAAGGAGCACACTCATGAGCAATCCGATTGGCGAACTCAGTCCTCCCGCGCGTTTGATGATGACGCCCGGGCCGTCTTCGATGGACGCACGCGTGTACCGGGCCCTGGCCACGCCGCTGGTGGGGCATCTGGACCCGTGGTTCCGCGGCTGCATGGATGAAACGCAGGTATTGTTGCGGCAGATCTTCCAAACGGAAAATCGCATCACGTTTCCGCTGTCCGCCTCCGGATCCGGCGGTATTGAAGCCGCGGTGCTGAATTCGCTGGAACCCGGCGACGAAGCCATTTGCTGCGTGAACGGCTTGTTCTCGCAACGCATGCACGTCATCGCGCAACACACGCCCGCGACGCTGCACTTGGTCGAAGCGCCCTACGGCAAGCCGGTGGATCCGGAAGACGTGCGCAAGGTCGCCAAGGGCCGCAAGATCAAGATGATTGGCCTGGCGCAGGGGGAAACCTCCTCGGGCGTGGTGACCAACATCGATCCCTTCCGGCAGGTAGCCGATGAATGCGGCGCGCTGCTGGTGGTGGACGCAGTCGCAACCCTGGCTGGCGTGCCCCTAAACATCGATAAGCAGCGCGTGGACATCTGCTTCAGCGGATCGCAGAAAGCATTGAGCGCACCGCCAGGAATGTCTCCCATCACGGTGAGCCCGCGCGCCGAAGAGGTTTTCCGCACACGCAAGACAAAGGTGCAGAGCTGGTACTTCGATCTCTCGACGGCGATGAATTACTGGGGCAAGGATCGCCTGTACCACCACACGCCGCCAATTTCGCTGATCTACGCGTTGCGCGAGGCGATGCGCATCGTGCTCGAGGAAGGGTTAGAACCCCGGTGGGAACGCCACCGCCAGAATCAGCTCGCGCTGATCGCGGGCGTGGAAGCAATGGAACTGAAGCCTTTTGTAGAAAAGCCGGTGGACCGCCTGCCCACAGTCACTGCGGTCAAGATCCCCCCGGGTATTGACGACCTCAAGGTGCGCAATCAGCTCCTCGAAGAGTTCAACATCGAAATCGCCGGCGGCATTGGTGCGACTAAGGGACAAATCTGGCGGCTGGGGCTGATGGGTTACTGCAGCCAGAAGCAATTCGTGCTGGGATTGCTGGGTGCGCTGGACAAGGCCCTTGTGGATCAGGGCCACCGGCATGAGCCGGGCGCCGGGGTGGGCGCTGCGATTCGCCATTATACCCACGCCGAAGTGCCGGCACTTTCCGTACGATAAACGCCGCGCGGATTCGCCGAGACGCGCACAACTTTACTGGATTTGCCGGGGTGAACTTCAGCTTGCCGCCGCGTTTTTTGTGCGCGCAGCTTCCAGATACCGCTTCCGGTACACAATCAGCAGCGCCAACATCGCCGCACCGAACGCGAACCCAAAGACCATCATGGCCTTGAAATAGGTGTCGGAAAAGGGAAACAGATTCGCGGGGATCTGGGCATTCGCAGGCAAATCGGGAATCTTGGGCACCATCTTGAGGATGGCTTCCTTCATCATCGGCATGAAGTGCGGATTCAAAAACGTCACAACCCCGCTGAGGAAGAAGAGTGCCTTGCACCATATCAGCGGATCAAGCGCCCAGGGTTTCAGCTTGATGATGCCAACGCCGCAAACCGCGTAGACGATCCCGAGCAGGACAAAAAACACCAGGGCAAAGCCTCCGTGAAACGCGTGGCCAAAGAGGAAGATCGGTAATGCGGAGATAAACGAATACGGGACGATGAGAAGCGTAAGCATGGAAACGCCGGAGAAGATGTCCAGGCCCGCGATGATCAGCAGCGGCAAGGGGCAAGCCGGGCCGCCTGGAACATAGGAAGGAGGTGGAGGCGGCTCCTGCGGGAAGCCAGAGGAGTCCAGTGTTTTCCCGGGATGCAGCCGCGCACAGAGCGGGTTGAACTCATCCACCACAGGCTTGCGAGTGAACAGGATGAGCCACCAGATGCCCACGCCAAGCGGGATCGTATAGAACAATGCCATAACCCACTTGAAGACAGCCATGAACGTTGCGGTTTCGGCGGCATTGGGCAATGTGGATGGCAAATTATTCATAATGAAGAACGTGGCCACCATGGTGATGGCGGAGAAGAAGGCCATGAGCCCGCCCCAAATGAGAATGGAGATGCGCGCCCAATTGCGGCGGCGAAATATGTTTGCGCCGACGAAGATACCGAAGATGTTCAGCGCCAATAAGAACAGCCACATGATGCTGGTCATGGCGCGGACGGCCTCAGGAAAGGGAACGCCGGAGCTTTCAGAAGAGATGCGCGACACAAAGAGCATGGAGACTTCCACGATGATGGCCATGAGCACACCAAGGGCGCCGAACAGGATGGCCACCACGCCGGCCGCGGTGACTGCGGGACGAGACTTCGCCTTGGGTTGCATGAGGAAATCTATATCACCTTTGGAAAATGAATGGATAGCAAAATAAGTCCAACGAGCAGTGGGCAACGAAATTACGGTTGAGCGAGGCAATTCAACCCGACGCCATGCGGCACCCAGCGTGAATCAAGGCAGACATTGACTTGCCTGAACGGCGGACCTAGGATTCCACTCAGACGACGGGCCATTGGGGAGGCGTTCTTCCCATGCCAGACCAGGTGCAAGCGCAGGATCTGTTTCTCGGACTGAAGTTCGGTCATTACCGCATCATCGAGAAAATCGGCAGCGGGGGAATGGGCGTGGTGTATCGCGCCCGCGACGAGCATCTCGACCGCGAAGTTGCGATTAAGGTTCTCCACCCCGGAACGATCGCCGATGAATCAGCGCGCCGCCGGTTCCAGAATGAGGCGCGCGCCTTATCCAAGCTGAATCATCCCAACATCGCTACAATCCACGATTTCGATACGCAGCGCGACACGGACTTCCTGGTGATGGAATTTCTTCCCGGCGAGACGCTCAGCCGCAAACTTGATGGTGGGCCACTCCCGGAAAAGGAGATCGTGCGGTTGGGAATCCAGCTTGCCGAGGGCCTGGGAGCGGCTCACGAACACGGTGTGGTGCACCGCGACCTGAAGCCGGGGAATCTTTCGTGTAGTGAAGGACGCCTGAAGATTCTGGATTTCGGCTTGGCCAAGTTGCGGCGGCCAGTGACGGAAACGGCGGCGACCGAAAGCATTGAACAAACGCACTCCCTTTCCGGCACATTGCCATACATGGCGCCGGAACAATTGCTGGGCGAGGAGGTGGATGCGCGCACGGACCTGTACGCTGCAGGACTCATCCTGTATGAAATGGCGACGGGCCAGCGGCCCTTTGCCGATTTGCCCAGCGGACAGCTGATCGCCGCGGTTCTGAAGCGTTCACCGATTCCCGCAAAGACTCTCAATTCCAAAATTTCCGTGGAGTTGGATCACATCATTACGAAATGTGTGGAGAAAGATCCCGACAACCGTTACCAGTCCGCCAAAGAATTGTGCGTGGATCTGCGCTGGATTGAGAGAGAGATGCACTCGGATCACTCCACAGGGCGAGTACCGGCGAAGGGCAGGGAACTGTTCCGAGGGGCGAAGAAGTGGATGGCGATTGGAGTGGCTGCGGCGGCGGTGCTGATCGTCGCGGGCCTGCTGAGTTTTCCGAGCGCAAGACGCTGGGTAGCCGTCCACTGGAGCGGCACCGGCCGGATGGAGTCGCTGGCCGTGCTGCCACTGGTGAATCTTTCCGGTGATCCTGACCGTGAGTACCTGGCGGATGGGATGACGGAGGAATTGATCACGCAATTGGGGAAAGCGACACCTCTGCGCGTAATTTCGCGGCAATCCGTCATGCAATTCAAGGGTACCACTCTGTCCCTGGGAGAGATCGGGCGGAAATTGGGCGTGGACGGAATTGTGGAAGGGTCGGTGGCGCAGTCGGGCGAACGGGTGCGGGTAACGGCGCGGCTGGTGGACGCAGCTACCGAGAAACCATTGTGGAACGAAGAGTACGATCGCGACCTGCGGGATGTGTTGGCGTTGCAGGGCGAAGTCACACGCGCGATTGCTCAGGAAATCCGGGTTAAATTGACGCCGCAAGAGCAGGCAAGCCTGGCGAGAGCGCGTTCCGTAAATCCCGAAGCGTATGAGGCGTACCTCAAGGGGCGCTTCGAGTGGTACAAGCTCTCGAAAGAAGGATTGGACAACGCAGAACACTACTACCAATTGGCGCTGGAAAAAGACCCCCATTACGCGCTGGCCTATGCGGGCCTGGCCGACGTGTGGCTGGAACGCAGTGATATCGGATTATGGACGCCGCACGATGGGATGATAAAGGCCAAGGCTGCCACGGAAAAGGCGTTGGAATTGGACGATACGCTGGCGGAAGCCCATGTGAGCCTGGCGAACATCGAGGCCGAGTTCGAGTGGAACTGGCCGGTGGCAGAGCAGAGTTTCCTGCGGGCCATTCAACTGAACCCCAGCAATGCCGACGCACACTTCATGTATGCCGATTTCCTGATCTCGCTGAAGCGCGATCAGGAATGGCAGAGGGAGATGCAGCGAACGCTGGAACTCGACCCCATGAGCTCCTTTCATAGGTCGTTTTACGGGTGGCACTTGATTTATCTTGGGCGCAACGATGAGGCCATTGCACTTCTCCAGAAGATTCTTGCGGCGCAGCCCGAACTCTCTTACGCGCACCTGGGACTCTGGGGCGCCTACTTCAAAAAGGGCATGGACAAGGAGGCGCTGGAAGAAGCGGAGAAGTTTTTTGGAGTCCTGGGGGACCAGGAAGTCGTGGCAAGCTTGAAACAGGGCTGGGGCGAAGGCAATTACCGGCTGGCCATGAAACGCGCAGCGGATGTCCTGGCGGCCCGCAGCGTGCGCACCCATGTGCCGGGAGTGCGGGTTGCGCGGCTCTATGCTCATGCCGGAGAGAACGCAGAGTGTTTGACCTGGCTGGAAAAAGCGTATGCGGCGAGGGAATCGCCCTTGACTCACCTCAATGTGGCGTGGGACTGGGGGAAACTGCGCAACGAACCACGTTTTCAGGCGCTGTTGCGTGGAATCAACTTTCCTTAGTAGGCCGAAGGAACCGGCAGAATCCACAAGAGAGCGTTGTTTATGGCTCTTGGGAGCTGATCGGTGCGGGATTGACAGTTGGGGAGTGGTGTTGAACACTAGTTCCTCGCGCGGAAGAAGCGGGAAGAGGAGCGAACGTGCCCAGTGTACCGGTGCTTGCAAACAGCGGCGCCATGAACCAGTTCATCAGCGCTTTTGAAGTGACCTCGACCTTGAGCGGCCACGTGTATCACTGCAGCTTTTCGCACATCTGGAACGCTATCGCCACTCGCCACAGCGACACCATTGACGCAAAATTTGTAGTGGATGGCGATGGACGCATCGTGGGACTTGCACACACCGCGTTTGTGGAATTTCGCGCGAAAACCGGGCGCGACCTGAGCGACCGCGAGGCGAGTTTTGTGGCCGCGGAATTCCTTCACCAGCGGCTGGCAGAGGAAGATGAGCGGCCACTGTACGACGTTCCGCACGAGGAAGTGAAGCGGCTGATCGAACTGGTTGGCATCAAGTAGGACGATTCACGCTACAAGCGCAAGAACAGAGCCAGCCGCGAAAAGCAGATTCCTCGCCCGCAAAAGGCGCGGATTCGGAATGACATGGCCGCTTAATGGTTGCCGGGATGGGGTCCAGCGTGCTGGACCCCTACTCGAGCAAACCCAAGAACCGATCTAAAGATCGGCCACTACAAAGGCAAACCCAAGAACACAGTCAGGAGTGACTGTGCCACAAGAGAGAGAACGGCTCAGCGTGCGGCTTCGTCTTCGGCGCGGAACGACGCGAGGCGTGGATGGTGCAGGCCATCGCGGCGCACGAAATGGATCACCAGCAACAGCAGCAGGGCGCCAAAGACCATGACCGCTGTGGCGGCTTGCAATCCGATCTGCAGATCGCTGATATCCGAGATGCGCCCGATCAACAACGGGCCGAGCGCGCCCAAGAGCTGCGTGGCGAACATGTAGACGCCAATGGCGGTGGCGTGGGCGCGCTGTGGCGTAAGATCGTGCAACACCGCCGTTGTCGGTCCGTGATACCACGACATGAAATACATGGCGACGAAGAATCCCGAAAGAACCATCCATTTTTCGTCTGACTGGATGGCCAGCAGTAGAAACGGGGTAGCGACCAGGAAGGCACAGGCGATGACCAGGATTCGGCCGTACTTCAGCCGCCTCTGGAGACGGTCCGCAAAGAACCCCCCGGAGAGCGCTCCCAACACGGAAGAAACCAGGGCAATGATGGCCAGGGAAAGAGCGGCTTCCTTGAGACTGAAATTCTTGTAGCTCATGGCGTAATCAATGCCCCAGACGACGAAAGAAACGCTGGAGAACGTGATGCAAATGCCCGCGGCGATCATGGCCACGAAGGCGGGAACGCGAAGAAGTTCTTTCGGGCTGACAGCTTCCGAGCGAGGGCGCCGGGGAGGTTCTTTGATTTTTAGGGCGGACAGTCCTGGAAGAATTCCAATGACGCCCACGATGATGAAGGCGTGCTGCCAGCCGTGGCGTGCTCCCATGATGCCACCGAGCGCCAGGCCGGACACCCCGCCAAGAATCATGCCGGAGGCAAAAACGGATTGCGCCATGGCGCGGTTGCGGCGAGAGAAAGAATCGGAAATCAGGGACTGCGCGGCAGGAGCATACGCGGCTTCGCCGATACCGACGAATCCACGGGCCACGAAGAGGAAGAAAAAGGTGGGGGCGAGGCCGCTGCTGATCGCGGCGAGGCTCCAGAACAGCACGCCCGCCGCAATAATTTTCGGCTCATTGAAGCGATCGGCGAGGTAGCCGGAGGGAATACTGGCGAGCGCCAGAACAACGAGGAGCACCATCGGGAGAGAACCGAGCCAGGTGTCGCTCACGCCAAAATGCTGACGAAGCAGGGGAAGCAGGGGATTCAGCACCTGGCGGTCGGCGAAGTTGACAAAATTGATTAAAGCAAGTACAGCAAGGAGGCGAGCCTGCGCGAACGTGAACGGGATTTTGCGAAATGGCATACCGTCTTGAAATCCTCGCGCAGACGACCTGGTAAGCTGAGGGCCTCGAGAGGCCCGGCTCCTTACGAATCGGGTGGATTATATAACGCAGATGACACAAGCCAAGCGAAACACTACAACGAGTGACCGGTTAACCACGGTGCTCTCCTATGGGGCGCTGCTCCTGTTGGGTTACCTGGTCTTGCTGATCGTAGCGCCATTCATGAAGCCGCTGGCGTGGTCGGCGGTCTTCGCAGTTTTCTTCTATCCCGTATACGCGAAGATATTGCGCAGATCTTCGCCGACCTGGGCGGCGGTGTACTGTACGGTGGGCGTGACGGCACTTTTGATTGTGCCGGCTTTGCTGGTGCTACTGTACGCGGCACGAGAAGCGATCGGCGCTTCGACACAGATACAGGCAGCAATCAACGCTGGTTCGGCGGGGTTACCGACTCATTTTACGGATTGGATAAGGCATCGGCTGCCAGAGGCATGGCGCAGTGTGGACATCCCCGAGGCCATACGGCAGGGAGCGGAAAAGGTCGGATCGTACCTGGCAACCAGCGTAGGCTCGTGGTTGAGGAATCTGTTTTCATTCTTTCTGGACCTCCTCATTTTGCTGTTCGCGTTGTTCTTCATGTTTCGTGACGGCAAACAGATTGTGCGCGCGCTGCGACACCTGATCCCTTTCGACCCCGATATTCAAAAAGACATTTTGGAGGAATCGCGTGACCTGATCTTTGCGAGCGTCGCCGTAGCGCTGTTGATCGCGGTGATCCAGGGAGTCCTGGGAGGAACGGCCTTTGCGCTGACGGGGCTGGGCGCACCGGTGTTCATGGGCGTGTTGATCGCGTTTTTTTCGATTGTGCCGGTGGTGGGTTCGGCGCTGGTTTGGGTGCCGGCGGCGTTGTGGCTGGGAATCAACGGGCACTGGGGTAAGGCGGTGCTGTTAGTAGCGATTTGCGGCGGCGTTGCAGGAGTGCTGGATAGCCTGGTGAGGCCGCTGCTCATGCGCAATCGCTCGCGGTTGAACGATCTGCTGCTATTCATCAGCATTTTGGGCGGGTTGGAGGTTTTCGGCCTGCTGGGATTGGTAATCGGACCGACCATTGTGGCGGCGGCGATGGGGGTGCTCCGGGTGCATATGGAGCACCGCGACAAATTGGCAAAGGAGAACGCGTAACTCTAAGCGTAACGCGCGGGGTAAATTCCGCGCGTGGCGGTACGCTCTGTGCTAGAGTACGCCCTCGAATGAGTGTCACGACCGACAAGACGATGACCATGCCGACAGAACTGACCGCCGACAAGCTGCGGTGGCGTTGCGAGCTTGCGCGCGTGCCCTTTGAGACCACGGCGCAGGCGCAGAAACGCGAAGGATTCGTTGGGCAGGAGCGCGCGCTGCGAGCGCTGAAGATGGGCGTGGAACTCTCCGCGCCGGGCTACAACGTGTTCGTGTGCGGATTGGCGGGCACCAGCCGCGGGGGCACGATTGCCCAGATGATCGAGGACTTGCATCCGGCCACGAAGCCCTCGCTGGACAAGTGTTACGTCAACAACTTCAAGATTCCCGACCGGCCACGGCTGCTTTCGCTGCCGCGGGGCTCGGCCAACGTGTTCAAGAAAGACATGCAGGCGGGCGTGGATTTTCTGCGGCGGCGGATTCCGCAGGTGTTTGAAGGCGAGCCGTTCCAGCGGCAGAAGGGGCGGATCGTCGAACGCTTTTCCGTGCGCGAGAAGGAGCTGATGGACGACTTCACGCGGCGAATCGCCCGCGAACAATTTGCGCTCGGACACATGCAGGTGGGCGCGGTGGCGCTGCCGGAGATTTTTCCCGTGCTGGAAGGGCAAATGGTGCCCATCGAGGATATTTCCAAGCTGGTGCACGAGGGAAAACTGGAAACCGGAGTGGCGGAAGAGATTGAGCGGAAGTACGAGCAGTTCCGGCAGGAATTCACGGTGGTCTACCGGAAAACGCTCACGCTTTCGCGGGAACTCGCCAGCGAACTGAGTTACCTGGAACAGGAAGCGGCGTCGGTGTTGGTGGACGGCGTGATCGAGGAGTTAAAAGAAAAGTATCCCGGCGCGGGAGTTTCCGAGTACCTCGAAGAGGTGCGGCATCACCTGCTGGACAACCTGGGACCCTTTAAAGAACGCGAAGGAGAAGAGGAGCAGAGCGGGGATCAGCCGGAAGTGCTGCAGAAGATGCCGGGGCCGGAGAGGGATCCCTTCCGGGTGTATGGCGTGAACGTGATTTTGTCGCACAACAGCGAGAGCGATTCGCCGGTGATTTTCGAAACCACGCCGACCTACGCAAATCTGTTTGGCACCATCCAGCGGGCCTACGATGCGCGCGGCGGCTGGACCAGCGACTTTATGGACCTGCGCGGCGGGTCGCTGCTGCGCGCCGATGGCGGCTTCCTGATCATGTATTCGATTGAGGCATTGTCTGAGCCGGGCGTATGGCGTGCGCTGAAGCGCACGTTGAACCACACGCGTTTGGAGATTCAGCCATTGGAAGTGTTCTATCCGTTTGCAACCACGGCGCTGAAGCCGGAGCCTGTGGAACTCAACGTAAAAGTGATTTTGATCGGGGATCGCGACCTCTACGAATTGCTGTACGAATACGAAGAGGACTTTCGCAAAATTTTCAAAGTCCGCGTGGAGTTTGACGAAGAGATGCCGCTGAGCGATGGCGTGATCGAAGAGTATGCCGGGCGATTGCGGGCGCTGAGCGAAAAGGAAAACCTGTTCCCGTTCGATCGCGGAGCGTTTGCGGCGATTCTGGAGTACGGCGTGCGCAAGGCGGGGCGCCGGAACAAAGTGACGGCGCGGTTTGTGGATATTGCCGACCTGGCGCGAGAGGCGCACTACACCGCAGCAGCGGCGGGGGAAAATGTGGTGCGCGCGGCGCACGTGCGCTCGGCCATTGCCTCGAAGATGGAACGCCACAACCTGATCGAGACGCGCATACGGGAAATGATCGAAGAGGGCACGCTGCTGGTGGACTTGACGGGAACATGCGTCGGCCAGGTGAATGGGCTCAGCGTGCTGGAGATCGGGGGATATGCTTTCGGAAAGCCGGTGCGCATCACGGCCAGCGCGGCGCTGGGCAAGGCGGGACTCATCAATATCGAGCGCGAAGCGAATCTCAGCGGGAGATTCCACGACAAGGGCGTACACATCATCGCGGGATATTTGCGGAGCTGCTTTGCGAAGGACAAGCCGCTGTCACTGGCGGCGAGCATCTGCTTCGAGCAATCGTATTCTGGGGTGGACGGGGATAGCGCGAGTTCGACGGAGATTTACGCGCTGCTTTCGGCGCTGTCAGAGCTTCCGCTGCGGCAGGATATTGCGGTGACCGGTTCCATGAACCAGCGCGGTGATATACAGGCAATCGGCGGGGTCAACGAGAAGATCGAGGGGTTTTTCGATACGTGCCGGATCGAGGGCCTGACCGGGACTCAGGGCGTGATGATTCCGGCGGCAAACGTCGAGGACCTGATGTTGCGTGAAGATGTGCTGGAAGCGGTGAAGAGCGGGAAATTCCATATCTGGCCGATAGGGCGCGTGGAGCAGGGAGTGGAGTTGCTGACAGGAATTCGCGCCGGGCAGCGCAACGGTGAGGGCGCATTTGAGAAGGGCACGGTGTTCGCGCAGGTAGATGAGCGCTTGCGCGAGATGGCCAAGACGATGAAGGAATTTGAGTGAGGATTTCCCGCCGGATGTAAGACCCGCCAAAAGAGAAGCGAACTCTTCAGAAAATCAGGGAGAAGAAGCCGGCGTGGGAGCGCGGTAGGCTCTGCGGTGATCCACGTGATAGCCGGGAGGCTTTCCTCTGTTCGAACCAACCGGTGAATCCACGGTTACCTTGAGTTGGTGAACGGCGCCATCGGATACGGGCGGCGGGAAGGCCAAGCTGTATTCGTGCCGGACGAACTGCGAAATCTGGCGAAAGGTTTCTTCGAAGGCTTTGGCGTTTTCGGGGAAGAAGACGCGGCCGCCCGAGGCATCGGCGATCGCCAGGAGGCGGGCATCGGCATCTGCGAAGGCCTGTTGCGTCAACTGAATTTGTTTGCGGCTGCCTTCCTTGCCGTTGCGCAGGGGCGCGCTGAGAGAGACGCACAGGATGCGCACATCACCAGTTAGCAGGCGGGATTGCAATAGTTCGATCGTGGCGGGGGAAGAAGTGTCTACCCCGGTGGAGAGCAAGACGATGGTCTTCTTGCCGGGATCTTGCGCAAGCCAATCGAGAACACCGACCAGGCTGGCGGAAAGATTCAACTGGCCAAATCCGAGATTGAAGCGAACGCCGCTCAGGGCATCCTGCACGGCGCCTTTGTCCGCGGTGAAATCGAGCAGCGCGAGAGGCGCCTCGGCGTAGCGGGCGAGAGCCACGCGGTCTCCGGGGGTGAGGCCGTCGAGCAGTGCGCTGGCGGTGGAGAGATGCGTGTCCTGCAGGAAATAGACGGCCGGGCCTGCTTCGACGAGGAGCAGGACCTGCGCGGGATCATCCACGGGAGCGAATTCAGTGATGGGCTGCTCGGCCCCGTTATCGAAAATGTGAAAGTCCTCCCGATGCAAGCCTTCTGCGAATTTTCCGCGAGCTTCGCTGACGATGACGCCGACGTTAACGCGCTCAATATTGAGCCGGATAGTTGGGGGCGAGGCTGGCGGAGGTTCCTGCGCGCGAAGAGCAAGCGGGAGGATCAGAAAAGCCAGGAAAGAGCGAAGAAAGCTTTGAAAGGAAAGAAATTTGCATGGATGACGCTGAGAAGGAACAATCCCCGCGCTTGAAACTAGGGTAACAGGGGCGCAGCGGTGCTGCGCCCCTACGGAAGATTGATCAGTCCAGCCACTCGTCAAAATGTACTCCCTTGGCGTCTTTCCAGGATGCGCCAATCACTGAATGGAGATGGCGCGAAAAGACGGCGGGATTGACCGAGTCCAGCCAACCGGTCTGTTTAGGAAGAACCAGGGTATTGTTCGTAGCCTTTGTTTTGGAGGATTTGTTGGCCTCGGCGATCCATTTTTCTTTCAACGCAGGCCAGTCCAGCTTCTGCATGTCGTAATAGGTGAATCCGTTAAGCTTTTCGGGGAACTCTTTGCGGGCGGCGAGAAAACTCTGAGGAATAGAAGACGAAGCACTGGCGTCCTGCCGCGCGAGGGCAGCGCGCAGGGTGTCGCTCTTGGAGGCGCCCAGCAACAAGTCTGGGGTCATCGCGAGATAGTAGAAATTCCACTGAGCCAAACCGGCAGAGCTTTCGCCGCCATGCAAAGAGATTTTCATGTAGGTGACCGAGCCCTCATTGCGTTCGGAAGTAATCTGATCGCTGAAAATGGTGCGGAGTAATTTCATGGCCTCGGGTTTGTTGCGAATGCCAAAGAGGAAGATTTGCTTCGTGTCATCGAGGGTGGGGCTGCTCTGGATGGAAGCAATTTCGCCGGTGGTCAGGGCCAGGGCGTCGGTCAGGGGCATGCCGAGGCGCGTCTGAATCATCAATTCCACAGGAGCGATGGACTTCGCGGCGTCCGGGCCGGCCTGGGAAATCGCGCGCTTGAGGGTCTCGTAAATTCCAAGAAAATTAATTTGCGCAGCGTTGATCGTAACGGTGTCCGGCGTCAAGAATGAGAGCGAAACAGGATTCGCTTGTCCTTCGGGCCAAATATCGAATAGCGAGCCGGCCGTTGTGTCGCCGAGAACGGCGCCCTGCAAGCGGGTTCTGCCGCCTTCGAGGGAGAGATGGCCGGCGAGGACGTGGACGGAATCGAGCTTGAGGCCATTCAACAGGGCGCGCACTTGCGGTGCGGAAGCGTCTGTGCCGGGCGCGAAATTCTTGATCTCTGGGATGTGAAGAAAGAATTCAAAGATTCCGGCGCCGAGAAGAGGCTTGGCTTCCTGGTAGGCCGCGGATTGTGCAAGGGAAGGCGAGTCGCCCTTGCCAGCAAGGCGGTTCAGGATTTCCTCGAACACGGGAAGTTCACTGGCACTGACGGCAAACTTGCCGGTTTCGGCCAAGTAATTCACGCCAGCTTTGCGTTCGATTTTCAGAGCGGAGACACCAGCGACGCTCAGCGGAGTAAGCTTGGGAATTTCAGGGTCGGCGGCGCGCAGGCGAAGAATGGTTTTTGTGAGCAATTCTTCCTTGCCGGAACGATCGTACACAAAAAACAAGCCATTCCACGCGGGAGCGAGTTTCGTGGAATCGGACTTGGCGGGCTTGGCTGGGGAGGTGGAATCCGGGTGCGGCAAGTAGCCCAGGACAAAGGGATTGTCGAGCAGGGAAGCATACTGGGCGAGCTCAGCTGGGGAAAGTTTGGAAGTGTCCTTCTGTTTCTGCGAGCCGCTCAGCAGAGATTCGACAAGGGCGGAGCGCATGGAAGCGGAATCGGGGTCATCCCAAAGGCTCAGCAGAGCATTGCTCTTGCGAACATCCCCGGAAGGCGTGCCGCGCCAGAGGAGGTAAAAAGTGGTCTGCGCCGGGAGTTGTGCGGGTTCAAGCGGAGCCTGCGCGAAGCAACAAGCGGCGAAAAGGAGCGAAGAAACGAGCAAAGAGAGGAAGAACGGGCGAGCGTGATGGGTGCGCATGGGAATAGGCCCTCCACAGCAGAAAAATCGCGGCTAAAGGCATCGTAACGTCAGGCGGAAGAAGACGAAAGCCTTGTCCCCGGTAGAGTTTCCAGAAGAAGGAACATGCGGAAAAAACAGAAAGCAGGGACCCAAATTTGCCGGAATGCGGGCGAGGAGAAGAGGAGCGTGCTTTTGCGGACTGAGCCAAAGGGGCGCAGCAGTGCTGCGCCCCGGCGGGAGAAGGTTCAGGGCTTCGCGGGAGCAGGAGCAGGAGCCGCTGGGGCGCCAGCGCCGGTGTCCTTTGGTGTAGCCAGGTAGCCCGTGATCTGACTCTTGCCGACGTCGAAGACGACGATCTCATACGGAGACAAGTGGGCAGTGCCTTTGACGTAGAACTGCACGGGCTCGCCCGAGGTTTTGTCTTTCTTTTCGATGGACTTGTCATCGGCGAGGACGGTCATGGTGTACTTGGACTTTTTCGGGTCGGTCTTATTCAGGGACATCTGGACAGGACCGACGCGCTGCGGCGTCTTGGCCTTCTGCAACGTGAATTCGTAATAGTTGCGGTCGCCGCGGCGCCGCAGTTCTTCCAGGTCGTCGTGATTGCGAGCGATGAGGCCGCTCATGACATTCATGTCGCCCATGGAACGATCGAGCTTGGACTTGGTGGCCTCGAGATCGCTTTTGGTGGCTTCGATGTCTTTCTTGGCGCCGGTGACATCGGTGGCGACGGCGCCGATTTTGGCTTCACTTTCCTTTTGCGCCGCGGAGATCTCCTCGGAGAGGCGTTGATCGGAGACGGTCTGCTGCTTGCGGATGGCTTCGGCGCGGCTCCTGGCGTCGGCGAGTTCTGCCTGGGTCATGCCAATCTTCTGCGAGGTGACATCCATCTGTCCCTTGAGATCAGCCAGGCGCGCATTGGCCTGGTCGAGTTGCGCGGTGAGAATTTTGTTCTGCTCTTCGGATTTGGCAAGCTCCTGCTGCAAGCGCGTCTGCGCGGAATAACCGGCGTACGCAAGCGCACCCAGCGCCACGAACAGCACGGCGAACAGCACCATAATCCAGCGGGGCGTACCCAAATTTTCGTAGTGATAGGACTCCTGCGGATCCGGCACGTTTGGAGAAATACTCATTCTCCCTCCTCAGAAATGAAAGTCACGGAAATGAATCGATGACATAAGGATTATGCAATTTGTTTCGCGACAAGTCCATCGGCCTCAGCGGGAATTGCTGGAAGGCTTACGGCGAGGCGCGCGGGAGGCCTGGCGGCGCGGCCAGCTGGCAAAGACGGAAGTGCTTAGGCCACCGCGGGGGGTGAACTCGCCCTTGACGACACACCATTCCGGCTGCATGGCATCCACCAGGTCGTGGAGCATTTTGTTGACCGCGTTTTCGTAAAAGATGCCGAGGTTGCGATAAGAGAGCAGGTACATCTTCAGAGACTTCAGCTCGATGCAGGATTTGCGCGGCTTGTACCGGATGGTGATGGTGCCGTAGTCTGGCAGGCCGGTCTTCGGGCACACCGAGGAATACTCGGGGAAGCGCGTGGTGATGACGTAGCCGGGATACTGGTTGGGCCAGACTTCCAGTTTGGGTAGAGCGTCGGAGATACCCGCCTTGGCATGAGCGTCGGTGTAATTAGCCATCATGAGCCTCTTGACCTTCTGGACCTATTGTACCTTTGAAAACAGTACGTTGTTTAACTTGCCTAGTGGGCGACATTGCCCTATTCTGAGCGCAAAGCCCGAGGGAAGCCCAGACCCCAGATGACCTGCCCCATCTGCAAAGAGCATGGTGCTCGACGATCGCGGCGCCAGTCAGTTGCGGACTACGCGCTGAGCGTTTTTGGTGTTTACCCGTGGCGTTGCCGGGCTTGCCACGCGAGGTTTTATGCGCGGTTGATGGCGCTGAGTGACACGTTTCACGCACACTGCCCGATATGCGGCAACCTCGAATTGCAGCACATCTCCCCGGCGCATGTGCATGGCGCTCTGAGCTTGGCCTGGCGGTTGCTCGGCGTGCCGGCGTTGCGCTGCGAGCCCTGCCGGCACAAATACTTCTCGATTCTGCCCCTGCGCGAGATAGAGCCGGAGGAAGAGCCGGTACGCGTTTCTTCTGCGGATTGATCCCCACGAATTGGCCGATTGGAAACCTCTGCCTGGGCACCCAGCTTCACTGGATAGGACACTCCACGGACTTGGCTTGGCGAATTGTGCCGCGCTCATCGGTCAGGGCCGCGTAGCCGCATTTGGGATCGTTGACATCCTCGAGCAGCAAGTCATAGGCGCTGCCGCTATGGGAGACGTTCAGCCGCAACCTCCAGCCGGGGACGATTTCCGGGCCGCTGCCGTAAAGCGCTTGGCCGACCGTGGGGAACTCCGAAGAGGCCCATTTTGTGCCTGTCGAGGTGAAGTAACCATTGCCGATCAGGGAGTCCCAATTGGCGTAAATCGCATGCTTGGATTTGAAATCGGACTGGGCCTTCTGGATGGCGCGGACCAGGTTGATGGCGAAGCTGCGGCGTTCCCGCTCGCGATCGCCGATGCCGGGTGGCGCTTTCTGAGGCCAGGCGGTGGTGCCCAGGGCCAAGCCAAGAGCAATCAAGGCGATACCGGCGATAATCTGCAAACGCTTCATGAATCCCTCCGAAGGTGCATCCCGTTGAGTCCTGAACCCGTCTAAGAACCATTAGAGGATGACATTGAAGCGCGACAATCTCCAAGGGCTTCCCATGACCCCAGATGAAGTGCTGGGCAGAGCCGATGGTCTGGAGTATGATTCCTCGCGCAAACCTGCCCGCCCCGATGGCAGGACCTCGGAGCCAGAAATGAGCGCACCTTCTCCAAGTGTAGAGTTGGCTCGCGTGGCCGCGCTTGACCGCTACGCGATTCTAGATACGGAACCCGAACAGGCCTTTGACGACCTGGTGGTCCTGGCAGCCCATGTCTGCAGGGCGCCCATCGCGATGCTGTCGCTGGTGGATGATCACCGCCAGTGGTTCAAGTCCAAGGTGGGTGTGGAGATTCGCGAAACGCCGCGCGAAACATCGTTCTGCGCGCACGCCATCCAGCAGCGGAACCTGTTTATCGTGCCGGACACGCTGGACGATGGGAGGTTTCGTGACAATCCGTTGGTGTTGGGTGAACCGCACATCAGGTTCTATGCTGGAGCGCCCCTTGTTAATGAAGATGGCTTTGCCTTGGGGACACTCTGCGTAATTGACCGGCAGCCGCGGGAATTGGATGACGCCCAGAAAGAAGCACTGAAGTCGCTGAGCCGGTTGGCGCTCGGCCAGATGGAATTGCGGCAAAATCTAAAATTATTGAAGGATGCGCTGAACGACCGGACCCGGGAAGAGCACGCGCGGGAACTGGAGCTGAAACGGCTGGAAGAAAAACTAGTGCGTGTGCTGGGATTGAAGCTGTAGGAACAATTGAGAGCGGAGAAATTGGATTGACGGAACGGCGCAGGCCCTGCTGTTGCACACGGCCTGCTTCCGTTTTTTTGTGTATACCTTGCTGAGATCGGGTCCAGCGCTGCTGGCCCCCTGCGCGAATTGCTTATTTCGCGTGAGCGTGGCCGGCGCAGCAATCGCTTGCGCTGGCACAGCAGTCCTTGGCGCAGCAGGATTTGCCATCTTTGGCATCACCCGAGCCACAGCAGGACTTACCTTCTTTCGCGCACATCTTGGCGTCCATGCCCTTGCAACAGTCCATTGAGGCCTTGGTGTTTTTTGCGTCTTTGCCGCAACAGGCCATATCCTTGGCATCCTTGCCGTGGCAGCAAGCCATGGCGGAATGGTCCGGAGTGCCCGCAGTCTTGCTCTTGTCTTGCTGAGATTGATGGTCACAGCAGCAACCGGTGGCTGTTACAGCAGACTTGCCGGAGTCCTTTGGAGTGGCGGGAGCTTGCGACGTTGCGGATTGCTGGGCAGCCAGAGGCAGCCAAGCCGCGAGAGTAACGATCAGGAGCGCAGCTAAAATTCGGAGTTTCATTCTTTCACCTCAAAGATTAATTTTGGTTAAGGATGTGGGAAGCACGTCCCACGCGGGCACAAAAATGGAAGGACTACTGAACCGGAGGGTGGATCTCAGAGGCGAAGTACAGCGCTCGAAACAAACTGCGGCGAGGGCGAGAAATCCGAAGTTGCAAACAGGGAACGAGTGGAAGCCAGAGCGTCCGGCGAGAAGGCGGACAGGGGAGTGATGACGAACTTGACGAGTTGTGGCTTCGGGGCCAAGGGAATGAACGGGACTTCGTCCGAGTTGCGCGAAAGCGTACAGCAATTGCGGTCATGCGACTTATGGAGGGGGCAAATGAGGGAAACTGAGGGCTGGGCTACGGCTGAACGCATACCCTCGGGAGGGCAGCAGCTGTGGCGCGAAGGGGAAGGTTCAGGCTTATGGGCAGGTGAAGCTCCTGCCGGCACCCCAACTGCTGCCCGAGAGTATTTGCCAGTGCACGCTAGAAGCGGCTGGTTGACGGATACTGTCCAGCCCAGGAGCGCTACGATCAAGACCACTCCAAGGGATCGCCTGGCCATTACGGGATAGGATTGTGGGGGAAGAGAGAAAGGGCGGCTGTGACCAGCGTCACACACGATTGTGATTATGGAAAAGGAGCCGGATTGTCTCTGACAGCTCATTTTAAACGGCAGCAACGAAAGAAGGTTTTCGGAGTCGTTGCCGCGTTGGCCTTAGCTCTGCTGCTGGCGCCGGGCCGCCTGTCAGCGCAAATACGGAAAACCTGCGAGGGGGGAGTCACACTGAGAGTAAATGCCGGAGTGACGGCGCAAGGAAGTCTTTTGATTGTAGCGGTAGCGGGAGCCAAGCCGCTCGTTGAGTTTACGGGAGACTGGGACGGGCGGGCGATTCCCTTGTGGAAGGAAGGGGGGAAAACGGGGACCCTGCACGGATTGATCGGGGTGGATCTGGAGAAGGCGCCGGGGCGCTACGCGTGGAAAGTGTCGTGGACGAACGCGGCGGGGGAGACGAGGACGTGCAGCGCGTTCGTTACCGTGCGGGCGGGGAAATTCCTGACGGAACGATTGACCGTGGAGAAACAGTTTGTCCAACCAGACCCGGAACAGGAAAAGCGCGCGGAAGAAGATCAGAAAAAGATGCGCGCGATTTTTGAAGCGGTGACGCCGGAGCGCTATTGGGATGGGAAGTTTCTGCTGCCACTGAAGGGCGTAACCACGGGAGGAAATTTCGGGCGACGCCGGATATTAAATGGCGAGGCGCGATCGCCGCACGCCGGAGTGGATTTTCCGGCACTCGCCGGGACGCCGGTTTTCGCCACGCAGGCCGGAAAAGTGGTTCTCGCGGAGGAGCTGTATTATTCGGGGAACACCGTCGTGATTGACCACGGGTACGGGATTTACACACTGTATGCGCACCTTTCGGAAATGGAAGCGAAGCCCGGGCAGATGGTGAAAGCAGGCGAACAGATCGGGAAGGTGGGTGCGACAGGCAGAGTGACCGGGCCACACTTGCATTGGGGACTGACGGTCGAGCGGGCGCGCGTAAATGCGCTGCAGATTGTGCAGCGAGAGCCGTAGCGGGGCGCCGCCTATTTCAAATACGTGCGGACAATTTCGATGAGGTCCTGAGCCGCTTCGGCGGAAGATTTATTCTTCCGCGGCATGTGATTGAGGATGTGGTCCTCCATCAGTTCGCCCATCAGGGCGTTGAGGGAGCCGCGGGCCGCGGCCAGGCGCTGCAGGATCTCGGCGCAATGCGCGTCGTCCTCGATGGCATGCAGGGCGGACTCCAGTTGGCCAATCAGTTTTTTGGTGCGCGAAACGAGATCGAGTTTTTCATGGGATAAGTGTGACATTTTGGTTGACTACCCTAGGGGGGTATGGTATCAAGAAATCGTGGCCGCCCGCAAGCACCGCCGCGGGACGCCCGAAGAGAAGGTAAACCAGATGGCGAGACCGATACAAGAGCCGGAGCCCTCCGGAAAATGCCTGTGGGCAACGCTGCGCGAACAATAGCGCTGACAGGGTCTCCCGCCTTTGGCCGGCCGCGAGCGCTGCCCAGCGAACTGGATGCTCCGGAACCGGGACTCGAAAGAAGGCGCGATGAAGTTACAATTCATTCACAAAACAAACCGTGCTCCTAAGGCATCCTCTTTATACTGCCGGTGGATCCGCACGGGGCCGGAAGAAGGCGGGGGGCTTGTGGCCATCTGGATGGACCGGGAGATGCGGGTTTTCGAAAGCGAATTCGTGCGTGAAGCGAGAACAGATGGACAGCTCGCAGATGTTGAAGAAGTCGGCGGCCAACCGCCGCTGTATGTCCGGGATAACGAGGCCGGAGAAATCCGTAGCGAGGAAGCTCGGAAGCCGTGAGCGATAGGGGCATACGGAAGTTCATCAGCGGGTGCAGGATGCGGTTCGTGCCACAACTACTGGCTGCCTGCCTGCTGTGGATGACTTGCGGGGCGATTGTGCGCGCGCAGGGGAATCCTGCCGCACCCGGCGAAGCGGCGCCGGCGGCAGTCCCATCGGTAGCGCCCCCAGAAGATTCACTGACGACGATGTTTGAGCATGCGGAATGGGATCGGCTATGGCTGTCAGGACAGGCGAATTTCATTTCGCAGTGGCACCCGACATTTAATTCTCCGTACCAAGGGAAAAACAGTCTTACGCCGGAAGCGCAGGACGCAACCTCGCGCGTGCTGACGCTCTACACCGGATGGCGCGTGACAAACTCGACAGAATTTCTGTGCGACGTGCAGGAAACGGGCGGGCACGGGCTCAGCGAAGCTCTGGGAGTGGCCGGCTTCTTCAACCTGGATGTAGTGCGTAATCCGCTGCTGAGCAAAGCGCCATACGTCGCGCGATTGATGTGGCACCAGGTGATTGCGTTGAGCGGGAAGAAGGTGGTGGCGGAGCGTGGTCCCTATTCGTTGTTCCGGGAGTTGCCAGAGAGACGCCTGGAAATCAGATTCGGTAAATTCAGCATGGTGGATTTCTTCGACCTGAATTCCTACGGCACGGATTCGAATCTGCAGTTCATGAACTGGGCGGTGGACAACAACGGAGCGTACGACTATGCGGCGGATACCCGCGGGTTCACGTTCGGAGCGCTGGTGGAGTATCACGACCGTCACTGGGCGCTGCGGTTTGCGGAAGGACTAATGCCGAAGGTGGCGAACGGGATCCACCTGGATGCGGACTTGAGCCGGGCACGCGCGGAAAACGTCGAGTTGGAGCTACGCGGGCGCGTGGTCGGAAAGCGGCCGGGAATCGCGAGGGCGCTGAATTACGTCAACCACGCGAATATGGGTGACTACGCGGATGCGGTGAACAGTTGGCTGGCAAATCCGATCACGCCTGCGCCGGAGATTACCGCGCACCCATTGCAAACCACGATTAAGTACGGGTTTGGATTGAACTTCGAGCAACCCTTCACTGACTGGCTAGGCGTATTCGGGCGCTGGGGCTGGAACGAAGGGCAGCACGAATCGTATGCGTACACGGAAGTAGACCAGACGTGGCAGATCGGCGTAGGTGGGAATGGCGGGCGCTGGGGCCGGAGGAATGACCATCTGGGACTGGTGTTTGTGAGCAACGGGATCAGCCGCGACCACGCGCAGTACCTGGCGTATGGCGGGGACGGATTCCTGCTGGGCGATGGCAAGCTGAACTACGGGCGAGAAAACATCCTGGAGAGCTATTACACGCTGCATGTGTGGCGGGGGATTTTTCCGGCCGTGGGGCTGCAGTACATGGTGAATCCGGGATACAACCGCGATCGCGGGCCGGTGATTGTGCCGACACTGCGGCTGCACGTGGATTTCTAGAGCGCGGCGAGCGCCAGCGAACGGGTTCAGTGGAACTGCGCGGCTTGCGTCTGGGCTTCGGCCATGCGGGCACGTGTGCTTCGCACAATGGTGGCGAAACGCCGCGTGAGTTCCCGGATGCGGTCGGGCTTGTGCAGGAGCATCGATTCGCGCGGGATTAGCTCCTTGCCGACGCTGAGAGCGGATGCACCGGCGAGAAGGTAGTAGGCGGCGTTTT